>Ga0181593_10000490_pt1 | contig 34506 bp, 22 predicted proteins | sample 071ome_19_FD_133756 | JGI IMG/M metagenome (GOLD analysis project Ga0181593, IMG submission 133756) | Coastal salt marsh microbial communities from the Groves Creek Marsh, Skidaway Island, Georgia - 071413AT metaG (megahit assembly) | ecosystem: Environmental > Aquatic > Marine > Intertidal...
AACTTGGGCGAGCCCTGTGATCCCAGGTCTGACGTCGAAGCGTCGCTCATAGCGGGGGATCGTCTCACAGAGCTCATCTAAGAATATGGGCCTAAGCGGGCGAGGGCCGACGAGGGCCATCTCTCCTTTGATGACGTTGAGGAGCTGAGGGAGCTCGTCGAGTCGATACTTTCTTAACAGTGGCCCAATCACGGTGTAGTGCGTCTGCTCGCCAGGCTGGACGAGGCGCTTCCCTATCAGCTGCTCAGCGCCCACCTTCATCGTTCGAAATTTATAGATGGTGAAGCGCCCTTTGCCCTTCGCGACCCGCTCACCTCGATACAGTATTGGGCCTGGAGAGGTGAGCTTCACAGCCAGCGCGATCAGCGACAACAGAGGGGAGAGCAGGGTCAAACCAACGAGGGCGACTATGCGCTGATAGAGCGAGGTCAGGGTGTCATAGAGTGGGCGCTCAAGGGGGAGCCTCACGTCAGGCTCCGGCGCGGAGGGCTGGGTGGGGGTCTGCTTGATCCGCGTCATAAAACGGCGCTCACTTGGCCTAGAGTCTTTGGTGTGTAGAGGCTGGCGCCTTAGTAACAGATCGTGGCCCAAATGTGTAGCGATGGCCAAGTATAACCTTGCATATAAGGCTGAAGAAAGCTGTTATGTCGCAGGTCTCCACCCTGCGTGGGGTGTGTATTTCTTTTGTGATCAACGGTCAGGCGAACCCATGACAGGCGATGCGCTTTCTCCTACATTTAGCCAAGATCAGCTGGTGACGCTCGCGCAGAGCGCGCGAGGCGCGAAGGTCCTCATTATTGAGCGTGACACCTCGATGCGCGCGTCTCTCTTAGAGGGGCTTCGAGAGCTAAAGTGCTGTCGTCTCTATGAGTCCCCTAACACGCACTCCGCGCTTCCAATCTTAAAGAACCAGCACGTCGACATCCTCGTCCTCGGTCAGGTCTCAGAGGCGGTTGAGGCTGACCTGGATGAGTTGACGACCTGGCTGAGACGCGCGCTCCCTTACGTGAAGCGCTGTGTGCGCCTCGTTGAGCGACGTCCGATGTGGGATGGGGGGGTAGAGGAGGAGGAGGCCTGGAGTGTGACGCTCAGCCACGCGCTCAGAGACGCGCTCAGCTCAGCGCCGATCTTGCCTACCGTGCCGCTCGTTGCTTACTCTCCTTCCCCAAGCGACCGTAAAGAGGGGGACCCGCCTACGAACCCGATCTCTCCCCCTCGCCCCCTTGAGACGGTCAGTGAGACTGTTGTGCCGGCTGAGTACCCAAGCGTGATCGACGCCGAGCGACCACAGTCACCCAGCGCGCTCGGGGTGATCCTGCAGGCCGCGGCTGAGCCGGGGGCCCGTCATGTCCTCACACCGCAGAGCGAGAGCAGCGAGCGCGCTGAAGAGGATGGGATGCTCGTGCTATGGGTCGGACCTAAGAGCCAGCAGATGGTTAATGACCTTCAGCGGGTGTGTGGTGGCCTTCATCTCAAGTTGATCGCAGTAGAGAGCGCACAGGAGGCGCTCAGAGAGACGAGACAGCGTCGCTTCGAGGTCGCCTTTGTTTACCATCAGCTGACCGATATGTTCTCGCTGTCCCTAGTGCGTAGCCTCCGCAGAGAGGTTGGTGAGAGCCTCCCGATCGCGTACGTCTCACAACATCAGCAGGTGAGCGACCGCTTGGAGGGGGTCCACGCTGGGGTCTCATTGTTCCTCAACGAGGAGGTAAACCCTGAGCTCCTCACTCAATCTTTACGCCAGCTCCAAGCGCTTAACACGCAGGGCTCAGCGAGGGTGCTCGTGATTGATGATGATGAGGCGGTCTTAGGTGACCTTGTCACCGAGCACCTGAGGGGCTCTCCCTTTCAGGTCTCTTGCCTCACGTCACCGCTCAGGGTCCTTGAGCTCCTCTCTGAGATCCAAACAGACCTGCTCGTGATTAACGCGGACATGGTCGGGCTGGGTGGCTTTGAGGTCTGCCGAACGCTCCGCGCGACCCCTGAGTGGCAGGCGCTCCCGATCGTCTTGATGGGCGAGCGTGGAGATGATGAGATCAGGGTCGCGGCGTACCGCTCTGGCGCAGATGACTACCTGTCGAGCCGATCGGAGCCTGTCGTCCTTAAGGCCTGCCTTGAGGCGAGGCTAGAGCGTAGCCGGGTTGTCCAGGAGCGCGCCGATCGGGATGGCCTCACGGGGCTCCTCGTCAGGCGCGCCTTTAACGACGCGCTCCAGACCCGCCTGGGGGCAGCTCGCCGGCAGGGGAGCTGCGTGTCTGTGTGTCTGATCGACCTCGATCATTTCAAGTCGGTGAACGACACCTACGGGCACCTCGCGGGTGACCGAGTCTTGAGCATGATGGGGAGGCTCTTGTCCTCCTCTTTCCGCGTCGAAGACCTCCGTGGTCGCTGGGGTGGAGAGGAGTTCGTTGTCGCTTTCAGCAACGAGGACGCGAAGAGCGCGAAGGTGATCTTAGAGCGCGCCCGACGTGAGTTTGTCCGGCTTTATTTTGATGGAGAGAACGGGGAGCGCTTCCAGTCCTCCTTCAGCGCGGGGATCGCCACCTTCCCACAGAGCGGGCAGACGATCGAGGACCTCTTTAAGGTCGCAGACGAGCGCCTCTATCAGGTGAAAGAGGCGGGTCGTAACCAGATCCTCGCGGCGGATCAGTTCGAGGAGCGCGCTGAGGGTGAGGGCGAGGAGGGCTGATGGGTGACCTGGCGTGTAAGAGGGCGCGGTGGAGCGCTCGCTCAGAGCCTCACGATCGTACCCGCTCTTCGCTTAGAGGGGCGCTGCCCCTCGTAGCGCTCATCACGTGGGTGATGGTGGGGCGAGCGGATGGATGGGCGACCCCTAAGGGGGTGGAGCTAACCGCGCCAAGTGAGACGTCTCCACACACAGAGGGGCAGGGCTCAGCCTCTGGCTCCCCTTTAGATCACACGCTTGAGAGCTCCTTAAGCCTTTATCCTGAAGCGCGACTGAGCACGTGGAGTGATGTGGGGCGCGTGGATTGGAGCGAGAGGCGCCCCACCGTGACAGGGGTTGGGACTCCGCGCTTACTGTCGCCGACCGGTGGGCTCGCAACGCGTGAACTCGGCGAACTAGCGCGCCAAGACGCGCTGAAGAGGCTCGCGCGCGGGCTCAATCTGCTCCAAGCTCAGCACTCATGCTCCCATACAGTGAAGGCGAGTGACATGAAGGCGAGTCGAGCGCTTGGATGTCATGTGGAAGAGGCGCTTGAGCGCGCGATCCAGCTCGGGACGCCACGACGCTTTAGCGATGGGACCACGCACCTCGCGAGCTCACTCTCCTTACGAGCGCTCACCTGCCCTGAGCCTCGCGCGCGAGGAGGAACAGAGCTGTCGATCGCTCGGCTCAGGGGCTCTCCCATCCTTAGATTTGAGCAATTGCCACACATACACGACGCAGATGGAGCCCCCATTGAGCTGAGCCGGTTGAGGTTCTTTCGCGACCATAATCAGGCTCGCTCGGCGATCACACGCTCACTTAAGGCGAAGCGCCGCACCTTGGCGCTTGGAGCTCAGGCGGGCTCCTTTGTCTTACAAGGCCCAAGCTTACGACCCGATGAGGAGCTGTGGGTCTTTATCGCTGTGAAAGGGAGCCCCTCCGCTGAGGCGAGCCCGTGACGCGCGCCCCCTTATGGCTCAGCGCTCTTTATCTGAGCGTTGTCATGACGGGCGGTCTGGGCTGTGGGGGAGGCGACATGGTCGTCATCCAGCGCTCAGATGAGCTACCCACTCCCCCGCGTGAGAGCGGGTTCTTGAGGCTCCCGAACGCCCACCCGAGCGTGTGGATCTACATTGATGGGCGTTATAAGGGGCGGGTAGCAGACTACCCGCTCAGGGCCCTGCTCGTCTCCGCCGGACAGCGTCGGCTCACCTTAAAGCGTCATCAACACTCGACCGTGTATCACCTCATCACGGTCAGCCCAAAGGCGCCGGTGACGATCTTAGATGACCCTCACCCGCTCCCTGAGCCCCCACCCCGACCGAGGTGGTGAGCCTCCGCTCACCCAAGCACAACAGGAGCCTTTATGAGCACTAGGCGCGTCCAGATCCTTGACCCTATCCTCGCAAATCAGATCGCGGCGGGGGAGGTGGTTGAGCGACCCGCCAGCGCCGCTAAAGAGCTGATTGAGAACGCCATTGACGCGGGCGCGACCGAGATCACTGTTGAGGTTAAGGAGGGCGGGAGGGCCTTGCTACGGGTCGCGGATAACGGGCACGGGATGAGCCAAGCGGACGCCTTGCTCGCCTTAGAGCGGCACGCGACGAGCAAGATCTCTGTCGTTGATGACCTGAACCGCATCCACACCCTCGGGTTTCGCGGGGAGGCGCTCCCTTCAATCTCATCTGTCAGCCGTTTTAGCCTCACGACTCGCGCTCAAGGGCAGCTCATGGCGACCGAGCTCCAGCTTGAGGGGGGCGCGCAACTTAAGGTCGCTGAGGTGCCCGGGCGAGTAGGGACAGAGGTGCGGGTAGAGGACTTATTTTTTAATGTGCCGGCGCGCCGTAAGTTTCTCAAGAGTAGCGCTACAGAGACCCAGCTGATCTCTGAGGCCTTTCAGCGGGTAGCCCTCTGTTATCACCAGGTCGCCTGTCGGCTGATTAAAGATGGTCACGTGAGCTTTGACTACCCTCGGCACAGCTCTTTATTGGAGAGAGCAGAGGCGATGTTTGGCGCTCAGACCGCGGCTCAGCTTCACCCTGTCTCCAGTCATGGCCAGCTGACGATTGAAGGGCTGATCTCATTCCCGAGCCACACGTACAGCGCACATCGTCATGGCTACACCTTTATTAATCAGCGCTTCGTCAAAGATAAGCTGTTCCTAGGCGCGATCCAGCGCGCCTATGGGCTGAGGCTCCCTAAAGGTCGCTTCCCCTTTTACGTCCTTAAGGTGCAGGTGAACCCCTCGATGGTGGACGTGAACGTACACCCCGCCAAGACAGAGGTGCGCTTCGTAGATGAGGAGGTCGTGCTCGACCTCTTGACGAAGGCGATCAGGGGGGCGGTCCAGCGCTTCCCTGAGACTCAAGACGAAGAGCACGCGTGGTCGATTGTCCCTGGCGGGCTCTCCTTTGAGCGTCAAGCGGTGGCGGGTGAAGGTGACGAGGACATAGAGGACCAAGGCTGTGAAAAAGAGAGCGGGCGCGAGGACAGCGCTGGGTCACGTGACTCCATTGAGCGACATCGGGCGCTGATTCGAGACCGGATGGGGGGGCGGGTCTTTCATGGGGAGCGGGCGCCTGTCAGCGCTGAGCGAGGTGAGGGGGAGCGTGAGGACCCTCGCCATCACAGAGACCCAAGCCACCCTCAACGACCCAAGCCCACTCTATTGCGGGCGCCCTCTGGGCGACATGAGGTGATGAGGGTCTCACAAGCAGAACTCACGAGTGAGCGCGTCACCCGTGATGAGCCCCTTTATGAGGAGGCGCCCAACGAGCGGTCTGAGCTGAACAACCAAGGACCTCCTGCCCCTCAGGGGGCTCCGAGCCCGCACCCCCTTCAGCCGAGCACGCCTGCGCTCACGCCAGGTCATGAGCCTCTTAAGAGCGAAGCTCCCCACCTGCTCGAGGGGGGAGGGCTGACACGAAGAGCGCACCCGCTCCCACCTCTAGTCGCGCTCGCTCAGCCTGGCGCGCTGAGGGCGTTGAGGTCAGTCGGTCGAGCGGACGCGTGGTGGATTCAAGAGGCCTCCGATGGGCTCTTATGCACACATCTGCCGAGCCTGTATGCTCAAATGATCCTGACAGGCCCTCAGCTCAGCCCAGTGCGGTCGGCCCTCCACTTAACCTTGAGCGCACGGCAGGCAGAGGAGCTCGGTCGTCGGGATTTAGCGTCACTTGGGGTGACCGTAGAGCGCTTTGGTGGGCAGAGCTATCGACTGACTCAGCTCCCAAGTGGCTTTGAGGAGGACTGGGGGGAGCGGACGCTGAGCCTGATCGAACCTCTGTGTAGTTGCGCGGTGGGTGAAGAGCGCGTGACCTGGGCGCAGCTGATTTCTCAACAGAGCTTGAGCGCGAGCGCCAGGGCTCGGGCGCTCGCTTGGCTGAACAGCGAAGAGGGTCGCGCGCTTGTGGAGCGAGGTGAGGCGCCCTCATGCTTTGTCTCGATCCCATGGTCATCGCTCTTGAAACAGAGGGGGGGGCTCTCGCTGTTTTAGAGCTCCTTGGCGCTAGAACCCTACAGAGCGCTTCGGTGTCGGCGCGCGCTCAGGGAGCGCGAGGCGACCTGTCCACAGCGCCCACTCCTCTTCGTCACCATACAGGGCGAGGTAACGTAGGGTGTGATCGGTCACCTTACGCATATAATTCCGGCTCTCATGGGCCCCCAGCTCCTCAATCAGCTCCGCGAAGCTGAGCGCGGGGTGCTGGGTGACGTGGTCCGCCATGCGCATCGGTCCACCGTTATAGGCCGCCATCGCTAAGATGGGGTGCCCAAGGTCCAGCCAGAGCTGTTTGAGGTACCACGCTGAGAGCCGGAGCGCGACGCCTGGCTGAAACAGTTTCTCTCCTGAGAAAGGCGCAGGGGGCCAGCCGAGTCGCTCGCTGATGCGCTTCCCTGTTCGCTCGAGGATCTGCATGAGCCCGATCGCTTGAGCGTAGCTCATCACCTCAGGTCGGAAGCGTGACTCCTGTAGCATGTGGGCGAGGAGCCACCAAGGTGAGAGCCCCTCTTCTGTCGCGGCCCCCCTCGTGAGACCCTCAAAGGCGAGCGGGTACGCCTTCACCCTCAGCGCAGGAGGGCGCTCCAAAAAGCCTCCATAGCCCGAGATCCGCCAGCCCGCTCTCTCTCGATTCCCACGCATCCACAGCTCCCCTGAGGCCTCTACGAAGCGACCTACCCGCTCGCAGAGCAGAGAGGCGCGCCGACCCAAGGCCCTGCGTCGGCTACGCGCGTCAAGCGTCACACACGTTGAGCGCCACGCCTCACGCGCGTGCCCATCTAGCCCGCTCCGCTTGAGCGCGAGCGCCTCCCACAGCGAGCGCTTTGAGGGCGCCCTTCGCCAGCTTCGAGCGCTGGTGATCTTGCGTAAGGTCGGCGCCTGAGCGAGCCTGAGGTGAGCTGAGCGTTTACGCTTGAGCGGGTGAGGCCAGCGCAGGGCGCTCCCCTTTTGCTTCGCGTCTAACTGACGCCCTAAGAGCCCATAATAGCTAACAGGGGCGCTCTTAAAGAGCCTCTTCAACATCCGCTGTGAGCCACGCCGGTCCCCCTCACGCTCTAGACAGCGTGCGCTCCAGTAGAGCGCCTGAGGGCCCTCAAGGAGGTTGGGCTTCTTGTAGAGTGGAGCCCACGCGTCACGAGCCCGTGCGCACTCCCCTGCTCGATAGTAGCTCCAGCCTAAGAACCACCTGACGCGCGCTGGGTCACGCGCGCCATGGCTGAGGAGCGCCTTATGTGCTTGGGTAGCCTCTTGATAGCGACCCGCCTGATGAAAGAGCCTCCCGACTTGATAGCGCGCCTCATCTTGACGACGGCCTGAAGACAGAGGGATCAGCGCGGTGTTCGCCTCCATCGCTTGAGTCCACTTCCCCTGCCGTGCCCAGAGGATGCTCTGATACCGGAGGACGCTCGCCGTGAGCTCCTTGTGCTCGGCTGTTGATGTCTCGTTAAGCTCTTCGGGCTGCCCTTGGAGGAGGCTCATCGCGCGGGTGAGGAGCGCCTCTGTGCGCTTAGGTTCAACACGGAGCCTCATATAGGAGATGGCGCTCAACAGGGACGCCTTCGCCTGCTCATATGGGGTCGCGCTGAGCGGGTCGCCCTTTGGGGGGTCAATGAGGTGAGAGAGGGCCTCTAGCGCGGGTTGATACGCGCGCTCTTTGAAGAGCTGCTCACCTCGGCTGAGCCAGCGCTGTGGGCTCAATGTGAGCGGGGTCGGGGAGCGCTCACCGAGGGGTGTGTGTCCGTATCGAGTCCACAGCGCGTCTCGAGCCTCTCGTGTGGCTTCTGGGTTGTTGAGGAGCTCCATCAGCGCAGATTGTAGGTGGAGGGCCTCTGCGACGAGCCGGGCGCGCTTGGCTTGGAGCAGGCCCTCAAGGCGCTCTGAGAGCTCCTGAAGGAGCGTGCTTCTCTGTGACGCGGGTGATGCTGGGTTTGTCTTAAGCTGGTGGAGGAGCCCCTTGGCGATGCTAAGCTGGAGCGTGTCTCGGGTCGCCTCAGGGGTCGTGGGCTCCTTAAGGAGCTCACGGGCCTCGGTCGACGCGCTCTGGAGGTCATCGAGCTGTGTGAGGGCGCGCCACTTGAGGGTTCGTCTCGCGAGTGAGGACGCCCTCATGAGCGCGCGAAGCCCTTTGGGACCCCACGCTTTACGCTCTTGAGCGGTGAGCTGAGTGAGGTCAATCGGGGCGCTGAGTGGCCCATCAAGGGCCTCTTGTGGCTTAGCGCTTCGGAGGAGCTCGCTGGCGAGCGTGAGTGGCTCAGACAGCGGGCGCTCGAGGGGTGTCAACCCGAGCTCTATTCGCTCAAGCGGGCTCGGGGTACGCGGAGCAGGGCTGATTGATGGGCGAGCGCTGAGCGACCCGCTCAAGCTCAAGGTGACGATCCATACGGAGAGGGGCAGGCGCAGAGGTTGGCGTACAGACCCGCTCAAGGGCGGAGGCTCTTGAACGCGACCCGCACATACTCAGTCGTCGCGGCCTTGGTTGTCGCGTCGCTCGGGTCGAAGCTGAGGGTTTTCTCAAAGGCCTCAAGTGAGAGGCTCGCGATCGCAAACTGCGTGTTCGCTTCAGCGTCGAAGAACCGACCCTCGATGGTCGCCGCCTGAGACCAGGGGTAGCCCTCTAGGAGGCCCTTAACCTCCTTGAGCTCACGCTCGCTTGGGGTTGGTTTACGCCCTTGATCTCCTGTCTTCATCAGGCTGACCACTCGCGCGGTCAGCTGCTCTCTAAGGTCCGCGACCGCGTTCGCCTCCGCGATCGCCCTCCGCTGATCAATGCGGAGCTGATTGACTGAGCTACCCCGCCCATAAATGACCTCACGCGCTTGGGGGTTGAACTGCTTGAGCTCCACCTGAAGCCAGAGGGGTTTTGGGGGGAGTCGCCCTGGGTAGCGTGTCGAGCACGCGACCGCGCTCACCATGATGAGGGTCGTGAGGCAAGGCGTAAGGAGTGTCTGTATGGAGCTCGTCACTGATCGCGCCTCACTTCACCTGTGAGGTCTCTTGGTCTGCGCGGTCACGTAGCCCGTCACGATCTACGTCCTTAGGGGCGCTCCCACAGGCGCTCATAAGCGCGAAGGAGACGAGGAGGGCGGTGAGACGTGTGTAACGCTGCCTGAGCATATGAGCTCCTTATAGTCTTGGGCTTAGCGATAGGCTAGGCTTAGGGTGAAGTGAGAAGTGTTGAGCTACCCTGAGTCGCGCGTTATCGTGTGCGCGTGATCACAGACATAACATGGGGGAGAGCTTGTGGAAAGCGACAATCAGGGTCAGGCGGACGATCGAGCCTCTCAAGTCCCAAGCTCTCAACCTAGGGTTAGGAGGCTCGAATGTATCGAGCCCGTGTGATCTATGTTGGGCAGTCTCCGGCCGTCTTGGAGTGGCTCTGTCAGCGACCTAGGGTGGAGGTCTTAAGGGCGTATTGTCCACCGAGCGCGCTGAGCCGATCTCAGCTCCTCACGTGCGCGTTACACTATGGGGTGCCTGTGAGCTGGGCGCGTCACAGCGCTGAGCTGGAGTCGTCGCTCCCTGCTGGGCTTGACCTCGCGGTCTGCGCGTTCTTTGAGCGGATCTCTCCAAGGCTCTTGGAGCGCGCTCGGCTGGGGTGGCTGAACCTCCACCCCGCGCCCCTCCCTGATCGACCTGGGCGCTACCCTACCATTGAGGGGGTGCTCTCGGGTGACCTGAGCTGGGGAGCGACCTTGCACTGGATGACCCCAGCGCTCGATCAGGGGCCGATCATCGACGTCGCCTACGCTCCGAGGGGGTGGGGAGATGGCCCCGCTGAGCTCGAGACGCGCGCCGTGTCGCTTGGCTTGGCCCTGCTAGATCGTCACCTAGACGCGATCTTAGATGGCTACTCTAGCTGCGAAGATCAGCCACCGCTCCCTGCGCATCGCGCTGAGCGTCGCTTACCTACGCTTCAGCTCGAGCGAGGCCCGCTGAGCGCCTGGCGCGCGGTACGGGCCTGTGCGCCCTTTGGTGGGCTACCGATGCGCTGTGATCAACGGCTCGTGTGGATTAAGGAGGCCCGCTTAACCCCTCTGATCAGCGGAGAGGCGGAGGCGCCTTGCGCGGAGGGGTGGTCTACCCTCGCTCGCTGGACGGAGGCGCAGCCCTGTCGACTTGAGGCTCGCCTCGAGGCGATAGCGCTCGGCGCTGACCCTGTGACTCCAGCGACCCTTGAGCAGATGGAGCGCGCGCCATGGCGCCTGCCTAGCGGGGCGACCTTAACGCCTCTCTCTGAACAAGAGCGGGCGCTGTTTACCTTTGAAGATGGCCTAGAGAGGTGACTGAATGAGCGTCTGGATGACCCAAGCTCGAGCTTGGCTCGCTGAGGAGCGTGACCATATACAGGGCGCCTTGGCGCGCGCGGAGGGCGCCTTAGGTTGGTACGAGCTTGGGGCGCTGATCACGGTCGCCTTGAGCCTGACGGCGATGAATTTCTTAGGGGAGGGGAGCCTTTATCTGTGGCTCTGGGGAGACCTGATCTCACCCGCTAGCCCTTATTGGGACCTTGGTCACCTCGCGCACTGGGTCGGGGCCTGTGTCATAGGCTACCTGTTGTTACCTGCGCTCTACCTCAAGGTGATGGGGCGCTCACTGAGCGCGTATTATTGGAGCGTTCGCCCTCTCCTTAAGCACGCTTGGCTCTACCTGTCTCTGCTCATCCCCGCTACGGGGCTTGTGGTCTGGGTTTCTTTTTGGCCTGAATTTCAGCAGATCTACCCCTTTTACCCACACGCGGGTCGGAGCTGGTTTGACTTGATCGTGTGGGAGCTCCTCTATGGGCTTCAGTTCTTGTCGTTAGAGTTTTTCTTTCGAGCCTTTATGCTCGAGAGCCTCAGGCGCCCGCTCTCGTATGGAGCGATCCCGGTCATGGTGATCCCCTACTGCATGGTCCACTTCCAAAAAACCGCCGCAGAGAGCCTCGGCTCGATCATCGCGGGGCTCTTACTTGGGTATATCGCGATGCGCTCCCGCTCCCTGTGGGGTGGGGTGCTGGTGCACTGGGTGGTCGCGATCGAGATGGACGTCATGAGCCTGCTACAGACGGGCAGGTGGCCACCCGGGCACTAAACCTGTGCGAGGTAAACGGCTCGTGAACCAAGCGTCGTCAGCTCTTTGGGGTCGCGGGCGCGCGGTGAACGGGCCAGCCAACCTGTCGGCGAGCCTCACAGAGGCCAATCGCGACGCACTGGGCGAGGTTGAGGCTCCTGACGTGTGGGTTGGTCATAGGAACGCAGACACGCTGACCCTCATCATAGCGCTCGAGGAGCTCGCGAGGGAGCCCGTGGTTCTCTGAGCCAAACACGAGCGCGTCACCCTCTTGATAGCGCACGTCACTGTAAGGCTGGCTCGTGTGCGCCGTGAAGAACCAAGGGCGCTCGACCCCCTCGAAGGCGACCTGCCAAGATGGGGCGACGCTGTACTGGATCCAAGGCCAATAATCGAGCCCTGCGCGCTTGAGGTACTTGTCCTCAATCTTGAAGCCTAGGGGCTCCACAAAGACGAGCTCGATGTCCATTGAGGCGCACAGGCGCCCAATGCTCCCTGCGTTTTGGGGGATCAGGGGGTTCACGAGGATGATCTTCATAGCGGTGGCCTTTGTTCGTCAGCGCGAGCGTGGTGATCACTCACCAATATGGGAGATAGGCGAGCCCCTCAAGTGGGCGCTCGATGAGGAGCCGGATGAGGCCTTTGAATGACGTGGGGAGCTGGCTCGCGAGCGGGTGGTGGGTGAAGGGGGACGCGGGGGCGCGCGTGCTCATCGTAGCGCTGCTTATCAGGCTCCCCAGCTGATCGAGGACGGAGGGGGGGGCGGGCGCTACCACCTCTAGCTGATAGTCGCCTCCAAGGTGAGTGAGCCTCGAGAGCGCGGTGAGGGCGTCGAGCTGACCACCTAGCTCATCGACGAGCCCCCGCGCTTGGGCTTGGGCGCCTGTCCACACTCGGCCACCCGCGAGCGGGAGCAGCGCGTCACGCGAGAGCTGTGGGCGCCCGTCCTCTACTCGCTCTAAAAAGAGCGTATAGAGCCCCTCCATAGAGCGCTTGATCCGAGCGCGTTGCGCCTCCGTCCAAGGGGTAAAGAGGCTCGACTCTCCTCCACCCTCTCCGCGGCGGTCACGGTGGACGGTCACCCCAAACCTCTCTAGCGCAGGGGAGAGGTTCGCCTTACCCGCGAAGACTCCAATGCTCCCCGTGATGGTGTTGGGAGAGGCGAAGATGAGGCGAGCAGGGGCCGCGACGTAGTAGCCTCCAGAGGCGGCGATGTCACCCATTGAGACCACGAGCGGTTTTTTGGTCGCGAGGCGCTTGAGGCTCTTCCACATCTCATCTGCGTCAGAGATCGCTCCACCTGGGCTGTCGACCCTCAACAGGACCCCCTTCACCTCATCTCGACGCTCTAGGCGATGGATCAACGGGACGAGCTGAGCGGCGCTCACCCCACCTCCGCCAAGCGCGCTCCCCGCTCCAATGTCACCCACAAGATAGAGCACCGCGAGGGTGTCAGGCGTCCCCCAGCCTCGCTCCTTAACAGGTAGAGGAGAGGCCGCGTTTAAGGTGAGGGTAGGGTAGGCTGCGCTGAGGGCTCGATCTAGGTCTACGGCGTGCACGACACGGTCGACGAGCCCTGCCTCCTTGGCCTCTCGCGCGTTGTAGGGCCCCTCACGGAGCCACGCGAGCGCTTGCGCGTCAGCCTTCTCCCCTTGACAGCCCGCCTGATGAGCTTGGCAACGTCGCGCGAGCGCGGTGAGCAGGCGCTGGTAGCGTCCATCTAAGACAGCCTTTTGCGCGACGCGCGCCTCATCACTTGGGCCCTCGCGAAGGAACATCTCAGGCGCGCTCTTATAATCTCCAACCGCGATCATCTCCGCGTCGATCTGGAGGAGCTCAAGTAGGCCTTTAAGGTAGAATCGCTCTGTGAGGAGCCCACTGAGGCGCACCTCGCTTGTCGGGCGAAGCCAGACCTCGCTCGCCTCCGCTGCGACTAGGTATGCGGTAGGGTCGACGCTAGGCAGGAAGACCGTGACCTCCTTACCGACGGCCCTGAGGCCCTTCAGCTCCTCAGCGAGCTCCTCTGCCTGTGCCCAACCGAGGCCCGTGCTGTTGAGCAGGAGCGCGACCCGTCGCACCCCTTGATCGTCTCGCGTCCGCCTTAACGCCCTGAGGGTCTTGAGTAGAGGCGCGCTCACCCGTGGACGCCCGAGGAGCGCTCCCCTCCTCGTCAGCTCGTCCTCTCCTTTATGAGCGATGAGCTCAAGGCGCTGAGCAGGCTGGTCGAGCTGTTGAGGTTGAGGTCGTGACCCCCACCTGAGTGAGGCGAGCGCGCTCTGTTGGACGCCACCCGCTTGCGGGGCGAGCTCTGCACGCCAGCCCCAGTCTCCACCCCAGGCGAGGGCGAGGGTCACAGGGCGCGTGAACCGAGCCACTGAGCCGGTGACCCCTAGGTAGCGCCCCTCAAGCGCGAGCCCCCTCCAGAGCCTAAGGCGGGCGCTCGCCGACCAGCTCCCTCCACCTTGGACAGGGCTGAAGCCCGCGCCCAAGGCGAGGCGCTCGAGGGGCCTAAGCCCAACCGAGAGGCGCTGAGCGGACCCCTCTGCTATCCAGCGACCTTCATCTAGCGCGCGCTCGAGCGAGAGGGTGGGGCTGTTGACGTTGAGCTTAAGCCAGCGTGTGGGTTCATAGCTCAGCCCAAGCTGGAGCCTCCACCCGTTGAGGGCTTGATTATCTAGATACCAGCGCCTTGAGAGCCCCACCCCAAAGCTCAAGCCTCGGGTCAGCTCAAGCGACTGACCGAGGCTGAGGGCACGATACCCCACGCTCGGTGACTCGCCCTCAGAGGAGGCGCTACCCAGAGGGGTCAACCCCTGCTCCGAGCTGAGCCCGACCGCTAAGGTGAGCCGATCACCCAGCGTGTAGCCCATCGCGAGCTGTTGGGCGCCAAGCGCCTGCCCTTGACCCATGAGCTCGGTGTAGAGGTCATAGCTCAAGGCGAACGACCCGCTCACAGGGCGTGTCAGAGCGGGCTGAGTAAAGAGCGTCTGAGGGCCAGCGCTCCACGGGCTGTCTGCGTCGATCGGCGGGGTCGCGAGCCCTGAGCCGAGTGAGAGCGCAGAGACGCTCAGGGAGAGGAGCGCAGAGAGCCCTTGGGCGACTCGAGGGGAAGGGAGGCAAGGTCGAGCGCGCATGAGGCCTCTCTTTTGTGATCCTAGGCTTGTCAGAGCTGTTGTAGCGCCCTACATAAGGGAGCGCAACCAAGGTAGCGTGAACAGGAGAGACCATGAGCACAACAGCGACCGATCAAGCGGTGAGCCCTGCCCTCTTAAATCAAGCGTGGGGCGCGCTCGCGCAGGGTGATTACGCTCAAGCCTGCGCGCTCCTCGCGCCCTACGCGAGCCAGACGACCGAGGACCCTCTGCTCGCAGAGGTCTGGGCGTCTATGCTCGGCGCGGTAGATGATGAGCGTCACCTGAGCTATGAGCTCACGAGGCTCGCTGGGCGCTGGGCAGAGGAGTCACGCGTGGTGTTGGCTATCGCACAGAGCGCGACCAGCTGGGCGGGGCGAGCGCTCCCGCTCCTCGCGCCCCCCTCTGTGGACCCGCTCCCTGTTCAGGAGGGCTCAACGCTCCCTGAACACACGCTTCAACCTGTGATTTGGCTCGCCTCACAGGTCGTGACCTTCTGTTTAGAGCACGCCGCTCCCTCTGCGGCTGAGGCGCGCGCAGAGCTGTATCTCGCGAGGGCGCGCCTGCTCGCTTGGGGGACAGCAGAGGCGGAGGAGTCCGCGCTGAGTGACCTTGAGGTCGCGCTCACATTGAACCCCGCGCTGGGCGTCGCGTGGTACACCCTCGCGAGGCTTCACCTCGCGCACGCTCGCTGGGAGAAGTCGCTCGTAGCGATCGCGCAAGCGCGTGAGGCGGGCCTTAAAGCCCTCCAACTCACGTGGCTTGAGCTCGTCGCGCGCACCGCGCTCGGTGGAGATGAGGCGAAGCGCTCCCCTGAGCTGTGGGCGGAGCTCGACCATGAGGGGCTGAGCCTTGGCGCGGGCGGGCGAGCGGTGAAGCGAGGGTATGAGCCTCAGCTTGTGGCGCTCCACAGTCATATGGCTGGCCCAAGCGGAGGGTATGATCTGACTCAAGGGTGGTCACTTGAGCGGGTTTGGGTTCAGCCTCTGAGCCCCTGTCATGGACGTGTCCTTCACCCTACCTTCAGCGCGCTCCCTGCAGGCTATGATGACCTCATCATCTGGGACCCTCAGCCCGCGACCTTTGAAGAGCATGAGGGGGATGAGCGACCTGTCTTTCGAGCGATCGCGTGCCTTGAGCGTGGTCAAGCGCTGAGCAGACCGCTCCCTCTCCCACGGCTCTCGGAGACAGAGCTCGAGGCGCTCAACGCGGGGCTCGCTGAGGGGGTTTTATATGACCAGGCGCCACACGCGCCAGAGGGGGAGGCGAGCGGGGTGATCTGTTGGCCTCGAGGTGAGCCCTTAGCGCCGATCTTAGCCCAGCTCAACGCGAGGTGGGCTGAGCTCGGGCTCCCTGAGTGAGCGTCGTTTAGATCTGGAGCGCCTCGCAGAGCGCCCAGACCTGGTCATGGATCGTGGGTCGTAGCCAGCGGATCCCCTCCCCTCGCGCGCGATGGGGGTGGACGCGGTTGCTGAGCAGGGTGATGACCCGCTGAGCTTGCAGGTCAACCCACAGGGAGGTCCCCGTAAACCCAAGGTGGCCTACAGCGCGTCGGCTCATGTTCATCCCTGCGCTACTGTAGCCACTAGATGGGGTGTCGAGGCCTAACACGAAGCTCCCGCGGTTCGGGGGGCGACGCTTGAGGTTTGTGATGTGCTTTAAGGTCGCCTCAGGGAGCTGAAGCGGGCTCGGGCGACCGTGGTAGGCGTCGACGAGCGCGAGCCCCCACGCCCCCACATCGGAGGCGCGCCCAAAGAGGCCCGCGTGCCCACAGACCCCCCCACAGAGCCACGCGTTGTCGTCATGCACCTCACCTCGAACCGTCCTCGCTCGCCACGCGCACTCCTCGGTGGGGGCGTACTGTTCAAGCGCTGCGCTGAGCTGAGCGCGGTCGTCAGGTGAGCTGAGCGGATTGAGCGCGTTAAAGTGTAGGCCCGGGATGGGACGCTCACGCGCCCACATGGTGTGGAGGTCCTCACCCGCGTGAAGCTCACAGACCCACTCGAGGAGCAAAAATCCGAGGTCACTGTATACCCCTTGAGAGCCAGGCGGGTACTCGGAGGGGGTGCGAGCGATGACCTTACGCACCCAGCGCTTCATCTCGAGAGGGTCGCCACCGCTCATACGCTCGGCGCCAAGCCCCTCAAAGTACGCGCGGTGCGCAGGGAGCCCAGCGCTGTGGTTGAGGAGCCTCCAGACTGGGACCTTCGCGATCAGCGGGTCATCTACACCCCCCACCTCGCTGAGGGCCTCCTCTAAGCTCTGGTTGAGGTCGAGCCTACCCTCACTCCACAGGCGCCAGGCCCACCACGCGCAGGCGATCGGCTTGGTCAGTGAGGCGAGGTCATAGATCGTGTCCGAGGTGACTTGGGGAGAGCGCTCCGCGTAGCTGAGGGCGCCCTCACACAGGGCGCCCGTGACCCATTGAGCCTCATGGGTGGCGCCTCGAGAGGCAAACCAGAGCGAGACACCGGGGCTCACCCCCTCTTGGACTGCGCGACTTAAGGTCGCTTGGAGCGTGTGTAGCTCATGGGGGGGCAGGGGCTCACTCATCCGCTAGACCTCACTTGATCTTAGGTCAATCTCTTGGCCCTCAGCGCGCTCGATGAGCTGTGTGAGCCTGTGTCTCCATCTTATGTGATAGGACAGGCATTGGCCACCCCTGATCATGAAGTGAAGCGCCCAAGCCCACCACACCCCCCAGCCCCATGTGACCGCGATGAGGTAGACGAGCGGGAGCGAGACGAGCCACTGTGCGGTGAGGGTGATCCCCATCACGAAGCGGTTGTCACCCAGCCCCAAGAGGCTCTGGTAGATCACCATATGGCTCGCCTCCATCGGGAGGATCAGCGCCATCAGCCAGAGGGTCTCGCTGATCATCTGAGCGGTGCCCGCGTCGGTCGTGAAGCTCCCGGCGATCCACGCTGAGGCGAACCCGAAGGGGAGCGCGATGAGCGTCAGCGCTCCCAGCGCCCAATGGGCGACCGCTCGTTGCCAGGCGAGCGCCTCGCTCGGGGCCCCCGCGCCGATCGACCGCGAGACAAAGGTCGCGGAGGCGATCCCGAAGCCCATCGCGGGTAAGATCGCGACTAAAAATAGGTTTAAGATGACGTTCGAGGCCGCGAGCGCCTCTGCGCTGATGCGACCGATCAAGCTCATAAAAATCGTCATCCCAAGAGCAAACAGCGTCCGCTCAACACCTGATGGCAGGGCCATGCTCAAGAGCGTACGCCAATCTGCACGGGAGGGTAAGCGAGCGAGGAAGCCGTAGGGTCGCGCGAAGCGGAGCGCGAGCCCGAGGTGTATGATCACCCCAACCCACATCGACAGGCCGGTCCCTAGCCCCGCTCCAACTACGCCGAGCTCAGGGAAGCCTAGGTTCCCAAAGATCAACAGCCAGTTCAGGGTGATGTTGGTGACGTGCATGGTGATGATGGTGATAAAGTAAAGCGAGGCGCGCTCGACCGCGCTCCAATAGCTACGAAAGGCGAAGTTGACCCCGATCGCGACGAGCCCGATGAGGCGCGCTTGAAGGTAACCTGCTCCGCCACGCGCGACCTCTGGGTCATCGCTCGCGAGCGCCATAAACCAGTCTGTTGACCAGCTGAAGATCAAATAGAGCGGCGCCCCGATCGCGAGGGCGAGGGTGAGCCCACCATTTAAAGGGACCGCGTAGTCCTCACGACCCGCGCCTCGCCAGCGAGCGCACAGGGTCTGGACGCCCACCGCGATCCCCATGACAAAGGCGGCGAAGAAAAAATTGAGAAAGCTCCCAAGCCCCACGCTCGCGAGGGCGGTTGTGCCCACTCGCCCCACCATCGCCGTGTCGACGACGTTCACGACGTTCTGTGAGAGCATCCCTGCGATGATCGGCAAGGAGAGCGAGAGGATCGCCTGATGTCTAGAGGGCTGTTCAGAGGGCTCAGGGTGGCTCATATTCGCTCAGTTTCTGCTCGGGAAGTCGAGCGGGAGACAGCGACCGTTGAGAGGGTGACCGTCGAGATGGATCCCCCAAGCGCTGAGGGCGTTGCGTTTAAGTTTCCTAGGGTCGCCCGTCGTGTAGACGCAGACCCGCTCATGAGCATGAGCGTCGCTCCCCTCAATGAAGCCTCGTGTGTTCAGCGCGCTGAGCGCCTGCGCGACGAAGCGCTCAACGGGGTCGATGAGGACCACGTCAGGGAGGCGCGCCTGGAGCTGAGCCGAGAGGGCAGGGTAATGCGTGCAGGCTAAGGTGAGCGCGTCAAGCGACCCGAGGCGAGCGCACAGCTCGTCTAGGTCCGCGTCTAGCTCAGGCCCCTCAAGTCGTCCAGCCTCGACGTGTGCGCTGAGCGCCTGGGCGGGCTCGGAGATGACCGTAAGCCCGCCTCGTCGACCCCAAGCGCGCTGAATGAGGCGCTCATAGTGACCCGAGTGGATCGTCCCAAGCCCACCGATGATGCCCACACGTGGGGACTGGAGGCCCGACGCGCACAGGCGCTCAAGCGCCTCGAGGGTCGCTTGAGCGCCCGCGTCGATGATCCCAAGGGTCAGCTCAGGTAAGGAGGGCGCCTCATGGAGCGCGCTGCTCGCCGCGTTACAGGCGACCAACAGCGCCGATGGCTGGAGGTGGTCACACAGCTGTGAGATCCGCGCTCCAAGCTCAACGGGTGAGACACGACCATAGGGAGTGTAGCCGGAGTCAGACACGTAGCAGAACGGGAGGTGAGGCGCGCGCGCCCTCAGCAGGCGGAGGGTCGCGAGCCCGCCGATCCCCCAATCCAAGACCAGCGCTGGGCTCATGGGTAGCTCTGAGGGGGCCGGTATACGCTCGGGTCGATGGGCCCGGAGTCAAAGGCCAGCACCTGCGCTCGGCGCCCAACGTTGATGGTCTCTACTCGGCGACCTTTAAAGCGACTCTCAAAGTACCAGACAAGCTCATGTCGGGCGCGGATCGGGTTATAGAGGAGCATCTCAGCCCAGCTTGGGTGCGTGGTGAGGCGCTTAAGTGCCTCGCGGTAACGAGGCCGTGTCCAGCGTTGCGCGTGTGCTCGGAGCGCGTCGATGAGGAGGGCAGGGAGCTGATGAAGCGCAGGGGGGGCGGTCACCATGTCTACCACAAGGAGCCGGCCACCGGGCTTGATGACCCGTGTGAGCTCAAGCATCAGCGGATCCCAGTCAAGGTAGCGCCATGACAAGAGGGAGACGACCAGGTCAACGCTCGCGTCTTCGACTGGGAGCTTCGGGCTCGACACGACCTCAAAGTCGAGCTGAGGGTGTGGGCGTCGCCTCGCTCGGGCCCGCGCGATCATCTGAGGTGAGCTGTCGAGGCCCAGCCCTTGGCTGATGAGCCCCTCCTCGCAGAGCGCGCCGAGGAGCGCCCCATTACCACAGCCAAGGTCGACCACCCTGAGCCCGTCAGCCTGCGCGCCGAGCGGGGCCGTGCTCACGTGCCCTTGGATCGCTTGGGTGAGCCACGCCCACTCATCTCGCCTCACGCGAATATCACGGAACACCTCATCATATAGCTCCGCGACGCGCGCGTATGTGCTCTCCTCCCCAACCCGCCTCGGCGTGAAGCGCTTGGGTCGCTCAAGAGGCCCCCCGAGATACTTTCGAACAGACGCCCAGACCCCACCGCTCTTCCTGCCTCGACAGCCCATAAGATAGAGCGGTTTTTTAGGGGAGCGCCCAGGCCAACGGAAGCGCTCAGGGTCCGATGAGAAAGTGGTGTACTCATGGAAGCCTGAGCACGGGACACCAAAGGTGCGCGCGAAGAACGGCGCGAACCAGCGCGCGGTTCGACAGGCGTGAAAAAAAGCCTCCCCGTCCTCGGTAAAGGGGAGCGTCCCGACGAGCGCGCGCCACTCATGGGGGCTCAGCTGTTCGGGGAGCTCGATGCTCCGGAACATGGGCCCATACATCCCAGAGTGACCGAAGAAATAGAGGGCGCTCATACGGTCGCCTCGAGCGTTGAGGGTGTGGAACACCTCAACCCAGTCCGCCTTAGACTCAACTCTAAAGAGCGCGACCCGCTCCCCTCGCTCAGTGAAGGCCTCAGAGAGGGTCTCAGCGGCGAGCGTGAGCTCAGCGCCCCCCTCACGATATAAGGTCGTGTAGGTGATCACATGCAGGGCGCGCGCGTCGTCACCTGTAGCTTGGGTTGGCTTTGTGCTAGGCTCGTTTGTGCTCACGCTCACCTCTGCTCACCCTCGCGCTTCGCTCGGGCGCGACCAGACACGGCTCAAGGCGCGAGCGGTCTTCGAGCTCGGCTCACTGAGCCTCGCCCGCCTCTCGTCACGCCTCGCCTCGCCTCACTAAAGGTCTATATGGCTATCACCGTCAAGCTCGATCTCACCCTGACTCAAAACCTGACGATCCTCCTCCGCGCTCTCCAGACGCGCTCATTAGACCAACAAGGGGGGGAGCGAGCGGTCCACTTTGTGGCGCTCACGCCCACAGAGCGGGTGACGTTCAAGGGGGTGAGTCGAGCTGACTCAAGCGTTGACTTCACGATCCTGAGCGCGCGACCGCTCCCGACGTGGCTACTCAATCAGGTGGGCTCCGCGCTGTCTCCCATGAGCCTCCGTGTTCAGGTCGCCCCTGAGGGTGAGCTGAGCCTCACGGGGGATGAGTGTGTGCTCATCGAGCACCAGAGCGCCCCCTCGTCAGGGGTGTGGATCACAGGTGATGACACCGAGATAGAGGGGGTGGCGGGTGACCTTGAGGGGCTCGGGCTCCCCAACGTAGAGCGAGGCGCTCGGCTGAGTAGCGTCGCTCAGCTCACCTGTTATGGGGCGCCACCCTCCTTGAGGCGACGCCTAGCGTGGGCCTCCCGTCAGCTGGGGCTCAGTTTGCCCCCAGCGGAGCTCACGCTCAGCCCAGATCGCGTGCGAGGGAGCGCAGCGCATCTACACCTCCCGAGCGGGACCTCAACGCGCCGAAAGAAACTCGAGCTGAGCGTGTCTGGAGACAGCCTCGAGGCGCTCCTTAAGGTGGGGCAAGCGCTCGATGAGGTGGCGTCGGTGGCTCGCTTTGATGTCCTGTCGAGCGCGGAGGGGGGTGAGCTCCCGTGGTTCGAGCTTGACTTTGGGGCGCTCTCCTATGACCGACCGCGTTGCGCTCAGCTCTATGAGGCGGTGAGGTCAGCGCTGAATGAGCTCGGCTGTGATGAGGGCGCCTCGCCACTCAAGGGCCGCTTTAGACATGAGCTAGAGGGCTGGGAGGGGAGCTCCGCTGAGCTTGAGGCGCTGTGGCGTGACGCCCCCCCTACCTTGATGTTGCCCTTTAAGCGCTATGAGCGAGGCCTCTTACACCACCCCAACCCAGAGGAGCGCGCCCACTGGCAGGTGAGGGTGTACGCAGAGGACAGCGCTCAGGTCACCCCTCTGCGTGACGCGCTCACGGCGCAGGGCTACGTGGACGTGGCGCTCGTCGCACGCCCAGCCTCTGCGTTCCACAGCGCGCTTCGCCACCCAGCGCGTTGCCCTCAGCCCGTGGTCGATGAGCTCAGGGCGCTGATGTGTGAGACCCTTGAGGGGACACGAGTGGCAAGTGAGCGATGTGAGGAGGGGGGGCCATGGGTGAGCGTCCGGGTGGAGGGTGGAGGTGAGGACAGGCTGATCACGCTGTCTCTGCAGTCCCTTGACCCGAACCCCGTTCGGGACCAGCGCCGGCTCACCGAGCTGAGCGCCCCTTGCTCCTTGAGCCTAAAATGTGAGGAACTTAAGCCTGTAGAGCCTTTGTGGCTCGCGCTGAAGCGCCTCGGAGCGCCAGAGCTGACCCTGCGTGAGGGGGAGGGGGATGAGCGAGCGGAGCGCCCCGTCGTGGTCTATGGTGGGGCGAGCCTAGTCTTGATCGAGCACCTGCAGGCCTTGGTGGAGCGGACCCTTGGGGAGCGCTGTGAGCTTGATCAGCGCTGGGGGGAGGATGACCAAGAGGTCTGGATCCAGCTCCCTAGCCAGCTGGGCAGAGGGGAGCGCGCCGAGAGCGCGTTGGGCGCTGAGCTCGCGGATTGGTTCCCAGCGCGCATTGAGGTCGTCGCGCAACGCGCGCTGGTTGAGCGACAAGAAGAGAGGCTCTTGATCGCGGACCTGTACCTTGAGCGAGCCCGCTACACAGCGCCTCAAGACCTCGCGAGGGTCCCACGCCTTGAGGACCTTGAGGGCTACTGTCTCGACCAAGCGACGAGCGAGTCTCTGTACCATGTCGCAGAGGCGGTCGCGCTGGGTGAGCCCTGTCTGCTTGAGGGGCCCACGAGCGCCTCAAAGACGAGCGTCATCTCCTATCTCGCGGGGCTCCTCGATCAGCCTGTCGCGCGACTCAACTTGAGCGCTCAGACGGACACAGGTGAGCTCATCGGGCGCTTTAGCCCCGCTGAGGGGGGGTGGCGGTGGGTAGATGGGCTCGTCGTAGAGTCGATGACCCGAGGGTGGTGGTTGATCCTCGACGAGCTCAACCTCGCGGAGCCTCAGGTCTTAGAGCGCCTCAACTCCTTACTTGAGCGCCACCCGAGCCTCACCCTCTCAGAGCGAGACGGCCGGCTCATCGGTGGAGCGGGCGCTCAGCTACATGAGCGTTTTCGGATCTTTGCGACCATGAACCCTGCTGAGTATATAGGGCGGGCCCCGCTCTCCCCAGCCTACCGAGATCGCTGGCTCGCGGACCGCCACGTCACCTACAGCGGTGAGCGCGCGCTCTATGAGATGATCGCGCTTCAGGTGTGGGGTCGATCCCCTGAGGTTGAGCTCTATGCGACGACCTACCAAGGCAGGGTCGAGGGGCTCCCCTCTCGCCCAGCTCCCCTCGCTCAGCTCGCGACGCTCGCTGAGGCAGAGGCGCTCGCGCTCGCCCTCGCGCGCTTTCACCACGCCCTCGCTCAGGCGGTCATCAGTCGACCTAAAGGGCTTGGCCTCAATGAGGGGGGGGCGAGCGCGATCAGCCGGAGGAGCCTGCTCGCGACCCTTGACTACCTTCGCGACGCGCTCAGCCAGGGGGCGCTAGGTGAGGTGGAGCTTGGCGTTAAGCTCAAGCGAGCGGTGTGGCGTTATTATGTGTCTAGGCTCAAGAGCGATGAGCTCCGCTCGCTCGCCTACTCGCTTTGGGAGAGCGTGGGGCTTGAACAGCTGAGCGAGCGACTGTAAGGTGATGGGCCACGGGGCTCAGATGACGCTCACCCGCTGGGTCGCGGGGCTGTGGAGTGAGGCGCGCGCGGACATCAGCGTAGCGTGGGCAGAGCGAGGTGTGTACCGCTGGTGCCCTGAGCGCAGGGCCCTGTCGATCCCGTCAAGGGGGAGGGATCAAGGCAGGGTTGAGCGCTGTTACCCTGGGCTCACCCAGCGCGTTGGCGCTCTGCTCCTCTCGAGCGAGTGGCTTACGGGCCGTGAGCGAGGCCTGAGCCTCGAGCTCCCTCGCTCCTTGACGAGCTGGGGGGAGGTTCACCCGCTCGTCTCGAGCCTCTTGCTGTCTTCACTTGAGCTCGGGGTGGGTGAGCGCTGGGCTCGTCATGTCCGCCCTGGGCTACGATGGGAGCCCGCTGAGCCCCCCCCTCCACCACATGGTTGCGCAGGGTGGGTGAGCGCGCTTTGGTCTCTGAGCGAGGCGCTCAGGCGCTGTGGTAGAGGGGACGTGGTGACATATGACGGGCGCCTGTTGATCCCAACAGAGCGACCACTGGAGCTCATCGAGGCCTCACCCTTCAGCGGGAGGCGACGCGCTGAGCTTGAGAGGGAGGCCTGTGCGCGCTATGAGCGTCACGCTTGGGTGCTGAGCTCGATCTCTAAGGAGCTCGATGAGCTAGAGGGCGCCTTGCGATCAGCGGAGGCGCTCAAGCTCGAGGGGCTCTCTGACACCTTCTCGTCAACCTGCCCGCTCACAGCGCTGACCTTTCTCTGTGAGCCACGCGCCTACCTGAGCGCGCTAGATCAAGCGCTGAGGTGGGATGAGGAGCGAGCCTCTGAGCGCTGGGAGCGAGCTCGGGCTGATGGAGATGAGGACCGAGGTGAAGAGGAGGCGTGTGGTGAAGAGGAAGAGTGTGGCGAGGGGCTCCTCCCACCCGAGGCCCTCGAGCGAGCGATCTGGGGTGAAGTGGAGCCACACCTTGAGCGAGTGAGCTCAGAGCTCGCTTGGGTCAAGCCCCCTGAGCGCTCAGTACGTAAGCGAGGCCTCTACGAGAGCGGGCGTCGCGTTGAGCTGAGGGCGCTCATGCGCGCGGAGGTGCGCCCTGACCGAGGTGAGCGCGTCTGGCAACGAAGCGGGCACCCTCAGCGCGCCCCTCAAGCGACCCTGTTGCTCGTTGACCTCTCCTCTTCGATGCGAGGCCCAAGGCTAGACGCGCTCTTGGAGGCGCTGTCTTTAGTCTGCCTCGCTTTAGCGAGGCTCGAGGCCCCCTTCGCCTTGTTTGGTTTTCAAGATGAGCTGATCCCACTGCTTCACTTTGAGCAGGAGAAACCTCAAGCGCTCAGCGAGCTGATCCCAACCCTCACCGCGACCTATGAAGAGGTCTGGGGCGCGCGACGTGGTGGGCACAACCGGTCTCAGTATAATGATGACGGCCCGTGTTTAGCGCAGGCGGTAGACCTGCTCCGATCTACAGGGGCTTCTCAGCGCTCCCTGTGGGTGTTGAGCGATGGGCTCCCTAAGGGCGCGCGCTCAGGGGTCGCTGAGCTTAAAGCGACCCTCAAGGAGGTCTCTAAGGAGGGGGACATCGCCCTCTTCGCGCTCGGCCTTGGACCTGACACCCGGCACGTCGAGGCCCTCTATCCCGTCGCTCAAGGGGACGTCCCACTTGAGCGCCTAGCGGAGGTGATGGGGGCCCTCTTGTTACAAAGGCAGGGCTCACTCGGCTGAGAGCTCAGCCCAGAGCGCCTCGACGCGCGTCGCCCCCGCTTGTCGGAGCTCCTCATCGCGCTTCGCCTCCGAGGCGAGAGGGAGCGCCACCCTTGGGTTACCCGTGAGGACAGGTCGGCTGAGACGGAGTCGATCCCAGTAGGCTACGGTCATCGGGCAGAGGGGCCGATCGTCCCCCTTCTTTTGCTTTGGTTGAAAGCGACAGCCCGAGCAATAGTCGCTCATCTTGTCGATGTACGCCGCGCCTGAGATGTAAGGCTTCGTGGTCATGAGCCCTCCGGTCGCGAAGGTCGCCATCCCCAGCACGTTGGGCTCGACCACCCAGTCGAAGGCATCGGTGTAGGCGACCCAAAACCAGTCGGTCAGCTCACGGGGAGAGACCCCGAGGAGGGTCCCCCAGTTGGCCAGCACCATCAGCCGAGTGATGTGGTGGCTCCAGCCCTCACGCCAGACGTCGGCGACCACCGAGTCAAGGCAGTTGAGCCCAGACGGTCTCCCCCAGAAAACAGGGGGGAGCGGTCGAGGGGGTGAGCCTTCGGGCAAGAGGGCATCTGGGCACGCTCCGCCATCCTCAGTGGGCTGAGTTTGCGCGCTCCAGCCAGACGCGCTCGCGCGCTCAGCGCCCTCTCCCCACGGCCGAGAGCGCCACGGGGCGCCTCTCCAGCGAGCGTACCCAGCGTCGCCCGGACGCGCAGCGATGGGGGGGGCGCCCTCTAGGCCAAGCCGGTGACCTTCGGTCTTGAGATGCACATGATAGACATACTCTCGCCAACCGAGAAGCTGTCGGATGAAGCCCTCACGGCATGCGAGCGGGACAGGGAGCGACGCTGTCTCTGTGACGAGCCGACGCGCGCAGAGGCGATGCAAGTTAATCGAGAGTGAGAGCCGTGAGTGAAACAGGGTTGAGTCCTGGGCGCTCATCGCGTCCTCAAAGGGGCCAAAGTGAGGCATCGCCTCCCGCTTCACCCAGCTCCAGAGGGCCTCATGCTCCTCTTGGGCGCCAGGCAGAGCCCCGAGGTCAAGCTCACCAGGGTGATCCGCGTAGGCGGACCTGAGCCACTGCTCGAGGCCAGAGCGCAGGAGCGCGCTCACCCCTAGACCTTCCTCAAAGCGAGGGAGCTCAGGGGCAGGGGGGTCACCCCGCCATGGCTTTCGATTCTCGTGATCAAAGCTCCACTTCCCACCGACGGGCTTCCCGCCCTCCATCAACAGCCCGCTCTTCTTTCTCATAAAGCGATAAAAGGAGTCCATCCTCCAGGGGGGTGAGTCGCCCACCGCTCGCTCAAAGTCCTCCTCAGCGCTCAGCCACCCGGTGTGTGGGAGGACCGTGAGCGAGCCACGGGCTCGAAGCGGGTCGAGCGCGAACCGTAGACAGCGCTCCGCGGGGCGCCGTACGGCGACTGACTCGAGGTGAAGGGTGGCGCGAGCGAGCAGGTCGCCGAGGGGCTCCTCATGGATATGATAGTGGACCTGATAGCCTGCCTCTGAGGCCTCAAGCGCGAAGCAACGCTGGTTGAGCAGGAGCCCAGCGACCCGCTGGATATGGTAGGGCCTCACCCGCTCCCAGGCGCCACTCTCGATGAAGATGAGCCCCCACTCTGCGGGGCCCTCATCTAGAGGAGACAGCGTCAGGCTCAGCTGGTCATAGGGGACATAGAGCCACCTACGGGGCGGAGGCCTGTGCTGAGCGCGCGCGTTTCGCTCGGCGAGCGCCTGCAGGTATGACAGGTTCGCTGGGTGAGCGGTGGCGAGGCTCAGCGTCAGGGGGGCGCTGAGTGGCTCATCATGGCCACACAGCTGTGGCGCGAGCTCTGAGGGTGGGAGGTGGGTCGCGCTCATGTAAGCTCCAGACGAGAAAAGACCCACAGGAGATTCGCTCCCCCTCCGCTTGGTTGCTTATGTGAGTGATGTGAGTGATGTGAGCCTGAAGAGGGCCTGAAGAGGGCCTGAAGAGGGCCTGAAGAGATCCCGAATCTCAGCCCTCTAATAGCCCTTGAGCGAGGGTGAGGGCCTCTTGCATCGAGGCGCGAACCACAGGGTCAAGCTCGCTCGCTTTGACCACAGACAGCTGCTCTTTGAGGCCCTCAACATACTCCTCAAGCGTCGCGCGACGCTCAAGTGAGCCGAGCCGGTCAAGGAAGCTGAGGCCATCGAGGTGATCGAGCTCGTGCTGAGCGCAGATCGCGTCTAGGCCGTCGAGCGGGAGGCTGAACGGCTCCCCACGCTCATCACGCCCGCTGAGGGTCACGGTCTCATAGCGAGGGACGGTGACCGTGAGCCCTGGGAAGGACAGGCAACCCTCGGTGGAGTCGATGACAGGCCCGAGCTCGCTGAGCGTGGGGTTGGCGCAGACGACGCGCCTTGAGGGCTCCTTGTCGTCTCGCGCGCAGTCCATAACGAACAGGCGTCGAGAGACCCCGACCTGAGGGGCGGCGAGGCCGACCCCCTGCGCGTGGTACATAGTCACCCACATCTGCATGACGAAGGCCTCTAAGCTCGCGTCGAAGTCTGTGACCTCAGGGGAGGGGCTACAGAGGACAGGGTGAGGCCACTCCCAGATGCGGAGAGGTTGATGAGAAAAGGGAGGGTAGACGCTCATGGTAACAGCTGTGTGGCGCCACGGGTCGCGGGGCCGAGGGCGAGGGGTCGGACGGGGGTCGTGAAGGACTGCTCTTCGACCTGACCACGGAGGGCGACAGGCCTCCGAGAGGACTCGAGGTAGCGAGCGCGGAGGTGCGGGTGGGTGAGGACGAGGTGGGCGTCCTTGAGGATCTCGATCACCTCTCGGCCCTCCTCAGTGCTGTCGGCGCCGATCTCTGCGACCTGCGCTCGGAGCGCGCGCCAGGCTTGAGCGACCTCGTCTGTGCTCGCGCTGACGCTCACCCCTAGGAGCTTAAAGTAGTCCTCTGAGATCGCGCGCTCATAGAGGTCACCGAGCGGAGATGTGACGAGGAGCTGGAGCTCAGAGAGGAGCGAGAACACATAGTAAAAGCTGAGGGCGAAGAGCGGGTCAGCGCCGAGCTCTTGGGCGATCTGAGCGACCGTCTGCTCACCTCGCGCGTGGCTGAGGAGCTCGCGCTCGAGCTCTGTCAGACCAGACCTGAAGAGGCCATTTGGCTTCGCTCGTGGGCGTGACTTGAGGCTCCCAAAGCGCTCATATAATCGGAGCCGGTCATAGCCTTTATAGACCCCATGCACCGCGAGCCTAAGTGAGGGGAGCGGGAGCGTGATCGGGTCGGTGGGGCGTTGGTAGGCCTCGAAGATGACCTTGCCGTCGCTGAGCGCAAAGAGCCGGTTGAGGTGACGCATCCCGACCGCCTGTTGCGCGACGCGGAGCGCTCTAGGCTTGACGAGGTCACGCTCAAGGAGCCACTCGATGAGGTCTTCATCCTCACGCCTCTGCGCGCGCTCGACGAGCTCAGCGCTGAGCGCGGAGTGGGCGACCAGCTCGGTGAGGAGCGCCTCATCATTGTACTGTGAGCTGATCCCCTTGAGCTCACCCTCGCTGAGCGAGAGACGCCAACAGTCCGTCTCCGCGGAGGGGGTGACGACCAGCGAGATCGTCTTTCGACGCTCGATCAACGAGACGAAGAGCTTGGCGAAGTCGACCTCTTCAAGGCTCACCTCTGCGCCCCAGTCTGAGGGGCTACCGAGCGCGTGTGTCTGTGTGCTCAACATGGACTCCTCCTTCACCTGCTCTAGCGTCTTGTTACACTCCGCCGAGGGGTAAGATGAGCGGAGGATAACACGATTGGGCGGACAGGTCAGCACTAAGTCGCGCCTAAGATGAAGCGATCCACGCGCGCTTAGGTGCGCTCAGGTGACGCTCACAGGGCGCTGGTCGTGAGCCGGACCGCGGTGACCCCATCCCCGCCCTCATGTGGGAGCCCAGCGCGCTGAGCGTCTACGTAATCACAGCGAGGGAGCCACTCTCGGACCGCTCGCTTGAGCGCGCCTGTCCCGTGACCGTGTATGATAAACGCGACCTGACGGCCACGACCATAGAGGTCATCGAGGAAGGCGTTGATCTGCTCACAGGCCTCCTCAACTCGCTTGCCACGGACATCACAGGTCACGTCTGGGGTCTGAGGGGGGAGGTCTTCCCAAGAGGTCGCGCGGGCCTTTGGCTTGCGCTTCTTTGGCTTGATCTGGGGCTCTCCCTTAAGCTTGCGGTCCTTTTGCCTTCGATCTCGAGGCGCGCGGAGGACGTCGACGTGCACCTTGATGTTGAGGAAGCCCTCGCTGACGTTACATTGACCCTTCGCGTTAGGGAGAGAGGCGAGCTGAGCGTGCACGTCGAGGGTGATGACCCAGACCCGCATCCCGACCTCAAGGGCGTTGAGGTCGAGGTCTTGGGGGTAGCGGGCGAGCTGCTCTTCAACGCTGAGGCGCTTGAGCTCATCGGCGAGCTGATCGAGCTCACGCTCACCCTTTTGAAGGGCCAGCGCGTCCCCTGACATCCCCTTGAGCTTCTCACGCATCGCGCGAGCCTGGTCGCGGACCTTGCGCGCCTCTCGGATCGCGACGCTACGCTCATGGTCGACGGCTCGCTTCAGCTGATCTTGTAGCTTCCGCTCCTTAATCTCGAGGGAGGCGTTGAGGTCACGGTGACGCTTGAGCTCAGCCTGGGCCTCCTCGCGGGCGTGCCGGGCGGAGGTCGCCTCCGCCTCAAGCTCTGCGATCACCTCATCGAGGCGCTGACGTTGCTCGCCGGTCAGGACTTTAGCGCGACTGAGGAGCTCCTCAGGTAAGCCACAGCGCCTCGCGATCTGGAGCGCGGAGGACGTCCCAGGGGTGTCGTACTGGAGCCGGTAGGTGGGAGACTCAGCGCGCTCATCATACTCGACTGCGCCGTTACGGAAGCGAGCGTCGCTCTTAGGTAAGAGCTTGAGCGCCTCATAGTGCGTGGTCACGAACACGAGGGCGCCGTGGGCGACGAGGTGCTCGAGCGAGGCTTGCGCGAGCGCTGAGCCCTGCGCTGGGTCGGTGCCGATCGCGAGCTCGTCGAGCAGGACAAGGCTGTGAGGCTTCAGGAGGCGGAGCACCCCGCTGAGGTTGGCCATATGACCGCTGAAGGTGGAGTGACCCTCACCGAGGCTCTGCTCATCACCCATATCCGAGAAAATCGCGGGGATGAGCGGGACAACAGAGCCCTCCTCAGCGGGGATGTGAAGCCCTGAGAGGGCCATCAGGGTGATGACCCCGGCGGTCTTCATCACCACCGTCTTACCGCCCGCGTTTGGGCCTGTAATCACGAGGGCTTGACCAGAGCCCTCAGGGGGAGGGGCCTCGCTTGGCGACTCTGATGAGGGCGCGCCAAGGCCGAGGTAGATGTCGTTGGGGATGACCTCTTCACCCGCGAGGCACAGGAGCGGGTGACGGGCTTGGGTGAGGCTGAGCTGAGGCTCTGTAGCAAGGATAGGGCTTGAGGCGTTGAGCTCTCGAGACAGGGTAGCCTTTGCGAAGATCAGGTCGAGGTCGATCAGCGCGTCACTGCTCTCAAGGAGCTCACGTGAGCGCTCAGCGATCCGCTTCGTGAGCCTTGATAAGATCCGGTGGACCTCGCGTCGGACCTCGGCTTGCGCCATCATCAGGCGGTTGTTAGCCTCGACCACGACCTGAGGCTCAATGAAGACCGTCGCGCCAGACGAGGACCAGCCGTGGACGATCCCCTCGACGTGTCGCTTGTGTCCGGACTTGACAGGCAAGACATAGCGGTCGTCTCGGGTGGTGTAAAAGTCATCTTGGAGCATATCTCCGAGCTGCTCATCGCGGAGGAGGCTCCCTACGCGCTCCTTCAGCTGGCCATCGAGGCTCTCAACGCGTCGCCTTAGCTCCCCAAGCTCCCCGCTCGCGAGGTCGCTGAGCTCCCCCTGTGGTGTGACGCTCGACTTGATCTCACGCGCGATAGATTGAAGGTCAGCCAGCCCAACACCGAGGTCTGATAACGCGGGCGCTTGGGTTGAGAGAGGCGCGAGGTAGCGCCTCATGTTATGGACCGCCTCGAGCGTCGCGCCTACAGAGGTCAAGGCCTCTACATCAAGGACCCCGCCCCGCTGAGCGCGGTGGACGAAGGCGCTCACGTCGACGGGCTGACCGAGCGGAGGAGAGCGACCCTGATCGAGGAGCGAGCGGGCCTCATCAAGGCGCTCGAACTGGAGCCGTAGCGCTCGCTCATCACGAGTGGGAGACAGCTGGAGCGCTCGCTCAGAGGCGACCGGTCCACGGCAACGCTCTGAGAGCTGTTGTAAGAGCGCGCCCCACTCGAGGTGACGTAGGGTCTTAAGGGGGACGTGAACGGGGAGTGGCTTGCTCATAGGGGACGCATGTATCTGGCAGAGGGAGAGAGATTTTAAATGTGGCTCGGGTGGACTCGGGTGACGGTAGATATGATACAGTAGAGCCCCTCAGCGCACCGCTGAGCCCTTGATCAGCTTCAGAGCCTGAGCAAGGCCCTCTACATAGCAAAACGAAAGCAGTAGAGCGAGCATCCATATGGACCAGAGACCTTGAAGGGGGCTAGATCCAAGATGAAAACGCGCGCCTTAATCCCATACATTCCCCTCCTCATCACCCTGTGTGCCTGTGACCCTCAGCTCACGGCAAGTGAAGACCGAACGATCATCGTGAACGGGGGAGGGCGAGAGGCGGGCGTGATGGTCCGTCCACCTCGCGCGGACATGATGATGGAGGACATGTGGGTGAGCGACGAGGGACCGACGCTGAACTCGATCTTGCCAACGCGGGCAAGCAGGCGAGGAGGGCTGAGCCTCCGAGTGATTGGCGCGGACTTCCGTGAGCCGATGGAGGTCCTCATTGGGGGAGAGCCGTGCGTAGCGCTGAGCGTAGAGAGCGCGAGTCGGATGCGCTGTGTGCTCCCCCCTTGGCCTAGCCCTGAGCGGGTAGACGTGAGCGTCGCGTGGCTTGGAGAGAGCAGCCCGAGGGTGCTCTCAGAGGCGCTCACCTATTATGATGAGGTGGAGCTGAGCTCGATCAGCCCCGCCGAGGGGCCAACTCAAGGGAACACAGAGGTGACGCTGACGGGTGAGGGCTTTGAAGACCCGACCGACGTGCGCTTTGGTGGGCTCCCTGCGCTGAGCGTAGAGCTGGTCGACGCGCAGACGATTCGAGCCGTGAGCCCCCCCTCGAGCGCTCGGCTGGGGGACGTGAGCGTCCAAAACGCGAACGGCGCGAGTCGCTTAGAGGGGGCCTTTCGCTGGGTAGGCCCGATGGGGGTTGAGCGTATCAGCCCCCGCTGGGTGTGGGCTACGGGAGGGGAGCGCGTAGACCTGATCGGGTATGGGCTCTTAGAGGCCTCAGAGGTGACGATCACGGGCCCTGAGCAGAGCGGAGGTCAAGCGAGGGTGACCCAGAGCGACGCGCCCGTGAGCTTGACTGTGGAGGCGCCGAGCGCTCAGGCAGGGTGGGCCTCGGTCAAGGTACAGAACGGGAACGGCACATGGGAGACAGACCGAGGGCTCTTGATCTTAGACCCTGAGCCAGGCGACTTTGAGGTCCTCGGCTTAAGCCCTGAGCGCCTCCCGAGCGATGAGGGTGGATATTTTATGGTTGGAGGCAACGGCTTCACCGAGGAGACCCTCGTCAAGGTGGATGGCAGGGAGGTGAGCTGTGAGCTACAGGCCCCTCAACGCTTGAGCTGCTTCACCCCCGCGCGGGCCCCTGGGCTCGCGCAGGTCGAGGTGAGCCAAAGGACGGGGAGCTTCACCAGCGCGGAGCGCTTGAGCCTAGAGTTCTTCGTGAGGCTCGCGCTGTATGAGCTCAGCCCACCGCGCGCGTCCACCGCGGGTGGCGCCTTAATTAAGCTCACGGGGCGTGGCTTTAGTGACGCCTTGAGCCTAAGCTTTAATGGTCAAGCTGTGGAGGTTGTGAGCGTCCCCTCAAGTGAGGAGCTGTGGCTCCGCGCCCCTGCGCACCCCGTTGGGCTCGTCGACCTGAGCGTCACTCGAGCGCAAGGCGCAGGAGAGGAGCGGGCCTTCTTAGCGGAGGCGCTCACCTATTTCGATCCGCTGAGTCGCTTTGGTGGCCCGTGGGGCCCCGTGATTGAGCAGTCTTTGAACGTCACCGCGCTTGACATCTATGAGCTGAGCCCGATCGAGGGGGTGCGCGTTGAGCTGAGGCCCTTTGACGCCCCTACCGTAGAGCCTCAGCTCGTTGGGGTCACCCCAGAGGACGGCCGAGTGACGCTCTCTGCGGTGGACCTTGAGGGCCCTGTGGACGTCACCGCGCTGAAGGAGGGCTATGAGATCGTGACCATAGAGCGCGTGGTGAGCGAGAACCTGACGGTGATTATGATCCCAAGGCAACCGCCACCCGAGGGGGAGGGCTCACCACCCGAGCCACCAGCGCCCGCGCGGGTGTCTGGTCAGCTCGTAGGGCTGTCCGTGCTCCCGAAGCCCGCTGAGCCGGGCTACACGCTCATGGGGTTCATCGACACGAGCCACAGCGACATGTTGAATCGAAGCTTCTCACCTCAGCCTGCCCCCAACGGGATCCTTACAGAAGATGGGCCCTTTGAGCTTGAGGTGTCCCCTCGGCAGATGAGCCTCGTCGCGACCGCCGCCTATGTGCAGGACTGGGCCTATGACTCCTTTAACAGAGGTCAGCTCGGGTATTGGGCGATGAGGCGCTTCAGCAGACCGATCGCGCTTGGGCTCGTCCGCTATATGAGCCTGAGCCCTGGGTCGAGCGTGGAGGGGGTCACGCTGACGCTGAGCTACCCAACCCGTGAGCAGGCCTCGCTCCATCATCTCAACCCAGGTCAGGCGGAGGCGACGCTAAACCCATCAGGGGCGGTCATCCCGCAGACCTATGAGGCGAGGGCCTTCCTCAACCTAGGCGCGGACGGATACTGGGAGCTAGACGTGATGGAGAAGGGCGAAGAGCTAGAGGTGAGGGTGACCGACCTCCCTGATATGCTGGCGCTCCCAGAGGACATCGAGCTTGAGTGGTTTGGGGTGGCCTCGCTCAATGAGGACACACAGACAGAGGTGTATCACACCCAAAGAGACATCAGCGCAGAGGTTGAGCTTGGCCCCTATGTCGAGGCGCCTCACATCACGTCGCATGACCCTGGGGGGACGGTGCGGATTGGAGACACGATCAGCTGGGATGTGTGGCCAGGGGTAGAGCGCGTGGCGACAGAGCCCTCTGAGGTGATCTATGTGCGCCTCATTCAAGATGGCTTCCCAGTTTGGAGTTACCTGCTCCCAGGTGGCGCGCGTAGCTTCACCCTACCGGCGATCAGCTCACAAGAGGGGGAGCTTGGCTTGCGCGAAGGTGGTGTGTTCCTCCAGCTGAGGGCGATGACCCGATAT
>Ga0181593_10000491_pt1 | contig 34480 bp, 31 predicted proteins | sample 071ome_19_FD_133756 | JGI IMG/M metagenome (GOLD analysis project Ga0181593, IMG submission 133756) | Coastal salt marsh microbial communities from the Groves Creek Marsh, Skidaway Island, Georgia - 071413AT metaG (megahit assembly) | ecosystem: Environmental > Aquatic > Marine > Intertidal...
AAAAAAAGCATGCTCGGGGCTGGGGACGACGACATATGAGATACCCAGCATCCGAGAAACTCGAGATCATCCGATTGGTCGAGCAATCCCATCTGCCGGTGCGCCGAACCCTGGCGACATTGGCCACCATATCGACATCACCGTCATAGACGATCGTGTCCGCGCCCACCGAACCAGAGATGTTCGCCATCATATCGACGATATCGAGGACCGTTCCGTCGTTGAGATGGATTTCCTCGATGGTGTTGAGGTCGTCCTGCCAATCCTCGATGGTGATCAGGTCGGTGAGATCGAAAAGGTCGGTATTGCCGTCGCGCAGGCCGATGACCATGTCATCACCGACCAGCGAGATCCACAAATCATCCGCGGTTATACCCGCCCCAAAGCTCAGGACATCCTGGGCACCGCCGTCCAATTCGACGGTATTGTATATCGCGCCGAGAGGTGACTGTCCGGTGAAGAAATACTCGTCGCGGATCGTGTCCGCGCCGTCACCGCGTTCGAAATGGTAGACGTCGTTACCGCCACCGCCGAGCAGCAGGTCATCGCCCGCGCCGCCGGAGAGCGTATCGGAATCCGCTGTTTCGTTAATATTACCGCTGCCACCACTGCCGAGCAGAGTGTCATTGCCGGCGCCGCCATTCAGCGCGTCCGCGCCGTTGCCGCCGTCAATAGTGTCGTCGCCCCTGGATCCATTCAGGATCTCGTCGGCGCCCGTACCGGTCAGATCGACCACGAGGCCCTCCAACTTCCCCAAGCGCGCGAGAGAGTTTCTTCACCGCTTCGCTTGGTGTGCGTTCTACACGAGATAGCCTAGTCAACATTCCGCGCGACCTCAAAAAATTTCCAGACCTTCGAAACCCTTTCGGGAATCGCATCCTGAAATTCTCGGGTCAATTTTCCGGCGAGATGGCGGACGAAAGATTCACTCAATGAATACGCCCACTGAAAAAATGAAAATCAGCACGGTTACAATTTAGCTGGCAATTCACTAGAATTCAAGAGCATTTATCGATCTTGGGATTCCGAGCGACAGCCGCGTCAAGGTTCACTCTACCATGTCAAGGCGAGCGCCGAGGTCATTTGATCTCGGTCCCGGACCACTCCTCGACAAGCTTGGCGAGTTCGCTCAAGTCCTTCTGGGCCCAGCCCCGGTGCACCGCAAGTTGAATCAGCTGACGGGTCTGTTGCGACACCAATTGCGGCACGCCTTGCGCCTCGCCCTCCTCCAAGGCCAGGTGTACATCCTTCATGATGATCTCGATGGTCGCGCCGAAATCGAAGGTCCTGGGTATCACGCTGCGCGGCATGATCATGTCGATCGTCGAGTTACGCCCCGACCCGGCGCTAATCGCGGTGATCATGGTCTCGGGGTCCAGCCCCGCCTTGACGCCCATGGCCATGACTTCCGATGTCACCAGAATATTGGTCGCGAACAACATGTTGTTGGCCAGTTTCAAGACCTGCGCGAGGCCGGGTTTCTCTCCGCAATAGACCAGCGTGGTTCCATAGGCCCGCAGATAAGGCTCGATCTCGTCGTGGATTTCCCTCGGCCCAGACGTCATGACCGACAGGGTTCCGTCCCGCGCGCCCGACGGCCCGCCGCTGATTGGCGCGTCGAAATACGCGATGCCCCTGGCGGCCAGGGCCTGGTTCATCTCTTCGGCGAAGGGCGATCCCGTCGTGCAGGCATTGACGAAAACCCGCATCTTGGAGCCTTCGATCAGCCCGTCCGCGCCGAGCACGGCCTCCCGGATGATTTTGTTGGACGGTAGCGAGCAGACGATGATTTCCGCGTTGTCCGCGAGGTCCTTGCCCGATGCCGCCACCTTGACCTGGCGCTCCATGAACGGTTTGACCGCCGCCTCGTTGATGTCGCGCACCACGACGGTATGCCCCGCGTCGACGAGGCGGGTGGCCATGGGTTGTCCCATGTTGCCGAGGCCGAGATATCCGAGGGTTGGGTTCATGAGGCTCTCCTTAGATCTTGCCGAGATCGCGCAGCAGGGTCGCGGTATCGAGAGTGCGCTGGGCCTTCTCGACGATGGGATAGTCAACAAAGTAGCCGTCGACCTGGATCGAGGCCACGCCGGCTTTCTCGGCTTCCTCGAAAGCCTCGACGATCTTTACGGACCAGGCGATGGTCTCGGCGGTGGGCGTGAAGACGGAGTTGGTTACCGGCACCTGGTCGGGATGGATACACATCTTGCCTTGAAAGCCGAGCCCGCGAACCAGCTCGCAGGAGGCCTGGAAGGCCTCGTGCTCCTTGATATGAATGAACACCGTGTCGACCGGCGGCTCCAGCCCGCCATGCCGCGAGGCCAGTACCACCTCCGAGCGCACCGGCAGCAGTTCCGCCTCGCCGAGGCTCCATTCCATGCCGAGATCGCGGGTATAGTCGCCGCCCCCGAAGGCCAAGCGGCGCACCCTGGTGCCGGCGGTCGCGATCTCGCGGATATTCACCACCCCGGTCGCGGTCTCGATGATCGGCATGATCTCGATCCCACCAACAGGCAAGCCTCGGTCGCGTTCCAGATTGGAAAGCAGCCAATCCACGGATTTGATATCGGCGGCGCTTTCAAGCTTCGGCAGCACGACCCCGTCGAGATCGCCGGTGACGATAGCGTCGATATCGCCGTGGCAGAATTCCGTGTCATAGGCGTTCACTCGGACAAATCCCGCGCATTGTCGGGGTCGCGCGAGAATGTCGCGGACAATGGCGCGGGTGGCGACTTTCTCGGCGACGGCGACCGCGTCCTCCAGGTCCAGGATCACGGCGTCGGCATCGAGCCCGAGGGCCTTTTCGACCCGGCGCTGGTGATTGCCGGGGGTAAACAGATAGGTCCGGTTCGCGTGCGGTCTCATATGGCGCCTTCTTGTTTCAGTTTGGCGATTTCCTCGGCCTCGAGTCCCAGTTCCTGGACATAAATCGCGTCATTCGCCTCGCCCAGGGCGGGGCCGAGGCTGGCGACCTCGCCAGGCGTCTCGGAAAGTCGTGGGAACGTGTTGGGGACCGTCACCGGGCCGACGCCCGGCACTTCCACGGTGGTCAGGGTGCCGCGGGCCTGGACGTGGGGGTCGGCGAAGATATCGGCGATGGTGTTCACCGCGCCGGCCGGGACACCGTTCTCGGTGCAGGTCTCGATCACCGTGTCGCGCGGCATCGATCCGGTCCAGGCCTCGACCTCGGCCAGAACAATGGCTCGGCCCGCCAAGCGCGCCTTCTGTTCACCGAAACGCTCCAGGAGATCTGGCCGCTCCATGGCCACGGTCAGGCGCTCGAACATTTTGTCGGTGGTACAGGCGATCGCCAGGAACTTGCCGTCACCGCTCGGAAAATGGCCATGCGGACAGGCATTGACCGTGCCGGTGCCCTCGGGTTCGCGCACGAAGCCGTCCAGCGCGTAGCGCGGCGCTATTTCATCAAGCGCCCGGAACACGCTTTCATAGAGCGAGCAGTCGATGACCTGACCGCGCCCGGTCGCGTCGCGATGACGCAAGGCCATCATCACACCGATGCAGCCGCTCATCCCCGTCATATAGTCGCCGAGCGAGGTCGAGCCGGGTGTCACCGGAATCTCGCCAGGCATGCCGGAGAGATAGGTCAGCCCGCCATAGGCGTGAGCTATGCGCGCGAAACCCGGCCGGTCCTTATAGGGACCGGTCTGGCCGTATCCGGAGACCCGCAGCAGCACGAGACCCGGATTGATGGCGCTGAGCACGTCCCAGCCGAGGCCCCATTTCTCCAAGGTTCCCGGACGGAAGTTCTCGGTGACCACGTCGGCGGTCTCCACCAGACGCTTGAAAACCCCAGCCCCGCCGGGCGTGTTGAGATTGAGTGTGATCGACCGCTTGTTCCGCGCCTCGGTCAGCCAGGCGAGCGAGCGGTCCGGCGCCCCGGAACTGGTGCCATAACGCCGCCAGGGGTCCCCACCCTTGGGATGCTCGACCTTCAAAACCTCGGCGCCGAACTCGCCCATGATCGAGGCGGCGTGCGGCGCCGCGATAAAACTGGCGATATCGAGAACCCGAATACCCTCCAGCGGCTTGGCGGCGGCGGTCATGGGCTTCTCCCAACATTTATCGGTGGCGACTGGATGGTGGACGGAACCTATAAGCTCGCCCGGATCGTGTAAATCAACGCCGCGATCGGATCATGCAGGCGATAACCCACGCGCCGCGCTTGCCGGGATTTGCCAGATACCCGAGATCGGCGCGATGCTTGTCTCGGGACACCGCCACCGAGGGATGGAAGCCGTCATGAACTACGAGAAAATCGCCGTCACGGGTGGCGCAGGGCTGCTAGGCTCTCATGTCATGCGCCGCCTCGCCGGCAAGGCGGCGCTAACCAGCGTCGACATGAAGCCGCCGGTCGAGGCCGACGCTGGTCTCGGTACGCATGTCACCGCCTCGATCACCGATTTCGAGGCGATGAAGAATGCCTTCAAGGGACAGGACGCGGTGATCCATCTCGCCGCCATCCCCAATCCCCGCGAGGCAACGCCGGAGCTGACCTTCAACAACAACGTGCAAGGCAGTTGGGCGGTGTTCGAGGCGGCCGCGCAAGCCGGCGTCAAGCGCGTGGTGGTCGCCTCCAGCGATTCGGTCTTCGGCCTGTCCTACAATCCGCCGGACTGGCCGCCACGATACCTCCCGGTGGACGAGGCGCATCCGACCCGACCGACCGAGGTCTATTCCCTGTCCAAGAAGGTGACGGAGACCATCGCCGAAAGCTATGCCGCGCGCGGCGCCCTGGAGGTCATGGCGATCCGTCCCAGCCACATTATCTTCCCGCGTGGCTACGGAGAATTCGAGGATCGGGGCGCCGACCCGCAGAATTATCACTTCTGGGCCTGGGTCGATCCGGAAGACGTGGCCCAGGGTTTCGATCTGGCGGTGAACGCGCGGGAGTATCGCGGCTTTGACGTTTTCACCATCACCGCGGCGGAAGGCCTCAACCGGCGCGCGACCCTGGAGATGGCGGCGGAGCGCTGGGAGGAGATTCCACGGGTCCAGCGCCCGGAGGTTTACGAGCGTCTGCCCACCGCTTCCGTGCTCGACATCACCAAGGCGCGGGAACGCCTGGGCTACGCCCCGAATATCGACCTCGCGGGCCTCGCGGCAAAGGCCAGGGCGGCGGGGTAGTTGGCCCATCATCGCCCAGAGATTGCTTCTCTGATATCTGGCTGCGAAAACAGTTACAGACCTTTGCCATTAATCATGCCGTATCCCCGACGAAGGTCGGGGTCGACGCCCGAGACGGCGGATGGTGACGGATATCTCGATCACCCCAAACCGATCGATCTCCGTACTCCACTACCCGTCACGCGGCTAGGCTTCAGGCGTCGGCCCCGACCTGCGTCGGGGATACGGGACGTCTCACCACCAAGCCGTAATGCAAATCTCAAACGATGTGCTAAAACCCGCGCGACAATCGTTTCACTCCCAACTCGTCACTCAAAAGGTCCCCCGCCATGAGCGCCACTCCCCAGCTTTTCTCGCCGCTGACGATCCGCGGCGTGACCTTGAAAAACCGCGTCGTGCTCTCGCCGCTCTGCATGTATTCCGCCGATAGCGGCGTTGCCACGGATTGGCAGTTCGCGCATCTCTCGGCCTTCGCGCGCGGTGGTGTCGGGCTGGTCTTCGCGGAGGCGACGGCGGTCGAGCCCAAGGGACGGATCACACCGAAATGTCTCGGTATCTGGACCGATGCCCAGGCCGAGGCCCTGAAACCCACCACAAGGTTCATCGAGTCCATGGGATCCGTGCCGGGCCTGCAAATCGCCCATGCCGGGCGCAAAGCCTCGGCGAGTCCGCCCTGGGATGGCGGCAAGCCTCTGCCGATCGGCGATACCAGCTGGGGCGATCCGTCCTGGGAGGTTGTCGGCCCCTCTGCGGTGCCGCTTGCCGAGGGTTGGCAGACCCCGCATGCCATGAGCGAGACCGATATCGGCGAAATGGTCGGCGCCTTCGCCGATGCCGCGCGGCGCGCCGTGGTGGCCGGGTTCAAGGTACTGGAGATCCACGGCGCCCATGGCTATCTGATCCACAGTTTCCTCTCGCCGCTCAGCAATCAGCGCAACGACGCGTATGGCGGCGACCGTGCCGGACGGATGCGCTTCGCCCTAGAAGTTACCGAGGCGGTACGCGCTGCCTGGCCCGAGGATCTGCCGCTGTTCTTCCGAGTTTCGGCGGTCGACGGCAAGGGTTGGGAGATCGAGGACTCGGTCGCGCTTTCCCGGGAGCTGAAGGCGCGCGGAGTCGATGTCGTGGATTGCTCCGCCGGCGGGATCAGCGGGGCGCCGGCGTTTCGCGCCAAGGACGACGGCAGCCCGGCGAAATCAGGTGACCGCCCCCTCGGCTTTCAGGTTCCCTATGCCGAGCAGGTGCGTACTGAAGCGGATATCAAGACAATGGCGGTGGGCCGGATCATCGAGGCGCGCCAGGCCGAGGCGATCCTGGCCGAGGGCCGCGCCGATCTGATCGGGATCGGTCGGGAACTCATGTACGACCCGTTCTGGACCCTGCACGCCGCCGAGGTGCTGGATCAGGAAAACGCGCAAGCCGGCTGGCCCGACCAGTACCGCTGGGCGATCGTCCGGCGCGCTGATTTGGGCGCCGGCGCGACACGGCCCGGCGTCTGATACCGATTTCGCCGCCTCGGCGTGAAATAATTCACCTGGTTTGATCCAGATCAACTCGGCCCGCGCCTTGGAGCGATAGCCTTCAATCAGGCAATCACTCCAACCGCGAGGCATGAGATGTCCATCAACACCTTAGTTACTCCGATGACTGGTAGCCCGACCGATGGTCCGGCGCTCGACGCGGCCCTGGCCATGGCTGGGACGACCAACGCTCATATTCAGGCGCTCTACCTGCACCCGGACCCCAAACACGTGGCGCTGCCTCAGGTCGGCGAAGGCATGACGGCGGCCATGATCGACACCCTGATCGACGCCGCCGAACAACGGATCCAATCCGATCGCACCCAGGCCCAGGCCAGCTACGATGCCTGGCGAAAGGCGAACGGCATTGAGGAAGCCGACACACCGGGTCCGCGCAACCGCGTCACCGCGCAATTCAGCGTGGTTCAGGGCGAGCCCAGCGGCAGCCTGGCCAAGATCGGCCGTACCGCCGACATAGTCTGCATGATCCAACCGAGCGACGACGACGAACCGGAACTCGCCAATCTCGTCACCACCGCGCTGATGGATACCGGCAAGCTGCTGCTGTTGTCTCCCAATGGCGCGAAAAGCGTGCCCGTGAAGTCGGTCGCGGTCGCCTGGAACGGATCTCGCGAGGCGGCTCGGGCCGTCGCGCTGGCGATGCCGATGCTGGAGCGCGCCGAGTTGGTCACCGTTCTGGCCGGCACCAGCGACATGCTTACGCCGGCGGAGGTGAACGCGTTCGTCGACTCCCTGAAATGGCACGGGGTCAACGCCGTGCCCCGGATGTTCACCATGAACGGCGATCAGGCGGGCCGGCTTCAGGCCGAGGCGATGGACGCCGGCGCCCAGGTCCTCGTACTCGGCGCCTACAGTCACAGCCGGATGCGGGAGTTCGTTTTCGGCGGCGTCACCGACGACATCATGAACGCGGCGCGCATGCCGGTTTTGATGGCTCATTGACACCTTTGGGGAAGGCCCGCCGGACGGGGCCACCACGCCGTCCGGCGGGCCGATCCCGCGACCACTAGAACGCGCCGTAAATGGAGACGCTACCATGATGCGGAGCATCAGACTGGAACTCGCCCGAAACCCTGAATTCCCCGAGGGCAGTTCGGCCCATGGCTATGAACTCACGGCCCCGCTCCATTCGGACGGGAGCCTGGACGAAGAAACCTGGAAAACCGCGCGTCAGGCCTGCACGGTTCGCCGATTCTGGGCCGGCGCGGAAGATGAGCTGGGTCGATTGGTAAACGCCAGGAACAGATCCTGGGCCTTTCACTATGACGGCACCGACAGCGATCATGACGAGCCGATCTTTCGCTTCGACCGCCACCGGTTCGTCGAAGGTGAATATGTCTCGATCACAGAACATGACGGCGTTCAAAGAACCTTTCGTGTGGTTCGCGTGAGATAGGAGCGCGCGTCCACGTTGCATCGACAAAGGAGAAAATTCCATGTTGCGGACATCGGAAATGACCCCGAATTTCTGGTCCCAAATTCAAATACCCCTGCGCCAATTCGGTGAACGGGTGGCCGAGTTCTTCTCGCCCAGTTCGGAGGCGGCAACGACCAGGGATGCCTATGAAATCTCGGTCGAGCTCCCTGGCGTGGCGGAAAAGGATATCGCGGTGGATCTGCACGGAGACCAGTTGACGGTCACCGGCGAGAAACGCGCCGAACGCGAGGAAACCGGCAAGGACTACTATTTTTCCGAACGCTCCTTCGGCAAGTTCCGGCGCACCTTTCGGCTGCCGGCCGACGCCGACACGGCCGGAATCTCCGCCACCCACAGGGATGGCGTCCTGACCATCACGATCCCGAAGATCCACGAGCCCGCGAACCAGGCGAAACGGATTGAGGTGAAACGCGCGTAATCCCTGTCGACCGTCCCCTGGTCGTCCACTTCCCCCCGGTCATCGGCGCTCACCCGTCGCGACCGGGGGCTTTTCGTTTCAAGCCGGCGCGCCGGCTTGAACAGGCCCCGAATTTCTGCCTGAATTCCCTTCGCGGCGACAACAAAGCGGAGGCCGGGCGCCATGGCGGAGCTCAACGATTATCAGAAGAAACTCAAGGCGGAGTTCATCGAGAACCGCGGCTATTGGTTTCCGTTCTGGCAGCAAGTGCTGGAGATGAATCCGGAGTTTTTCGAGGCCTATTGCAATTTTTCGTCGGTGCCATGGAAAACCGGACCGCTGGAACCCAAGGTCAAGGAGATGATCTATATCGCGATGGATATCGCGACCACGCATCTCTATCTGCCCGGCACGCGCATCCACATGGCCAACGCGCTGAAGCACGGCGCGACCAAGGAAGAGTTGATGGAGGTCCTGCAGATCGTCAGCGTGCTAGGCATCCACTCGATGACCGAAGGCCTGCCAATCCTGATCGACGAGTTGAAGAATGCCGGCAAGGGCGACGAATTGGACGCCATCGAACTGGACGAGCGCGCGCTCGCGCATAAGCAGGAGTTCATCGATAACCGCGGCTATTGGATGCCGATCTGGGAGTCGCTACTGAAACTGTCGCCGGATTTCTTCAAGGCGTATCTCGATCTGTCCTCGGTACCCTGGAAGACCGGCGTACTGGAGCCGAAGGTGAAGGAACTGATCTATGTCGCGATCGATATCGCGACCACGCATCTGTTCTTGAGCGGCACCCGTATTCACATGCGCAACGCGCTGAAGCACGGCGCGACACAGGAGGAGATCATGGAAGTCATCGCCCTGGTCTCGATCTGCGGCATGCATTCGGCGACCGAGGGCGTGCCTATTCTAGCGGAAGAACTGGAGCGTTTCGCCAAGGCGGCGGAGTAGGAGGCAGCGGGACTTTCTTTTCTCGGCTCACGAAAATCGCGGCAAGAACCCTTCGAGGACTTCGTGCTACCCCGCCCTAATCCATGACCAGAGACGGCAACCAGGTCGCGAGGCCGGGATACGCTAGGACCAGGCCGATCACCAATAGCTGGACCATCACCAGCGGGGCGACGCCGCGATAGGTGTCCGCCAAGGTCACCTCCGGCGGGGCCGCGCCCTTGGCGAAGAACAGGGAAAAGCCGAAGGGCGGGGTCATGAAAGAGCTTTGCAGGACCAGGGCGATCTGAACCGCCAGCCAGATCGGCACCAGTTGTCTGGGTCCGCCGACATGATCGGTGAAATCGAGGCCCAGTAGGATCGGTAGCAAGAGCGGCAGCACGATGACCGTGATCTCGATCCAATCGACGAAGAAGCCGAGGATGAAAATGATCCCGAGGATGGTCAGCAGCATCTGCCAGTCGTTCAGCGGCACACCGAGCAGAAAGTCCCGGATCTGATCGCCGCCCTCGAAGAAGTTGAAGGGATACGAGAAGACCGAGGCCGCGAGAATGATGAAGAACACCATCGAGCAGGTTGTCGCGGTGGTGACGATCACCTCATGCAGGTGAGCCCGGGTCAGGCGCCCTCGGTAATGCATGATCAGCAACCCGCCCGCCGCGCCGACCGCCGCCGACTGCACCGGCGTCGCGAGACCGGCGATGATCGAGCCCAGAACAGACGCGATCAACAGGACAGGCAAGGTCAGACCGCGCATGGCGGCTCCGAGGATATCGCGCAGCCGAAGGTTCGGGTCGGCCGGGAGCCGCGGCGCGGTCGTCGGATCGATCAGCGCGCGGGCGACGTAATAGACCATGAACAACAACGCCAGCAGCAAACCCGGCGCCAGGGTCGACACGAAGATCGGCCCCATGGAGATGTGCATCAGATCCGACAGGAAGAACAGCATGATGCCCGGTGGCAGGATTATCCCCAAGGTTCCGGCCGCCGCGACCGAGCCGATCGAATAAGAGCGGCGATAACCTTGGGCCAGCATGGTCGGTAGGCCGATCAGCGCCAGGGTCGCGACCGAGGCGCCGACCAATCCGGCCGACGGCGCCAGCAGAATCCCCAACACCGTCATCGCCACCGCCATGCTGCCTGGCACGCGTCGCACCAAGCCTTGCAGGGCCAATAACATCTCCTGGGCGACTCCGCTCTTCTCCAGCGCCACGCCCATGAAGATCAGCATCGGCACGGTCGGGAAGATCAGGCTTCCGTTGATACTGCCCCATAGCCGGGCCGGAATGTTGAAGAACGCGACCATCGGAAACTCACCGATGACCACGCCGAGACCGGCGAACAGCACGCCGACTCCCGCCAGAACGAAGGCCACCGGGTAACCGGTGAACAGCATCACCGCGAGGGTGATGACCATGAGCGCGGGGATGTGATCGACCAGTTCCATTACACCCCGGAACCCTTTCGCGACGCCGGAAGCCGGCGGCCGTCACGCTCCGGCGCCACCGCTCGGTGGGTCCCCGCGAGATGGCGAATGTTACGGATCGTCACGCTGATCCCGGCGAGCAAAAGCAGCAGAAAGCCGAATGGCAGCATGGCCTTGAAAATGAACCGGGTGGGAGAACCCAACAACGCCCCCGATGGTTCCTCGTCGACATAGGACCTCGCCACATAATCGAGACCGAACCACAAGACGATCAGACAGACCGGCGCCAGGAGAACGAAGAAGCCGAAGACTTCGATGAAGGCCTGGACTCTGCTCGACAGTCTTTCGCGAATGATATCGACCCGGACATGCGCGTCGCGGAAATAGGCGAAGGCGACGGTCAGAATGATGAAGGTCCAGAACGCCGACCACTCCACCGCCTGAAACCAGACCGACGGCGGGTCCGAGAACTGTTTTGTGACGATGTCGAAGATCCGCACGACAATCATTTCCAGGATCAACACCCAGGCGACGCCGACTGCCAGGATGGTGACCAGGGTCTCGACCGGTCCGCGCGCCTCGAGCCGGCGCAGGGCTTGGCGGACCCAGCGCCGGCGCGCCTCTCGGTTAGCGTCGAAACGAACCCGGAGCATCAACGCCGCCGGTGTCACCATCAGCGTGAGCACGGTCGCTAAGGCGAGTCCGAAGACGATGGAGGTGGCAAGCTGTACCCAAAGTTGCGAGGCCGGCCCGCCATGCTGGATTGAGCGGTCGAGGAAATCGATACTGATACCGGACACCATGGGAAGGAGACCGGCGATCGTGGTCGCCGATGTCAGGAGGACCGGTCGTAGCCTTTGCACCCCGGTCAACAGCAACGCGTCCCTCGGCGCGACGCCGGCGGCCATGAGCCGGTCATGGGTGTCGATCAGCACGATATTGTTGTTCACCACGATCCCGGCGAGCGCGATCACCCCGATGCCGCTCATGATGGTGCTGTAGGCCAGGTCCATGATCAGCAGGCCGAGCACGACCCCGATGATCGAAAGCATCACCGCCGAAAGAATGATCCCTGCCCGGTAGAAACTGTTGAACTGGGTCACCAGGATGATCGCCATCAGAAGCAGCGCCACGGCGAAGGATCGCAGCAGGAACTCGCGATCCTTCTCGCGTTCATCCATGTCTTCCTCGTCGCCTTTCATCCGGGCCCGGGTACCGTCCAGGAAGCGCGACGTGATCACGTAACCCTTGATCTCGCCGCGAAACTCCTCGGGTTGAATGCCGGGCTGAACATCAGCCTTAATTAGCGCCGAGCGAAACCCATCGACGCGCCGTATGGTTCCGCGCCGGGGCTTGGGCACGAGCTTGGCGAAGGTGCCGAGCGGCACCAGTCCGCGGGTCGTCTCGATCATCAGCCCGTTCAGGTGATGGAGATTTCGGTATCTTTCGGGAAAGCGCAAAAGGACGTCGATTTCCTCGTCCACGTCCCGCGCCCGAAACTCGGTCAGCTTCAGGCCCCTGGTGATCAGCCGCACGAAACGCCCGACGCGCTCAACATCGACACCGAACTTGAGTGCCTGGGTTCGGTCGATCTCAACCCGCCACTCGACGCCGGGCACCGGGAGAGAATCCTCGATATCTCGGAGATAGCTTTGCTTGCCGAGAAAGTCGGTGATCTGGTGAACCGCCTGCGGGATACCCGTGTGACCGGTGGATAGCACCTCGATCTGGATCGGCTTGTCACGCACCGGTCCCGTGCGTTCCTCCTGAACCGCGACCCGGATGCCCGCGAGATGGGCGGTCTCGGCCTTGATTTCCTCCAGGATTTCCGCCACCGGACGGCGCTTGCTCCAATGATCAAGTTCCAACCGGATACGCGCGATGATGTCCTGGGGGCCGGACCCGCCGGACCTCTCGTTCCTTCCGATGGAGGTGTAAACCGATTGGAGGCCGGCCTGGGAGAGCACGACCTCCTCGACCTCGCGGGTCAGCGCGTCCTGCTCGGCGAGCGAGAGATTACCCCTGGCGTGAACCAGGACCAGCGCGCTGGTACCCTCGACCTTGGGAAAGAACTCGATCTCCTTGCCATGCTGCGAATACATCCATGGGGCCCAGAGCATGGCGCAGAACGCCAGGAACAGCACCTTTACCGGATGCTCCAGAATCACCCGCAGAAGCCCGAGATAAAGCCTCGATAAGCCTGTCGCCTCGGCGAGGCGATCCGGCGAATCCGCATCTCCCGAAGGACTCGACTCATGGCCTGCATCTCGTGCGCGGCGATCCAAGACCGCGCCAAGCACCGGGATAAAGACCAGCGCCATCAACAGCGACGCGGCCAGAACCGCGAGGACCGTGGCCGGTAGATACTTCATGAACTCGCCGACCGTGCCGGGCCAGAACACGAGGGGAAGAAACGCCGCCAAGGTCGTCGCCGTCGAGGCGATGATCGGCCAGGCCATGTGCCGCGACGCCAGCGCATAGGCCTTGGCGGGTGTCATGCCCGCGTGGATCCGGCGATGCGCGTATTCGACCATGACGATCGAGGCGTCGACCAACAATCCGACGGCGAGAATCAGCGCAAACAGCACCACCGTATTGGCGGTGAAGCCGACAATCGAAATGGCCAGGATCCCCAACAGGAAGGACCCTGGAATAGCCACCCCGACCAGAGCCGCCGATCTCGGCCCCAGCACGGCGACCAGCACGATCATCACCAGGAGCACGGCGTTCAGGACGTTGTTTTCCAGATCGCTCACCCGCTCGCGGATCTTGGTCGACTTGTCCTGGGAATAGGCGACGTCGATGCCCTCGGGCCAGGCCTCGGCGCTGGCGGCGACCGTGGCGCGCACCGCGTCGGTAACCTCAATGATCGAGGTGCCCAGCCGCTTGGAGACCTCGATCGCCAAGGCGCGCTTGCCGTTCAGTCGAGCGTCCGTCGCGCGGTCGGCGAATGTCCGGCGGACGACGGCGATATCCCGCACGCGGTTCACGACGTCGTCCTCGGTGCTCACCGGCATCTCGGCGATATCCTCAACCGAGGTGAAGGTGCCCGGGACCTTGACCGCGAAGCGCCCGGCGCCGGTATCCAGATTGCCGGCGGCGACCAGGCGGTTGCCCCGCGCCATGCGCCCGATCAGATCGCCCGGATCGACGCGATGGCTCGCCAGCTTGACCGGGTCGACGACGATTTCCACGACCTCGTCCCGGTCACCGATCAGGCGGGCTTCCAGCACATCGGGCAAGGCCTCGATCGCCTCTCTCAGCCCCCGCGCCGACTGAGTGAGCACCCTTTCGGAAACGTCGCCGCCGAGGGTTACCACCAGTACCGGGAACAGACTTAGATTGACCTCGTGGACCGTCGGCTCGCCCGCGTCGTCCGGAAGTTCGCCCTCGACCACCTTGATCTTCTCGCGAACATCGTCCAGCGCCTTGTCGGGATTGAACCCGTCATCGAACTCGACCGTCACCGTGGCGCCGCCGAGATAGGCCTCGGAACGGATTTCCTCGACCCCGTCTATGCCGCGCATGGCTTGCTCGACCGGACGCGCGATCAATCGTTCGGCGTCCTCGGGAGAGATTCCGGATTGCGCGATACGGGTAAAGATCACCGGCACGTCGATATCCGGCGCGTCTTCCTTGGGGATTTCGATATAGGCGACAACACCGGCGACAAGGATCAAGACAAGCGAGGCGAGCGTTGTCCTGGTTCGGTCAAACGCCGCGTTGATCAGACTCATCTCGGAGCAATCGCGCTAAGCTTATGTGAAACGGGGCACCAAACCCGAGCTCCGGTCCCGCTAACCGACCGGAAAGCAAACCGGTATACTCCGCGGACCGCGGACCTGGCCACCGGCCCATGTTACCGCCCCCGGGTCGGAGAGCTCGAATTCGGGGATACGCTCGAACCATACCCGCAATGCCACATCCATCTCCATGCGCGCCAGATTAGATCCCGCGCAGCGATGGATACCGAGACCGAAGGCCACGTGACGGTTGCGCTCGCGATCCAGAACGACCTCGTCCGGGCGATCAAACACATCGGGATCACGGTTTCCCGCCGGGAAACTCAGGATCATCTTGTCACCGGGGCACAGAACCTTATCGCCCATTTCGACATGCTGGGTGACCTTGCGCGCCATCATAACCGGCGCGTAGAAGCGCAGCATCTCCTCGATCGCTGTCGGGAACAAGTCCGGCTCGGCGGCAAGTCGCCGGCGATCCTCGGCATGGCCGGCGAAATGCCAGAGCGACGAGCCGATTGAACTCCAGGTCGTATCGATCCCCGCCACCAACAACAGGAAACAGATCCCCGAGATCGTATGATCGCTCAGCTTTTCGCCCTCGACCTCGGCGGCGATCAGGCGCGAGATCATGTCGTCCGTCGGCTCGGCCCGACGTTGGACAATCAGCTCTGCGAAAAAATCCCGGATGATGGTGCGGTACTTGCGGCGTGCCTCGGGATCGGTCTGGCCGATCTCCAGGACACCGCGGGTCCACTCGGTGAACTCCGCCCCGCGGCCGGGATCGATACCGAGCATCTGGGCGATCACCAGCGGCGGAATCTGCTGGGCATAATCCTCGGCGGCGTCGCCCTCGCCATTGTCGATGATCCGGTCGATCAGATCATGCGCCAGATCCTCGGTGAACTGTCGGTAGCCCTCGACGGCGCTCGGCGTGAAGAACGGCAGGATAAGCTGTTTATAGGGTTTGTGTTCCGGCGGATCGGCGGTAATCGGCGGGTTCTCGGAGCCGTACATCTTAACCTCGGCGATCAGCTCCTCGCGCATTTGCGGCGGTACCGGAACCACCGCCGGCGACCGCGAGGATAGCTCCGGGACCATGCGAACGAGCTCGCGCAAGTCATCGTACTTGGTCGCCATCCAGGCGCCGCCCCAACGCTCGGTATGCGCGATCGGGCATTTCGAGCGCATCTCGTTCCAGACCGGGCCGGGGTTCTTGACGTATTCCGGATCGAAGATGTCGAAGTCGCTGGTCCAATCCTCGACGGGTCGTTGTTCCTCGCTCATCACATCCTCCCCAAGCGGCTATTCAAGCGGCTTACGCGTCGACGATCTTCTATTCCTCGATAATCTCTATGGCGAATTCCGGACAGTTCTCCACCGCCAAGCGGGCCATTTCCTCTTGTCCCGGTGGAACCACGCCGTCATTGGCGGCGCTGGCGTTGCCGATCTCGTCGAGATCGAACAGGTCCGGGGCGATCGCCTTGCAGCGGTTATGCCCTTGGCAATTTTCCTCGATGACCCGAATTCGCATGTCCGCCCGCCTTGAAAGCCATTCGCCGCGCAGATCCTAGCAAGCTTGATGCGGGCGCGACAATCACTCAGCATATGCTGGGAACGATGAAGCTCCCATATGATTCGATAGCGAGGTGAGAACCAATGTCCGAACCCGACCCCGAAAGTCGAATCAACCTATTGTCCGTGGACGAAGCCAAGGCCCGGGGTCGCGAGGCCAGGGTCTCCTCGTCCATGAGCCATTTGAACATCTATCGCGCGCTCTTGAACCATCCGGATCTCGCGGGCGCGACGGCGGCTCAACTCTCAATGCTGCTTTGGAAAGCCAACCGGCTCGACAACCGGCTTCGCGAGCTGATCATCATGCGCATCGCCTGGCGCACCGGCTCAATGTACGAGTGGACCCAGCATTGGCATGTCTCGCTCAGGATCGGCATGACCGAGGAGGACATTCTATCGGTGCGCGACTGGCGGAACGCGGTGGATCTCGACGCTCCGGCCAAGGCGGTGCTGGCGGCAACGGACGAGACCCTCGACGCGGGCCGGATCTCCGATGAAACCTGGCGGGACTGCGCGCTCCATGTCGGCGGCGAGGCGGAGCTTATGGAAATGGTGGTCGCGATCGGCAACTGGCGGACCTTCTCCGAGGTCCTACGCAGTCTCGACATCCCCTTGGAAGACGGTGTCGAGGCCTGGCCTCCGGACGGTCGGGTCCCGCCGTCAGCCGCCGGCTGATCGATCGGCGACAAGAACCGGCATCGAAAACGCACCGTCCGGCGAGTCCTCGAAACGTATCTCGACCGGCAGGCCGACCCGGAGCGTCGCCTCGGGATCGCGCAAAACACCGACCAAGCGAACCTTTTCCTCCAGGTCCACCGTGACGAACATCGTCGGTAGGTCCGCCTTGAAGGACGGATGAAACGGATGATGCGATTCCGACCAGCTGTGCACGGTACCGCGCCTGGAGGCCTCGACCCATTCCACCTCCATCGAGAAACAATGATCACAAACCGGTCTGGGATAATGCCGGATCGTCCCGCATTCGCCGCATTGCTGAAGCATCAGCCGACGTTCCTTGAGGCCGTCCCAATAGGGTTGGGATTCGGGATTGGGCAGGGGATGGATGCGCTCAATTTCCATGTCGTTTCCCTCTCGCCCTAGGCCCGCATGATGGCGACGGTACCATCGCCCATGTCGCCATAGCCGGTGACCAGGCCGATCTCGGCATCCTTGACCTGGGTAGCGCCCGCCGTCCCGCGGAGTTGCTTAACCAGTTCGACCACATGGTTCATGCCGACGATATGCGCCTGGGACAACAACCCACCATGGGTATTGAGCGGCAGATCTCCGTCGAATTTAAAATTGGTGCTCGCGACGAAGTCCCCGCCCTCGCCCTTGGCGCAGAACCCAAGATCCTCCAACTGACACAGCACGATATAAGTAAAGCAGTCATAGATCTCGGCGACATCGATATCCTTGTGGGTGACCCCGGCCATTTCGAAGGCGCGCGGCGCCGCCTTGGCGGTACCGAGGGTCGTCATGTCGTCGCGCTGGGTGATCGTGCTCGGCGAGTCCGGATGGCCCTCGCCGACGCCCATGATGAAGGCCGGCTTACTCACCATGTCCTTGGCGCGCTCGGACGCGCTGACGATCACCGCCGCGCCGCCGTCGCTTTCAAGGCTACAATCAAACAACCGTAGCGGATCGGCGATCATCCTCGAGGCTTGGTGATCCTCCAGCGTCATCGGCTCTTGGCGCAGGGCATTGTCATTCATCGCCGCGTGTGCCCGTACGGTCGTGGCGATCTTGCCGAAATGCTCGCTCTTGGTGCCGTATAGCTCCATGTGCCGGCGCGCCATATGGGCATAAAGCTGAGCCGGCGCCAGCGTGCCGAGCGGCATCTCGTACTCGCCGACGATGCGGAATTGCGGCATCTGCTGCACCCGGCTGCCGATCCGCGCGCCGGAATAACCGTTGCGCCCGATCGGAATCAGCACGTGATTGGCAAGCCCCGCCGCCACCGCCGATACCGCCGCCTGGATAGCCGCCACGCAACTTGCCCCGCCCAGCGGCGTGGTCGCCGAGAAACGCACGTCCGGCAGCTTGAAATTGGTGATGAAGTCCTCGGCCACCGCCGCGCCGGCGGCATAGGGGATAACGCCATCGATATCCGTCGGCTTTAGCCCGGCATCGGCGATCGCCTTCAACGAGGCTTCCATCTGCAGAGCGATATCGCTTTTCCCGGATCCGCGGGTATAGGCGGTCTCTCCAATCCCGGTGATCGCCCCCTTCTCGAACAATCCGTTAGCCATGTCGGAAACTCCCCACCTCGCCGCGTCACCGGCAAATCAACCACGCTGGATTATACAGGAATGAAAAGACCCGTGGCGATCATGATCATGATCGCCAACCATCGCCTTCACCCGAATGGCGGGCGGAACAAGTTTTCGGGAAAAAGATGCCTTAACCGACGCGCGCGACTATCAGCCGTCGACGCTGGCCGGCATCCGACGGACCGCTTCCAATCCAGGCTCCGGTAGATTCGCCTCGATCGCCATGGCCTCGGGGTCATCCAACCTTTCGGTCACGACATAGCCAAGGAGCGCCCCGATGAACAGCGGCGCGACGACCACACCGGTAACCGCGAAGCTTCCCGCGCCACGCGCCAATGCCCCGACCAAGGTCGAGCCATCACCGCCATCCGCCTGTTCAAACACAGCCATCATGCCCCCATTTATTGTTGTTATCGACCAGGACACCCGCTTAGTCCCTGTATGGTCGATAGTTGGGAGATCTTTGTTGCAATATAACACAAGTTGACTGGCGATCAAGTCAACGCACGAGACCGCGACTCCTTCACGGCACGATGACCCGCCTAACCTTAGATCGCTTTTTATAGTAAATTAGCCGATATATTCCGTGTAACTTTATCCTATCTACGCGAATCGACAAATATCAACCGATTCATCGCGAACCACGTTCCAAGGTCCAGACCACCAGATCCCGCATGACCTTCCCCAAGGCTTGGTCAAAGGTCTTCACGATCACCGGCATGCGGTTGTCCGGAGCCTCCATAACGCGCTCGAAGGTATCCGAGGCGACAATGCGCCGCTCCGGCATCTTTATCAGTTTCACGTTGACGCGAACCCTAACTTTCGGGGCTTTCGAAGCGGGCGAATACTCGGCTTGAAACTCGCGCAGTTCCGGTTGCAGGACAAAATCCGACCGCAGCGCCACGGCCAGCCGACCAACGCCCACGATCCGTCCCGAGTTCTCAAACGACTCGATCAGCAACCGCTGAACCATCGCCGGCGCGTCGTCGACCCATTGCGCGCCAGCGTAGTACTCCAGGGTGAGTGGTTGCCTTGTTACCGCGATCCGCGCCGAACTCAGCCCCGCTGGCGCCGTCGGGGCTTCGATTCCCAATTGCCAGCCCACCGCCGCGAGCTCGTCGTCGAACGTGCTCTTCGGCGTCAATGTGTAGAGCTGTGGGGCCGGCGCGGGTTGGGGAATGATGCCGCACCCGGCCAACAGGCCAAGAACCAGGATCGCCGCGACACACACGCGCGACCTCGCCCCCGCGAAAAGCCGAGATTGCCTCATTTGCTTGTCTCCACTCCTCGATCACGACTACCGAAAAGGATTCGTGCCGGATCGCGCTCCAGCTGGCGCGTAACCCTGTTCAGGCTCTCCAGGAGCAAACGCCCCTCGATCAAAAACTGTGTCATCTCGTAAAGGCCGGATTGCGAGAAGTCGCGAACCGCCCCTCGGTTCTCCGCCAAGATGCCCCGGGCCTGATCGGCGGCGCCTCCGAGGCTCGACAAAGCTTGCGAGGCATCGGCGCCGAGGGTGGAAATCTCGGCATCCACCCCGGTGACCGTTCCGCGGATCGCCGCCATTGTCTGGGCCGATTCCTCGGCGACGCCGGACAGGTCTTCCGAAAGTGAAACCGCGATCGGCTCGAGTGTCGCGGTGAGACGTTGCAGGCTTTCGGTGGCTTCATTGGCATTGCGCACCAGGGCCGAGATGTTGTCAGCCTCCCTGGCGAAGGCACCACTGACCGCGTCCAGGTTCGCCAGAATGTTTTGCAGGGATTGTTGATTCTTGGGGTTCAGGATCGACGACGCGCGATTGGTCAGCACCAATAGCTGATTGGCGATCTCCGGCGCCGATTCGAACACTTCCTCGACCACGGAGGAACGGGCCGGAAGCTCGGCGATGGTCTCCCCGGGTCCAGGCCCCAACAACGGCGCTCCGCGGGAACCGCCCTTAACCTGGATAAAGCCAACACCGGTCAATCCCTGGCTTTCGAGAACCGCGTAGGCATCGCGCTTGATCGGGACTTCGGAATCCACCTCGATGGTTACCAGGATCCGTTCGATATCCTCGGAATCGACACGAATGTCGCTGACCTGTCCGACGGGTATGCCGCGATACCGGACCGGACTACCAACGGACAGCCCCGTGACCGTGCCGACGAAACCGATTCGGTAGGCATTGCTCTCGCGATCCAGGTCCAGCTTACCGAGCCAGACCACGAAGCCAAGTACCGCCGCGAACAGCCCGAACACAAAGGCGCCGACCACGACGTAGCTCGCTTTTGTCTCCATGCCTATCCCTCCGATCCGCCCGCGGCGAAAGCCGCCCTCGCCCTAGGTCCGTGGAAATAGTCCTGAATCCACGGATGCGGGTGTCGGGTCAGCGCCGCTAGGGTATCAACGATAATCTTCTTGTCGATAAGCACCGCGATCCGATCACAGATCGCGGCCAAACTGTCCAGATCATGGGTCACCATGACCACCGTCAGCTTCAAGCTGGCTTGCAGGTCCCGTATCAGATCGTCGAACGCCGCCGCGCCAATCGGATCAAGCCCCGCCGTCGGCTCGTCCAGAAAGACCACCTGGGGGTCGAGCGCCAGGGCCCGCGCCAGGCTGGCGCGCTTACGCATACCCCCCGAGAGTTCGGACGGGTATTTGGCGCCGGCCTCGGGCGGCAGTCCGACCATCTGAATCTTCAGGCGCGCGAGCTCAACCATGAGGTCGTCGGGAATGCCGCCACGCTCGCGCATGGGCGCCTGAATGTTTTGCGCCACCGTTTGCGAGCTGAATAGCGCGCCATCTTGAAACATCATTCCGAAACGTCCCCTCAAACGCCGGGTCGCCGGCTCGCCGCCACCGGCCGTTATCGGCTCGCCAAGCAGTTCAACCTCACCGCCCGCCGGCTTTTGCAGGCCGATGATGGTGCGCATCAACACGGACTTGCCGGTACCCGAGCCTCCGACCACGCCGATCACCTCGCCCCGCCGCACGGTGAGATCGAGGCCATCGTGGATCACCTGGACGCCGAATTGCGTGCGCAACCCGCGCACCTTGATGGCCGGCTGCTCGAACCTTGGTGAGTTCTCTTGTGTTTCAGTGGCGCTCATATTCCGATCTCCGCGAAGAAAATCGCGAAGACGGCGTCCAGCACGATCACCAGGAAGATCGACTGCACCACCGAGGCGGTGGTCCGGATGCCCACGCTTTCGGCGCTACCGGAAACCTGCAATCCCTGATGACAACTCACCAGCGCGATGACATAGGCGAAAACCGGCGCCTTCAGGAGCCCGGTTCCGAAATCCCAAAAATCCACCGCGTCCTTCAACTGAACAAGGAATTGCCCGAAGGATAGGTCGAGATAGACGACCGAGATCACCGCCCCGCCGAGCAATCCCATCATATCGCCGAAGAAAACCAATAGCGGCAGCGCGATGAACAGCGCCACCAGCCGCGGAATCACCAGAACATCCACCGGCGAAAGCCCCAAGGTCTCCATCGCGTCGACCTCTTGGTTCACCTTCATGGTACCAATTTGCGCGGTGAAGGCGCTGCCGGACCGTCCGGCCACGATGATCGCCGTCAGCAGCACGCCAATCTCGCGCAGCACCGAAACCCCAACCAGGTTCACGGTAAGAATCGACGCCCCGAACCGCTGAAGTTGCAGGGCGCCCATATAGGCCAAGACGACACCGACGAGAAAGCACAGCAACCCGACGATGGGCAGCGCGTCGAACCCCACCGCCTCGACCTGCCGCAACAGCGCGATCCACCGCACCCGCGCCCGACCGACCAGGATGCGGCCCAAGGTGACGAGTGTCAGGCCGAAAAACCCCAAGAGCTCGGCGCCTATGGTCAAGCTGGATACGACCGACGCGCCGGTCCGCCCGAGCAAGGCGACAAGGGCGGAACTTCCGGGCTCGCTCAAGGCGATGCCGGACGCTTCGATCTCGGTCTTGTCGAGCAAGGCGCGGTAGTCGTCTCGCATCCGGGTGACCTCGATTGCCGCGCCGCGATCGGCCATCGCCCGCATTGTCCTGCCGAGCACCCAGGCACCCGCGCTATCCAAGGCGGTCAGGCCGGCGCCGTCCAGGGTGACGGAAGCCGCCGGCATCCGCGCGAGCTCGCGCATCTGATCATTCAAGGCGATCGCGGCATCCAAGGTCCAGGCGTTCGACACCGTCACGTGAAGCGAATCGTCACCGGAGGCTTGGATGTTGAGAAATCGCGCGTTGTCGCCTGTCACCCAGCCCCCCTCGACCCTCGAAGTCCCGGCGTGCTAACAAATCGGTCGACGCCACGGCCTTTAGCTATCCCACGCGAATCATACCCGGCTCGCCCGAACAGGTCATCCCAGTTTCAGTCGGGCGACTTTAATCACCGGATTCCGGAACCTGACGCGGATGATCACGGTGAAGCCCGTTGTAAGCTCAGGCTCGCGTGCCTTATGAAGGGGCTGGATGTATTCGAGGCCGGTAAGGAACCACCATGGACCTAAAACAGCACATTCGTCAGGTGCCGGATTTTCCGAAGCCGGGAATTCTGTTCTACGACATCTCCACCCTGCTGGCGCATGCCGAGGCATGGCGGGAAACCGTCCGGCAACTGCAAGAGGCCGTTAGCGCGTTCAAACCGGATGTGCTCGCGGGGATCGAGTCTCGTGGCTTTCTCGTCGCGGCGCCGCTGGCGCTTCAGCTCGGGCTCGGCTTCCAGATGATTCGCAAGAAGGGGAAACTTCCGGGACCGACCATCTCCCATACCTACGAGCTGGAATACGGCACCGATACCATCGAGATCCAGGAGGGCGCGGTCACGCCGGGTCAACGCGTGGTGATTGTCGACGACCTACTGGCGACCGGAGGCACCCTGAAGGCGTCGGTCGACCTCCTCACCCAGATCGGCGCGACGGTCGCGGGTGCCGCGTGCATCATGGAGTTGACCTTCCTGGAAGGTCGGTCCCGGCTCGACATCCCCTTTGTGTCCTTGATCGCCTATGACGACTAACCCAGAGACATTCCGGGCGGCAGGCCAAAGCGGGATCCGTGACCACCGATGAGCGATCCCGCGAACCTGGCCGAGTTCTTCGCGGTCGCGGTGATGGCGGCGGTGGCGCTGGCGCTTATGTTAGCGACCCTTCCGGATCGGGAAAACTGGTCGAAGACCGGTTGGGGTCTCGCCATGGCGCTGGAGGCGATCCTTCGTGGTGTCACGTTGAAATATCCCGCGGTCCTCGCCGATTTCCTCGTTCCCGCCGATACGATCCACTACTTTGTCGCCTGCGGTTTCTTCGTGGCCGCCGCCGCCGGACGAAAGCGCCACGCGCATGCCTGGATCGCCTCGGCCCTGGCGATTTCAGCAACCGGAGCAATCGCGAGCGCCAGCTTGCCGCATCTGGCGGCCCTGATCGGGCCCGCCGCCCTGGCGCTTGCCGGCCTCGCCGCTTAGCGCTGGCGATGGTCGGCAATGACGATCGTGGCTTTGTCGATGATCGCCTGGGCCGGGTTGGCGGCGGCTCGGAAGACCGGTTTGGTCGCCGAGTTCTCGCCTGGCGAGATGGCTTTGGCGACCAGCCTGTTGGTGATTGTTTCCGGTCTTGCCCTTTTCGTCGAAATCTTGCGCCCCGGGCGCTACACCCGCGAGAGATCCGGCGGCATTCGGCGCAGACCCCGCCGCCGTCCCGACCCTCAGGTGAACCTGGGACCCGTGCCGGACATCGAGGCCCAGGGCGGGGAACGCGGCCCGGGACGTGACGGCGACCACGCGGAAGCTCGGGACATAGAACAAACCCTCGAGATCAGCCAACTGCTCTCGACCATATTGTCCAGCATGACCGAGGGATTGGTGATCCTCGACGGCGCCGGCAAGACCGTCGTCATGAACGATACCTTCCGCCGGTTTCTCGACCTTTCGGATGAGCCGGACGTCATGGACCTCGATTTTCAAAGCCTTCTCGGCAAGATCGCCCACCGCGGCGATCTCGGGCCCGGCGATCCCACCATCGCGGCGGAGACGTTCTTCGCGCAACTGCGAGAGGTCGCCCAAAATCAGCAACCGGCCTTCGAATGGGACCTGCCGGATGGGCGTGCCTGCCTTGTATCCGGCGACATCATGGCGGATGGCGGGTTGCTCGCGACCTTCACCGAGATTACCGAACAACGCAATACCCTGCGGGTGATGTCTCAGGCGCGAGACGCGGCGGAACGCGGCAACCGGGCCAAGACCGAGTTTCTCACCCGCATGAGTCACGAACTTCAAACCCCATTGAATTCGATCATCGGATTCGCCGGCATGCTGCGCGATGAGGCACTGGGCCCTATTGGGGTCGAGGAGTATCGCGGTTTCGCGAATGATATCGGTGCTTCGGGTCAGGTGTTGCTTTCACGTATCAACGCGGTTCTCGACGTGGCACGCCTGGAGGCCGGAACCCTGAAGCTTACCGAGGCGATAATCGATCCAAGCGCGGTGTTGGAGGCGGCGATCGCCGACGCGCGCCCCGGTGTGGCCGCCAGCGGCATCGGCTTTCATCATTTTATCGCCCCTGACCTACCCGCGCTCAGGGCCGACGAGGCGCGCTTGCGTCAGATTCTCGACCACCTGCTGGACAACGCCCTCAAGTTCTCCCAAACCGGCGGCGAGATAACGGTTCGAGCCCTGACCGACCCCTTCGAGGGCATCGCGATTCACGTCAGCGATCAGGGCATCGGCATGACCGACGAGCAGGTCAGCGGGGCGTTCGAACCCTTCGGGCAGGCCGACACCGCGCTCAATCGACAATACGAAGGGACCGGGTTGGGCCTGGCCCTGGTTAAGGGCCTTGTCGATCTGCATGGCGGCAGAATCACCATCGCCAGCGTCCCGGATCGCGGGACGACGATCACTGTAATCCTGCCGCCCGAGCGGATGGTTCTGGACCTCTAGTACCCGTTCGATCAGCGGCGCCCCGCCGGGAACATAATCTAGACCGGTTCTGGTTTTACCCGATCTTCACCACCGCGCGGCCGCGCACCGCGCCGTTGAGGATTTCCTTGCCGAGGCGCGGCAGATCGTCGAGCCCGTGGGTTTCGACCATCGCGTTGAGCTTGTTCATCGGCAAATCGCGGGCCACCCGTCGCCAGGTCTCAAGCCGCCGGTCCTTCGGACACATGACCGAGTCGATGCCCAAAAGGTTCACGCCGCGCAGCAGGAAGGGAAGCACGGTAGCGGACAGCTCGTTACCGCCGGTAAGCCCCACCGCGGCCACGGAACCACCGTAAGCCATCTGGGTGAGCAGGTTCGACAGGGTCGAGCCGCCGACATTGTCGATGGCGCCGGCGAAACGCTCCCGGGCCAAGGGCCGGCTAGGAGGCTCGGCGAGTTCCGCGCGATCAATGATTGTCGTGGCGCCCAGGGACTTCAGGTATTCCGCCTGCTCGGGCCGCCCGGTCGAGGCCGCGACATTGTAGCCGAGATTGGCCAGAATCGCCGTGGCGACGCTACCGACTCCGCCCGAGGCGCCGGTGACCAGCACCTCGCCCGAGCTCGGTGTCACGCCGTGATCCTCCAGCGCCCGCACCGCCAGCATCGCGGTGAATCCGGCGGTCCCCACGGCCATGGCGGCGGCCTCGGACAGGCCTTCCGGCAAGGGAACCAGCCAGTCGGCCTTGACCCGTGCTTTCTCGGCATGACCGCCCCAATGAACCTCGCCGACCCGCCAGCCGGTTAGCACCACCGAGTCGCCGGGCTTGAAATCCGGACTGTCGGAAGCCTCCACCGTGCCGGAGAAATCGATCCCCGGGACATGTGGATAGTCCCGCACGAGACGACCGATACCGTTGATTACCATGCCGTCCTTGTAATTGACGGTCGAGTGGCTCACCCGAACAAGAACCTCTCCCTCGGGCAAATCATCCTCGCTCAGGGTTTCAATCGCGGACGACACCTTGCGGTCGGCCTCGCGCAGGACGAGGGCGCGGAACGTGCTCATCGTGGAGCTCCCAACAGGATCAGCGGATCGGCTCGAGAATCGACACCACATTTGCGACCGCGACGCCGCCCATGTTGAAGATCCCGCCGAGCTTGGCGCCAGGGATCTGCATCTCACCGGCCTCGCCGCGCAACTGCATCGCGGTCAAAACGTGCATGGACACGCCGGTCGCGCCGATCGGATGCCCCTTGGCTTTCAGCCCGCCGGAGGGGTTGACCGGCAGCTTGCCGTCCTTTTGCGTGAGGCCCTCTTCCAGAACCTTGTATCCCTCGCCGGGCTTGGCGAGCCCCATCGCCTCGTACTCGATCAGCTCGGCGATGGTGAAACAGTCATGGGTCTCGACAAAGGAGAGATCATCCATGCTCAATCCGGCGCCGCCCAGGGCCTGGCTCCAAGCCTTGGAGCAACCCTCGAACTGGATGACGTCGCGCTTGGACATCGGTAGGAAGTCGTTGACATGGGCGCGGCTCCGGAACGCCACCGCCTTGGGGCGTCCGAGCGCGGTCTCGACATCGGTAAGCACAAGCGCCGCCGCGCCGTCGGAAACCAGCGAGCAGTCGGTCCGCCGAAGCGGCCCGGCGACCAGTGGGTTCTTGTCTGATACGTAGCGGCAGAACTCGAAACCCAAATCCTTGCGGATCTGCGCATAGGGATTGGATACGCCGTTCTTGTGGTTCTTCGCGGCGATCTTGGCCAGGGCATCGGACTGATCGCCATGGCGCTGGTAATAGGTCTGGGCGATCTGGCCAAAGACTCCCGCGAAGCCGCCCTCGATCCCGGATTCCTCCTTCAGATAGCTAGCGGTCAGCAACGCGTCGCCCACCGCCGGTCCCTTCAGGTCGGTCATCTTCTCGACGCCGACCACCAGTACCACCTTGCCGCGCCGTGCCTCGATGAAGTCGATACCTTGATGCACCGCCGAACTTCCGGTGGCGCAGGCGTTCTCCACGCGCGTCGCCGGCTTGAACCGGAACCCGTCAGAGGCCTGCATCACCAGGCTGGCGGTAAAGCCCTGGGGCGAGAAACCGCCGCCGAAATGGCCGAGATAGATCGCGTCGACATCGCCTGGCTCGAACCCAGCATCGGCCACCGCCTCGGCCGCGACCTTGACGACCATGCTTTCGACATCCTCGCCCTCATGCTTTCCAAACGGCAGGTGTGACCATCCAACGATGCACGCGGTCATGTATCTTTCTCCCAGTATCAAGATCGCCGTCGATCCGGCGCGTTCGCTAGTCGGCCTTATAGCGGAAAGCCGCGACACCGGGAAGCGGCGCGCGATGACCTGGTCGACGCAACGGCAACTAGATGGCCCATCGAGAGGTCATGCCTCGCGCGAGGAAGGCCAGGAACAGCAACATCGTCTCAAAAAACATTCGCCGCCCTGGCGAAAGGCAGGGCCTATGGCACTCGTGTGTCGCCGTGACGGATGTTACCTCGCCTGGCCGACCATTCGCGAGGTCCTGCCTTGCGCCTGGACGACGGGGAATCGGCGCGACCGTGCCACAAATCCGTTGCTGTGGCGTTCACCTAGGCCTGGTCCACAAACGAAAACGGCGATCGGAAAACCGACCGCCGTCACGTCTTCAATTTTTTGTCGACTATTGCAGCTTGGTCGACAGCTCTCCGGTCGCCTCGCCGATCAGACGGCCTTGGACATCGGCGGACATGGCGTCGCCGATCAGCTTGCCGGTCGCCGCGATGGCCAGATCCACGGCCTGGTTGCGCACGTCCTGCAACGCCTTGGCCTCGGCCTGAGCGATACGGTCGACGGCCTGCTCCTCACGGCGCTTGAGGGTCGCCTCCAAGGTGGCCGCCGCATCCTTCTTCAAACGCTCGGCCTCTTCCTTGGCGTGGGCAATGATCTCCTCCGCCTCGGCGAGAGCATCGCGCTGTTGGCGCTGATAGCCCGCGAGCGCGGCCTGAGCCTCCTCGCGAAGCTTCTGCGCCTCGTCGAGCTGGGCGCGGATATCATCGGCGCGTTTGTCCAAACCGACGGTGATCTTCGACATGCCCTTCCACAGCACCAGGATCACGAAGATCACGAAGGCGACGGCGACTGCCTCGGAGGGGCCGAATTGAAACTCGCTCATGACCGGGCCTCCATGGTGGCATCGACCATCTTGTCGATATCGGCCTCGGCGACCTGAACACCGATAAGCTTGGAGACCGCCTCTCCGGCGACGTCCCGGGCCACCGAGCGGACATTGCCGACCGCCTCGGCGCGCGCGGCGGCGATCCGGCTCTCGGCGTCCTTCAGCATGCCCGCGATCTTGGTCTGGGACTCGGCTTCAAGCGCGGCGCCGCTCTTGGCCGCCGCTTCCTGAGCCTCGCGGGTCGCGGCATGAGCCTTGTCCCGCGCCTCGCCCAAGGCTTTCTCGTATTCGGCCCGAACCTGCTCGGCTTCCTTTTTCAAGGTCTCGGCCTTATCCAGGTCGTCGGCAATTCGTTCCTCGCGCTCACTCAAGACCTCGGAGATCCGCGGAACCGCGATCTTCGAGACCAGGAAATACAGAACGATAAAGGCGATGATCAGCCAGAAGATCTGCGAGGGATAGGTTTGGATGTCGAGCTGGGGAAGCTTCGCCTCGCCCGGCTCGGCGGCCATTGCCGATACCGACAGCGACGCCCCCACCCCGTAGGCAAGGGTGGCGACGATGCCGTGGCGGGCAACGCTCCTCAACGAATCGAAATTCGCGCGCATGTTCTCTCCTCTCACCAAGAGCCCACGCCGCAAACCCTGGGACAAGCCCTGGGGTCGACGGCGCCGGGCGCCGGCAATCAGGTGAACAGGATCAGGAAGGAAATCAGCAGCGCGAACAGCGCGATGGCTTCCGTCAGCGCGAAGCCGAGAATGCCGATACCGAAAACCTCGCCACGAGCCGCCGGGTTGCGGGCGATCGAGGAAACGAGAGAGGAAAAGATGTTGCCGATGCCGACACCGACACCCGCTAGCGCGATCACGGCGAGGCCGGCTCCAATCATCTTCGCGGCGTCGAGTTCCATGACAGATGTCCTTCCTTACGAGATAGATAAGTTGGTTGAGTGGTCGTTCCAAGCAACGGGCGGGGATTTCCGTCCGTCAATGAAGGTGAATGGCGTCGTTCAGATACATGCAAGTCAACATGGCGAACACATAGGCCTGAAGCACCGCCACCAGAATTTCAAAACCGGTCAGCGCGACGATCAGCACCATCGGCGCCACGCCGAAGATACCCAAGGCCACGACGAAACCGCCGAAGACCTTCATCATCGTATGACCGGCCATCATGTTGGCGAACAGCCGAACGGATAGGCTGACCGGACGCACGAAGTACGAAATCACCTCGATCGGGATCAGGACCGGCGCCAACGCGATCGGCGTTCCGGACGGGAAAAACAAGGTGAAGAAGTGCAGGCCGTGCTTGACCAGACCGAGGATCGTCACGCCGATGAAGATGGCGAAGGCCATCGCGAAGGTGACGATGATCTGGCTGGTGAAGGTATAGGGGTAGGGGATCATCCCCATCAGATTGCCGAACAGAATGAACAGGAACAGAGTCAGCACGAGGGGGAAATACTGACGTCCCTCGTTGCCGACATTCTCGCGCACCATGCCCGCTATGAACTCGTAGGACATCTCCGCCATCGACTGCCAGCGGCCCGGGACCAGACGCCCGCCGCGCATGCTCAATGTCAGAAACGCGGTGACGCCGATCACGGTGATCGTCATCCACAGCGCGGATGTCGTGTAGGACAGGTCCAGACCACCGACTTCCAGGGGAAGCAGAGGCTTCAGCTTGAACTGTTCAACGGGTGACGCCACGGACTTCCCCCTCTACTCGCCACCACGTCCGTTGCCGGACGCGTCATCATCTGTCCCGCGCCGGTATCCCAGCGCCATTCCAATTCCCGACACCGCGCGGTACGCATTCAGCATTCCAGCGGCGGCGCCGACAAGGAAGAACACGATCAGCAACCAGGGCGACGTGTCCAACCACTTATCCAACCCGTAGCCCGCGGCGGTCCCTACTCCAACCCCCGCGACCAACTCCACCCCGGCCCGCATCGCCATGCCCACCAAGGGCGATGCCGCGCTCTTGTCCGGCGGGCGCTTGCCGGAACTCCGCTCCGCTCCGTCTCGTGCCGCGCGCAGTCGCGCGTCCAGGTCATCGAGTGAAGGCGGATTGTTTTGGTCGTCTTTCGCCATGCGGCACTCGCCGACCTTCCGTCCACGCATCCATCGCGAGATGGAATCCGCAGGGACCCCCGCGAAATCGCGGCAAACATAAGGAACGACGCCCCCTTGTGTCAAGGCGGAACCCCGATCGAAATTCGGGTAATTTTTCCTTATTTTTCAACGATGTAGTTTTAGGGCAACCCAAAGCCGCCTGGAAGTTCTCGTCCCTAGGCCGACTCGCGCAACCGTTCGGCGCCATCCAGGTCGACGGATACCAGTTGGCTGACCCCCTGTTCGGCCATGGTGACACCGAACAATCGGTGCATCCGCGCCATGGTCAAACGGTGGTGGGTGATGATCAGGAATCGAGTCCCCGTGCTCCGCGAAATCTCTTCCAGAAGATTACAGAATCGATCGACATTGCTGTCATCCAGCGGCGCGTCGACCTCGTCGAGCACACAGACAGGCGCGGGGTTGGTGAGAAACGCCGCGAAGACCAGCGCGGTGGCGGTAAGCGCCTGCTCGCCACCCGACAACAGCGAGAGCATCTGGAGCTTCTTGCCCGGTGGGCTGGCCATAATCTCCAGCCCGGCGTCCAGCGGGTCGTCGGCCTCGACCATGGTCAAATGCGCCCGGCCACCGCCGAAGAGCCGCACGAACAGGTCCTGGAAATGCCGGTTGACCTTCTCGAAGGCGGCCAGAAGCCGCTCTCGTCCCTCGCGGTTCAGCGAGGCGATGGCGCGCCGCAGCCGCGAGATCGCGCCGACCAAGTCATCCCGCTCGTTCTCCATGCCCTCGATCTGCTGCTCGAGTTCCTCAACCTCCTGCTCGGCCCTGAGGTTGACCGGCCCGATACGCTCGCGCTCCCGCGTAAGCCGCTCCAGTCGCGCCTCGGTGGAATCGATGTCCGGCAGTTCCTCGTCGGCGGAGATCCCGGCCTTTTCCAGAATCTGATCCGGCAGGCATTCCAGCCGTTCGGATATCCGTTCGCGCAAGGCGGTCAGCCCCTGATTCACCCGGCCAAGCTCCGATTCCGCCCGGACCCTGGCCTCGCGCGCCGCGGCCACCATCCGATCCGCTTCCCGCGAGGCGTGATCCGCTTGACCCAGCACGACCTCGGCGGAGGCCAATGCGTCGGCGGCGGTCTTACGCTTGACCTCGGCCTCCTCGATGGCGCTCACAAGCTTGGCGCGTTGCTCGGTGATCTCGGTGGGGCGCGCGGCGAGGCGCCGCAGCTCCGCCGTCTCGGCGCCTTGGCGTTCTTCCAGTTCGATCATGCGGGCCTTTGCGCGCTCGACGCGGTCGGCCCAAGTGGTTTGCTCGGCCTGGATCGCCGCGAGTCGGCTCCCCCGGCCCTGTGCCTCGCGAACCAGACGGTCGTGCTCGGCCCGGGCGTCGACCAGTTCCGCACGCCGTTCCGCCAAGGTCCGGCGATGTCCGGCGCTCTCGGCGCGCAGGGCCTCGACATCGCCAAGTTCGGCCAATTCGGCTTCCGCCTGTTGCCTTTGATCGGCGGCCTCGGCCTGATCGGTGGCGATTCGGAACTTGTTCTCCTGGATTGCCGCCAGTTTGGTCTCCAGTTCCGCCAAACGCCCGCGCATGGCGCCGAGTTGCTTGCGCGCGCCATCGAGCTCCGTCATCGCCGCCCGCTGATCGGCGCGGTGCCGTTTCTCCCGCTCGCCGATCTCGGTAAGCGCCGTCTGTTCGATCGCGACACGTTCCTTGGCGGCGATGTGATCGCCGGCTTTCGCGGCCAGCGTCGCCTTGATGTCGCTTAGACGATTGCGTTGGCGCATGCGAACCGCCGCCGCGCTCGGCGCCTCGACGGTGATCACGAAACCGTCCCAGCGCCAGAGCCCACCCTCGCGAGTCGTCAGCCGCTGTCCTTGCGCCAAGCTCGCTTGCAGACGCGCGGCGCTGGCCGGGTCATCCACGACACCGATCTGCGACAGACGGCGGGTCAGTTCCGCCGGACCTTCGACCACTTGGCTCAGCGGCACAACGCCGTCGGGCAGCGACGCGGATCCGGCCCCGGACGCCGCCGCCCGCTCGGTCCAGTATCGCGGTTCTCCGTCACCGCCGCCGCTATCGACCGGCGCGGTCAGATCCTCGCCGAGCGCCGCGCCCAAGGCGTTCTCGTATCCGGCCTCGACCTTTATAAGGTCCAGTACCGGAGCCCGCCCCGCCGGGGCGTCCGCCGCCAGCATGTCACGAAGAGCGCCTGCTTCGGCCTCGAGCTTGGCGACCGCGCCCTCGATCTCGCGCAGAGCCTCCCGCGCCGCCTCGACCTGGGACGCGCGCTCGGTCCGTTCCACCTCGGCGGCTTCCAGCGCCACGCGGGCGCTCTCCATCCGCTCGCTTGAGTCCTCGACCGACCGTTCCGCCGCCGCCAGATCCTCGGGCGCCACCGTCTTGTCCTTCAAGTCCTGGGCTTGACGGTCCAGGTTCTCCAACTGCCGGTCCAAACGCTCATGCCGTTCGACCGCCAGCCGCACTTGCCGGTCCAACGCGCCGCGTCGAGCCTCGGTGGTGGCGATGATTTCGGTAAGCGCCGCGATCTTGGCTTCCAGTTCATCGGCCAGACGATTGGCCTCGGACAACCGGCTCGCCGCCACGGCCTGTCGTTCCTCCTCGCCCTCGCGCGCCGCTTCGATCGTCGCGCGTTCCTTGGACAAGCGCTCCGCGGTCTCGGTGGCTTCCTCGGCCAACGCGGTCTCGCGTTCGACGTCGTCGCCGATCTGGCGTAGCCGGGATTCGGCTTCCGAGCGCGCGGTGACGATGCGCTCTTGTTCGCGATCCAGTTCCGCCCGCGCCAGAGTCAGCCTCTGCAACGACGCCGAGGTCTCGGCCTCGGCTTGACGCAGATCCGGCATCTTGGCGGCGAGATCCGCTTGTCGAGCCGATTCCCGCGCCGCCGTGCTGGTCGCCTCGCCGACCGCCGCCTCGGCGTCCTTGAGCGCGCCGGCGACCACCAGACGCTCTTCCATGGCCATGCGCCAACGACCGTGCAACAACACCGACTCGGCGCGACGGATCTGTTCGCTCACCGTGCGATAGCGCGCCGCCTGACGGGCCTGCTGGCGCAAGCCGTTCAGTTGGGTGCCTAGCGCGGTGACCACATCCTCCAACCGCTCGAGATTGGCTTCCGCCGCCTTCAAGCGCAGTTCCGCCTCGTGGCGACGGGTGTGTAGCCCGCGAATATTGGCGGCTTCCTCCAGGATGACTCGGCGTTCGGACGGTTTGGCGTTGATGATCGCGCCGATGCGCCCCTGGCTGACGATACCGGCCGAGCGCGCGCCGGTTCCGGCGTCCGCGAACAGCAGTTGAACGTCACGCCCGCGAACGTCCTGACCGTTCACCTTGTAGTTCGAGCCCTTGGTTCTCTCGATCCGCCGGGTGATGTTGAGTTCGGGCGCGTTGTTCAGCGCCGCCGGCGCCGTGCGGTCGGAGTTGTCGACGATCAGGGAAACCTCGGCGACATTGCGCGCCGGTCGCGCCGAGGAACCGCCGAAGATCACGTCATCCATCTCCCCGCCGCGCATGCGCTTGGCCGAGGTCTCGCCCATGACCCACCGCAAGGCCTCGACCAGATTGGACTTTCCACACCCGTTCGGGCCGACCACGCCGGTCAGCCCATTGGCGATATCAAGCTCCGCCGCGTCGACGAAGGATTTGAAGCCGCTGAGTCTCAGACGATTGAACTGCACGCGATACTATCCTTTCAGGCGTGGCCGCGATCAGGTGGCGCGGCCCGCCAGAAGTTCCTCGAAATCCTAGAAGGTGAAGGCGCGAACCTTCTCGCCGTCGATCAGGAATGACGGCGTGGATTCGACATTGTGCCTCTTGCTGGCCTCCAGCCGCGAGGCGATGATCCCATCCAACAG
>Ga0181593_10000492_pt1 | contig 34453 bp, 29 predicted proteins | sample 071ome_19_FD_133756 | JGI IMG/M metagenome (GOLD analysis project Ga0181593, IMG submission 133756) | Coastal salt marsh microbial communities from the Groves Creek Marsh, Skidaway Island, Georgia - 071413AT metaG (megahit assembly) | ecosystem: Environmental > Aquatic > Marine > Intertidal...
ATCTCCGGCGTGAGCTCAGGACGTCCTGGGATCCTTTCCTCGGCGGTCGCTAAGAACACTTACATTCGTTCACCGTGTTTCTTGAACGCTTCAGAGCCACGTGGAGTCGGTTCATTTTCTCTTGACCTGTCGGGCGCCAAGCTCGACGGCGCCAAGCTGCAGGGCACGGTTCTCGGCCGGGCCATCTCCCAAGGCGCGAGTTTCGTCGGGGCCGACCTTACCGAGGCGGATTTGACGGGAACAACCCTCGAGGACGCGGACTTCACTGGGGCTTCCCTGCGTCGCGCCGATATGCTGCAGGCCTTGATGAGCCGGGCCAATCTGACCGACGCCAACATGGTCGAGGCGATCATGCATATTGCCGATGCCCGGGAGGCCGACTTCACCCGGGCGGACCTCACGCGGGCGAGTATTACGCGCGCCAAGCTGATGGGCGCTGTTTTGAATGGCGCTGTTTTGAATGGCGCGGTTCTGAAGGACGCCAATCTGAGCGAGACTAACTTGGCCGGCGCGATTGCCCGAGGCGTGAACTTTACCGAGGCCCGTCTTCCGAATGTGGATCTGTCCGGAGCGGATCTCACCGGCGCTCGATTTGTCGAAGCCACGCTTTGGGCGGTGGATTTCACCAACGCGGATCTCACCGATGCCGATTTAACCGACGCGGTGATGCCGGAAGCGATTTTCACCGGCGCGAAACTCTGCCGAACCAAGTTGCCGACTGGGATCGACAATTCCGGTTGCTGATTCCCGAAAGGGCCTGGACCTTCGCGACTACATCAGTTCCAGGAAGATCAGCAGCAGACCAACCGTGGATGCGGCCCACACGCCGGTGCGCACCCAGGGTAGGCCGATGATATAGACTGGAACATAGGCCACCCGCGCCCAAAAGAAGAGCTGTGCTCCGAGGACCGTATTGTCCGTGCTTGTCCCGGTCGCTTGCGCGATCAACACCAGGATCGCGAACAACACGAGGCTTTCCAGCAGATTGCGATGGGCGCGAATGGCGCGTCCGACCCAACCGGTGAAGGCCGGCGCGGGATCGCGGTTTCCCGCCATGGTCGGCAGGCCGACTTGAATGATGCCCCCAATCGCGCCAATGGCGGCTTGCGCGATCGTCAGCGCGACGGTCCAAAGCAGTAAGGTGAGTTCTACAGACATGGTGTTCCTCCTCGTTGATCCGAATATCGCCGTCTGATGCCAGCCGAGATGTCACGTACCCCGGTTCGTTGTAACCGCCGCCGACAGGGTTTCGCCTATTTCCTCATGCAGAACGAGATCCGCGTAACCGTCCAGCGGCGTTTCCTCGCGGTTCAAAATCACCAGCCTGGCGCCGTTCCGTTTCGCGACGAGAGGAAAGGACGCGGCGGGATGAACAACCAGCGAGGAGCCGATGACAATGAACAGATCGCATGCCAAAGTCTCTTCCTCGGCGCGCCGCATCGGTCCCGCGGGCATCGATTGGCCGAAGGAAATCGTGGCGGTCTTCACCATGCCGCCGCAATCCCGGCAAAGCGGCAACTCATCGCGGCCGATGAAGCTTTGCTTGATCACGTCAAGCTCGTGCCGGCATCCGCAGTCGAGACATGTGGCGTAACTGCCGTTGCCGTGCAGTTCGATTACCCGCTCATCCGGAATGCCGGAATCCTGATGTAGATTGTCGATATTCTGGGTGATGATCGCCGAGACGGTGCCGCGCCGCACGAGTTCCGCGACGGCTTGATGACCTAGATTGGGCTCGGCCTGGGCGAAGGTCTCTTCCATCGCGAATTTTCGCCGCCATGACTCCCGGCGCATTTCCTCGCTGGCGACAAAGTCCTGGAACTCGATGGGCGCCATCTTCGTCCAAATGCCGCCGGGGCTGCGAAAATCGGGGATGCCGGATTCGGTGGAAATGCCGGCGCCGGTGAACACCACCGCGCGCGCGCTTTCATTGAGCATGGCGGCGAGCGAGGCGGAGGGTGAGAATATATTGTCCAAGTCACGCATGAGACGAAGTGTAGCTCATGAATCACGACGCGCGCATCAAATCATCGCGTCGACGGGCTTTACGTTGAATCCACCCCAAGGCCGGTATATCCACTGTCCGTCGAACCCAACGCGGCGCGTGCCGCGATCGCCAAGAGGAGCCCGCATTGGCCCAGCCGACCGAAACCACCGATCGAGCCTCCGCGGGTGCCGTCGGTAGCGGCTCCGGCGCGGCGCTGCCCCGCCTGTCGCATCTCGATCGACTGGAATCCGAAAGCATCCACATTATTCGCGAAGTCGCGGCTGAGTTTCGCGACCCGGTGATGCTCTACTCGATCGGCAAGGATTCCGCGGTGATGCTGCACTTGGCGATGAAGGCCTTCGCGCCGGGCAAGCCACCGTTCCCGCTGCTCCATGTCGACACGACCTGGAAGTTCAAGGAGATGATCAGCTTCCGAGACGAGACCGCCAAGCGCCTGGGGCTGGACCTTATCGTACATATCAACGCCGACGGCGTGGCGCGCGGTGTCGGGCCGTTTACCCATGGCTCCAAGGTCCATACCGATATCATGAAGACCGAATCCCTGAAGCAGGCGCTCGACGCCGGGCGCTATGACGCGGCGTTCGGCGGCGCGCGGCGCGATGAGGAGAAGTCACGCGCCAAGGAACGGGTGTTTTCCTTCCGCAGCGCCGCGCATCGATGGGACCCCAAGAAACAGCGACCGGAACTCTGGAACCTCTACAACACCCGGATCGCGCCGGGAGAAAGCGTGCGTGTCTTTCCCCTGTCGAATTGGACCGAGTTGGATATCTGGCAGTATATCCACCGCGAGGACATTCCGATCGTGCCGCTCTATTTCGCGGCGGAGAGACCGATCGTGCGGCGCGCCGGCGTGCTGGTAATGGTCGACGACGACCGGCTGCCGCTTGAGCCGGGCGAGGAGCCGGAGATGATGAAGGTTCGATTTCGAACCCTCGGCTGCTATCCCCTGACCGGCGCGGTGCCGTCCGAGGCGACGAGTGTCGCCGATATCATTCTTGAACTCCTGGCGAGCCGAACCTCGGAGCGCCAGGGCCGGGTGATCGACAATGATCAGATCGGCTCGATGGAGAAGAAGAAGCAGGAAGGGTATTTCTGATGCCCAATGCCGATGGCCAGCCGATTGGCGATATTGATGCCTTTCTCGCCGATCAGGATCGCAAGGACCAGTTGCGCTTCATAACCTGTGGCTCGGTGGATGACGGCAAGTCCACGCTGCTGGGCCGGTTGCTGCATGACTCCAAGACGGTGTTCGAGGATCAGCTCGCCGCGACCGAGGGCGAGAGCGCGAAATACGGTACCCAGGGGGCGGCGGTTGACCTGGCCCTGCTTGTCGATGGCTTGCAGGCGGAGCGCGAGCAGGGAATCACGATCGACGTTGCCTACCGATATTTCGAGACCGACAAGCGGAAATTCATCGCCGCCGATACGCCCGGGCATGAGCAATACACGCGCAACATGGCGACCGGAGCCTCGAACGCGGAGCTGGCGATCATTCTCATAGACGCCCGCAAGGGCGTGCTGACGCAAACCCGCCGACACAGTTACATCGTCTCTCTGTTCGGCATTCGCCAAGTTGTTCTGGCGGTCAACAAGCTCGACCTGATGGGGTACGAGCGCGAGGTTTACGACGCCATTGTCGCCGACTATCTGAGCTTCGCGAAGGAATTGGGCATCAATGACGTTCGCTGCGTGCCGATCTCGGCATTGCAAGGCGATAACGTTTTCGCGGCCTCGTCCAACATGCCCTGGTATGACGGCCCGACCCTGATGGAAGTGCTGGAGACGGTTGAAACCCGTCGCGACAACCTTGAGAGCGCGTTTCGGATGCCGGTTCAGAGGGTGAGCCGCCCCAACGCCGATTTCCGAGGGTTTAGCGGCCTGATTGCGTCGGGCTCGATCGCGGTGGGCGACCCGGTGACGGCGGCGCTTTCCGGCCGGCCGGCGAAAGTGACTCGCATCCTCGGCCCCTCCGGAGATCTCGCGACCGCTCTGGCGGGACAATCGGTAACCCTCGTCTTGGATCGGGAGATCGATGTCAGTCGCGGTGATGTCCTGGCCCGCGCCGAGAAGGAACCGGCAACCGCCGATCAATGCGCCGCGCATCTCTTGTGGATGTCCGGCGAGGCGATGCTGCCGGAGCGCACCTACACGATCCGGCTCGGCGCCGCGACGGCGACTGCGCGGATTACGGATCTGGTGCACCGGATTGACGTCAACACGCTCGAACATCTCGCCGCCAAGACTCTCGAGTTGAACGATGTCGGTTATTGCAAGATCGCTCTGGACCGCGCGCTGGCCTTCGACCCCTTCGCCGAGGTGGCGCGAACCGGGTGCTTTGTGTTGATCGACAGCTTCACCAACGCGACGGTCGGTGCCGGGGTTATCGATTTCCCGTTGCGCCGGGCCAGTAACATCGCCTGGCACGATATGAAGGTCGACAAGGCGGCCCGCGCCCGGACCAACGGCCAGAAACCCTGTGTTCTATGGTTCACCGGTCTTTCCGGCGCCGGCAAGTCGACCGTCGCGGATCGTCTGGAACAGCGCCTGCACGCGCTAGGGAGGCGTACCTATCTGTTGGACGGCGACAACGTTCGTCACGGCTTGAACAAGGATCTGGGCTTCACCGACCAGGATCGGGTCGAGAACATCCGCCGCGTCGCCGAGGTTTCCAAGCTCATGGTCGACGCGGGGTTGATCACCCTCGTGTCCTTCATCTCGCCCTTCCGCTCCGAGCGGGCGATGGCGCGCTCCCTCATGGAGGAGGGCGAATTCGTCGAGATCTTCGTCGACACGCCGCTGGAGATCTGCGAGGCGCGGGATCCGAAGGGCCTTTACAAAAAGGCCCGGGCGGGGGAGTTGCGGAACTTCACCGGTATCGACTCCGACTACGAGGCCCCCGAGGCGGCGGAGATCGTGCTGAAAAGCGGCGAGCAGGACGTCGAAACCCTGGTCCAGCAAGTGATCGATTATCTCGACCGCATGCAGGGCCGAGGTTGAGTCAAGCCTCCGGCTTGTCCTTGCGGCCGGCGCTGTAGCGTAGATTGGTCGAAAGCACTCCCTTTCCGTTCAAGACCGTTAGGCGATGTTCCTTGTGTTTGGACTCGCCGGAGAGATGAATTATCGAAAGCGGTTGGTGTGGCAGATAAGGTTCGACGAATGTCTTGGTCGCGGCGTCGAAAAAGATCAGCCCACGGTTCGCCAGCCAGTTACATGTGGCTGGTAGAACGTTCCGAGGGAAATTCTCGAGATAGACCACGCGGTTGAGGCCAAACTGCTCGGCGTAGAAATCGCGTTTTCTGGCGAGCCCCTCCCGCATGACGGCGTCCCATCTAGCCCATAGAGGGGAATCGCCGCGAAGAGCGAACACGCCGGAGTTCAGGATTGGAAAATTGCGAAGACGGGCGCCGATTTCCCTGCCGTGAAAAGACTCGTGTACTGCGTTCGTCCAGTCCGTGATCTTGCCGGTATCGTGATATTGAACGTATGCGCGATCGAGTTCCGCCGATATGCAGATCGACCCATCCGCGGCACCCCTTCCGAGCAGATTGATCACCGACCATTCCTGTATCCAGCAATCCGCGTCAATCCAGATATAGAGTTCATAGCCAGGAAAGTGTTTCGGCAAGGACGGACGCGCCGTCATCGCCTGATAACCCCTACTTCCCTGAAGCCATGCCGCGCTCGGAGGTGGATCCGCGGAATTGGGAAGGGATGAGAAATCGACATCCCAGCCCGGCGCGACCAGGTGCGTTACCAGGGGGCGGAATTGCTCGATGGCTCCTTCGGAAAGTCCGGTGTCCAGCATGCCGATGGCAATATCGGCGCTTTCCGGCTTGTTCCGGATCGAAAGGATCAGATCCAGAGCGAGAGAAGCGAAGGGTTGGTTCGCCGCCGTGCAGATGATTGTTTTCAAGATATCGCCGTCGGGGTCAGACAATCGGAACCTTCTTGGCAGCGATCGCCGCCGGTGAAATGATCTCCACGTCCAACGGCACGTGCCAGCGCTCGGTGAGCCGGATCTTGGGGGGCGTGTTGGTGGGTTCGCCGCCCTTGATCACAAAGCCCTTGAACCCGTTGTCCATCGATTTGTTGCAACACTCCACATAGATCGGAAAGCCGCCGATATAGGGCATGAAAACCCGAGGTCGTCCGGGAATATTGGCGCCGACATACCAGGAACTGCAGGTCGATCGTAGCGAGATCTCGGCGACCTCGTTCACATGCTCGACCCAGGCATCCTCCTCCTCGAGGGTAGGCTCGATGCTGTCGGCGCCGACGTCCCGCATATGCGCGATGCAATCGGCGATCCAATCCACGTGCTGTTCAATCGACTGGATCATGCTTGCCAGGACCGACGGGCTGCCGGGGCCGGTGATCGTGAAGAAATTCGGGAAGCCGTGTGTCGTCAAACCAAGGAATGTACGCGGGCCGGCTTCCCATTTCTTGGTCAAGGGAAGACCGTCGCGCCCGGTGATCTTGATCTTGTCGAACGAGCCCGTCATGGCGGCGAAACCGGTGGCGCAGATCAGCACATCGGCCTGGTATTCGACGCCGTCCACCATAACGCCGCCGGGCGTGATCCGCTCGATCGGGCTTTGCGAGACGTCGACAAGACTGACATGAGGTTTGTTGTAGGTCTCGTAATACCCGGTATCGACGCAAAGCCGCTTGCAGCCGAACACGACATCAGGCGTAAGCAAGGCGGCGGTTTTCGGATCCTCGACGATTTCATGAATCTTGCGTTTCGCGAATTCGGCGATGGTGTCGTTTGCTTGCTTGTCGAAAAGTAGGTCGCCATAGGCGCCGAGGAACGGCAGCCCGCCCCGGGCCCAAAACTCCTCGTATTGCTTCTCGCGTTCCTCGGGACTCGCGGCCAGGGCGGATTCGGGATTGAAGAGAAAATAGACACCGGTCGGCCGCGCTCGCGCCTTGGCCCTTAGGGCCGGGTAATCGGCCTTGACGCTTTTGACATAGTCGGGATCGAGCTTCTCATTCCAGGCCGGAACGGTGTAGCTGGCGGTGCGCTGGAACACCGTCAGGCTCTCGGCCGTTTCCGCGATGACCGGGATCGACTGAATGGCGGATGAGCCGGTGCCGATGATCGCAACCCGCTTGCCGGAGAAGTTGACATCCTCGTGCGGCCATTCACCGGTATGGTAAACGGGGCCCGTGAAGTCATCAATGCCGTCGAAGTCGGGCCGGTTCGCCGCCGACAGGCATCCCACCGCCATGACGCAGAACTGGGCCGTGACCCGGTCGCCCTTGTCGGTCTCGATGGTCCAGCGGCTCGTCGCCTCGTCATAGGTGGCGGCGGTCACGCGGGTATCGAAATGGATGTCTCGACGCAGATCGAACCGATCGGCCACGTGGTTGGCATAGGCCAGGATCTCGGGTTGGGGCGCGTATTTCTCGGTCCAGGTCCATTCCTGGTCCAGATCCTCGTCGAAGGAATAGGAGTACTGCATGCTCTCGACGTCGCAGCGCGCGCCGGGATAGCGGTTCCAGTACCAGGTTCCCCCGACGCCGGAGCCGGCCTCGAACACGCGCGCCGTTATGCCGAGCTTGCGCAGGCTGTGCAGCATGTACATGCCGCCAAAGCCGGCGCCGACGATGACGACGTCGTGGGTGGTTCCGACCTCCGCGCCGCGGGAAGGGGGAGTTGAATCGGGCATGGCGGTCTCCGCTCCTCGATAGTCATCATCGTGATCTGGCGGGATTCTGGCAGGGATCGGGCGAATAGCAAGGTTCGGTGGGCCTATTCCACGCGACAGACCCCATGAATCACCCTGATGGTCTCGGCGAATTCCCGGTGCGGCGGCGGATAGGGTAATGGCTGGGAGATATGCACCGTTTGCCAGCCGTTTTCACTATTCATCCGATCAAGGGTTCGGGAGATGCGTTCCAGGCGGCCCCAAAGAAGCGATTTCATCGGCCTTGCGCTTGCTCTAGTCTCGGTCGAAGTGACCTGGGCGTGTTGGTCCCGGTGTCGGTGGATCGATTTTGGGCGCTCGGGGAGGCGATGAACAGACTTGAACAACAGCTTGCCCGGGTAAGCGAACGCGCCAACATGGTTATCGCCCAGCGTTGGGGGGCGAGGTTTCCGTTCTACTATGTCTCCGAGTTTCCGCGCTCCGGCGGCACGTGGTTCGCGCATCTCCTGGCGCATGCCCTGGAGGTGCCGTTTCCGAAGAACTCCCGGATGCCATACGCGATGGAATGCGTCCTGCATCTGCATTGGCCGTATTCCCCCAGATACAAGAGAGCCTTCCATGTGGTCCGCGATGGCCGGGACGTGGCGGCGTCGGCCTGGTTCTATTTCAAACGCTCCCTGGTTCTGGACCCGCGCTCGGTCGGCTCCGACGCGATCCGGGCGCGGCACCCGGAATTGGTGGATAGCCCGACCGCGCCGGCGGAGGCGCCCGAGGCCTTCGATCGCTTCACGCGGACCTGGCTGGCCCAGCCGCTCTTCGTCCGCGCGTCCTGGCCCGACTATGTCGCCCAATGGACCCGAGATCGGGAGAACGTCCACGTGGTGCGCTACGAGGACTTGCTCGCCGACCCGGCCGAGACGTTGCGCCAAGCCCTTGGTCATGTCCGAGAGGCGCCGCCGGCCGACTGGCTCGTCGAGGCCGCCGTCGCGCACTATGATTTTGAACGCCAGACAAACCGAAAGCCCGGCGAAGCCTCGCCGTTGGAGGCCAAGCGATCCGGCACAAGTGGGGACTGGAAGAACCATTTCCCGGATGAAACAAGCGCGCATTTTCACGCGGTCTGCGGGGAGACGCTGCAATCCCTGGGTTGCGAGGTGCCATAAGCCAGCGAATTCCGTCTCTTTCGTCTCCCCAAGGATGTGTTTCGCGCCTCCGCCATTCCCACATTCCTTGACATTCCCCGCCGCTGGCCCTATGCCACCGCCAATTCCAGAAACACGCGTGGATACAAGGGAAAAACGGCGATGAGTCTTGATTTTGAATCGAAGGTCTTCGAGACCCAAGTGATCACCATGGGCGATACCAAGGAGCGGATCGTCGCCGGTGGCCGGCACCTGTTTCCGCTGCTCCCCAAGGCGTTCGACGGGATTAAGCAGATCGGCGTGATCGGCTGGTCCTCCCAGGGTCCGGCGCAGGCGCAGAACCTGCGCGAGTCCCTCGAGGGTTCCGACATCAAGGTCGTTGTCGGCCTGCGCGAGGGCTCCAGCTCGATGGCCGAGGCCGAGAAGGTCGGTTTCACCAAGGCCGACGGCACCCTGGGCGAGATGTACAAGGTCTGCGCCGAGAGCGACCTGGTGCTGCTGCTGATCTCCGACGCGGCGCTGGCTCAGAACTATCAGAAGATCTTCGCCGCGATCCGTCCGGGCTCGACCATCGGTCTGTCGCACGGCTTCATCCTCAGCCATCTGCAAAGCGTCGGCGAGGACTTCCCCAAGGATATGAATGTCATCGCGGTCTGCCCGAAAGGCATGGGCCCGTCGGTGCGCCGGCTCTATGAGCAGGGCCGCGAGGTCAACGGCGCCGGCATCAACAGCTCCTTCGCCGTGCATCAGGACGTCAACGGCAAGGCGACGGATTACGCGCTCGGCTGGTCGGTGGGGCTGGGATCGCCCTACACGTTCCAGACGACGCTGGAATCCGAGTACAAGTCCGACATCTTCGGCGAGCGGGGCATTCTGCTCGGCGCCGTGCACGGCATCGCCGAAAGCCTCTATGCCCGCTTCACCGCCCAGGGCATGAGCAAGGAAGACGCCTATACCAATACCTCGGAGTCGATCACCGGTCCGATCTCCAAGACCATCTCCCGCTCCGGCCTGATGGCGGTTTACGAGGAGCTGGACGACAGTGAAAAGGCCGCGTTCAAGCGCGCCTATTGCGCCTCCTACCACCCGGCCCGCGAGATCCTCGAGGAGATCTACGACGATGTCGCCTCGGGCAACGAGGTGCGTAGCGTGATCCAGGCCTCGAACCGCTTCGACCGCTATCCGATGGGCAAGATCGACACCACCGACATGTGGCAGGTGGGCGAGAAGGTCCGCGCCGACGAGGGCCGCAACTACGCCCCGATCAACGGCGAGACGGCGGGCGTCTACATGGCCACCATGATGGCCCAGGTCGATCTCTTGACCGATCGCGGCCACCCGTATTCGGAGATCGCCAATGAGTCGATCATCGAGGCGGTGGACAGCCTGAACCCCTACATGGACTTCAAGGGTGTCTCCTACATGGTCGACAACTGCTCGACCACGGCCCGCCTCGGCGCCCGTAAGTGGGCGGCGCGCTTCGATTACAACCTGAAGCAACAATCCTACGCCGCCATGGATGCGGGCGAGGGCGTGGACGAGAGCCTGTTCGACAAGTTCGTCAACAGCGACATCCACCAGGTCCTCAAGGTCTGCGCCGATCTGCGTCCGTCCGTGGACATCTCGGTGGTGACCACCCACCGGGGATAAGTGTTTCCCTCCTTCGTTGGGGGATCGCAAGCGACCGCTCCGGGAAACCGGGGCGGTCGTTTTTGTTTGGGGGTGGACGCAACAACCTTTGTCATCCCGCCGCGGGGCGGGACCCATGCCGCTGAACCCTCCGTCTAACGATGGATCAGAACCTGATCGGTCGCTTTGATTGAACCGATGCCACGTTTGTTGGAGATGGCGGAATGGATCCCGCCGCCTGCCCTCGTGAAAACGGAGGCGGGATGACGAAGGGAGGGAAAATGGGCCGTGGTTATGGAGTTGATGTAAAATAGTTTTCTCCACCCTATCCGTATCCCCGACGAAGGTCGGGGTCGACGCCTGAGGCTTGTCATCGTGACGGGTGGGAAAGCATGATCCAGTTTCTTTGGACGTGCTCCGCCACCCCTCGCTTGCCACCGCTACAGGCGTCGACCCCGACCTTCGTCGGGGATACGTTAGGTGTGCTAAAATTGATGTTCAGAACAAAAGCCGCGCGTGCCCGCTCGCCAAACAGCGGTTATCTTCCCTCCAGCCCGACCAAAAGGAGCCGCCCCATGATCGAGCGTAAATCCGACGGAGAATTCGTCGTCGTGTCCTGCGGGATGCTGGGATACGGCTTTCCCGAGGCCTCGATCGAGGCCGCCGTCGCGGCGGGGGTGGATCTGATCGCCGTCGATGCCGGCTCGAGTGATCCGGGGGCGTACTATCTCGGGTCCGGAAAGCCCTTCGTCTCCGAGGTGATGACCCGGCGTGATCTGAGGCTGTTGATCAAGGCCGGCGCCGAGGCGGACGCGCCCCTGGTGATCGGCTCGGCGGGGGGAGCGGGCGGCGACGGGCAGGTGGACTTTCTGGTTCGGCTGGTCCGCGAGGTACTGACGGAACTCAATCTCAAGCGATCGCTCGCGGTCCTGAAGACCGAGCTCGAAAAGGACGTGGTGCGCGAGGCGATCGCCGCCCAGCGGGTGCAGACCTTCGAGACCTTCGCGCCCTTGTCGCCGGACGACGTGGACGAGGCAACCCGGATCGTCGCCCAGGTGGGGTGTGAGTCCTATTTCCCGGCGCTGCGGCGCAAGCCGGATATCCTGATCGCGGGACGGGCCTGGGACGTGGCGAATGTGGCGGCGCTGCCGCTGCTGCTCGGCTATCCGCGCGGACTGGCGCTGCATATGGGTAAGATCCTGGAATGCGGCTCGCTGGCGGCGCGCCCGGTTTCCGGCTCGGACCTGATCATGGGGCGTCTGCGCGAGGATCACTTCATCGTCGAGCCGACGGATCCGGAAAGGGCCTGCACGATCGCCTCGGTCTCGGCCCATACATTCTATGAGAAGACCGATCCGATCATGCTCGCCGGTCCGGGCGGAACCGTGGATTTGCGCGTGACCGCCTTCGACCAGCTTGATGCGAGGCGGGTGAAGGTCACGGGGAGCGCTTTTCACGCCGCCGATACCTATACGGTCAAGCTGGAGGGCGCCAAGCTCGACGGACACCGGCATATCTGCATCGGCGGGGTGCGCGACCCGGTTTTCATCGGCCAGCTCGACGCCATACAGGCGCGGGTGGTGGAGCGGGTTTCGGAGTTTCAAGCGGGTTCGGTCGATCCCTCGGCCTATGCCATCAGCTTTCATCGCTACGGCAAGGATGGCGTGATGGGCCCCTGGGAGCCGGTCAAGACGCCGAGCCATGAAGTCGGGTTGCTGATCGATGTGGTGGCGGAGACGCCCGAGCTCGCCGAAATCGTCTGCGCCGGCGCGCGCAGTGTTCTGCTGCATGTGGGCTTCGACGGGCGCAAGGCAACCGCGGGCAATGTCGCCTTTCCGTTCTCGCCGGCGGATCTGCCGGGCGGGCCGGTCTATTCCTTCAACATCTATCACCTGATGGAGGTCGATGATCCCGAGGTCCTGGGCCGGCTGGAGATCGCGGCATGAAGGTGCTGGCCGAACTCGGCGAGGTCATCCGCTCCAAGAACGCGGGACCCTTCGTCGTCACCTTCGACATATTGTTCGGGAACGAGGCGGATTTCGCCGCCGTGCGAGACGCCGGATTGGTGACCCGCCAGACGGTCGCGGAGCTTTACGGGGTTTCGGACAATGAACTCCTGGGCTTCGACTATTATCCCTTTGCCCGGGCGATCAAGTTTTCGATAAGGCGCCCCGTCGGTTCGGGGGCGCCGGGCGATTCCGACGTCTATGGCGCGCAGCAACACGCCCCGTTGTTGGATCTGCCGGCGCTGCCCTGACCATGATCCAGGTCGCGCGTTGTGGGAAATGGCTCGTCCTTGGCTGTCTGATCTGTCTGACATGGCTGGTTCACGCCGGCGTGGCCTCGGCGCATAAGACGGACCTGACGCGCGGATTGGTGCAAATCGACGGCGCGGCGGTGACCTATTCCCTATCGTTCTCACCGCATGACATCGCCGTGGCGGCGGGCATGAAGACGGACTTCAAGACACCGCTCACGGCCGCGGACTTCGAACCCAATTTGGAGGAACTCGCCGACTATGTTTCCGGACGCCTTTTCATCGAGTCGGAACGCGGTGAGTGTCCGTTGGAGATCGAAACCAACGGCGCGGCCCTGCCGGAGGTTTTTCTGGTAACCGCGCGCGGACGATGTGCCGCGCCACCGGAGAAGCTGACCCTACGCTTTCTGATTTTCTTCTTCGATATTGATCCCAACCATCGGGGCTTTGGGCGCCTGATCCTGCCCACGGGCGGCCAGCGGGAGTTTTTGTTCGATGCCGGGACCACCGAGTTCACTGCCGAGATCACCCAACACGCGCCGCCCGCGCCGTGGCATGTCAGGCTTACGCGGCTGATCGGTCTCGGCATCGAACATATCCTGATCAGCATCGATCATATCCTTTTTGTCCTGTTGGTGGTCCTGGCGGTGCCCAGGGCTTGGCTGGTGGTGCGTATCGTCACCGCGTTCACCGTGGCGCATAGCGTAACCCTGGGTCTGGCCTGGTACGGCGTGCTGGACCTGTCGACCCAGGTGGTGGAGACGGCCATCGCGCTGTCCGTTGCCTATGTCGCGGTGGAGAATATGCTCGGTGTCGGAAAGCGATGGCGTTCGGGGATCGCGGCGCTGTTCGGGCTGGTGCATGGCATGGGTTTCTACAGCGTGCTAAGCGCGCTTGATTTGGAGGGATCATCCGCGGCCCTGACCCTCGCGGGTTTCAATATCGGTGTCGAGATTGGCCAACTGGCGGTTGTCGCGCTTGCCGCCATTCCGCTGATCTGGGCTGCGCGGCGGTGCTCGCCGGGTTCGCGGTCATGCTCGGCGGCGACAACATGATGACGACGGCCATGCGGGGCGCCGCCGCTTTCGTGGGCGCCGGCATCGGTATCGCCGTCGGTTTGGTCCTGCGGACTGCCCTTTCAGGCGGTGCCGAGCGTTTGCGCGCGACGGAGAGCGGTGCCGGGGCCACTGGCGCCGGTCCCGGTTCCAAGCCCGCGCCCAAGGCCAAGGCAAGCGGCGAGGCCACCGCTGAATGCAAGAAGCTTCAAGCGGCGATCGCCAAGAGCCGCGATGCCGCCGAACGGCTTGTCGCCGGTAATGTTCAGCTACTCGACCTCAGCCGCCTGTTGGAGCCGACCGAGGGACGGCCCCGAATGAGCCGAGCCGCCGCGATGAAAATCGCCGAGGAGACGGCCAAGGCGTTCCTCAAACCGGCCGATCTCATGGTCAAGGCCGGCGAAGAAGGGCTGATCTTCCTCTTCGATGGCGTGAAGCTGGCGGAAGCCGAGGCGAAAAGCGAGGAAATCGCCGACGCCATCACCGAGGCGCTAGGCGCCGGAGACGCCGACAGTCCGTTCATGGCGAAGGGTTTCGCCTATGAACTCGACGACTACATGCAGGACGCGATGATCGACTCCGTCGATGATCTGATCAATGTCGTCAAGCTCGCGCACCAAGCCTTCGTCATGAAGGAAAAGAGCCTCGCCAAGGAGCTCGATCGGGATTTGCAACTGGAAGCCCGCCCGATGGTGCGACCGGACAACCTCTCGGTTATTGGCTACGAGATACAGGTCGAACGGGTGAAAAGCGGCGACGCCAAGCGGAAACGCGAAGTCCTAACGGTTTCCCAGCTTAAAGCGCCCTATGGCGCCGAGATTGATTGCGCGGCGGTGATGAAGCTTGCGTCCGCGCTCCGGAATCTCGAACTCGGGCGGGATCACGCGGTGCTTTTGCCGATCCGTTTCGAGACGCTCTCGCATCCGCTTTATCTGGACAATCTGATGGATGCCCTGGGGACGCTGCCACAGAACATTCGAACGCGCCTGGTGTGCAATCTCGTCGTGGACCGGACCAGCCCGCCACCCAAGTTGGATGCGCTGGTCAAGGGCTTGCGCAAGTTTTGCAAGGGTGTCCTGATCCATCCGAGACACCCGTATCGCGGATTGGATCGTTTGAAGGGTGCCGGCATGGACGGCCTTGTGGTATCCGCCGCCGCCTTCGACATGGAGGGCGGTGAGGCGACCGTGGCGGACATTGTTACCAAGGCGCGAAAACTGAAACTCTTTGTGACCCTTCTCGGCACTGATTCCAGTTGGAAACTGCCGCAGAAAATGAACCTGCCCTATTCCTGGGTTGAGGATTGATTCTTTGTTGCAGTCTTAAAGACACACACCATGACGACACCCATCCACCGTCGCCCTGGCGAAGGCCCACAAAGATAGACAAGGGCTCTTGCCGCCGGCCTTGGCCGCGAGGCGCGGCATTTCCGAATTTTCTCAACCCGAACCATCACGGCAAAAGCCCTGACCTTCGTCAGGGCGACGGACGCGGTGGACGGGGGCGGTTTTGACTCGAAGTCTTCTCGTGGGTCGATCCGTGCCGCCCGTCCGCTCCTAAAAGGTTTCCTTCCAGGGGCGAACCTCGATCTCCCAGGCCCAGGAGCTGCGATGCTGTTTGTGCAGATGCATGTAGGTCTCGGCGATCGCGTCCGGGTCGAGCATGCGGTCGGTGCCGTCGTCGTGGCGCTCCGGGCGATGATCGGCGCGGATGCCGCCGTCTATGACAAAATGGCCGATATGGATGCCCTGGGGGTGCAACTCGCGCGCGAGGGACTGGCACAGCCCACGCAGGCCGAACTTGCCCATCGCGAAGACCGAGGAATTGGGATAGCCCTTCACCCCGGCCGACGCGCCGCTGAAGAAAATGCTACCGCTGCCGCGCCCGAGCATCCGCTTGGCCGCCTGTTGGGCGACGAGGAAAGCGCCGAAACAGGTGATGTTGATGGCGTCGCGGGTCTCGGCCGGATCAAGCTCGCTGATTGGGCCACGTACCCGGGCCGAGGGGTTGTAGACCACCAGGTTGGGCGTGCCGATTGTCTTGTCCGTCGCCTCGAAAAGCGCCGCGACGCTGTCGATGTCGCCGGCGTCGCATCTGTGTATCTCGGCCCCGGTTTCCGCCGCCAGATCGGCGAGTTTGTCGCTGGTCCGGGCGGCGATCGCCACCTTCATGCCGTCCTTGGCGCAGAGCCGGGCGAGCGACGCGCTAAGCCCGAGACCGGCGCCGACGATCAATGCGGATTCACTCATGTCATCATCCTTTCCCGCCGCGCGGTCGCGGGGTTTTTCATGGGCCCCAGAGGGCGGGTTGCCTCCATGGCGCGGGCACCGAGAGGGTACCCGGCTCACAAGGTTTCGTTTCGTTGAGACTAATCGATTGCCAAGCCTCGCGCCATTCCTCCGGCAGGGGATGGGGCGGCCTCACGTTCGGCTCGGTGGTGAAACCGAAGCGACCGTAATAGGCGGGGTCGCCGAGCACGAAGACCCGCTGAACGCCGGCCTCGCCCAGGCGCCGCAAGCCGTCCCGGATAAGCGCCTCGCCGATACCCTGGCCCTGGCGCGCCGAGGCCACGGCAACCGGTCCCAGAAGCGCGACTCTATCCTCGGCCCCGACAATGCCGCAATGGGTGAACGCGCCGTGCCCGGTCACATCCTCGCCATTTCGGTCCCTTGTGACGAGTGACAGCACGTCGTCCCGGTTCGCGAGCAGCGCTCGGACCAAGGGCACAAGGTCTTCGTCCGGGAACGCGTCTTGGTACAACACCTCGATCGCGGCGAGGTCGTCGGACCGGCAGGTTTGGGGTGTAACCGCGTCAGCCATGTGACCTCCTGGTTATTGGTTGCCGCTCATTGTTATCCGAGAGAATCGATCGAGGAAGGTGACTCAAAGAACGACCCCGTCATCCTAGCGAAAGCGCATTGCTGTCCGGGCAAAATTCAACGCCGCGCGTGACTTCCCGAATCCGTCGCCCAGCGAAAGCCGGGACTCAAATCCGCTTGCCAAGAGCCTCGGCCTTCGCCGGCGCGGCGGGAGTGGGGGCATCGGCGAATAGCCAGGGTCATCGTTCGTGCTTCTTCCTCCAACCATGCCTTGGACCGAGCCGCCAAGGGCGCTTGACCACGAGGAATGCCGCCACGACAGTGTGCGGATGATCGAACTCACTTTGAATGGCGCGCGTCTCTTCGCCGAGGTTGCCGGCGCGCTGTATTGGCCCGAACAGCGGACGGTCGTTGTCTCGGATCTGCATTTCGAAAAGGGCTCGGCCTTCGCCGCTCGGGGCGTGCCGCTGCCGCCCTATGACACGGCGGCAACCCTGGACAGGTTGGAGGCCGTTCTCGAACGCCACCAGCCGGAGCGGGTCATCTGCCTCGGCGATAGTTTTCACGACCAGGGCGCGGCCGAAAGGGCGTCGCGGGACATTCTGGATCGTGTCCGATCGCTGGCGGACGGATATGAATGGATCTGGATCACCGGCAATCACGACCCGAGCCCGGACCCGCTTTGGGGTGGGCGCGCCGTCGAGGACATGGTGGTCGGGCCGCTGATATTCAGGCACGTGGCGGCGAGGGTCCCGACCGGGGGCGAGGTCAGCGGCCACTTTCACCCCAAGGCCCGGGTGCGCCTGCGAGGTAGAAGCCTCTCCGGGCAATGTTTCGTCACCAATGGCAACCGCCTGGTCATGCCGTCCTTCGGCGCGTTTACCGGCGGCCTTGATGTCTCCGCGCCGGAGATCCGGGATCTTTTCCAGGGACGCTTCGAGATCCTGTTTCTCGGCCCGGAGCGGCTCTATCGGTTTCCACGCTCCGTGCTCCTACCGTCTCGCGCCCTGGCCATCTAACGGATGCCGCGTCCTCCGGTCGACGAATCAGATATGCTGGGTGAATTCGAGCTCGGCGGTACTCATCCAACCCGCCACGCGGCGCGTATAAGAGCGAAACAAGACAGGACCGGGATCATTCATGCGTATCGCCGTGATCGGATCGGGTATTTCGGGGTTAAGCAGCGCTTGGCTCTTGGCCCGCGAACATGAAGTCACGCTTTACGAGCGCGAGCCTCGTCTTGGCGGTCACGGCAACACGGTCCTGGTCGACCATGACGGCGTCTCGATCCCCGTCGACACCGGCTTTATCGTCTATAACGAGGCGACATATCCCAACCTGATCGCGCTGTTCGATCATATCGGCATCGCCACCGAAGCCAGCGACATGTCGTTCAGCGTCTGCGTCGGCGAAGGTCTCCTGGAGTACGAGGGCTCGCTCGCCGGTCTTCTCGCGCAACCGAGCAATATCCTCAAGCCCTGGTACTGGGGCATGTGGCGCGACATCATCAGGTTCTACAAATCAGCGCCGAAACTCCTCGACCAACCCTCCGAGGCGCCGCTTTCCCTCGGCGCGTTTCTAGAGCGGGGTGGCTACGGCGCGGCGTTCCGCGAGCATCATCTCTTGCCCATGGCGGCGGCGATCTGGTCCTGCCCGATGGAGACCATGCTCGCCTTTCCGGCGCGGTCCTTCGTGCGGTTCTTCGTCAACCACGGTCTGTTCAATCTCGGCGTCCGGCCCGAATGGCGCACGGTCAGCGGCGGCTCGCGAGTCTATATCGAAACCCTGGCCCGCGCGCTCGGCGACAAGATACGTCTCGGGCACCCGGTTGTCGCCGTGGAGAGGTCCGAGGGCGCGGTTTCCGTTACCGACGGCGCGGGCGAAACCGGTCACTACGACCAGGTTGTCATCGCCGCGCATGGCGATGAAGCCCTGTCGATGCTGAAGGATCCCAGCGCCGAGGAAACGCGCCTGCTCTCCGCCTTTGGCTATCAGAGCAACACCGTTGTCCTGCATCGCGATCCCTCGTTGATGCCCAAGCGCAAGGGGGCCTGGGCGGCTTGGAACTACCTCGCCTCCAATGATCGGGAGGGCAACCAATCGGTCTCTCTTACCTATTGGATGAACCGCCTCCAAAACATCGATCCAAGCCGCCCTCTGTTCGTCACCATGAATCCGGCTCGGCAACCCGATCCGGATCTGGTCTTTCAAAGCTTCTCCTATGACCACCCGGTTTTTGATCAGGCCGCCATCGACGCCCAGGCCGCCCTGCCCACGATCCAGGGTGTCAATCGCACCTGGTTCTGTGGCAGCTACCTCGGATACGGCTTTCATGAGGACGGGCTCAAATCCGGCATCGCTGTTGCCCAAGGCTTGGGAGCGACAATTCCCTGGTTGACAGAGGTTCAACCGGCGAACCACGGCGCGGAGAATGCCCGTGTCCCGTCATCGAACCAGTCTCCCGCGCTGGCGGCGGGAGACTGAGCCAATGGAAAACCAACCGACCCCCGAGCCCGTCTCCTGCCTCTATCGGGGCGAAGTCATGCATCGCCGCCTGATCCCGTTGCGTCATCGTTTTGTCTACGGCGTGTTCTCGGTCTTTCTCGATCTCGACGAGATTCCGGCCCTGGCCGAGCGACTGAGATTTTTCTCGCATAACCGTTGGAACCTGTTCAGCTATCTCGACAAGGATCACGGAAGTCGCGATGGTCGCCCCCCACGCGCGTGGATTGACGAGCATCTGCGCCGCGCCGGTTTCGAGCCCGAGGGGTTACGGGTTTTCACCCATTGTTTCCCCAGGCTTCTGGGCTATGTGTTCAATCCGTTGACGATCTACTTCTGTTATGACCGCGACGACCGACCGCGCGCCATCCTCTACGAGGTCAAGAACACATTCGGTGAGCAGCACGGCTATCTGATTCCAGTCTCCGGGGATTGGCGGGAGGGTCAACCAATCACCCAGGCCTGTGACAAGACCTTTCACGTATCCCCCTTCATCGACATGGCCGCGCGCTATCGCTTTCGGCTGAAACCGCCGGGCGAAAAGCTCTCGATCCTGATCCGGCAGTCACTGGCCGACGGCGAGACCTTGCTCGCGACCCACACCGCGCGCCGCGAGACGTTGAGCGACCGCGCCCTCTTGGCTATCCTGGCGCGATACCCGCTCATGACGATGAAAGTGGTGGTGGCGATTCACTGGGAAGCATTGAAATTATGGATCAAGGGCGCCCGTTTCCACGGCAAGCCCCCGCCGCCGGCGGATGAAGTCTCCGTAATCGCCACGGGGCATCACGACCCGCGACCCGAATTGGCCAAACACGCCGCCCGCTGACGCCCGGAGTATTTAGCGCGATGAGTTCCACGGACTGGACAGCCCAAACAAAATCAACGAGGCCATCGATCTCCGATGACATCGCCGACGGCCAGTCGCGAGAGGCCGGGGGCCGGGGTGGGCGCCTCACCTTCTGGTTCCATCTTTCCTTCATGGCCCTGCGGCGGATGCGAAAGGGCTCTCTCGTCATCACGATGCCGGATGGCCGACGCCACGAGTTTCGCGGCGACACGGAGGGGCCCAGCGCCGAGTTGCGCCTGCATGACGAGACGGTCGCGCGGCGGCTGATTCTCGGCGGCGATCTCGCCTTCGCCGAAAGCTATCTGGACGGCGCCTGGGACAGCCCGGACGTCACCGCCCTCATCCAGTTATGCGCCGAGAATTGGGACGACATCGCGCGCAAGGTCGACGGAAACATCCTGGCGCGGACGGCCCGCCGGATGGCCCATTTCAAGCGCCGCAACTCCAAGACCGGAAGCCGCCGCAATATCAGCCATCACTACGATATCGGCAACGCTTTCTACGCCCGCTGGCTTGATCCGACGATGACCTATTCCTCGGCGATCTTCTCTGGGCCGGACGAAGAGCTGGAAGCGGCGCAGATGAGGAAATACCGACGCCTCGCCGACAAGTTGGATCTCGCGCCCGGCCAGACGGTTCTGGAGATCGGTTGCGGCTGGGGCGGGTTCGCCAGGCTGCTCGCCAGGGAATACGGCGTGAAGGTCGTGGGCCTGACCCTGTCGACGGAACAGCGCGCCGAGGCGATGGAACGGATCGCCGCCGACGGCCTCTCGGATCAAATCGAGATCCGACTTCAGGATTACCGTGATGTCACCGGGAGCTTCGACCGCATCGCCTCGATTGAAATGCTGGAAGCCGTCGGCGAGTCCTATTGGCCGACATACTTCGCGACCCTGCGTGACCGGCTGGTGCCGGGCGGTAGAGCGGCGATCCAGGTCATCACCATCGACGATCTCCGCTACGAGGGGTATCGGGTAAACCCGGACTTCATCCAGAAATACATCTTCCCCGGCGGCATGCTGCCCAGCCCAGCCAAGCTGACATCAAGCTTCGCCGAAGCGGGGCTCGAGACCATCGCGGATGATGGCTTCGCGCTGGATTACGCCAGAACCCTGGCGCTCTGGCGACAGCGCTTCCATGAGGCCTGGCCGGCGATCACCGAACAGGGTTTCGACGAACGGTTCCGCCGGATGTGGGAATATTATCTCTGCTATTGCGAGGGCGGCTTCAGGGCCGGTCATATCGATGTTCGGCAGATCATCCTAAAGCACGCTTGACCACGCCGTGACGGGGACGTCCAGGCTCTCCAACAAAATACGCGTCGCCTATGGGCTGCCGGGGTTACCGCTCGCGGTGCTTGGCCTGCCGCTCTTCATCTATCTGCCGACCTTCTACGCAGAAAGCGTGGGCATCGAACTCGCCACCGTGGGCCTGGTGTTGCTGATCGCGCGGCTTTGGGACGTCGTGACCGATCCGGTCATCGGCGCGCTGAGCGACCGAACCCGCGGTCAGTACGGGCGGCGACGTCCCTGGATGATCGGCGCCCTGCCGCTGCTCTGCCTGTCGATCTGGTTCCTGTTCGTTCCGCCCGCCGGCGCGGGGGTGGGGCATCTGTTGGTTTGGAGCATCGCGCTTTATCTCGCGTGGACCATGTTTCAGCTTCCCCACGCGGCCTGGGGCGCCGAGCTATCCAGCGACTACCACCAGCGATCGCTGGTCACCGGCACGCGCGAGGCGCTGGTGATCATCGGCACCTTGCTGGCTGCGGCCGCGCCGGTGCTTCTCGCCGGGGAAGACGGCCAGGAAGCCGGGCTCGCCGCGGTGCTGCGGGCCTTGGCCATCGGCCTGATCATCGGATTACCGCTTGCCAGCGTGATCGCCGCCGCCCTTGTTTCCGATCCGCCCGCCGCCATCCCATCACGCGCGCGGTCTTGGCGTGAGAGGGTTGTCGAGGGAACCCGCGCGATGAAGGAGAATCGCGCCTTCGCCCGGTTGATCCTGGCCTATTTGCTGAACGGTGTCGCCAACGGGCTTCCGGCGACGCTGTTCCTGCTTTTCGTCGGCCATGTTCTGATGCTGCCGGACAAGGCGGGCGCGTTGCTGTTCATCTATTTCGCCTGCGCGATCCTCGGCATCCCCCTCTGGGTCTGGCTCAGCGGCCGGCTCGACAAGCACCGGGCCTGGCTGATCGCGATGGCCGGCAACTGCCTGATCTTCGTCTGGGCACCGTTTCTCGGAGCCGGCGACTACATGCCGTTCCTGGCGATCTGCGTGTTGTCGGGTCTGTGCCTCGGCGCCGATCTGACCCTACCGCCGTCGATGCAGGCGGATGTGGTCGATCTTGATCGCGCCGGCGAGGCCGGGCACGAAGCAAGGCCGCGCACCGGGCTCTATTTCGCGTTCTGGGGCATGGCGACCAAGCTGGCTCTGGCGCTGGCGGTGGGGATCACCTTTCCGGCGCTCGACCTGGCGGGGTTCGACGCGAGCGACGGGGCGGTGAACGACGAGGATGGCTTGCTGGTGCTCGCCTTGCTCTACGGCGTGTTGCCTATCGCCTTTAAGATCGCCGCGATGCTGCTGATGGCCCGGTTCGGGCGCTACATGCCGGCCCAGCCTCGCTAACCCGACCTCGCTAACCCGGCCTCGTTAACCGAGACCGCGGGCGGGGATCGCGAAGCGGCGACCGAGCCATCTGAACACGCCGCCGATGACCGGCAGCCGCGCATAGAATTGGCTGGCGGCGTCCCAATGGTCGATATGCTCGGCGACCCGTCCCTTGGCATCAAAGCGCGTCTCGGTCATGCCGACGAGGTGGATGGCCAGGCCGCCGCGCCCCTTGGTCCGGGCGGTGAAGCGCCACTTTATGTAGGCGGTGGTCCCACTGACCGCGATATCCGCGATCCCGAAGGCCGGATCTTCCAGCACCTCGAACATATGCTCGTAGACCCCGCGCAGGGCCCGGATCCCGTGCAGATCATTGAAGGGGTCGACGAAGCGCACATCCGGCGCGCAGAGATCGGCGAGACCGTCGAGGCTCTCCGGTGTCAGGGTCTCGTGAAACGCGGCATAGGCCCGGGCGGCGGCGATGTATGGCGTGGGGTCTGGCACGGGGTCTGGCGCGCTCAAAACCCGGTCCCCCGGCGGATCGCCTTCATGTAGAGCCCGTGCGGCAGTTTGCGCACCTGTTTCATGATCGTGGTGAAGCTCTTGGGGAAGTTAATCTCGAAGCTGGTGCCCTGGAGCCCGCGATGGAAGGCATCGGCGGCTTCCTCGGGCTCCATCAGGAAAGGCATCGGGAACGGGTTCTTGTCGGTGAGCGGGGTGCGAACGAAGCCGGGACAGACCAGCTGAACCTTGATCCCCTTGGGCTCGAGATCGAATTTCAGCGCCTCGGTCATGTTGTTAAGCGCGGCCTTGGTCGCGCCATAGGCGGCGGCGGTCGGCAAGCCACGATAGCCGGCGACGGAGGAGACCACCGCGATGTGGCCGCGCCCCCGCTCGACCATCCGGGGCACCACGCCGGCCAGGCCATGGACCACGCCCATGACATTGATCTCCATCAGCCGGCGAAACGGCTCGACCTCGAAGGCCGCCCCGTCGAGCGGGAGGTGCAGGCCGGCGGCCAGGACCGCGAGATCGATCCCGCCCCGCTCGTTCCAGATTTTCTCGGCGACCGCCTTCGAGGCTTTCTCGTCGGCAACGTCCAGCGGATAGGCGACGATCCGCCCGCCGCTATCCCGCGCCATCGCCGCTAGAATGTCGGCCGAGCGCGCCGAGACCGCCACCGTCCAGCCGTCCCGCGCCATCCTCAGCGCCAGGGCGTGCCCGATGCCGGTACTCGCCCCGGTGATCCACGCGACCTTGTCGGCCATCTTACTTTCTCCAATCCGTCAGGGGTCGATCAGCGAATGCACCTCGGACCCGGATATCCCCGCGACCCTATCCAAGGTCACGAAGGCGGCGAGATCGTTCGGGCCGGGCGCCACGCGCTTGTACTCGACATTGGAATCGCCCACCGAGAAGGTCAGCTTCACCCATTCCGCCCGGTCGTCGTACCAGATGTCGATATCGAGATCGCCGCGCATCGCGTAATGGGTCGCCGACACCTCCCGTCCCTCGGTCAGCACTGTTTCGCGACCGAGATTCTCGAAACCGACCTTGAGAACCCGGCCATGCTGCGTGCTCAGCAGTTCCTTTCGCTCCACCATATCGGCCCGCCAATAGGTCGTGGGCAGGATCGCCGCCGGCATGGAGAGCCTGCCGTCATGCCCTTCCACCGCGAGAACGTCGCCGGCCCGGCGCGCCTCGACCCGAAACACATCGCCGTCGTCGTTGATCACGCTGGTAAGAGAGGCGATTTCCCCGCCCCGCCATTGGGTGCTTGTGCGCAGCAGGTACTTGAACGCGGTGATCGGCCCGAGACCGACGCGGAGCGCGGTGACCACCTCGATACTCTCAACGCCCCTCGGCCCGTCGATCTTGACCATCGAGAAGCCGAATTTCGAGCCGTTGCGGTAGGCGTCGAACTTGATCAGACGACTGGTCTGGGCCACGGCGTCAAAAGACAGCGACAAAAGGCCGATCAGGAGAGCGCCGATCACGCCGGGCCGTCCGAAACTCCATCTGAAACTCATCGCGCACTCCCTTCGGCACCGCCGGCCCGCCAGCGGCTACCATCCTTCGTTATTCGAGTGGATTTGTCATTCGGATGACCTTCCGTCCCTCGAAATTCACCGGCCCACGCCGTCATCCCCCTTGGCGCGCCGCGGTCGGAGCGCTAGATACGGGCTACACGCAGCGGAGGCGAAGCGATGAGCAATCCCCACACCACGCCCCAGGACCGGGTTCCGGTCTCCATCCTCACCGGCTTTCTCGGCAGCGGCAAGACCACCTTGCTCTCGAAACTGATGCGCAATCCGGCGATGGACAAGGTCGCGGTGATCGTCAACGAATTCGGCGAGATCGGCATCGACGACGCCCTGGTCGTGCAATCCAACGAGGATACGATCCTGCTGAACAGCGGCTGTCTGTGCTGCACCGTAAGGGGCGATCTCGTGGACACCATGCGAACCCTGTTCATGGAGCGCGCGGACGGCAAGGTGCCGGATTTCGATCGCCTGGTGGTCGAGACCACCGGTCTCGCCGACCCGGCGCCGATCCTACACACGATGATGGCCGACCCGTTCCTGGTCACCCGCTATCGCCTCGACGGGGTGATCACGGTGGTCGACGCGCATCACGCCATGAGCCAGTTCGACCAGCAGTTCGAATCCGTCAAGCAGGCCGCGGTGGCCGACCGGATCGTTCTCTCCAAGGTCGACGTGACCGATCCCGAGATGGTGGCGACGGTCAAGTCGCGGCTCGCCAGCGTCAACCCCGCCGCCCCGGTCATCGAGGCGAGCCACGGCGACGCCGACCCCGCTGATCTGTTCAACGCCGGCCTCTACAACCCGCTGACCAAAACAGCCGACGTGGCGCAGTGGCTGAAGGAGGAGGCCTATCGCGATACCGAGGGCCATGTCTATCACCGCCACGGCGAGGACGGGCATGGGCATCACGATCACGGCCACGATCACGGGCATCATCATCACGACGTTAACCGGCATGACGATCATATCCACAGCTTCGCGCTGTATTTCGACGAACCCTTGAAATGGGGCAAGATCGCCGGCGCCCTCGATATGATGGCCCAGACCCATGGCGCCAACATCCTGCGCATCAAGGGCTTGCTCAACGTGGCTGAAATCGATGATCAGCCCGTCGTCGTTCACGCGGTCCAGCATATGTTCCACCCGCCCGCCAAGATCGACGGATGGCCAAGCGACGACCGCCGCTCGCGCCTGGTCTTCATCGTCAAGGACCTGGACCAGGAGACCCTGGAAGGTGTGATGAAGTCGTATCTGGCGTTGGATTTCTAGGGCGCTTTCGATACAGCCTTCCCGCCTTCGTCGCCCTGGCGCACGGCGGGGCCTCGGTCCACGCGGGCAACGTAACCGTCAATCCCACGAAACGAGGCCAATCTTCGCGAGGTCCTGCCTTGCGCCAGGACGACGGGAGAGAGGAAACAAACATCGCCGCCCCATCCCCGTCGCCCTGGCGCACGGCGGGGCCTCGGTCCACGCGGGCGACATAACCGTCAATCCCATGAAACGCGGCCCGTCTTCGCGAGGTCCTGCCTTGCGCCAGGACGACGGGAGAGAGGCCTAGCTTGAATTTTGCCGCCGTCATCCCGCCGAAGGATGCCCCCATTCCGAGGAAGGGGTCCCGCCCTACGGGGGGATGGCGGTAAGTACCACGCCTTCCTAATCAAGAAACCCCGGATTCATCCCCAAAAACGCCCGCGAAACCCGGCCGAGGCCGTGAGCATGCGCGTAGAAATCCTCGTTCTTGGCGATGAGCTCCGCGTCCCCGGTGATCTTGGCCTCATAGGCCGCGCCCAGGGCCTTGAACCGCCCATCAGATGGCGCCGCCGCCGTGCCGTCGACCAGTTCCAGCATCTCCGCGACCGCCGCATCCAGCTCCTCGGCGCTGTTCTGTTCGACCCGCAGCCCCGCCTCGGCGAAGGCGTCGCTGGTGCCGAGACCAGGCACGCCCAGGTCCAGCATCTCGCGATAGGATAGCTCATGTCCGTCATCGATCCGGCGGATATGCTTGAAGACCATGACGTCTCCCGCCAGCGGCAATCGCAGATGCTCCAGCATCAGATTGACCGTCAGGGCCGGGCGCCCGAAACAACGGACCAGGGCTTCCGGCCCCGAGGCCTGATTCACCGCGAAACGACAGAGCGCCGAGAGATAGACATCCAGAATGGGAGCGTAATCCGGCGCGTGCGGCACGTCGATAGCCCGCCCCGAGGGATGCGACAGCGGCGGGCTTGAAGCGTCACCCAGGCGAAAAACGCGATACCCCGCATCGATTAGACGATCGATTGCCTTGTGGTAGCGCGCGATATCGGCGCAGCGAAACAGATGATGCGCCATTTCCGGCAAGTAACTGGCATCGCGAACATGCAGGAGAACGAAAGGATCCGCAGGATCGATCCCCCCCGCGCGCATCCAGGCGTCACCCAGCGTTGCCAGATGCTCCGGCAAGTCGAAATGCGCCACCGGCTTGCCGCCCGCCACCGCGCGACCGAAATCCCGGGTCAGGCGCTGAGGCTGCGCCAGAAGCAGATGAAGGACCTTCATATCCAGCATCCCGCCGTCCAGAAATCCCAGAAGCGGCAACAAATCGTCGTCGGTTTCCACATGGGCGAAAAGCGAGCCCGTGATCTCCAGCACCGCCGGATTGACACCAGGACGATCGGTCGGTCCGGTGACCACCACGATGCGGTCGAAATCCTCGCCGTAAAGCGTGTTGAGGAACAGCAACTCCATCGCCAGATGTCCGATCCGTTCGACCTGGGCGAGGATGTAGATCAGGTTTCGCCGACCCGGCAAAAGCCGTGGCGCGACCAGGCCGAAGAGCTTTTGCAGGGTCTCGGGCTTGGCCATTTCGGCCTGTAGGGACTCGGCCAGGCTATCCAGATCCTCGGGCGTGTCGACCATCCAATCGCTTCCCATGCATTCCCGTTCCATGCGGCGAGGCAATCATATCCGAGCCCCGACGGAAACACACCCGTGCCGGCCACCAACTTGCCAAGACGCCCGGGGTATGCGATCGGAAACGCAAGATATCGCCCGCTATCCCTATCGATCGGAGATTCCGATGTTCTACGAGATCGGCACCCACAGACAGCACGGCTTTCGCCACGACCCCTTCAAGGCCTTTGTTTCGCCGCGGCCGATCGGTTGGATTTCCACCGTGAACGAGCAAGGGGTCAACAACCTCGCCCCCTACAGCTTCTTCAACGGCGTGGCCGGCGACCCGCCCTGCGTGATGTTCGCCTCGGGCGCGCATCCCAATCACGGCGGCAAGAAGGACAGTCAGATCAACGCCGAGACCAGTGGCGAGTTTGTATGCTCGATCGTCAGTCACGCTCAGCGCGAGGCGATGAACCACACCTCGATTCACCTCCCTTACGGCGAGGACGAGATGCCCGGCGCCGGCCTGGAGGGAGAACCCTCGACCCTGGTGAAACCGCTTCGGGTCAAGGGGGCGCCGGTCCATCTGGAGTGTAAATATCTGCAAAGCGTGCAGATGCCGAGCTCGCGGCGCGGCACCGAAAACTGGGTGATCTTCGGCCAGGTCATCGGCGTCCATGTCGACGAGGCGATCATCAAAGACGGGCTGGTCGACGTGACCCTGTATCAGCCGGTATCGAGGCTCGGATACATGGACTACGCCACGGTCACCGAGGTCTATGCGATGGACCGTCCGGACGAGCCCTACGGCGCGCCGAAGGCGGCGGAATAACAAGGAAGCCCGAAGACCGGCGGTCATCAAGGGGAGGAATAAGCGATGAGTGGCAAGACCGTTCATATCGGCTGTGGCGCCGGATTTTCGGGCGATCGGGTAGACGCCTCGATCCCGGTCGTGGCCAGTCTCGCGAAACGCGAGGGGCCTCGATATCTGATTTTCGAGACCCTGGCCGAGCGTACCCTGGCGCTGGCGCAGAAACACCGTCGCAAGGACCCGGAGCATGGATACTCGCCATTTCTGGAGCCCTATATCACGCCGATCCTGAAACAGTGCCACGACGCGGGCATTCGCATCGTCTCGAATTTCGGCGCCGCCAACCCGGCGGGCGGCGCGCGCAAGATCGCCGAGATCGCCCGTGAAGTCGGCTGTCCCTCTCTCAAGATCGCCATTGTCGAGGGCGACGATCTTTTCCAGGTCCTCAGCCAAGACGACATCCGCGATATCCCCACGATCGAGGGGCTGGAGATCGGTGATAACGAGGTCGTCGCGGCCAATGCCTATCTCGGCGCGCGCCCGATCGCCCAGGCTTTGGCCGAGGGCGCCGATGTGGTGGTCGTCGGCCGTTGCACCGACCCGGCCCTGGTTCTCGGCCCCCTGGTTCATGAATTCGGCTGGGCCGAGGATGACTGGGAGCGGCTCGCCGCCGGCACCATGGCCGGCCACCTGCTGGAATGCGGCGGTCAGGTCACCGGCGCCTATTTCGCGGACCCCGGCTACAAGGACGTGCCGGATCTCGCCCGGGTGGGCTTTCCCATCGCCGAGGTCGAGGAAGACGGCTCGCTGGTGGTCACCAAGGCCGACGATACCGGCGGTCTGGTATCCGCCCAAACGGTCAAGGAACAGCTCCTCTACGAGATTCACGACCCGGCCAATTACTTCACCGCCGACGTCATTCTTGACATCACCCAGGTCAAGGTCGACGAGATCGGTCCCGACCGGGTGCGCCTGCGGGGCGCGCGGGGCAAGCCCAGGCCGCAAACCCTGAAAGCGACGGTCAGCATCGACGGCGGCTGGATGGGCGAGGCCGAGATGAGCTATGCCGGGCCCAACGCCCTCAAACGAGCGGAACTCGCCGTCGACGTTCTGAAGCAACGCTGCCGCGATATCGGCACCAATTGTCCGGTGCGCTTCGACATTCTCGGCACGGTCAGTGTTCATGACGGTGACGGAGGCGGCGCGGCCTCCAAGACCGCCTGGCCTGAGGATGGCGATTACCGGATCCGCGTGGCCTCGCGCGGTCATGACAAGGCGGGGATCGAGCGGATCAACCAGGAGATGCTCAGCCTGTATTGCAGCGGCCCGGCGGCGGGCGGCGGGTTCCGCCAGAACCTGACCGATCAGGTTCAGACCGCCTCGATCCTGGTGGACCGCGATGTCGTCGCGCCCCGCGTGACCCTGATGGAGGCCTCTTCGTGAGCGAGACCCGTCAAACCCGGCTTCACGAGATCGCCCACGCCCGCGCCGGCGACAAGGGCAATCGCTCGAATATCAGCCTGATCCCCTATAAGCCCGAGGCCTACCCGCTCTTGCTGGAACAGGTGACCGAGGCGCGGGTGCTGGAGCTGTTCGCGCACAAGGGCGCCAGCAAGGTCACCCGCTACGAGCTCCCGAACCTGCCGGCGCTGAATTTCGTCATCGATGACGCGCTCGAAGGCGGGGTTAACGCCGCGCTGAACATCGACCAGCACGGCAAGACGCTCTCGTATCTGCTACTGGAACTTCCGGTATCGGCGCCGCCGGGCCTCATGCGTCATCCGGATAAGTAGTCGACCGTTTCCTACTTATCCCGCAGCGCCGCCATTTCGGCGTCGCGCTGTTTCTGCGGCAACAGGGCGAGGCGGACCTTGAACTCATCGGAGTCGAGCCGGCTGATATCGCCCGGCTGCATGGAAACCGCCGCGTCCTTGCGTTCACGTTCGTACTCGCGGACCACCGCCTCTAGCGCCAGGCGCTGATCGGCGATGGTGGAAACGAACTTGAGCACCTCCTCATGTTCGCTCTGCAGGCTGGTATCCTTGAGTTCGAGATAGGCGCGCTGATCCTCGACGATGTTGCCCAAGGCCGGAACCACCGCTCGTTCGTAGTTCACATCGGCTTCGTCCCGACCCGCCATGCGCATGCCCAAGAGATTCATGCCGATCGCCGCGCCCAGCCGATAGCTGCCGAGCTTGACCACTTCCATCACATAGTCCGGCGCATAGGTCCGGCAAAGGTCGTTGAATGTTTCCAGCGCTTTTTCGGGCGAACCGTAGGTGTTGCGCAGAGCCCGGAAAGCGGCGTCTTCCTTGGCCTTGTGTCGGGCGAGAAACTCTATCTCCGCCTCGACTTGCTTAAGATTTTTCTCGTGCTCGCGGGTCACCCGCTTGATCCGCGTCACCAGGCCGTTGGAGGCGGATATCAGGGTCGAGAAGGCGCGGAGTCGCTCCACCAGATCTCCCGCCTTTCTGGCGCGATCCTGCATCGCCTGTATTACCTTCGGCAACCCGCTGGTATTCGCTACGGTTTCGGTATCGTTCGTTTTGTCCATTTTTCGAAGAAGGTCCTCGGCAGGCCCACATTTTTTCTGCCTTTACCACGGATCGCGCCATACCGCCAATAAGCACTGGAAAGCGGTTCCCCCTCCGTGTCACTCTGCCTTCATCGTAACCTTCCGAATTTGGCGATAGCTCACCATGTCCAGGCGAGAAGATGGCCGTCTCCTCTTGGGGCGCGGATGTTTTGTTGACGATTTGCTCCCCGCGAACGTGGTCCATGCCGCGATGCATCGCGCGCCGATCGCCCATGGCCGGATCCTGTCGGTGGACACGAGCGACGCGCTGGCGGTGCCGGGGGTTCTCGCGGTCCTGACGCAAGCGGATCTGGACGCCGAACAGGTCGGGCCGCTTCGTGCCCGGGTTTCGGTGACCAGCCTGGACGGCTCGGCGATGATCGAGCCGGAGCGCCCGGTCCTGGCCCGCGACATGGTGAAGTATGTCGGCCATCCCGTCGCCTTCGTCGTGGCGACAAGCCAGCAGGCTGCGGAAGCCGGCGCCGAGGCTGTCATGGTCGACTATGAGGAATTGCCGGCGGTGATCGGCACCGACGCGGCCCGGGCGGAGGTCGGCGCGCTGGTTTGGGACGTCGCGCCCGGCAATCAAAGCTTCGAGTGGCAATTGGGCAATCATGACGCGGTCGACCAGGCGATCACCGAGGCCGCTCATGTGATCAGGTTGACGGTCGCGCATCCCAGGCTGGTGATCGCGCCGGTGGAGCCGCGCGGCGCGATCGGAGAGCACGACCCGGCATGCGGGCGTTTCACCCTCACCACACCGAGCCAGGGGACCATCGGCCTGCGCGCGGCGATGGCCGAGTCCCTCGGTGTGGAGGAGAATCTGGTCCGGGTGCTGACCCATGATGTCGGCGGCAGTTTCGCGGTCAAGATCTGGCCCTATCCGGAACAGCTTCTCTGTCTCTTCGCCGCCCGCATGCTGGGCCGTCCGGTGAAGTGGATCGCCAGCCGGTCCGAGATCACCCTCTGCGACGCCCAGGGCCGGGGCCGAACCGACCACGCGACCCTGGCGCTGAACGCCGAGGGCGGCATCCTGGCGTTCCGGATCGAGGCGGATGGCGATCTCGGCGCTTATCTGAACGCCGTCGCGCCGTCGATCTTCACTGGTGGCGCCTGCCGAACCTTTGGCCACAACTATCGGATACCGGCGCTGCACTATCGGGTGCGGGGTCTGTTCACCAACGCCCCGCCGACTGATGCCTATCGCGGCGCCGGCAAGCCGGAAAGCGTCGGTACCCTGGAGCGGGTGCTGGACTACGCTGCCCGGCAACTCGGGCTGGACCCGCTCGAGCTGCGCCGCCGCAATCTGATACGGCCCGACGAGATCCCTTATTCGACGCCGATGGGCGAGGAGATCGACGCCGGCGACTTTCCCGGCATCCTGGAAAAAGCGCTGCTGGTGGGGGACTGGGAGGGTTTCGAGGCGCGGCGGTCGGAAAGCCGGGAGCGCGGGCGCTTGCGGGGTCGGGCGGCGGGATTGCATTTCCACGCCACCGGTGGCTCGGTCGCCGAGAGGACCCAGGTCAAGGCCTTGGCCGACGGCACCATCCGCGTGCGTACCAGTGCCCAGGACAGCGGCCAGGCACATCAGGAGACCCTGGCCCGGGTCGTCGCGGAATCGCTTGGAATCTCGCCGGAGAGGATCATTGTCGAGCAAGGCGACAGCGATAGTCTTATAACCGGCGGATCGACCGGCGGCTCCAACCTGATGCCGGTCAGCGCCAATACCGCCCACCGCTCCGCCCTGGCGATGATCGAGACCGCGCGCGTGATGGCCTCGCAAGCCTTGGAAACCGCGGTTCAGGACATCGAATACGAGTCCGGTACCCTGAGGGTCGCGGGGACCGATCGGGCGATATCCCTGGCCGAACTGGTCGCGGGTTTACCAGACACATCGGACACTCCCGTGGGGTCCGAGCAACCGTCCGGTTGCGTGGGTGAGTTGACTTTCGAGGGCAAGCACACAACCTTTCCGAACGGCGCCTATGTGGTCGAAGTCGAGGTCGACCCGGATACCGGACAGGTGAAGATTCAGCGTCTGACCGGGATCGACGATCTCGGACGGATCATCCATCCGGAGAACGCCGCCGGTCAGGTCATGGGTGGCCTGGCCCAGGCGGTGGGCGAGGTATTGATGGAAGGCATGGTGTTCGACGCGGACGGCCAGCCGCTCTCGGGCTCGATGATGGACTATCCGGTTCCGAGGGCCGACGACCTGCCCTTCTTCACCCTCGATTGGGCGCCGACCGATAGCCCGAACAGCCTGCTCGGCGTCAAGGGCGTCGGCGAGCTGTCCTCGATCGGCGGGCCCGGCCCGATATCCAACGCGGTACATGACGCGCTGGCCCCATATGGGGTATCTCATCTCGACATGCCGCTGACGCCCGAGAAGATCTGGCGGGCGATCCGAACACAACCAACCAAGACCGAAAGCCAAGGAGACTAGAGATGGCGCGTGGCGCGACGGAGAAACTGAGCGGCGGCGAGGCCCTTGTGCGCTCGCTCATCAACGAGGGCGTGGACACGGTTTTCGGCCTGCCGGGCATTCAGCTCGACCCGATGTTCAATGCCCTGCACGACGCCGGAAACAAGATCCGCGTCATCAACGCGCGCCACGAACAGGGCACCGCCTACATGGCCTATGGCTATGCCGCCTCGACCGGCAAGATCGGCTCCTACGCGGTGGTCCCCGGCCCCGGCCTGCTCAACACCACGGCGGCCCTATCGACGGCGTTCGGCAACAACACCCGGGTGCTCGCCCTGACCGGCGAGATCCCCTCGGGCTCGATCGGCCGCGGCCACGGCATGCTGCATGAGATCCCGCATCAACTCGAGGTCATGCGGGGCCTGACGAAATACGCCGCGCGCATCGACCATCCCTCGGACGCGCCTGGCATCGTTTCCGAGGCCTTCCGCCAGCTTCGTTCGGGCCGTCCCCGGCCGGTGGGTCTGGAAATGGCGATGGATGTGATGTGGCAGAAGTCCATGGTCGAGCTGCGCGGCGAGACCCCTGGCGACCACGCGCCCGAGCCCGATCCCGACGCCATCGAAAAGGCCGCCAAGCTGATCGGCGCGGCCAAGCAGCCGATGATCTTCGTCGGCGGCGGCGCCTATGACGCCGGCCCCGAGATCAAGGCGCTGGCCGAGATGCTCCAGGCCCCGGTGGTGGCCTATCAGAACGGCCGCGGCACCCTGGACGAGCGGCACTATCTCGCGCATGTCTCGACCGGCGGGGCGCTCTTATGGCGCACCTGCGACGTGGCCATCGCCATCGGCTCCCGCCTCCAGGGCGAGCGCATGACCTGGGGCATGGATGACGACATCAAGGTCGTGCATATCGACATCGACCCGACCGAGATCAACCGGGTCATGAAGCCGGATGTCGGCATCGTCGCCGACGCCGCCGAGGCGACCGGCTTGCTGGTTGACGCCGTCGCCAAGCACAACATCAAGCGCGCCTCGCGCGAGGAGGAGATGCTGGGCGTCAAGGCCCAGGCCGCCGAGATCATGGAGAGCAAGGCGGGCCCGCAAATGGCCTGGCTGCGCGCCATGCGCGAGGTGCTGCCCGAGGACGGCCTGTTCATCGACGAGTTCACCCAGGTCGGCTATGTCTCGCGAGTCGGTTTTCCGG
>Ga0181593_10000493_pt1 | contig 34444 bp, 36 predicted proteins | sample 071ome_19_FD_133756 | JGI IMG/M metagenome (GOLD analysis project Ga0181593, IMG submission 133756) | Coastal salt marsh microbial communities from the Groves Creek Marsh, Skidaway Island, Georgia - 071413AT metaG (megahit assembly) | ecosystem: Environmental > Aquatic > Marine > Intertidal...
CTCCTGCATCAGGTGCGTCAGCGCCAATGCCTCCTGCCTCCGGGCCAGGCGCGCAGCGCCTACACCTCCGGCTTCTGCCGAAACGATTTGACCAACCCCCGCTTCGTCTTGGTATCCATCCGTCTGGCCTTGGCGGCTTTGCCGGGTTTGGTGGGAATGCGCTTACGGGGGACATGGGTGGCGGAGCGAATCATCAGGATCAGGCGTTGCAGGGCATCTTCCTTGTTGCGCAGCTGGCTGCGTTCATCCCTGGCCTTGATGGTGATGACACCGTCCTTGCTGATGCGCTGGTCCGGCATGCCAAGGAGACGCTGCTTGACCTCACGCGGCAGGGATGAGGCACGGATATCAAACTTCAGCTGGATCGCGGTGGCCGTCTTGTTGACGTGCTGCCCACCCGGGCCCTGGGCCAGGGTGGCCTGGTACTCAACCTCTTTCTCGTCCAGTTGAATGTTGGGGGTGATGTGGATCATAAGGGACGGCGGAAGGAGGCAGGAGACAGGAGGCAGGGCTGTCCAGCGAAACCGGAAAATGTAATGACCATATTGTTACTTCTGAGAAAATCAGTGTTCATGAAGGATAGACCACATTTCCAACCGTGTCCCTGCCTCCTGACTCCTGTCTCCTGCCTCCTACAAGTTCTCTTCGATGAACCTTCTGAGCTGCGGCGCCAACTGATCCTCCGGCAGCCCGAGGTACAGCGCCGGTGACAGATGATTATGCCCGAGCATGTGAACGAAGGCCGGCAGTTCGCCGTGTTTGGCGTGCCAGGCGTTGAGCAGTTGCAGGCACTGGGCCTGGAACGGTGGTGGATCATATTCGGCCATGGTGATCAGCAGCGGGATGTCCACATCCAGCAATCCCGTCAGGGAGGATTTTGCCGCATAGGTGCTGGCATCATCGCCCAGGTAGGCACTTTCCTTTTCCGTGGTCGGCATGGTGACAAAGTCATACACGCCGGACAGCATGATGGCGCCTTTCAGGCCATGGGGCGCATTGCCATACACTTCCGGATTCGCCAGGTAACCGGCACTGTGAGCGCCACCGGCGGACTGCCCCATCAGGAAGATGTTGTTCGCATCCAGGCCGTGCTCCGCGCCATTCTGCTGGATGAATTCCACCACGGCGCGCAGGTCCTCGATACCCGAGGGAAACTGGTTGGCTGGCGCCAGACGATAGGTCATGTTGACCCCGGCAAAGCCATTGCGCACCGCCCACACCCCGATGCTGGAATAAAACGGACTGTCTGCCCCACCCTTGTCGCCCTGGATGAATCCCCCGCCATGCACGAACAGCAGCACCGGTTTCAGACCCTCCTGCCCCTGCGCCGTGAACACATCCAGACGATGTTTTTCAGCCGGGCCGTAGGACAGATCTCGGGTCACTTCCACCCCGTCATACAGGTCAGCCGGGATCAGCGGCTCGATGACCGCGCGGGTACCCAAGAGGGCTTCGGGGTTCAGATTCCGGCCCAGGGAACGGATGCGGGAGGCGAATTCGGAAAAACTCATAGGACTCATTCCATATTGGTGAATAAATTAATTTCAGCGATCTTGTCCAGAGGATGCAGGAGACAGGAGGCAAGAGGCAGGGACACGGTTTGAAAATTTGGTCTTGCCTTCCTGAGCGCCTGGTTACCTGAAATAATAATAGAGTCACCACGCTTTCTGGTTTCGCTGGACCACCCTGTCTCCTGCCTCCGGCGCGAAAAGTTCGCGTCTTTCCCCCTTTAATCCAGATTAGCTAGTTTCTGTAAAGCTTCACCGCTAACGCGATAGGTGCGCCAATCCGTCATTTCCCTGGCGCCGAGAGATTTGTAGAAATCGATGCTCGGCGTATTCCAATCCAGCACGCTCCATTCGAAGCGGCCGCAGTTTTCGGCTACGGCAATGCCGGCGATATGGACCAGCAGCGCCTTGCCGGCGCCCCTGCCCCGGTGTTCCGGTGACACGTACAGGTCTTCCAGGTAGATCCCGTATTTGCCGAGCCAGGTGGAGTAGTTGTAGAAGTACAGGGCAAAGCCCACGGCTTCGCCGTCAATCTCGCTGATCAGGCAGAAGGACCGGGGATTCTCGCCAAACAGGGTGTCGAGAATCATCGCCTCATCGGTTTCCACTTCATGGGCGAGTTTTTCATACACGGCCAGTTCGTTGATGAAGTGGAGAATCAGGCCGGTATCGTCCGGCGTGGCTTTTCGGATTACTGGTTGGGGCATCTTTTTAGTGCTGTTATTCGGTTAAAGGTTTTTCTTCCATCAGGCCGACCAGGTTGTTGTCCGGGTCGCGGATAAAGCCGATCCACAATTCATGATCGTCCATTTGTGCAGCCATGGCCGGCATCCGCTCAATACCCACCTGCAGCGCTTTCAGTTCATCAAACACCTGTTCGATCTCGGTGATACGGTAATAGATCACCGAGGTGTTGTGATCCGCTTCATCCCCCTGCAGCGTGGTGAGCATCAGGCGCACGCCACTGCAATTGAAAAAGGCCAGGTTGGGCGGCACATCAAACAGCTTTTCCAGCTTGAGAATCTTCTCGTAAAAATAGACAGACTCCTCAAGATCGGAAATGGCAATGGCGATCTGGCCGATGTTCTGTATGTTCAAGGTGTCAGACACGGCGGCACTCCTCCTCGGATTACTTCGTTACATTATAGGGAAGCCGGAAGGCTAGCAGAACCCCAAGGGCGGAGGCAGGAGACAGGAGGCACGAGGCAGGGACTCGGTTTGGGAATTGGGTTTTAACTACCTGAGCGCCGAGTTACCTGAAGTAATAATAGAGTCACCACGCTTTCTGGTTTCGCTGGACCACCCTGCCTCCTGTCTCCTGTCTCCGGCGCGAAGCGCCCTATTGCCACTTAAGTTGATCGTGCAGCCTGACCACCTCTCCCACGATGATGAGCGTGGGTGCTTGAACCTCGCTGCTGGCAATAAGCGCTGGCATAGTCGCGAGTGTGCCGGTGTAAACCTTCTGGTTGGGGGTGGTGCCCTGCTGGACGAGAGCAATGGGCATGTCGGCTGACATGCCATGGTTGATCAGTTCACGGCAGATCACCGGCAGGCTGATCAGGCCCATGTAGAAGACCAGGGTCTGGCCCTCTTCCACCAGGTGGGGCCAGTTGAGATCGCAGGTGTCGTCTTTCAGGTGACCGGTGACAAAACGCACCGACTGGGAGTAATCACGATGGGTCAATGGGATGCCGGCGTAGGAAGCACAGCCTGAGGCGGCGGTAATACCCGGCACCACCTGGAAGGGAATGTTGGCAGCGGCGAGCTCGGCAATCTCTTCACCTCCGCGGCCGAAGATGAACGGATCACCGCCTTTAAGACGCAGGACGCGTTTGCCCTGTTGGGCCAGCTCCACCAGCAGGCGGGAAATATCCTGCTGGGGCATGGTGTGGTTGCTGCGCTGCTTGCCCACATGGATGCGTTCGGCATCCTGACGGCACATGTGCAATATCTCTTCGGCCACCAGACGATCGTAAAGCACCACGTCGGCCTGCTGCATCAGCCTCAATGCGCGGAAGGTCAGCAGGTCCGGATCACCGGGGCCGGCGCCCACCAGATACACCTCGCCATTGCCGGATATCTGGTCGGCATCCGCCAAGGCTTCATCCAGCAGTTGCCTGGCCTGCCCGGCCTTGCCGCCAATCATCTGTTCAGCAATGGGGCCGCCCAGGATACGTTCCCAGAAGCGCATGCGTTTGCCCATGGCAGGAATCACGGCTTTCACCTTTTCCCGGTACTCGCCCAGCAATGTTGCAAGGTTGCCGTAGCCGGAGGGAATGAAGGTTTCCAGGCGGGCCCGTAGGAGGCGCGCCAGCATCGGTGACTTGCCGCTGGAAGAGACCGCCACCACGATGGGCGAGCGATCGACAATGGAGGGAAAAATAAAATCGCAGAGATCCTGGTTGTCCACCACGTTCACCGGCAGGTGTCGGGCGTGGGCAGCGTCATAGACCTGCCGGTTGACGGCATTGTCATTGGTGGCAGCGATCACCAGTTTGACGTCATCGACATCAGCGGATTCAAAAGTCCGTTGATGCACCTGGTGCTCAGCGGATGCCAGCAGCGTGGCCAGTGCCGGTTCAATTTCTTTGGCCACCAGGCGGATATGGGCCCCGGCGCGCAGCAGCATGCTGACCTTGCGGGTAGCCACCTGCCCCCCGCCAACCACCAGGGCCAGCCGGCCCTGGAGCTTGAGGAATATGGGCAGGTAATCCATGTGTGTGTGATTTAACCCTTGAGGATGGTATCGGCACCGCCCATGTAACCGCGCAGGGCTTCGGGAACAGTCACGCTGCCATCGGCATTCTGGTAGTTCTCCAGCACGGCAATCAGGGTACGGCCCACCGCCAGGCCGGAGCCGTTGATGGTATGCAGCAGCTCGGGTTTGCCGGTTTCCGGATTACGCCAGCGGGCCTGCATGCGGCGTGCCTGGAAATCCCCGAAGTTGGAACAGGAGGAGATTTCACGGTAGGCATCCTGGCCGGGCAGCCACACTTCGATGTCGTAGGTGATCTCGGATGAAAAACCCAGGTCGCCACCGCACAGCACGACCACACGATACGGCAGACCGAGTTGTTTCAGGATATTTTCGGCGTGATTGGTCAGGTCTTCATGGGCCTGTTTGGAATCACCGGGCTTGACCAGCTGGACCAGTTCCACTTTCTCGAACTGGTGCTGACGGATCATGCCGCGGGTGTCCTTGCCATAGCTGCCTGCTTCGCTGCGGAAACAGGGAGAGTGGCAGGCAAATTTCATTGGCAGTTCATTGACGTCAACAATCTCGTCGCGCACGAAATTGGTGACCGGTACTTCCGCCGTCGGGATCAGGTAGAAACCACGCTCGTCGGTGAGCTTGAACAGGTCTTCCTCGAACTTGGGCAACTGCCCGGTGCCATAGGCGGAATCGGCATTGACCATGTTGGGCACGTTCACTTCCACGTAACCGTGTTCGGTGGTGTGGGTATCGAGCATCAGCTGGACAATGGCACGGTGCAGACGGGCGATCTCGCCTTTCATGACCACAAAACGTGAGCCGGTGATTTTCACGGCGGTTTCGAAATCCAGGCCACCGGCGGCTTCACCTATCGCCACGTGATCCTTCGGTTCAAAATCAAAGGCACGGGGCTCGCCCCAGCGGCGCACTTCCTGATTGTCATCTTCACTGGCACCAGCCGGCACCCGTTCGTCGGGCACGTTGGGAATGCCATGGAGCAACGCGTCAAACTCGGCAGTGAGTTCACCCAGGGCACTTTCCTTCTCGGCCAGCGCGCCTTTCAGGTTTTCCACCTCGGCAAGCAATGGCGCAATATCCTCACCGGCAGCCTTGGCCTTGCCGATATTCTTGGACTTGGAGTTGCGCTCGCTCTGCAGGTTTTCGGTGTCCACCTGCAGGGATTTGCGTTTACCCTCCAGTTCATGAACCTTGCTCACGTCCAGCGTATAGCCTTTCTTGACCAGTAATTGCGCAACGGTTTCCGGTTCCGTACGAACCCACTTCGGATCTAGCATCGTCTTTCCAGTAAAATATGTCAGGATTAAAACAGGAGCTTGGCCAGTGTCAGGCCAAGCCGGGCGGCAATTATACAGACCACGACGCTCGACAGCACATAGAATATGGCGGCCTGGATTTGACCCTGCTCAAGCAGGCCAATGGTATCCATGGAGAAGGTGGAAAAGGTGGTAAAAGCGCCGAGGAAACCAACAGTCACGAGCCCCCGCCAGTAGGGCCCCATCTCCATGCGCTCGGTAATCAAGATGAAGGCAATCCCGATCAGGAAGGAACCGACAATATTCACCGTCAGGGTCGCCCACGGAAAGCGGCTGTCCAGATGGGCACCCACATGGGCCAGCGAGTTGTACACCCAGTAGCGGGACATGGCACCTAACGCGCCACCCAATGCTACGACCAAATAAATCATGGCAAGTTAAACCTTTTGCTTCAGTTACCTAAAAGGGAAGGATGCAGGAGGCAAGGCTGTTCAACTAAATTTTGAATAACCGAGTCATTATTTCTGCTACAGGTCAGTTCGGCGTTTATGAGGGTAAGAACATTTTCCGAACCGTGTCCCTGTCTCCTGTCTCCGACGCGAAGCGTCAGTGTCCCTGCCTCCGGGCGCGTCAGCCCCTGCTATCGGCGGATATCGGGCTTCGCCCTCTTCCGCCCTACTATGACCGCGGGCGTAGGGCGGAAGCAGGCCCGCAGGGCCAATATCTGCCGTTGATGCTGTCACCGATAGCGTTTGTCCGCCGCCGCCTCATCAAGACTGCGCAGGTAATCCAGTTTCTCTTTGATTTTCTGTTCCATGCCCCGATCTGTGGGCTGGTAAAACGTCGCGTCCTTCAGCTCTTCCGGAAAGTAGTTCTCCCCGGCGGCATAGGCTCCGGGTTCATCGTGGGCGTAGCGGTATTCCCTGCCATAGTCCAGGTCCTTCATCAGGGTGGTCGGTGCATTGCGTACATGCATGGGTACTTCATAGGCCGGGGTGGCCTTGACCAGGGCCATGGCGTCATTAAACGCGGTGTACAGCGCATTACTCTTTGGCGCACAGGCGAGAAAAACCAGGGCCTGGGCGATGGCCAGTTCCCCTTCCGGGCTGCCCAGGCGCTGCTGGACATCCCAGGCATTCAGGGCCAGCTGTAAACCCCGGGGATCTGCATTACCAATATCCTCGCTCGCCATCCTGACTACACGCCGCGCGATATAGAGCGGATCGCAGCCGCCATCAAACATCCGGCACAGCCAGTACAGGGCCGCATCCGGGGCGGAACCGCGTACCGCTTTGTGCAGGACCGATATCTGTTCGTAAAAGGAGTCGCCGCCCTTGTCAAAGCGCTTGCTGGTGCCCTGCAGCACCTGTTCCATGGCATCGGTGTCCAGAGTCAGCTGCCCTTCCCCATTGTCCTCGAACAGATCCAGGGCCACTTCGAGCAGGTTGAGCACCCGGCGGGCATCACCATCGGCGGCGCGGGCAATCAGGGCGCGCTGTTCATCGGTGAGAAACAGGTTTTCATTGCCAAGACCACGCTCCTTATCGGCAAGCGCCTGATCCAGGATGGCGATCAGCGCCTCTTCCGTCAGGCTTTTGAGTACATACACCCTGGCCCGGGATAACAGGGCATTATTCAGCTCAAAGGATGGATTCTCGGTGGTGGCCCCGATAAAGATCACTGTGCCGTCCTCGATATGGGGAAGAAAGGCATCCTGCTGGCTCTTGTTGAACCGGTGCACCTCGTCCACGAACAGAATGGTTTTGCGCGCACGCATGCTGCGCTCTTCCTTGGCCCGGTCGATGGCCTCGCGGATATCCTTGACCCCGCTGAGCACGGCGGACAGGGATTCCATGTGGGCATCGCAGGCATTGGCGATGATCTTTGCCAGGGTGGTTTTGCCGGTACCGGGCGGCCCCCACAGGATCATGGAATGGGGAATGCCTGAGGCAACGGCTTCGTAGAGTGGTTTGCCCCTGGCAATGATGTGTTCCTGTCCGGCGTAGTCAACCAGGGTGCGGGGGCGCATACGCGCCGCCAGGGGCTGGTAGCCGTCGTCAGACTGGAACAGGGAGATGGTCACAGGCCAGTGTTGTCCAGCACGTCGATGCCTTCCGGAATCTCGAACACAAAGGCCGAATCGTCAAGCACCTGGTTGGTGGTCACCCCGGTAAAAGTCAGGCTGGTTTTTTGCCCCAGGGAATCCTCGAACTGCATCTCTTCAAGAACAGTATCGGCAAAGGTCAGGCTGAGGCGCTCGAACAGGCTGTCCGTGGCCTTGGGATACAGGATGAAACGGGTCTTGCTGCCAAAATCCATGTCAGCCGAGGACACGGTATAGGACTCGGCGATAGCCTGGGCATCACCGTTGAGCAGGAGTGCCGGCGTGCGGCTGACATCGTCACTGAACGGTTCGATGGTGACCTGGTCCAGATCGGGCTCGTAGTGCCAGAGGCGGGTGCCGTCTGTCACCATCAATTCACTGTAGGGCGAGGTGATTTCCCAGGAAAAGTGGTCAGGCTTGCTCAAACTCAGGCGGGCCTCGAATTCCTGGACCTCCCGACCGCTCTGATCCAGGGTCAGCTGGTTCACATCGGCCTGCAAGGTACGGGTATCCGCCAGGATGGCGGCCAGCTGGTTGGCAGCAGCCAGATCACCAGCCGGTGCAGAAACTACCTGGGCCGACACCATGCCGGATACGAGCAGGCCGAAGGTCCAGAATAATGTTTTTGGGGTTATTGATTTCATGTCCCGATTAGACAGCCCTGCGGCAAGAATTACTGCCTGTATGCGGCGGTGGAGTTGATCTCCCTGCCTCCTGCCTCCTGCATCCTGCCTCAATCGGGGGATAACCTAAGGCTATTATTTACATTAACTATTAATCTTATCTTATTGTATTTTTATTAATCTCTTGGCGGAGGCGGCGCGATCACCTCCCGGTTGCCATTGGCGCCCATCTCGGACACAACACCCGCCATTTCCATGGCTTCGATCATGCGGGCAGCCCGGTTATAACCAATCCTGAGCTTGCGCTGGACTGCCGAAATGGAGGCCTTGCGGGATTCGGTGACAAAGCGCACCGCTTCGTCATACAGGGCATCCTCTTCCTCGGCGCCCCCTTCTCCTCCACCTTCGGGGGTCAGGCCGGGTACGCCATCGCCGGAGGAGTCAGAGGTAATGCTGTCGATGTAATGCGGTTCTCCCCGCTCTTTCCAGGCCGCCACTACCCTATGCACTTCGTCATCGGAGACAAAGGCACCGTGAACACGCTGGGCAATCCCGCCACCGGGAGGCAGGAACAGCATATCACCATGACCCAGCAGTTGTTCGGCACCGCCCTCACCCAGGATGGTGCGCGAATCCACCTTGCTCTGCACCATGAAGGACAGGCGGGTCGGGATATTGGCCTTGATCAGACCGGTGAGTACATCAACAGACGGACGCTGGGTTGCCAGGATCAGGTGAATACCTGCCGCCCTGGCCTTCTGGGCGATACGGGCGATGAGTTCTTCCACCTTCTTGCCCACCACCATCATCATGTCGGCCAACTCGTCGACGATGACCACGATCTGCGGCAGTTCCTGCAAATCTTCAGGAATCTGGTCCTCTTCAGGCACATTGATCAGCGGATCCGGCTTCCACAGCGGATCGGGAATCGGGTTGCCAGCCTTGGCCGCATCCGCCACCTTCTTGTTGAAACCGGCCAGGTTGCGCACTCCCATGGCTGACATCAGTTTGTAGCGCCGCTCCATTTCCGCCACCGACCAGCGCAGACCATTGGCCGCATCCTTCATATCAGTGATCACCGGCGTCAGCAGGTGCGGAATACCGTCATAAACCGACAGCTCCAGCATCTTGGGGTCGATCATGATCAGGCGTACTTCCTTGGGAGACGACTTGAACAGGATGCTCAGGATCATGGCGTTGATGCCCACGGACTTACCGGAACCGGTGGTACCGGCAACCAGCAGATGCGGCATCTTGGCCAGGTCGACCACGACCGGATTGCCACCAATGTCGTGGCCCAGGGCCATACTGATGGGCGACTTGGCGTTATCGAATTCGGCTGAGGCCAGCACCTGGCCAAACTGGATCAGCTCCTTGCTCTCGTTGGGTATCTCGATACCGATCACTGTCTTGCCGGGAATGACTTCCACCACGCGCACACTGGGCACGGCCAGGGAACGGGCCAGATCCTTGACCAGGTTGGTGATGCGGCTGACTTTTACGCCGGGCGCCGGTTGCACCTCGAAACGGGTAATCACCGGGCCTGGATTGATGGCCTCCACCTCGATATCGATGCCAAAGTCCTTGAGCTTGATTTCCAGCAGCTTGGACATGGCCTCCAGGGCTTCCTTGGAATAGCCCACTTCCGGGCGGTCATGCCATTCGTCCAGCAGGGAAATGGGCGGCAAATCGCCAACGGATGCCGCCTCGAACAGCTTGCCCTGTTTTTCCTTCTGCACGCGCTGGCTGGGCTGTTTGGGCGGCTGGCGAACCGGGGCAATCTCGATGGGCTTCTTGCGTTTCTTTTCCTTCTCGATGAAATGGTCCAGGGCTTCCTTGCGCTTGTTGATCACGCGCTGGGTTTCTGCCTTCTCACGTTGGGCGTCACGCCAGTGATCCCAACGGGTCAGCAGGTAATCATAGGCCAAAATGCAGTAGCGGCCTGTGCCGTCGATAACCGCCAGCCAGGACAGGCCGGTAGCCAGGGTAATCCCCAGAATCAGCATGGTCAGGAACGCCAGGGTGGCCCCGGCCAGATCCAGTGCTGGCAAGGCAACCCCCGTCAGGGCACTGCCCAACAGACCGCCAGCAGAATTGGACAACTCCGTGGCAAAATGCATCGACGCCAGGGTGGCCGCCCCCAGCATGGTCAGGATGACACCGATGCCACGCAAGGCAAACAGCTCCCACGACCAGGGCTTGTCTTCCATCCGGTGCCTGAACAGCACAATGGCCCGATAGACCAGGAACACCGGCAGCAGATAGGACAGATAACCGAACAACAGAAGCAGAACATCCGAGATCCAGGCCCCGCTGCGCCCTACCGTGTTTACGATAACCCCGCCACTGCCGGTCCGGGACCAGCCCGGATCCAGAGGCGAATAGGTGCTGATGGCCAGGAACAGGTACAGACCAATGGCCAAGAACAGGATCATCAAGCCCTCTTTCAGGAAAAGGGCTTTCAACGTGACCGCGTGCTCCTCGGCAGGCGGTGTTTTCTGGTTTTTCTTGCTCAAAATATCATCAATGGCCCAACTGCCGGGGCCTGTGTCCCATTTGTTTTTTCTGATTCGCGGAGAGATGACCGAAGCGGTCCTGGCACCAAGACCCGGAGAGCCACCTGCCCGGCTGGACATACACCCTGTCCAGAACCGTTGTGACACTCCTCACGGAGGGTATCTCCCTACATCTTGGGCCGTAATGATAATAAATTACCTATATGAGCGATAGCGTTAATTGATTTTGGCTTTTCCCATCACCTGATTCTGATAACATAGCTGACCTTGAAAAACGGGCGGGTTGAGCCCAACTTTACGCCATAACATCAAACTTTCTTTTCCAGACACAGACTACCAGGACCTCCAGGACATGAGCGACATCCAACACCACCGACTGATCATCCTTGGCTCCGGCCCCGCTGGCTACACGGCCGCCGTATACGCGGCCCGCGCCAACCTCAACCCGGTACTGATTACCGGGATGCAGCAAGGCGGCCAGCTCACCACCACTACCGAGGTGGACAACTGGCCTGGCGATGTCGAGGGACTGATGGGACCAGACCTCATGGAAAGGATGAAGAATCATGCCGAACGCTTTGAAACTAATATAGTTTTCGATCACATTGATAGCACTGATTTATCCCGGCGCCCCTTCCGCCTGAACGGCAGCATGGGCACCTATACCTGCGACGCCCTGATCATTTGCACCGGGGCATCAGCCCAGTACCTGGGCCTGGAATCCGAGGAAAAATACATGGGCAGCGGGGTCAGCGCCTGCGCCACCTGTGACGGTTTCTTCTACAAAGGCCAGAAAGTGGCAGTGATCGGCGGCGGCAACACCGCCGTGGAGGAAGCCCTGTACCTGTCCAATATCGCCAGTGAAGTGGTGCTGGTGCACCGCCGTGACAGCCTGCGTTCGGAAAAAATCCTCCAGGACAAGCTGTTCGAGAAGGCCGAAAACGGCAATGTCACCATTATGTGGAACCACACGCTGGAAGAGGTGCTGGGCAAAGATGGTGAAGTCAGCGGCATCCGTATCAAAAGCACCCAGGATGAGAGCACACAGGACATCGACCTGAGCGCTGTGTTCATTGCCGTGGGACATAAACCCAACACGGATATCTTCGAAGGCCAGCTGGATCTGGATGGCGGCTATATCAGGATACACTCCGGCACCAGCGGCAATGCCACCCAAACCAGCGTCGAGGGGGTTTTTGCTGCAGGTGATGTGGCAGATCATATCTATCGACAGGCGGTCACTTCGGCCGGTTTTGGCTGCATGGCGGCCCTGGATGCCGAACGCTACCTGGATTCCCTTGAGTAACGGGCAACATGAGCACCCTGCCCTGGCTCGATGACGGGGATATCACTTTTCCTGATCCGGACCTGGCACTGACCGACCCGAATGGCCTGTTGGCGGTTGGGGGTATTCTGAGTCCGGAACGCCTGCTTGAAGCCTACAGTTTCGGCATATTCCCCTGGTTTGAGGAGGGTCAGCCGGTACTCTGGTGGACTCCCGATCCCCGAATGGTGCTTTTCCCCGGGGAGCTGCACATCAGCAAAAGCCTGGCCAAGGCCATCAAAAAAGCCCCGTTTCTCCTGACCAGTGACCGTGCCTTTCGCGAGGTCATGCAAGCATGTGCAGGGGATCGCCCCTATGCCCGCGGCACCTGGATCACGGAGGAGATGATCGAAGCCTATTGCCAACTGCATGACCTGGGTTACGCCCACAGCGTGGAAGCCTGGGAAGGTGGCACCCTGGTGGGCGGCCTTTATGGCATTGCCATGGGCAAGGTGTTTTTTGGTGAATCCATGTTCAGCCACCGGGACAATGCGTCGAAGATAGCCTTCAGCCACCTGGTCAAGACCCTGAAAGACACCGGCTATGCCCTGATTGACTGCCAGGTGCCCAGTGATCATCTCGCCAGCTTCGGTGCCCGCGAGATTTCACGGGCCGATTTCATGAAACAGCTCCCAAAGCGGGACAGCAACAGTCGCCAACCCGGCCAGTGGCCATTACAATAAGCGACCTTGATGATGCAATTGCCCTGTTAACTCGCATCCCAAAGATATGACTTCGTTAAAAGACATCAAGCTTTATACCACCCAGCTTCACCCATGCAGCTACCTGCCGGGGGAACAGGCGCGCACCCTGTTTATCGATCCCGAGTTTCCTGTCACCCAGGATTTTCATACCCACCTGTCTGAAATCGGTTTTCGCCGCAGCGGCGCGCATATGTATCGCCCACACTGCTCCAATTGCCAACACTGTGTGGCCTGCCGTGTGGTGGTCGACCGCTTCACGCCCAACAAACGTTTCCGCCGTATTCTCAAGCGCAATGAAGACCTGCGGGTACATCCGGTAGACACCATCAACCGTGACGAGTACTACCAGCTTTACGAAACCTACATCAACGAGCGCCACAAGGATGGCGATATGTATCCCGCCAGCCGGGAGCAGTTTGAGTCCTTCCTGGTGCAGAACTGTGAATCCACGGTTTACTACCGCGTGAGCTGCGGTGCCAAACTGATTGCCGTCATGATCATCGATGTGCTCAGCAACGGGCTGTCTGCGGTATACACGTTTTACGACGTCAATGAACAGAAACGCTCATTGGGCAACTACGCCATCCTCTGGCAGATTGAGGAAGCCCGTCGGCAAAACCTGCCCTTTGTCTACCTGGGTTACTGGATACGCGACTGCGAGAAAATGAACTACAAGCTTCAGTACCGCCCTGTCGAACTGCTGCTCAACCAGCGCTGGATTCGTCTTACCTGAGTCACCCTTCTTCTCCCTGCAGGAAACCGCAAGTACGCTTTGCGTCAGGGGGTAATTTCAGGCAAAATGCACCGCTTTCAACTGTATCGCTAGAGGATTTAATGGCAAAAGAAGACCAGATCGAAATGGACGGCGAAGTCATCGACACGCTGCCCAACACCATGTTCCGCGTAAAACTGGATAACGGCCACGTGGTCACTGCGCATATCTCTGGAAAAATGCGCAAGAACTACATCCGCATCCTGACCGGCGACAAGGTGAAAGTGGAACTGACTCCCTATGATCTGAGCAAAGGCAGGATCACCTACCGCGCTCGTTAATCTCTTGCAATAAACAGTTGTTAACTTTGTGGCAACACCTGGTCTCACCCAACAAACTGTTTCACCAAATAAACTATTCCACCAAAATAAATAGTCTCACCCATAAAACATAAAAAAAGCCGGCTAAACAGCCGGCTTTTTTATTGGGTTGATTTTCACGATGACTGACTAGGCATCCAGATCCACACCGCTGTCTGCCTCTGCCTTGCTGGAGGCATCACCGGATTCGATATCCAGATGAATATCGTTATCCTGGACAGAGACATTCACTTCGCCACCGTTTACCAGCTTGCCAAACAGGATATCTTCGGCCAAAGGCTTCTTGATCTTGTTCTGCACCAGCCTGAGCATCGGACGCGCTCCCATGGCCTTGTCATAGCCATTTTCAACAAACCAGTCGATGGCCGCATCATCCACATGAATGGTGACCTTCTTGTCATCAAGCTGCACCTGCAATTCCACCAGGAACTTGTCGACAACTGTTCGAATGATTTCAGGATCCAGGGCCGCAAACTGAATGATGGAATCCAGGCGGTTGCGGAACTCCGGCGTAAAGACACGCTTGAGCACTTCCATGCCATCCGTACTGTTGTCCTGGGTGGCAAAGCCAATGGACGTTCTGCTCAATTCCTGGGCACCGGCATTGGAGGTCATGATCAGGATGACGTTGCGGAAATCAGCCTTGCGGCCATTGTTGTCCGTCAACGTGCCGTGATCCATCACCTGCAGCAGCAGGTTGAATACATCAGGATGCGCCTTCTCTATTTCATCAAGCAGGAGGACACAATGGGGATGCTTGGAGACCGCTTCAGTCAGCAAACCACCCTGGTCAAAACCGATATACCCGGGAGGGGCACCAATCAGACGTGAGACTGTATGTCGTTCCATGTATTCAGACATGTCAAAACGCACCAGTTCCACACCCAGCAGTTTGGCCAGTTGACGACTCACTTCGGTTTTACCCACACCGGTTGGACCGGCAAACAGGTAGGAACCGATGGGTTTCTCCCCTTCCTTCAATCCGGCACGGGACAGCTTGATGGAGGACGCCAGGGCATCAATGGCCGGATCCTGACCAAAGACCACCAGCTTGAGATTTTTCTCCAGATCCTTGAGCAGACTCTTGTCAGAGGCCGACACATTCTTTGGCGGAATCCGGGCAATCTGTGCGATCACCCGTTCGATATCTCCCACCTGTATAATCTTTTTGCGTTTGCTCTCTGGCTGCAGCCGCTGATAGGCACCGGCTTCGTCAATCACGTCGATAGCCTTGTCCGGCATGTAGCGGTCATTGATATAACGACTGGCCATTTCGGAGGCGGCTTTCAATGCCTTGTCGGTAAAACGCAGGTCGTGATGTGCTTCATAACGGGACTTGAGCCCCTTGAGAATCTGGTAAGTGGTATCAACATCGGGCTCTTCAATATCGATTTTCTGGAAACGCCGTGACAACGCACGATCCTTTTCGAAGATACCGCGATACTCCGTATACGTGGTGGAGCCGATACAACGCAGCTTTCCTGAAGCCAAAATGGGCTTGAGCAGATTGGAGGCATCCATGACACCACCGGAAGCCGCACCGGCGCCGATAATGGTATGGATCTCATCAATAAAGAGAATGGCATGCTGTTTCTTGTTCAAATCAGCCAGCAGCGCCTTGAAGCGTTTTTCAAAATCTCCCCTGTACTTGGTGCCCGCCAGCAAGGCGCCCATGTCCAGGGAATAAATCACGGCATCCTTGAGCACGTCGGGCACATTGCCATCGACGATATGCTTTGCCAGCCCTTCCGCGATGGCGGTTTTACCCACACCGGATTCACCGACAAACAAGGGGTTGTTTTTACGTCGCCGGGACAGCACCTGGACAAGACGTGTAATCTCTTTTTCACGACCGATCAGGGGATCGATCTGGCCATCAATGGCTTCCTGGTTCAGGTTGGTGGCAAAACTTTCCAGCGGAGAAGGAGTTTTTTCACCTTCTGCTGATTCGGTCTGGATTTCAGTTTCAGCTTCCTCTGACAGGCCCGGTGCCTTGGGGGTACCATGGGTAATGAAGTTGACCACATCACCGCGTGTCACGCCCTGTTTGCGCAGAAAGTAAACCGCCTGGCTTTCCTTCTCACCAAAAATGGCGACCAGCACATTGGCACCGGTAACTTCACGATTGCCTGAGGACTGCACATGAAAAACGGCGCGCTGGATGACGCGCTGGAATCCGAGCGTTTGCTCAACCTCGGGATTTATCTCAGGTTCGGTGATGATGGGAATCTGGGTATCAATGAAATCCATCAGGTCACCTCTGAGTTCCTCGAGCTCCGCATTGCACGCAAGCAGTATTTCACGGGCGGAAGGATCATTGATCAGGGCAAGCAGCAGGTGCTCGACCGTAATGAATTCATGGAGTTTGCTGCGGGCAGTGTTGGCCGCAATATTCAGGGTGCTTTCAAATTCTCTGCTAAACATAATTCACGCGTCTTCTGGTTAGAGATTTGATTTCTGGATGAACCAGCCGGTTAGTCATCTACCTCAATGTCGCACAGCAGAGGATGTTCTGCCTCTCGGGCAAAATCATTGACCTGTACTGCCTTGGTTTCGGCGATTTCACGGGAAAAAACCCCGCAAACTCCCTTGCCTTCTGTATGAACCTTGAGCATCACTCGCGTTGCTGTCTCAACGTTCATACCAAAAAATTTACGCAAAACACTCACTACAAATTCCATGGGAGTGTAATCGTCATTGAGCAGGATGACACGATACAACGGCGGCGGCTTGAGCTTCAGCTCTTCAGGTGCAAGGGCATCCTTGAGGGCGCCGCCCCGATTGAAATCGTTGTCGTTATCCTGATTGTCCTGGTTGTATATGGTTAATGAGCTACTGTCTTTCATTGCTGTCATTGCTGTTACTGAACCGGGTTTCAATGCAATCAATTAATCTGATGTGGTTTCTGGTCTGGGTTTGGCCTGTAAAACCGGAACCGGTAGGCCAGACCACTATAACATGAATACCTGTACTCATAGACACCGGGGTCTGAAAAATATTTCAGCCATGGTGCGCTTTCCCCTCAAAGACATTATTACGGCACGACGAATGCTTTCCTGAAATACATTTGACAACCCCTATAAAAGGGTTTATACATTTTTTGCGCTAACTAGCGGAATTTGATCGAATTCTGAATGCCGATTTTTAGAAGGGGTTAACGGATTATGAGTACCGGTCAAGTGAAGTGGTTTAATAACGCCAAAGGCTTTGGTTTTATTTTACCCGATGAAGGTGGGGACGATTTATTTGCCCACTATTCAGCAATATCCATGGAAGGGTATAAAACATTAAAAGCAGGCCAGGCGGTATCATTCGATGTCATCGAAGGGCCCAAAGGTTTACATGCTGCCAACATCGTGCCCATTGGGGGCGATCCTGAAGCAGCCAAACCTGCCCAGTCATCAGACACTGCCAGCAAGAGTAATGAGGGGGATAATCAGGCAAGCTCAGACGCCTGATTTCCAGTTGGCCACCTGGGCAAGTTTACAGGGAGCCGCACTTTTCAGACCTGCAGTTTTTTCTCGCGTAGTATTCGGGACATGTTTTCATTTTGCTCGCGATTTACCCTGACCCGCCCACTCATCTTTCATGCTTTCCCATGCCTTCCCTGCTTCTGTTTAACAAACCCTTTGATGTGCTTAGCCAGTTTACCGATGGCGGTGAACGGGAAACCCTCGCCCGCTATATCCCGGTAAAGGATGTTTACCCTGCAGGCAGACTGGACCGGGATTCCGAAGGGCTGCTTTTACTAACCGATAACGGCCGCCTGCAGCATCGCATCAGTGATCCCAAACACAAAATGGCCAAAACCTATCTGGCCCAGGTGGAAGGCGAGATTACTGACGAGGCCATTCACCGCCTGGAACAGGGCCTGGTCCTCAAGGATGGCCCTACGCTTCCGGCAAAAGCCAGACGGATATCGGCGCCGGAACTCTGGGAGCGGCATCCACCGATTCGTGAACGCAAAAATATTCCGACGAGCTGGATTTCACTGACGATTACCGAGGGTAAAAATCGTCAGGTCAGGCGAATGACCGCAGCGACAGGATTTCCGACACTGCGACTGGTCAGGACACAGATTGGTCCGTGGCAGCTGGACAGCCTGCAGCCGGGGGAATACAGAAAAATTGATGTTGACCCGGGAAAACTCTGACGGATATACCGGCAGGGATTACTCCCAACGCTTGCTGGCATCCTGGTCCGAGGATTTTGCTTCCACCCAGCTCTCTCCTGAGGTATCCCGGCATTTTTTCCAGAAAGGAGCACGGGTTTTCAGATAGTCCATGATGAATTCACCAGCCGCGAATGCAGCCTGGCGGTGCTCACTCGCTACCGCCACGAACACGATCTGTTCGGCAGCATGGAGTTCCCCGATGCGATGAATTACGGTGACATCCAGTACCGGCCAACGTTCCTGCGCCTCAAGGATGATTTTTTCCAGGCTGGTTTCCGTCATGCCCGGATAATGTTCCAGTGTCAGTGACGTCACCCGGTTGTCCAGATTATCCTGGTCGCGAACCAGGCCGGTGAAGGTCACCAGGGCACCAATGTTTCTCACTTTCTCCCTGAGCAGCGCGCACTCTTCCCCGATATCGAAATCCTCATGCTGAATGGAAATCTTCACAGGGGATCAGCCTCCTGTGACCGGTGGAAAAAAGGCAACTTCATCACCGGGTGCGATCACAGCATCACGATCTGTCATTTCATGATTCACGGCAACCAGGACCTGGGTATTGTCAAAAACGCTGATCCATTTTTCGCCATGCGTGCTGACCAGGTGCGCGATCAGTTCATTCACGGTACCTACCCCGTCGGGCAGTTCGAGTTTTTCCAGCTCACAATCCAGGGCTTCACGGATACTCACAAAGTAATGAACAGCAATCACCATGTCATCTCCTGTCAGTCCTGTCTCTGGTAGTGGCCGGATTTACCGCCAGACTTTTCCATCAGTTGCACTGATCTGATCACCATGCCCCGATCCACTGCTTTGCACATATCGTAAACCGTGAGAGCCGCAACCGAAGCAGCAGTCAGGGCTTCCATTTCCACGCCGGTCTGCCCCGCCAGTTTGCAGGTGGCAGTTACACGCACCTGGCTCTTGGCTTCATCCGCTTCCAGTTCCACGGCGACGGCGCTAAGCATCAATGGGTGGCACAGGGGTATCAGGTCTGCACATTTCTTGGCTGCCTGGATACCGGCAATCCTGGCGACAGCAAACACATCACCTTTTTTGTGTCCGCCTTCCAGTATCAGTTTCAGGGTCTCGGGTTTGAGATCGATCAGGGCTTCGGCGGTTGCCTGGCGCTGGGTAATGTCTTTCGTACCGACATCGACCATATGGGCCTGTCCGCTTTCATCCAGGTGAGTTAACTTGGCCATAAAACAAGCTTGTCCAGTTCAAAAACGCTATTATCCCTGTTCACCCACCAATAATGAAGGGAAATGCCATACTGACCATGGATGATGTTTGACTGACCTGACATTTCCGGTAGGATGCGGCCAATTTTTACACCCGGAAGCAACATGACCTGGTTACCCCACAGCACTGTCGCCACTGTCGTCGAAAAAGACGGCTGCTTTCTCATGGTGGAAGAAACAGAAAACGGCCAGGTGGTCTTCAATCAACCTGCGGGTCACCTTGATGAAGGCGAAACACTCCTTGAGGCTGCAGTGCGCGAAACCTTCGAGGAAACCGGCTGGCATGTCACCCTGACAGACTTTCTGGGTACCTATGTTTACAAGGCGCCAAACAATATCACCTATATCAGGCACTGCTTTGTAGCCAACGCTGAATCCCATGATCCTGACCAGCCGCTTGATGACGGCATCCTGGGGGCCCACTGGTTATCCGCTGACAGTATCATGGCTGCTGATTTCCAGGCCCGCAGCCCCCTGGTGGTAAAAGCCATCCAGGATTACCAGGCCGGCGTGCGCCTGCCCCTTTCCAGTTTTTACCATCACGTGACGACATGAAAACACCCGCAGAAACCAGAGTCATTGTTGGCATGTCTGGCGGCGTGGATTCTTCCGTGGCTGCCCTGCTTTTGAAGGAACAGGGTTACCAGGTTGAAGGCCTGTTCATGAAAAACTGGGATGAGGATGACGGTACCGAATACTGTACGGCAAAAGCAGATCTGACAGATGCCAGCGCTGTCTGCGACAAAATCGGAATCAAACTGCAGAATGCCAATTTCGCTGCGGAATACTGGGACAATGTCTTTGAACATTTCCTGGAAGAGTATCGTGCCGGCAGGACCCCCAATCCGGACATCCTGTGCAACCGCGAAATCAAGTTCAAGGCCTTCCTCGACTATGCCACCATGCTCGGCGCCGACCTGATCGCCACGGGGCATTATGTACGCAAGCGCGAAGAACATGGCCGCACTGTGCTGCTCAAAGGGCTGGACAACAACAAGGACCAGAGCTATTTCCTCTGTGCGGTTAATGAAGCCCAGATAGCACGCACCCTGTTTCCTGTTGGCGAACTGGAAAAGCATGACGTCAGGGCAATAGCCGAACAGCACGACCTGGTCACCCACGATAAAAAGGACAGTACCGGCATCTGCTTTATCGGTGAGCGTCGATTCAAGGATTTTCTGGAAACCTACATTCCTGCCCAACCGGGAAACATCGAGACACCGGAAGGGGAAGTGCTCGGCCAGCATCATGGACTGATGTTTCATACGCTCGGTCAGCGTCAGGGTCTGGGCATTGGGGGACAAAAGGATCGCCCTGAAACCCCCTGGTATGTGGCAAGGAAAGATCTTGCCCGCAATGTGCTCATTGTCGTCCAGGGCAACGACCATCCCTTGCTGTTTTCCCAGGGCCTGATGTGCAGTCATATCGACTGGATCAATGCGCCGCCACCGGCAATGCCCCTATCCTGTTCAGCAAAGATCCGTTACCGGCAGGCAGACCAGGCTTGTACTGTTGAGAAAAGCGAGAAGGGTTACCGGGTCTGTTTCAGTGAGCCGCAACGTGCGGTTACACCTGGCCAGTCAATCGTGTTCTATACTGGGGATGTCTGTCTGGGCGGCGGCATTATCGAGGAATATTTCTGATCTCTGCGGGTAAAACACATCATGGATAGAGCATTGCGCCAATGCCTGGCCCTGTCTGCTGTGGGCCAGGCTGCCTACATGGTCAAACAACTGGCCCATCACGGCATGGTCGGCCAGGACAAACTGAACACCATGGTCCGCAGTACCTTTGTCCAGAACCCCCATACCCTGGAGGACATTTACGGTAATGTGAGCCGTCTGAACCTGGGTATGCAGGTCCTGCAGGAAATCATTCGCAATGAAGGCGGCAGCCTTGTCACACCCGAGGTCACCCGGTACTTCCTGGGCATCCTGCACCTGGAGCGCAAACTGAGCAGTCAGCGCGGCATGCTAAACAGCATCGGCGACAAGCTCTCAGACATTGCTCACCCCGACCTGGGTGATCCTGACCTGGCATCCCCCGACGTACTGCAGGCATTGGCCAGTGTATATCAGGACACGCTCAGCACATTGAGTTTCAGGATCCAGGTGACCGGAGAAATGCAGCAGCTGAAAAACGATGATGTCGCGAAAAAAATCCGGGCAGTTCTGTTGTCAGGTATACGTGCCGCTGTGCTTTGGCAGCAGGTCGGTGGCAGGCGCTGGCATCTGCTGTTCAAACGGAACAGCATAGGCCGGAACCTGTTGCTGCTGATCAACCGGATTCACGACATTCATTAACAGGACATGCTTCAGGTGCCCTGATCGCTCCAGCTTTCCAGATCCAGACCGGCAATGCCCGCAAAAGGCCGGTTATTAACCACAAGCAACCGGGCCCCCAGACTCAGCGCATGCGCAGCCACCATGGCGTCATTCATGTTCAGCGATTGCCCTGCCTGCATGGCCTGCTGCTGGATAGCCGTGTAGGTGTCCACTGAATTGCGATCCCAGGGCACCACATCCTCAAGGCGGTCGCAGAATTCCTCAACCAGCTGCATATGAGCAGCCTGTTTTTCCGTTAACAGTACACCGGCAATGAGTTCAGCATAGGTAATGGCGGAAACCACCACTTCGTGACCTTCTGCTGACCAGCCCTGCAATCGGGATAGCAGTGTCGCGGGTTGGCGGCGCAAGATATGACGACAAAGATCAGATGCCAGCATGATAACCATGGGCGCCTCCCGCTCAGGACTTCATCAACCGGGGACGGACAACCATGAAGTCGTCCGAGGCCGCCGGCAAGTCAGCAAAGGACTCCCAGGTCTTGCGTGCAGGCGTCAGGATGACTGCATTACCCCGTTTCTCCACGTTGACTGCATCGATGCCATTGAAGGCCAGCTCCTTGGGGATACGCACCGCCTGGCTGCGCCCGTTAATGAACAGTTTAGCCTTGATCTGCCGGGTTTGAATGTCTGCCATGTCCAGCTCCGATGAGTGTCTGAGATCTCGTTGAAGTATATAAACCACAAGGTATATGTCAAGCATATACAGCGGATTGTGAAAACGCCTGAACCCGGAATTTACGCGGTTTCAGGACTGCTAATCGGGGATAAATTGCAGTATAATTCGCCGCTTTTCGAGCAATCACAGAACCAAACCCATGAGTCTCACCCCGCTTAGTGCCATATCTCCGGTCGATGGCCGATATCACAGCAAAACCAGCGCTCTGCAACCTTATTTCAGTGAGTTTGGCCTGATCCGCTACCGGGTCATTGTCGAGGTTCGCTGGTTGCAGCAACTGGCGGCAAACCCTGGCATAACAGAAGTCCCTTCCCTGTCCGCATCAGCCAATGCTTTCCTGGAAGACCTTATCCAGAATTTCGATGAGTCCGAGGCGGCCATCGTCAAGAAAAAGGAAGCGGTGACCAACCATGACGTCAAGGCCGTGGAGTATTACCTGAAAGAAAAACTGGTTCGTCATGACGAACTGGCCGGCGTCATGGAGTTTGTTCATTTTGCCTGCACCTCCGAAGACATCAACAACCTGTCTTATGCGCTGATGCTCAAGGAAAGCATGGAAAATGTCATTGCCCCCATGCTGAGCGAAGTGACCGAAGCCATTCGCAGCAAGGCCCATGATTATGCCGCTGCTCCCCTGCTGTCACGAACCCATGGACAGACAGCTTCCCCCAGTACCATGGGCAAGGAATTTGCCAATACTGTCGCCAGGCTGGAGCGCCAACTGGAACAGGTTAAAGAGGCCAAATTCCTGGGCAAGATCAATGGAGCAGTCGGCAACTACAATGCCCATCTGTCTGCCTACCCGGATGTGGACTGGGAAGCCAATGCATCCACATTCGTTACTGGCCTGGGCCTGACCTGGAATCCCTATACCACACAGATCGAACCCCATGACTTCATTGCGGAATATTTCGATGCCATGTGTCGTTTCAACACCATCCTGATCGATTTTGACCGCGATGTGTGGGGCTATATCTCACTGGGTTATTTCAAGCAGAAAACCATTGCCGGCGAAGTGGGCTCCTCCACCATGCCGCACAAGGTTAACCCCATCGATTTTGAAAATTCCGAGGGCAACCTTGGCGTTGCCAATGCCCTGATGCAGCACCTGGCCCAGAAACTGCCCATTTCCCGCTGGCAGCGTGATCTCACCGACTCTACTGTTCTGCGTACCATTGGTGTGGGCCTTGCCCATAGCCTGATCGCCTACCAGGCAAGCCTGAAAGGCATCGGCAAATTACTGATCGATGAAGCTCGTCTGCTGGCCGACCTGGATAATAGCTGGGAAGTGCTTGCTGAACCAATCCAGACCGTCATGCGTCGCTACGGCATTGAAGAACCCTACGAGAAGCTCAAGGCCCTCACCCGCGGGCAGGCCATCACCCCTGAAACCCTGGCAGCCTTTGTCGACGGGCTCGATATGCCTGCCGATGCCAAAGCAGCACTGAAAGCTCTGCGCCCTGAAACCTATATCGGCAATGCCATAGACAGGGCGAAAAAGATCTGATGTTTTCTGCCAGTCCGGGTGGTATTGATACCGACGTCTTCCTGTCCGAGTACTGGCAAAAAAAACCACTGCTGATCAAAAACGCCCTGCCCGATTTTCAGGATTACCTGACACCAGAGGAGCTGGCGGGCCTGTCCCTTGAAGACGAGGTGGAATCCCGCCTGGTGTTCAACAGCAACGACACCTGGTCCATGAAGAGCGGCCCCTTTAGCGAAAGGGATTTTACGTTTCTGCCTGAACATGACTGGACACTGCTAGTCCAATCCGTTGACCACTGGCTGCCCAGCGTCAAGGAACTCCTTCAGCACGTTCCCTTCTTGCCCACGTGGCGGCTGGATGATGTCATGATCAGCTATGCTGCCCGCAATGGCGGTGTCGGCCCCCACTTTGATTACTACGATGTATTCCTGGTCCAGGGAATGGGTTCCCGTCGCTGGCAGACAGGTGCCAGATGCAACAGTCAATCCGGGGTGAACACCAGCAGCGGCCTGAAGATTCTGGAAAGCTTTACCCCGGAACATGAGTGGACGTTGGAGAGTGGGGATATTCTGTATATTCCTGCCGGACTTTCCCACTACGGCATAGCCATGGAGCCCGGCCTGAGCTATTCCATTGGTTTCAGAGCTCCCGATCTGCCCGAGCTTCTGGGCGCCATCAGCCTGCAGGCCGAGGACACCTTTACCGGTGATATCCGCTACCGGGATCCCCGGCTGTCCTCCAGCAGCAAGCCGGGCGAAATCGATGAAGCAGCCATCCAGCAGATCAATGCCCTGCTTCAAACCGCACTGAATGAGCCGGACTTTATTCTGGAAAGTTTTGGCCGCCTGATGACTGATCCCCGTTTGCCGGAATTGCTGGAGTTGCCTGAGACGGCACTCAGCCCAACCCAACTGGCCAACCAGTTGCAAAAAGGCCTGCAGCTTACACGGCACCCGGTCACCCGTATGGCCTGCCATCACGCCGGCAATGTCCTGCATCTGTTCATCAATGGCGGCTACCTGCGTTTTGACAGTCCCAATGAACACTTGCTGGGCCTGAATGATGAATTGCAAAGTGCCGTGGGCCGGCCATTACAACTGGCCAGATACCAGCGTAATGAAGCCTGCCTGGATTTACTGAGTGAGCTGTATAACCAGGGAATTCTCGTCAGCGAGGACAGCCTGTGAACAAGGTAGGCATATTGCATCCCGGGGAAATGGGTTTTGCGGTTGCCAACTCGGTGCTTAACAGCGGGCACGAGGTTTACTGGTGCAGTGAAGGTCGCAGTGAGGCAACCCGTCAACGTGCACAAACGCTTAATCTGTCAGCGTGTTCCACACTGGATGAATTATGCCGTACCTGCGGGATTCTGATATCCGTATGCCCGCCGCATGCCGCCCTGGATATGGCACAGGCCGTCAAGGACAGCGGCTTCAGGGGACTTTATGCAGACATCAATGCCATTGCCCCCAACACCATGAAGACCTTGGCTGACAACCTTCAGACTACGGGTATAACGGTCATAGATGGAGGAATCATCGGCTTACCACCGGTGTCTGCCGGTACCACCTGGTTACACTTGTCAGGTCACGGCGCTGAGCAGGTAGCGGATTGTTTCAGTGCCGGCCCCATGGAAACCAGCATCCTTGGCCCCGAGATCGGTCAGGCCTCCGGCCTGAAAATGTGCTTTGCCGCCAACAGCAAGGGAACTGCTGCCCTGCATGCCGCGATTCTGGGTGCCGCCGACAATTTGGGGGTGAGAGAGGCACTTGAACGACAGTGGGATACTTATACCCCGGGTTTCACGGCAAAAGCCCACGGACGAATCCGTCAGGTGGCCAGAAAGGCCTGGCGCTTTACCGGTGAAATGGAGGAGATAGCGGCAACGCTTTCGGATACTGGTATGCCGCCTGAATTCTTTCTGGGTGCCGCCAGGATTTATGCCCGGCAGACCGGTTTCAAGGATATTGCTGAAGAACCCACCCTTGAGGAGATTCTCCAGCAACTTTCAGAAAAGTCAGAGGCCTGAACGTTTGCCTTACTGGCGAATCCCTTCAATGGCCAGGACCATATCAAGCGGACCGGCATCAATGCCGTAATCGCCAGTGTTCAGTACCAGTTCGCCTTCAAAACCGACCCGGTAATCTCCAAAGGGTGTTTCACCCTCCCCGGTTTTTACTGCATCAAAACTGATCGCCTTTGTCACCCCGTGAAGGGTGAAGCTGCCATTGACCCGAACCCTGTCATTACCCAGGTCTTCTACCGACGAGCTCGTAAAGCTCACTTCCGGGAAGCTTGCCACATCCATATAGTCGCTGCTGCTCAGATGGATATCACGCGCTTCATGATTGGTATCGATACTGCCTGGATTGATCCTGACAGTAATTTGCGAGGCTTCGATATCATCCGCGTCATAACTGAAGCTGCCGGTGATGTCGTTGAAACGCCCCCACAGGGAACTGATACCCACATGACTGGCCCGAAAGTGGATGGAGCTGTGCATGCCGGCTCCGGAACCATCAATGATGTAATCATCCGCCTGTGCGGCCTGGCAAAAGGCAAGGGACAAACATGCCACTGTAGCGAAACGTTTCATGGTTGGTGACTCCTGTGAAATCTGGTCAGGGGATTATGCAAAGGCCAGCAACATACACCAAGAATTGAAACAGGTCCATACAACCCGCATGCCTGGAACCATGCCCCGGGAAGCCACTTCCTATATAATAGCCAACCAGGAAAACCCATGAACAGCACACCGTATTCTTCACATCGATTTTGCGTAGCCCCAATGATGGACTGGACAGACCGTCATTGCCGGTATTTCCTGCGCCTGTTTTCAGCTCACACCCTGCTCTATACCGAAATGGTCACCACCGGGGCCCTGATCCATGGCGACACCAGGCGCTTCCTGTCGTTCAATCCTGGGGAACAACCCCTGGCCTTGCAGTTGGGCGGGTGTGATCCCAAAGATCTGGCCCATTGCGCCCGCCTGGGTGAGGAAGCCGGCTACCAGGAAATCAACCTGAATGCGGGCTGTCCCAGTGACCGGGTTCAACGAGGCAGGATCGGCGCCTGCCTGATGGCTGAACCTGAGCTGGTGGCTGAGTGTATGGCGGCCATGCAAAACGCTGTCACTATCCCGGTGACCATCAAATGCCGTATCGGTATTGACGATCATGACTCGCTGGAGTTCCTTGAGCGCTTTGTTGATACCGTTCGCCAGGCCGGCACCCGGTGTTTCATTATCCATGCCAGGATTGCCATTCTGGAAGGCTTGAGCCCAAAGGAGAATCGTGAAATCCCCCCGCTGAACTACGAGCGGGTGTTTGCTATCAAGGAGCGCTTTCCCGATCTGGAAGTCGTCATTAACGGGGGCATCCAGACGCTGGAACAGGCCAGTGAACTGTTAATGAAGGTTGACGGTGTCATGGTGGGCAGGCAGGCCTACCAGCATCCGGCCCTGCTCGCTGCCGTTGACCAGACCCTGTTCGGCAGCAGCACTATGGCGTATTCAGAATCCGAGGTGCTGGAACGATTTGAGGATTATGTGCGTGCTGAACTTTCCCGCGGGACACCACTCAAACATATGACCAGACACATCCTGGGCCTGTTCCAGGGGCAGCCAGGGGCAAAGTTGTTTCGGCGCTACCTCAGTGAAAATGCCCATAAGCCGGACGCGGGAATTGAAACGCTTGTCGAGGCCCACAACTTCATCAGGAACCGCCGCCCTGATCCTGCCCCGCAGAACCAGATACAGGAAGCCACATGCTGAAAGCCATAGCCCAGTTTTTTGATAATCATTTTGCCAGCAATGCCGAAAATGATCAGGTCCTGACTGTTGACCAGCTGCAACTGGCTGCCGCGACCCTGATGATTGAGCTGTGCAAGGCAGACAGGGACATTGATGAACGCGAAACCAGTACCATCATCGAGATTCTCCAAACATGTTTTGATCTGGATAAAAGTGAATTGAATGAGCTGATGGCACTGGCTGAACAGGAAGCCCGTGAGGCCACCTCACTTTACCAGTTCACCAGTCTGATGAATGAACAATTTGATTACGGGGAAAAAGTCCAGTTGATCACCCATATGTGGGATGTTGCTTATGCCGATGGCCACATCGACCGCTATGAAGATCACCTGATCAGGAAAGTGTCAGACCTGCTCTACATCTCTCATGTGGATTTCATTGGCAGCAAGCACAAAGCCCGGGAACGGGCTGGGCAGAAATAACAGGGCCTTAGCGGTTGGCCTTGAGCGCCGACACCAGGTCCTGAAATTCAATACGGTTCTCTTCACTCATGGCCATCAGGGTCTGGTGGGCTTCTATCACTTTTTGCCTGACACTGTCTTCAGACTCGCTGACATGGGACAGCTCATCAAAATTGTCCGTACTGGTTGGCAGCTCCTCGACGATATCCGCGATAAGGTCGAAGCTCATGCTCTTCAGAATACGGGTGATATCCGGGTTGGTGGAAACGATGGTGGGACTGACATTGAACCTGTTGCGCAATTGTATGGCCATTTTCGCCAGCAGCCCGAGAGCGGTACTGTCGATACCATCGGTTTCAGTAAGGTCCACGATCATCCTGTCCAGAATGGCGCGGTTATAGAGAGTGGAAAAATAATTTTCCAGTGTTGCACCCATGAGCACCCTGACATCACCGACAAATTTCAGGATGGGTATGCGATTTACATCTGCAACAAGAATTTTTCCGTTGTTCATAAAGCCGTTGCGCTGAGTACTGCTATATCGTCAGGAACTTTAATATCTCGGTGCAAGTTTAAACCGGTTTTGACATCTTTAAAATCACCTTTGTGCATTGCTATGACGGAAAGGAGTTTTTCCTCTTTGGCTCCCATACTGGCACCGGACAGATGCTCAAGTATGCCATCTGAAAACATAAACAGGGCAAAATCTGCCGGCAGCGATATTTTCTCGTTGAAATATTCCGCCCCTTCCACCAGGCCTACCGGGAAACTGCTTCTTCTGGGCGTGATGAACGAGGCCCGATCATTCGAGTAAAGGATAGGCAGCGGATGGTGACCCGCAATGCTGTATTCCAATGTCATATCACTGCTATCCAGAATTCCCATACAAACAGTCATATGTTTGTCCAGCTTGGTCCGCAACAGATCGGTATTAAGCAGACTGAGGTTGTGTGCCGGGTCAAACCTGGAATGAAAACGCCCGAGTATATGCTCACGTAGCATCTGGGCCATTCTGAATCGCAGCAGGATGGTGACGAAGGCAGAGGATGAACCATGACCTGACACATCGGCAATATAAAACAGCACCTTGGTCTTTGAGATTGGCTTGTAGTCCACCGAATCCCCACTGAGAAACAATGAGGGAATCACCCGGTGATCAAAATGGAACTTGTTGATGTCCTGGGGAGGTTCCGGCAGCATGCTCATCTGCACATGTCTGCCGGCCTGCTGGTCCATCTGGAATATCTCGACACGCTCTTCCAGTTCACGATTGATCTCTTCGAGGTTCTTGCGGTAAAGATTGTTTTCCTCGATGAGCCGGGCGCGATTAAGACTGTTCTCCACCGAGATGCGCAGCATCTCCAGATTGTCCAGAGGCTTTACCAGGTAATCACTCACCCCCATGCGCATGGCCTTGACTACATCATCTGATTTTCCGGCATCAGACAGAATAATGATGGGCTGGCTGGGAGACTGGTAATAGATAGTTTCCAGGGCGAGAAAACCCTGTTGATTGGGTAGATTGATATCGCAAATGACGAGCTTGGGACTTGAGGAGTGGAATGCTTCAATACCCTGTTCGCAGTCCTGGGCAAGAACGATACTGAAGCCGATGCCTGATAAGTACGAGGCGATAGCCTCCCTGACAACCGGATCGTCATCAATAACCAGTACTACAACTTTTTCCCCGTTTTTCATTGCCCAACTAACCGGAACGAATCCGATGACTGCGAAATTTTTAATTCCACAGCGACAGCCAAAACCTGTTTCAAGAGACTGAATTCCCTGTGTTTGGGAATTGAGGTTCACCTTACTCCCTTATCCTGACCCCTGCAAGATTCCACCGTTAATAGTTTCACAAAAACCGTATATTCTGATCACAAATGCGGCAATTTGAGGTAGAGTTAACCGTGGATAAGGTAGTTCCGAAGGTTTAGTTATGGCTTATGCGTATGAAAAACGCGACTTCGAAAGAGTAAAGGTCAAAACCGCGATCACCCTGTATAACGGCGCCTCATTCTCCAGGGAAGTGGAAGGTATTTGTGTCGACATCAGTGATAATGGCATCGGGTTGGTCCTCGACAGTGTTATTGCCATTGGGACTGAGTGCCGGGCCAAAGTCCATGACGCTCACAAAAATCAGGGGCCCTTCCAGGCACTTCTGGAAATCAAGCGTATTCAACCGCTGGAAAAAGGCCGCTGCCTTGTCGGTGCCTCAATTCTGGAAATGTTTTGATGAAAAGTGAAAAGCCGTGTATCGAAACCGCCGGCTTCAAAATCTAGAAATCATCCCACTCGTCATAGACAACACCATCCGCCACCAGATATTCCCGGCGCTGCAGATAAGCATCACGAATAAAGATATATTCATCCCCACTGAGCAGCTCTTCGGAAGACAACAGCGCCCTGCGCCCGTCCACCACATCCAGTGCGATCAGTGTCCAGCGGGTTTCATCATCCTTGATCCAGGTAACCGGATTAAAAACCCTGTCAGGAATAAAGCCGACAGCATCCCTGAACGTCAGACTCCCCAACACCGGTAACTCCAGATAGGATCCAGGCTTGATGCCCCAGTAACCCAATGTTTGTCCGAAATCCTCATCATGTTTTTCCAGGCCAATATCTGATGCCACATCAATGAGGCCCCCAATACCAACAGTGGTATTGATCACCAGTCTGCCTGAATCCTGCAAAGCATCCCTGATCTTGAACTGCAACAGGTTGTTCACCAGGACATTCACGTCCTCCAGATTGCTGAAAAAATTGCTGACCCCACGCTTGGCCACGTCTGGCATGACCTTGTCATAGGATACGGCCGCAGGTCGGAGAATATAACTGTCCAGCGTCATGTTGACCGCATGCATTTTCCGGTTAAACCCCATCAAGGGATCCTGATCGTTACCCTGGGCATGAAGGACAGTTGAAAATACCATCAGGCACAGACAGCCAAGAAGACTAGCTCCCCGTTCCAGAACTTGTAAGCGGCTGTATGTTTTCATAACGGCTGATTTTACTCTTTTTGACAAAATCTCCAATCCCATACTTGGGGGATATTCATACTGTGTTCAAGTATGAACGTCTGCTACCTGAATTGCTCATTCAATATCTGCCCAGGCTTTTTCCAGGCGCTTTTCTGAAACCGGGTAGCGGGTGCCAACAGTCTGGGCAAACAGAGACACCCGCAACTCTTCAAGCATCCAGCGAAAATCAATCAATGACCTGCTGGTTTTCTGCTGCCGGGCAAAGTGCTCAGCCTTTTCCTGAAACTTCTGCCACCACCGTTGCAGCATATTACGCCATTCCCGATCCTTGTCAGGCTGCCGGGGATATTTATCCAGCCTCACTTCAATGGCCTGCAGATATCTGGGCAGTTCCCGGAGTATTTCCACCGGGGTTTGGGCCAGAAAACCCTCATATACCAGGTTGTCCAATTGATCATGAACATCCCGCAGCATTTCCATATCCCCCAAACCTTTGAACTTTTTCAGCCTGGACTGAACACTCGCCCGCCCCTCCAGTATGTTGTACAACACTGCTTCCAACCTGGTGGATGTCTCAACCAGAGTGCCGCGTCCGGCTTCATACATCCGGTCATAAGCATCGCGATCCCTGGGAAGCTCCCTGTCCAGGCCAAAGGCCGCCTGATAGGAAGCCAGGATCAGTTCACGAGCCAGAGCATCGCGACCGCCGAACTGTCTGATTGCATTAAACCGTGAGACATCCTGCAGCAACTGCCTGTCCAGATATTTCCACTGCTGCCGGTTCCTGAGCATATAGAGTCGTGCAATACCTGCCCTGCTTTCCTTGACGGCCAATTCCGGTGAATCCATGAGTCTGAGGTCCACAGAGTCCCCCTGGTCAACAAGCGCAGGCCAGGACAGCAGGGTGAGCCCTCCCCGACGAATCTCGTAAACCTCGTCCAGCGTATCGAATGACCAGTCTTCAAGCCCTGTTTGCTCTATGGTGGAGGCTGACAGATCGGCCATGACCGCCCTAGACTGTTCAGCATAACGGGACTGAAGATCGACAAGGTCGCGACCACTGCCGAGCAGTTCGCCCTTGTCCCCCAGCACATTGATTTTCATACGCAGGTGCTCCGGCAGAACGAAATCCTGCCAGGCATCCTCAGGAATGCTGATGGCACTGAGCCTGTGCAATTGATGCGCAAGCACGGCTTTCAGGTCACCCTCGCCCTGCCTGATCATTGGCAGCGCCTTATCCACGTAATCGGGTACCGGGACGAAATTCTTCCTGAGACTTTTCGGCAAGGCCTTGACCATGGCAATGCATTTTTCCCGCAGCATGCCTGGAACCAGCCAGTCCAGGTCAGCTTCCCGGACCTGCATCAGCACGGATACAGGCACATCCACGGATATACCATCATCAGCCCGTCCCGGGCTGAATTGATAGCCCACATCCAGATTGAGGTGACCGGCCTGTATCTGATCCGGAAAATCATCCAGGTTCAGGTGTTCTTCATCGGTATTGAGCAGGTCTTCCCTGGCAAAGAACAGCGTCTTTTCCTCTGACCTGGGCAGCTTGCGGATCCAGCGTTCAAACGTGGGCTGATCGATCACCTCTGCGGGCAGCCGTTCATCATAAAGTCTATAGATATCGGTGTCCCTGACCAGGATATCCTTGCGCCGGGTTTTTTCCTCCAGGTTTTCAATGTCGGCGATAAGTCGCGAATTGTGCCGGTAGCACTCGGCTCTGGTATTGACTGCCGACCTGGCCAACCCTTCCCTGATAAAAATTTCCCGACTGACGACCGGATCAATGGGACCAAAGGGCTTTCGGCGTTTGTCTGCCAATACCAGTCCATACAGTGTCACCTTTTCAAAGGCCATGACCTTGCCCTGCTTTTTTTCCCAGTGCGGTTCGGAATAGTCATACTTGAGCAGCGAACCCGCCTGGTTCTCAATCCATTCAGGTTCAACCCGTGCATTCATCCGGGCATACAACTGCGAGGTTTCCACCAATTCGGCTGCCAGTATCCAGGGATGTTTCTTTCCGAACAGATTGGATCCTGGAAAGATGCGGAACTTGCGATTCCTGGCCCCCAGGTAAAGCTGCTCATCCGTTCGGCTGGCCACATGGCTCACCAGACCAGCTAGCAGGGCACGATGAATTTGCTCATAGTCCGCAACAGCCTTGTTCAACGCCAGTCCAAGTTCCTGACTGATGAGTCGCAACTGGCGATGCACTTCCCGCCATTCATTCATGCGCAAATAGGACAGGAAATTCTGGTGGCAGAATTTCCCCAGCCGGTTGCGTCCCACCTGTTGCCTTTCTTCCTCGAACCAGGTCCATAATGTAATCCAGCTGACAAAATCCGATTCGACATGCCTGAAACGTCCATGCTTCTCATCAGCAGCCTGTTGCTTGTCCAGTGGTCGTTCACGGGGATCCTGAATGCTCAGGGCGCTGACCACTATCAGCATCTCTTCAAGGCATTTGTATTGCTCTCCTGCCAGCAGGATGCGGGCCAGTCGAGGGTCGACAGGGAATCGGGCCATTTGCCGTCCCAGCGGGGTTATCCGGTGCTGCTCATTGACTGCCCCAAGCTCCTCAAGAATCTTGAAGCCATCCTTGATGGCAGTCCCTTCCGGCGGATCAATAAAGGGGAAGGATTCAATATCACCCAGCCTGAGCACAAGCATCTGCAGGATGACAGACGCCAGGTTCGTCCGGGTAATTTCAGTATCAGTGAACGCGGGCCGACTAATGAAATCCTCCTGTGCATACAGTCTGAAGCAGGTTCCCGGGCACAGACGACCGCATCGCCCTGCCCGCTGGTTGGCGCTGGCCTGTGATACCGGTTCTATTGGCAGACGCTGGATTTTACTGCGCACACTGTAGCGACTGATTCGTGCCGTCCCGGTATCAATCACATAGCCAATGCCTGGAACAGTCAGGGACGTCTCTGCCACGTTGGTGGACAGCACCACCCGCTGGCCGGCATGTGACTGGAAGACACGGTTCTGCTCCTTGTTGCTCAGGCGCGCATACAGTGGCAATACTTCCAGGTCGAGCGCCTTGTCCTTGCGAATGGCTTCAGCAGCATCACGAATTTCCTTTTCCCCACTGAGAAAAACCAGGACATCCTGGTAAGGCAAGGGTGAATTTTTACTCAGGACCCGTATATCCCTGAGCGCCCGGACCACCTGGTCAGTCAGGTCCTCATCGTCTTCTCTTTCGGGCTGGTAAATGATATCCACCGGATAGGTGCGCCCCGAAACTTCCAGTATCGGAGCCTGTTCGAAATGGGCAGAGAACTTTTCCACATCGATGGTTGCCGAAGTGACGATCAGTTTCAGGTCGGGGCGTTTGGGCAGCAGCCTTTTCAGGTAGCCCAGCAGAAAATCGATATTGAGGCTGCGCTCATGGGCCTCGTCGATGATGATGGTGTCGTACTTGTTCAGGAAGGGATCGTCGCGGGTTTCCGAC
>Ga0181593_10000494_pt1 | contig 34422 bp, 36 predicted proteins | sample 071ome_19_FD_133756 | JGI IMG/M metagenome (GOLD analysis project Ga0181593, IMG submission 133756) | Coastal salt marsh microbial communities from the Groves Creek Marsh, Skidaway Island, Georgia - 071413AT metaG (megahit assembly) | ecosystem: Environmental > Aquatic > Marine > Intertidal...
ATGGTCATCTTGTGATTTTGCGGCTCAGTAATCATATTGCCATCGGCATCCTGGCCGGCATAAACCTGTAAATCGGTGAACTCAGGGATATGCATTTCTACCGGGTCAGACAGGCGGAACTTGCCTTCTTCATACAACATCATCATGGCCACACCAGTGATGGGTTTGGTCATGGAATAGATGCGGAAGATGTCGTTGATTTCCATGGGGTCCTGGCTTGCCAGATCCCGGTATCCGACGGCTTCTGCATGAAAGATCTTGCTGTCGCGCGCCGCCATGGTAACCACACCGGCTAATTGTCCCGCATCGACAAATTCCTGCATGCGTTCGGTGACTCGAGTGAGGCGCTGTGAATCCACACCGACACTCTCAGGTGAGGCATACTCCAGATCAGCCGTGGATACAGATGCAGGAGTGGATGCAACGACCTCCGTAGCCTGATTGCCCGCAGGGCTGCAGGCAATCAATGTGGCCAGCAGCAGCCCGAGGCCCAGAGCCCTGGATGAGATTAATGAATACCAGCGATTCGAGAATATCTGAGACATGCGTTTCACCCTCTTGGTGCAGCTATTGTTATAGGTCGTGCCACATACTGTGACCCGATTTTGTTATCAATGGATATTAGTGTGCAGGCAGGGGCTTGTCCAACACAGGCGTATTGGGGCGGGACAGGATGCCATTTGAGCCTGCCGGGCTGTCACAAGCCCTTGATTGGGCTGTTTTTACCCGCATTTGACCTTAAGGCTGATCGCGCCTGAATGTTATGATTAGCCTATTCTGCTGCGCTATGATGTGCACTTTCGGGTTACACGCCATATAGAGAAGGACAGGGCGCGTATCAACCCCCATAAAAACTATAGGCTTCAATATGTCCAAGACTGCTTTAATCATCGGCATTACTGGCCAGGACGGCTCCTATCTTGCCGAATTGCTCCTGGAAAAAGGTTACTTCGTGCACGGCCTCAAGCGCCGTGCCTCGCTGTTCAATACGGACCGCATTGATCATATTTACCAGGATGTGCACGATGCCAACAAGCGCATGCAACTGCACTATGGGGATTTGTCCGACAGTTCCAACCTGATTCGCATCGTGCAGGAAACCCAGCCTGATGAGATCTATAACCTCGGTGCCCAGTCTCACGTGCAGGTATCTTTTGAATCTCCGGAATACACAGCTGATGTGGACGCGTTAGGTACGCTGCGTGTACTGGAAGCAATTCGTATTCTGGGGCTGGAAAACAAGACGCGTTTTTATCAGGCTTCAACTTCTGAACTGTTCGGTCTGGTGCAAGAAATTCCGCAAAAAGAAACGACGCCGTTTTATCCGCGCTCACCTTATGCGGTGGCCAAGCAGTATGCCCATTGGATTACCATTAACTATCGTGAGGCTTACAACATGTATGCCTGCTGCGGGATTTTGTTCAATCACGAATCACCGCGCCGTGGTGAAACCTTCGTAACCAGAAAAATCACACGGGCATTAGCAAACATCTCAGTCGGTCTGGAAGACTGTCTTTATCTTGGCAACATGAATGCCAAACGTGACTGGGGCCATGCCAAGGACTATGTCTATATGCAGTGGTTGATGCTGCAACAGGATGCGCCGGAAGATTTTGTTATCGCCACTGGCGAACAATATTCTATCCGGGAGTTTATCCAGGCTTCCGCCAACAGGATCGGCTTTGAGGTTGCTTTCGAAGGTGAAGGCGTTGAAGAAACAGGCCTCGTATCAAAGCTCACGCATTATGCAGATGATGTTTTAAAAGAGGGCGACGTGATCATCAAGGTTGATCCCCGTTACTTCCGCCCCACTGAAGTGGAAACCCTGTTGGGTGATCCCACCAAGGCGCGCGAAAAACTCAAGTGGGAGCCGCGCTACACCATGCAGCAAATGTGTGAAGAGATGGTCGCAGCTGATCTCGAAACGGCGCACAAAGACAAACTTTTGAAGCGGCACGGCTACCAGGTAGACCAGCGCCATGAGTAAGAAGATTTTTGTCGCGGGGCACCGCGGCATGGTGGGGTCAAGTTTGTGTCGTAATTTGCAACAGGCTCCCGACTCACCAGAGTTGGTCACTGCCTCACGCGACGAACTGGACCTGACCGACACTCAGGCCGTGGAATCTTTTCTGAAGGCCAGGCAGGTCGACGAAATCTATCTGGCCGCCGCCAAGGTGGGCGGCATCCATGCCAATAACACTCAGCGTGTGGAATTCCTGCTGGATAATCTCAATATCCAGAACAGCGTGATTGCGGCCGCGCACCGGGCCGATGTGAATCGCCTGCTGTTTCTTGGTTCATCCTGCGTCTATCCGAAGCTTGCCGAACAGCCCATGCGCGAAGAAGCATTGTTGACCTCCAGCCTGGAACAAACCAACGAGCCCTATGCGCTGGCCAAAATCACCGGGCTAAAGTTGTGTGAATCCTATAATCGGCAATACGGGCGCGATTACCGCGCAGCGATGCCAACCAACCTCTACGGCGAAGGCGACAACTTCCATCCCACCGGCTCCCACGTGATCCCCGCGCTGTTGTCGCGCTTCCATGACGCCAAAGAGGCAGGGTCGGAATCGGTAACCGTGTGGGGCACAGGCAAGGTGTTTCGCGAATTCATGTATGTGGATGACCTGGTCGACGCCTGCGTGCACATTATGAATGTTGATGCCGATAAACTGGCGGGCGTTACTACAGAATCCTGCCAGCATATTAATGTGGGCACTGGTGAGGAACACACAATTGCAGCATTGTGTGACGTGATCGCCGCCACAGTAAACTTTGCCGGGGCCATAGAGTATGATGCAAGCAAGCCTGATGGTACGCCGCGCAAACTGCTCGACACCTCGCGACTGAACAAGTTGGGGTGGCACAACAAGGTCGATTTGCAACAGGGTCTGGCCAAAACCTACGAGTGGTTCCTGGCCAATATTGACGCACTGCGTAAGTAGCGTAAGTAAGTAGCATTAATAGACAACGTCAATAGCGCCAGTTGCGCCAGCGGCCCCAATAAAGAGCCCCCGGCTTCATCACTTTCTTACACCGCGTTTCTGAATGGATTCTGAGTTATGGCATTCGGCAGGTTTCAGGATTTTCTCTCGGGTCTGGTCAAAGGCCAACGTCCAGGTTTCTTTGGTGGTAATGCCACGCCTTCAATTGATGAATTGCTCGACAAGCTCATGGGATTTTCTGGTGAGGTGTCAGCCATCGTCACTGCCCGTGAAGTACTGGATCAGTACAACGAAGCTGACGAAGAGGGCAGGCTGGAGTTTTTCCAGAAACTGGAGAGTGAATTCAATGCTGATGCTGACAAGGTCAAGGCTGCCTATCAGGCCTATGAGCTTGACCCATCCAGTGCCAATCTCAATACATTGGCCAAAACAGCAGAGCCGCGCCGCCAGGAATTGTTCCGCCGCCTGAACCAGACCCCCGGCGCTACGCATGATCTTGTGGCCATGCGCAGTGATCTGCTGAAGTTCATCAAGAACCATGAAGAGCTGAAGGCAGTGGATGCTACTTTCGTGCGGCTCTTTTCCTCATGGTTCGGGCGCAGCTTTCTGGTGTTGCGTACGATCGACTGGTCCACTTCCGCAGCCATACTCGAACGCATTATTCGCTACGAAGCCGTGCACGCCATCAAGGACTGGGATGACCTGCGCAGTCGCATCGACCCACCCAATCGTCGATGCTTTGCTTTTTTTCATCCGGCATTGGTCGATGAGCCGCTGATCTTTGTAGAGGTGGCGCTGCTGGATGAGATACCCGGGTCGATTCAGTCGATACTGGATACTTCAGATGTGGATCCCCATGAGTTGGACGAGAACTATTCCACTGCGGTTTTCTATTCCATCAGCAATTGTCAGCCGGGTCTGAAAAATATCTCTTTTGGTAATTTCCTGATTAAACAGGTTGTACAGGAGTTGCAGGCAGAGTATCCGTCTATCAAGAACTTCGTTACTTTGTCGCCGATGCCGGGATTTAAACGCTGGCTCGATACCAACCACGAAGATGATACAGACGAATTGGTCGAGTTGAAGCAGCAATTACAGGAAGACAGTCCGACAGCGGCGGCAGGTACCGAGCGCGCGGAATTGATTCGGCGGCTGGCAGCGATCTACCTGATCCAGGGCAAGCGTGGCATCTATCCGCTTGACCCAGTGGCACGCTTTCATCTTGGCAACGGCGCGCGGCTACACCGAATCTGCACTCATGCAGACACCAGCAACAATGGTCGCCGGCAATCGCTGGGTACGATGGTCAACTATCTCTACGATCTGCGCTATATCGAACGTAATCATGAGTCCTACATGGAAGAGGGCGAGGTGCATTACGCCGACAAGCTGAAGTCGCTGTTACTGAAATCCTGAAGGGAGCAGCAGTATTCTGACGCGATGCCACATGCGTAAAAGCTGCTATACTCTCCCAATCAGCCTCAAGCAGCCAGTCAGCACACACTTAGCCCAGTCAGCCGCATTGTCAAATAAAGATGACCAATGGAATTGAATGCAACCCTGTGCCTGAATCCGGCCCGATGCATATGCGGGGCGGTACCAGAATCAGTCTTGCACATTCATAGACAGCCATGACCCAATCCGAATCCACCAAAGCAATAGTCACAGATATTAACGATCTCTATTCGTCTGCAGAGTTGTGGGAACTGTGTGAGCGCATCATAAGCAGCGGCGTGCTTGGCAGGTCAAAGCATTATTCAGCGTTGCTGAAATATCTGGTGAAGTGTTCTATCGAAGACAGGATTCCGAAAGAAATCGAGCTGGCCATAGATGTGCTGGGTCGCGACGAAACATTCGATGTCTCAGCAGACTCCACGGTCAGGGTATATGTTCACCAGCTTCGCAAGAAGCTCGATCAGTATTACGCCCTGCATGAACAAGACGCGAGTCATCGCATCGTGATTCCTCGCGGGCAGTATACGATCGCGGCAGAACAAATAGTCGTCCCCGTGTCCGATGTGAATCTTGTTCAGCCACGCAGGGGCTTCAATCTTACCCAGGGCTTGCTTGTTGCTGTCGCTATTTTGTTGGTGGCGAATCTGGTTTATCTGACGAGACCTGCCAATGAGAGTGATCCTGATACTTCAGCGATTGCAGCCGCACACCCGATCTGGAACAAGGTCATCAGTGATGATAAACCCATACTGCTTGTTATGGGGGATTATTATATTTTTGGTGAGCTTAACGCCAACGGTAACATCGCGCGGATGGTGCGTGAGTTCAATGTAAACTCCCGCAGCGATCTGGAAGACCTGCAGTTTTCCGACATTGAGCATGCTGAGAACTACCTGGACCTGGATCTGAGTTACATGCCCGAGGGCAGTGCCTACGCTCTTACCAAAATAGTGCCGGTGCTGCAAAATGCCGACAAGCCTGTGAACATCACCATGATGTCGGACCTGACCACTACTGATATCCGCAATAATCACATTGTTTATATCGGCTACATCAGTGCCCTGGAAAAACTCACCGACATGGCCTTTGCCGGGTCGGAGTTAAAAGTGGGGCGCAGCTTTGATGAGTTGTGGCATGCCAGCAGCGAGCGTTATTACACCAGCGATGCAGGCTTGCCGGAAGAAGGAGAGCCGTTCAGGGATTATGGCTGGTTTTCCACGTTTCCCGCCAGCAGTGAAACCCAGGTAATCCTGATTTCAGGCATGCGCGATGCGGGTTTAATGCACACCGCCCAGGCCCTGTCCGAAAAACAGGGGCTCGACGATCTGGTGGTTTCCATCGCCAGCGATACCGACGAGGCAGTGGCGGGGTTCGAAGCGCTGTATGAGGTCTATGGCGTGAATCGCATGAACTTCAATGCCAGCCTGATCTACTCAAGCCTCCTCAACACCGACATTATCTGGCAACGCAGCGCTTCGCTGTAGCGACGCCAGCGATCTAGTTAATCGCGTTTGCTCTGACCGCTTTGCGACGGGCTTTGACCGCAAGATCTCTGGCCTTATCATCGCCATACTTGTTGATGGCAAAGTAAGCATTACGTTGTTTGCGATTCTTGCCTTTGCCTTCCTGCCAGGTAGCAACCCAGGAATGATCCTTCTCTGAGTAACTCACACCAATTTCTCCTGAAGTATTGAGGGGAGAAATCTTGCGCGGGCTGTATTTGGCAAAAGGCCAGTGCTTGCCGTAAATCTTCTTGCCTTCGATATCACGCTTTTTTTTGGCTGCGGCAATGGCTTTTTGCTTTCCGCCATACTTTTTGAACGGGAAGGACTGCTGAAAGCTCTTGCCGTCATACTTTATGCGAACCCAGGCGCAGTTCGTACCGCGGGACTCGATAATACTTATGTGATGCAATGCGCTAAGTTTTTTCACAACAACCTCTCTTTCGTTCTATGACAGTAGGGTGAATGAAAAAGAACAGATTATAAACAATCGTTCTATTGTGATATTCGTAATTGGGCTTCTAATAATACTACTGGTATAACAGATGATAGCCTGAACGCCAGTTTTATTGCGTAATGTTACAAATAAACAGCAAAAACTGGTGCCAGAAAGCGGATGGAAACCTGACAAGCGTTGTGGGTGAACTCCACCCGATGCATCTAGTGTACACCCTGGGGTGAGGGACTTCTAGGCGTGGGCCGCCATGTGCTGAATCACGCCGGGTTTGCGGCTTTCGACGCGGGAGATGCTGTAGTCGTAGCTTTTGGCGCTGGGGTCGATATCCATAGCCTCGTCGATCGCAGCCGCCAAATCGGCCTGGGCAGCCTGGCGAGTGAGGTAGGGGCCGGATATCTTGACTTGTAGGCTGGGTTCGTTTGGCGCGGTAGCTACAATATAAAAATTCTTCGCGTTCACTGCTGTTTGTTTCACCTGGCTACTGACCTTGTGGGATGTAGCTCCTGAATACTTTAAGTGGGTCTGAATGCAGGCCCGTGAAACCACTTATTACGGGTGGTATCGGCTGCGTATTTAAAACCAAGAGACATCGATTTACAAGACAGTTCTCAACGAAATCTCTTTCCTGCTAATCTGACCCGAATATTCTTGAATTTTTCCGCTGAACCAGAGCTTAATCCGTTGTATATCAACAAATTGCGAGCTGTATCACAATAATGTGAAATACCGGATCAAAGCCCAGAAATCGAGTCTCTGTTAAGGTGCCGGACAGGTTCGCTATGGCGACCTGAATACGGCGATCACTAACATAGTACGTTTAAGCGAGAATTTTCGTTCTATTTTGGCAGTGCAAATATTGAAAAAAATCAGTTTTGTCATTCCTACGCTGAATGAGGCGGGCACGATTGGCCCCGGGCTCCAGGCTTTGCAGACCTATCGGCGTAAGGGGCATGAGGTCATTGTGGTCGATGGCGGTAGCACTGACGATACCAGGCTGCAGGCCGAGCCGCTGGCCGATCAGGTACTGGAGGCTGCCCGTGGCCGCGCTGCGCAGATGAACGCCGGGGCGCAGATTGCCAGCGGCGAGGTGCTAATGTTTCTGCATGCCGATACTTACCTTTCGGACAACGCCGATGAGGGAGTGCTGTCAGCTCTGCAGGGCGGGGCGAAGCGCTGGGGGTGGTGCAGGGTGCATTTGGACAACCCCGCCTGGCCGTTTCGGATCATCGAACGCCTGATGGCATGGCGTGCACGCTGCACAAGGGTTTGCACCGGTGACCAGGCGCAATTCGTAACAAAGGACCTGTTTCGGAAACTGGGCGGCTTTCCTGCGCTGCCACTCATGGAAGACGTGGCATTGAGCAAGCTGCTGCGCGCCTCTGGAGCGCCAGCCTGTGCAGAGGTTACAGCCACTACGTCGGCCCGGCGCTGGGAAACCAACGGTATCTTGCGCACAGTGCTACTGATGTGGTGGCTGCGCTGGTTGTATTTTATCGGGGTGAGCCCCTCCGCACTGCTCGAGAAGTACTACCCGCAGACCAGACCAGAGCCCGCCAAACCTGCCACTTTTGAATTTCCAGCAGCCTGTATTGCCGTATTTGCCCGTCCGCCGGTGCCGGGCAAGGTCAAGACCCGATTGCTGCCGGCCCTCGGTCCACAGCGTGCCACAGCATTGTATGAAGCGATGCTGCACCGCTGCCTGGAGACACTGGGCCAGGCGACGCTGGCGCCATTGGATCTGTGGGTTGCAGACAACCCGGAACATGCCGGCCTCACCAGTTTCAGCACAGTGGCAGACATTCATGTGCAAACAGGGGCTGATCTCGGCGAACGCATGATGCACACCATGACAGAAGTATTGTCACGCCCGCGCACGGAAGCTGTGCTGTTCCTGGGTACCGATTGTCCCGCCATGGATGCGGCTTACGTGCGCATGGCGCTGAGTGCCCTGGCTTCTGGCATCGATGTAGTGCTGGGCCCGGCAGAAGATGGGGGATATGTGCTACTGGGGCTTGGGGGCAGCCATCCTGAGTTGTTTCGGGACATACCCTGGGGAACTGAGCGGGTGGCAGAGCGCACCCGGGCACGTATACACCAGTTGGGTCTCAGTTATCTGGAATTGAATACTATGTGGGATGTGGATGTGGCAGATGATCTGCCGCGTCTGGCACAACTCGATCCGCCGCTGGCCTGGTAATGTCGGGTATGGGGCTCAGCGATTGAGGTCTTTTTCCAGGTCCAGCAATTTCTCTGTCAGCCGCTTCAGTTCCACCTCATATTCGCCGGCGATTATGCGGTTGTGCAGGTTAACCACCCTGGTAGCGTCCAGTTCGGGCAGCTGATCGATGGTGTCTTTAAGGTTTTGCAGCATTTCGGGGTCTGGCTCTGCCGCGGACAGGTCGGAACCTGCCTTCAGGTGTGCAACCACTCCTGAGGGTTTTGATTCGCGGGACTTGATGTCTTTGGATCTGGTCACTTCCGGTCTTCTATTTCGAGCTTATCGCTTCCCAGTGATTGTCATACTGGGTGCTGCTGCACAAATTCATCCCTGACTTGCATTGCGCCCATCGTTAGAGCACTTGATGGAGCAATAGTTGGGGCATTATCGCTGCTAAACGCGCCCACTTTATGGTCAAGGTGAGCCCATTGGGTAACAGCGGGTCTGAATTATAGCGACACTCGTCGGGATATCTTTAAGGCTGGTCAGCAAGTTCGCTGGAGAGTGCGGCAGTGCCGTAGATGTCGAGAAAAACCGTGGGAAAACGGCTCGGTTTGCCAGTCATGACATTGATACAGACCAGTGTCCATCGGCCTCTCATGACAGTAATGGCGGTGCCTTTGGCGATGACCTGAAAGCTTCGCTGCAGGCGCAGCTTGCCGTCACAGCCGGTTATCCATGTGCCGATCTGCGGTGCCTGGCCTGCGAAGCTGGGCTGAAAATAGTCATAGTGCGCTGACTGAATGGCCACGCCGCGATTGAGGCGTTTGTAGTCCTCCACGGTCAGCCCTAATGAGGCAGAATGCCCCCAGGCCACGGATTCGCACCAAACTACATAACAGGCATTATTGGTATGACCCATGCCATCGATATCGGTGGCGCTGACCACAATATCGTGGGTATAAGGCTCGGGAAAATCCCACTCCATTAGTCCAACTCCATCAAAAGCCTATTGCATAAATTGCGCCGTGCTGAGATCAAGCAGTTTATCACGGCCTGTCATACTGGCCCGGCAGTATAGCGCCGCATAAATTGCACTGCTGCCTGTTGAAAATTGACTCCCTGTGGTGCGCATTGTCTAATGTGTACGCATGCTGGCAGGGGCACAATACCAATTTACCCTGCACCGACCTTCCCAACGGATTTTTTATGGCTGATGGTACGCGAATACTCCTGATAGATGACAATGCCGAGGCACGTCATGAGTTGGAGATTATTCTGCAGTTCCTCGGCGAATTCATCGTGCCTGTATCAACCACCGACTGGCAGCAAGCCGCAGGTGATTCAGGTAAGTCCGAATACGCTTGTGATATTGCCCTGATAGGCAATTGCGACAGCATCGAGTTGCCCGAGCTTATGCAGGCTTTGTATGACTGGGATGCAGGCGTGCCGTTTGTACTGATCGGCGAAGTGCGCCTGCCCCAGGATCTCGACCCGGTGCTGCGCTCCCAGGTGATAGCCAGTCTCACGCCACCACTGGGCTACCAGCCGCTGCTGGATGCGTTGCATAAGGCCAAGGTTTTTCACGAACACTACAATCGTCTGCGTGATTTTGCAGGCGTGCGGGATTACAACATGTTCCGCAGCCTGGTTGGTAATAGCCAGGCAGTGGAGCGGGTGAGGCATATGATGGGACAGGTGGCCAATTCCGAGGTCAGTGTGCTCATTACCGGCGAGTCGGGCACTGGTAAGGAAGTTGTTGCACGCAATCTGCATTTGAACAGTTCCCGGGCAGACAAGCCGTTTATCCCCATCAACTGTGGGGCCATTCCCCGCGAGCTACTTGAAAGCGAATTGTTTGGTCACGAGAAAGGCGCGTTTACCGGTGCAGTAAGTTCCCGTGCCGGCCGCTTCGAGCTGGCTGATGGCGGCACCCTGTTTCTCGATGAAATCGGCGACATGCCTTTGAATATGCAGGTCAAGCTTTTGCGTGTTTTGCAGGAGCGCAGCTTTGAACGGGTGGGTGGGGTGAAAACACTACAAACCAATGTGCGCATCCTTGCCGCGACCCACAAGAATCTGGAAGACATGATCGAGCAGGGTGAGTTCCGCCAGGATCTTTACTACCGCATCAATGTTTTCCCCATCGAGATGCCACCACTGCGTGAGCGCAGCGAAGACATTCCGTTGTTGATCAATGAATTGATATCAGTGCTTGAGGCTGAAGGGCGCGGGTCTGTGCGCTTCAACTCCAGTGCCATCGCCTCGTTGTCACGTTATCACTGGCCGGGGAATGTGCGGGAACTGGCCAACCTGATTGAGCGCATGGCCATCATGTATCCACACGGCATCGTGGGCATTAGCGATCTGCCTGCCAAGCTGCAGCCAGCAGCAATACGCGAATCCATCATCAGCGCGCGTGAGGCGTTTGTGAATCCGAAAGACAGCATGGCAATGCATGCTGCTGAAGGTGATGCCATATTGCCGCTCAATGGGCTGGATCTGAAAGCCTATCTGGCGAACCTGGAAAAAGATCTGATTGAGAAAGCTCTGGATGACAGCGACGGCGTGGTATCGAAGGCGGCCGATCGTTTGCATATCCGGCGTACTACCCTGGTAGAGAAGATGCGCAAGTACAGCCTGCAAAAGAAGCAGTCGGCGCAGGATGACACGAGCGAAGAAAAGGGCGATGAGTCAGACGATGATGATTCGGGTCAGGCTGCCGCTGGCTAGTTACTACATCGTTCGCTTGTCGCCTCGAATCTAAAATCTGGAATTTTGCCAGTGGTTCAGTTTGAAGGTTTGCAGTGAGTGGACAGGCGTTGGTAGGTGATGCAGATCGGAGACGTCCGAGGCAGGGATGCCGAGGCCGAGCCCACAGGGACGTGGGTATGCGCTCTCCGAGCTGTATCACCTACCAGCGCTTTGTAACCGCCCTGTATTGAAAGCCATCGTTCAAACTGAACCACTGCGGAAGTACCCTTCCAATTGAAGTTCAAACCGCAATCTGAATTGTGTTTCGCTCTGGGCCGCAGCGCATGGCTTAATAGGGATCTAAACAAGCCAGGTCACGGCTTGCGCACTTCTGAGTTGAATTCGAATTAAAACTTGATCTGGAATCACAAACCGGTCACAGAGACATCTGCCATCGTAGCGCTTTCCAGCATCAACTCGATCTTGAGTGAAGCATTCACCTGTTCGATACGCGCCAGCAAGTAATCCCAGTCCTGGGCCAGCCAGATGCTGGTGCTTCTGTTACTGCCTTCTCTGCGCACCCGATCCAGTCGTAAGGCAGCGATCTGCCCAAGCGGTGTATCGAGTATTTCTTTACCCACTTTGCGATATTCCTGCACTTCAATTTCGTCGCCATCGATAACCGAAAAGCTGTAGTGCTCCTGATCAGGATTGGCGATTACTGCAAGGCGCAGGGCCAATTGCAAACTCAAGGGATCTTGCACGCCGGTATCGATCGCAATTTCTGTCAGTTCATCGTCTTCACTGCTCACCGCGACATTGTCGGACCAGAAGTAGCTGATACTTTCAGTGGTGTTGGAGATGCCCGATATCTGGTAGCTGTAATTAAACGGTTGGGGTCCACCGTCCAATAATGCCAGTTCGCTACTCTGTTCCATCTGTGCCACATCCTGGCCCAGTAATTCGGCGCGCACGCGATTGGTCAACCGATACCGACCGTCTTCTAGGCGCGTCAGAAAACGCCGTGCCGAACCAGCCATGCCATTGGTGCTGGCCTCATAACGTGCGGAAAATTCTTTCAATTCCTGGGCTTGTACACCGGTGCCTAACAGGCTACAGAGTGTTGCAAGCGTAGCGATGTATACGCATAGTTGTTTCATCAATCCACTTTGATGCCGTTTGGTGGCAATACCTGGCCATCCAGTTCGGCTTTGTTGTCTTTCATAATAAGACGTTGCTCAGCAAACCAGGTTACAACCTGTGGGTAGAGGGCGTGTTCTTTCTCGGCCACGCGTTTGGCGAGATCGACAGCCGATTCCCCGGGGTCTACCAGTAAACTGCTGTGCGCGATCACAGGGCCGCCATCGAGTTCTTCGGTGACAAAGTGCACCGAGACACCATGCTCGCTTTCGCCCGCATCCAGGACGCGCTGGTGCGTATTCGTTCCCGGGTAGGCTGGCAGCAATGAAGGGTGGATATTGATAATGCGGCCGCGATAATGCTGCACAAACTCCTCGGTCAGAATGCGCATGAAGCCGGCCAGTACAACCAGGTCAGGGTTTGCTGTATCGATTGCCTCGCGCAATGCCTGATCGAATGCTTTCCTGTTTTCAAAATGTTTGTGATCGACTACGCGTGTGGCAATTGCTGCATTGTCGGCCCGGGTGAGGCCGAAAGCATCCGGTTTATTGGAGACAACCAGGCAAACTTCATAACAACTGTTCTGGCTGTTATCGATTATGGCTTGCAGGTTGCTGCCATCACCTGAAATAAGCACAACAACCTGGCATCGATCAGTCATAGGGTTTGTATCAGACTATCTGAACTGCGGGTTCGTCGTTTTTACGCGCAGCAATCTCGCCGATGATGCAGGCTTCGGTGCCATGGCTACGTAAAACTTCCAGTGCAGATTCTGCATCACTGCTCTTGATTGCCAGCACCATGCCAATACCGCAATTGAACGTGCGATGCATTTCGCTTTCTTCCACGTTGCCCTGCTCCTGTAACCAATCAAAGATCGCAGGTTTGATCCAGCTATTCGCTTGCAAGCGGGCGCAGGCATTGTCTGGTAATACTCTGGGAATGTTTTCAGTAAAACCGCCGCCGGTGATGTGGGCAATGGCATGCACATCCACTTTGCCAAGCAGATCCAGAACTGGTTTGACGTAAATCGTGGTCGGGGCTAACAGAGTTTCTCCCAGGGTGCTGTCGCCAAATGCGGAGTTCAGATCGGCGCCACTGACTTCAATAATTTTGCGAATCAGGGAGTATCCGTTGGAGTGAGGGCCCGATGAGGGTAGTCCAATCAGGGTATCACCCACGGCGACGCGATCGGCTGTGATCACGCCATCTTTCTCTACGATACCCACCGAGAAGCCGGCGACGTCGTAGTCTTCGCCCTGATACATGCCGGGCATCTCTGCCGTCTCGCCGCCAATCAATGCGCAGCCTGCCATCTCGCAACCCTTGCCAATACCAGTGACCACTGCCGCTGCAGTTTCCACATTGAGTCCGCCGGTCGCGTAATAGTCGAGAAAGAACAGGGGCTCGGCGCCGCACACGATCAGGTCATTGACACACATGGCGACCAGATCGATGCCAATGGTGTCATGCTGATTCATCTGCATGGCAAGCTTCAGCTTGGTGCCGACGCCGTCAGTGGCGGAGACCAATACAGGCTGGCGGTATTTGCCGGGTATTTCGCACAGTGCGCCAAAACCCCCGAGGTCCGACAGTACTTCAGGGCGGTGTGTGCGTTTGGTGACTGACTTGATGCGTTCAACCAGGGCGTTACCTGCGTCGATATCGACCCCGGCATCGCGGTAACTCAGAGATTTATTCAATGCGATATGCTTCCTGTTGCATGGCAGACCGCAGTCGGCTGACGCAGGTCTGATCTTGTGTGAGGCGCATTCTAGCAAGAAGCCAGTGAGAGTTCAGTCTGGACGCACATAAAATTCTGGTCGTGGTGCAGTTTGAATTTGGCGCGAGCCTGTCAAGCGCTGGTGGATAATACGGATTGGAGACGTCCGGGGCAGGGATGCCGAGGCCGAGCCCACTGGGATGTGGGTTTGCGTTCTCCGATCTGTATTATCTACCAGCGCTCTGTAACTCAACGCAACCATCATGCGCATATCAAAGAACCACTATCAAAATTCACTGCGCGTTGTTTGGATCAGGCAAGCCAAGTATTATCGCTGCCAATGACCAGATTCCGAATTTTCTGTTGTTTACTCCTGTGCCTCGGTATTGGCCAGGGCAGTTTTGCCCTGCAGGTAACCGGGCTTTTTGCTCACCGTATTGCTGTTGCCAACGAAAGTCCGGCCGAGCGTGATCGCGCCATGCGCGAAGCCTTTGCGGCCGTGATCCTCAAAGTGACTGGCCAGGATCGCTGGCTGGCGCACCCGGCCATCGAGCAAGCCAGACAAAACGCCCAGAATTTTGTTCAGGCGGTTTCCTACAGCAGCGAAACCCTGCGTGTGGAAATTGATCCGGAACAGGAGATCGACCCGGATAACCCGCCACCGACTACTCGCGAACAGCGTTATATCGACGTGGATTTCTCCTCACAGTTAATCCAGGACTTGTTGACCAATGCCGGTATTCCCATATGGGACAGCAACAGACCCAGCGTACTGGTGTGGATGGCTTTGCAGGATGCGACGGGTAACCGGCGCATGATGACTGGCGACGTTGATGGGGAAATCATCAACCTGATTCAGGAAATTGCAGCAGACCGCGGCTTGCCGGTAATTTTTCCGGTACTGGATTTTGAAGACCGACAGAATCTGACTGCCGACACGATTTGGTCACTGGATGAAGCGGCGATCCGCACAGCCAGTGCCAGATATGGGGCTGATAGTGTGCTGGCGGGGCGCCTGCATTTTACCGCCACCGGAGAACTGGTTGGCCTTTGGCAGTTTTTATTCCAGGACAATGTCACGGTGTTCGATGGTCTGGATACTGCCTTGCAGTCCTATCTGGAAGTACCGCTAACGCGGATTACCAATGAACTGGCGAGCTACTTCGCTATTCTGCCCGGTGAAGATCAACTCAGTTCAGTCAGGCTCAGGATTGATGGTGTGGGCGACCTGACGGCGTACTCAGCGCTGGTGGCTTATGTCAGCAGCCTGGGATTAGTTGAGACAGTAACCACCGCTGCAGTTGACGGTACCCGCCTGGAGTTGCAATTGGGGTTGTTAGGCAATCCACAACAACTGGCTGAATTGATAGCGCTGGACCGTGACCTCATCCCCATTGATAATACGGCCGCTTCCGAAAACCCTTTCATGCATTACCGCTGGACGCGCTGACAAGTGACCGCTATCCCGACCCAATTGACGCTGGGCATCAGCCTGGATGATGAAGCACGCTTCGAAAATTTTTTGGTTACTGAGCGTAATCAACAACTCGTCAGTGAGCTGCAAAGTCCGGATTACGCAGAACCTTTTTTGTATTTCTGGAGCAACGCGAGTTGCGGGCGCACCCATCTGTTGCAGGCAATTTGTCACGAGGCGGGTAAGCGAGGCGCCAGCGCCATCTATCTGCCATTGGCCAATCGCGACGGTTTCGATCCGGCGATCCTGGAAGGCGCCGAGTCACTCGACCTGGTATGCGTCGATGACGTGCAATTACTGGCGCAGGATGCCCAGTGGGAGCAGGCCCTGTTCAATGCCTTCAATGCCATCAAAGAAACCAACACCTGTCTGATTGTTACGGCCGACACGCCACCGACCAATCTGCAATACGCGCTAAAGGATTTACAGTCGCGCATGGGCAGTGGACTCGTATACCAATTGCAGCAATTGAACGATGCAGACAAGCTTGATTTGTTGCAACTCAGGGCCAGACGGCGCGGGATCAAATTGCCCGGCAAGGTTGCGGACTATATTCTGCAGCGCGCTGAGCGTTCGGTGCCAGCGCTGCTGAACACTCTGGATAAAATTGATGATAGCTCTCTGTCCCAGCAGCGTCAGCTGACCATCCCGCTGGTTAAATCAACCATGGGTTGGTAATAAATCTGGCGCTTATAGCCCAACCTGAAAGTGCTTACGATACTGGCGAATGAAGATAACGAGCCAGGTAAACAGCACTGAACAAATCACCACTTCGATAATACCCAGCCAGCGCCGCGCAGGATCAAAGGCCAGTAGTACTGCGTGAATGAAATACAGTAGCACCACAAACGAAAGCCAGGCATAGGTGCGCAGATGAGTACGATGCAGGCCGGTTGAGAATGGGATCAAGGGTACGACCTGGATTAGCCACACGGCCAGGATGCCGAATGTGAGGCGTTCAAACGACATAATGCTGTTCAGCAGGAAATAGGCGATCAACGCATAGTAAGCCAGCAACACCACCTGACGGTGACGTCGCAAATCCTGCGGCAATTGCGGTTTAACTTCTGTCATGCGTTATACCCGGTTAACCCAGCTTGTCTGCCAGTTTACCGAGGCGCTTACCCATCGCCAGACACAATTCTTCCTCTTCCGCCGACAGCGGTTGTTTGCTGTCGGTGCCAGCCACATGACTGGGGCCGTAAGGTGTGCCGCCGGTGGTTGTCGTGTTCAGTGCATTTTCCGAATAGGGCAGACCACAATAGATCATGCCATGGTGCAACATGGGCAGTGCCATGGTCAGCAAAGTCGTTTCCTGGCCACCATGCAGGGAAGAGGAGGAGGTGAATGTGGCAACAGGTTTGTCGATAAGCGCACCAGATACCCATAACGCACCAGTTTGATCGATAAAATATTTCAGTGCTGCCGCCATGTTGCCAAAGCGGGTGGGGCTGCCTAATGCCAACCCGGCACAGTGGCGCAGGTCGTCTTCTGTGCAGTACACCGCGCCGTCTGCCGGTATCGCCGGTGCGCTCGCTTCAGTGTCGGGCGAAACCGGCGCAACAGTGCGCAGGCGTGCTTCCAGGCCGCCACCTTGTTCGACACCTCGGGCGATGGCCTGTGCCATTTGCGCGGTCGCGCCGTAACGGCTGTAGTATAAAACCAGGATGTAGGGTGAATTCATCAGTTGTCCAATAGCTGCAATACATTTTCTGGTGGGCGGCCGAAGATGGCCTTGTCACCTTTGATGACAATGGGGCGTTGAATCAGTTTCGGGTGTTTGCTGACCAGATCAAAGATGATTTCCTCGCTTAGCGATGAGTTATCAAGCCCCAGTTCTTCGTACTCACCTTCGGTTTTGCGCAACAAATCGCGAATGCCGATACCCAGTTTTTTCAGCAGGCTTTTTATTTCGGGGATGGTCGGTGGATTATCCAGGTAATAGACAATTTCGGGATTGACTTCGTTCTCTTCCAGCAAGGCCAGGGTGGCGCGTGATTTCGAGCAACGAGGGTTGTGGTAAATCGTAATGTCATCCATCAAACTTCTCCTGTAAGCAGTCAGATTGCGATTGCCCGCAAGGCTAATAATAACCTGCCAGCTCTGCAGTGGAAATTTGCCAGATCAATCATGTCGCTCATGAATCTTTAAGTGCAGGTTTCAATTTCTCAGCAATATTATCGCTAAACTTTACCGAGCCGAGCTGGGCTTTGACGATTTCATCAAGCCGTGCCTGAAATTCTTCAATCTGATCCAGTTCTGCCGAGCCTTCTCTGCCACTGAGCGAATCCAGGTTACATTCACGCAATGCAATCCAGATTTCCACCAGCGTACAGTTTTCCACAGCATGGGTAGGTAAAAGCCTGGGTGGTTCATCGTTGGTGCGAGTGATCATGCCAATTTGCTCCAGCATGGCGATGGCTTCCTCCACTGCCAGTGCATTACTGTCCAGCATATGCACCAATCTGTTTTCATCCACTGGCAATTCATTTGCCTGGAAGCGGCGTATGATAATGGCGGCTACTGCCAGTACCAGGCTTTCCTGCTGCTGGATGCTCAGGCGTGGTTGACCACGACCGGTGCGCGCTTTGGCCGGGTTCTGGTGGTAAAAAGCGATGCTGCTGCCAATCAGGGCGACCAGCCAACCGATATAGACAAAGAACATGACAGCGATACCGGTCGCAAATGCCAGGTAGATAGATTCTCTTGCCGAAGAAACGAAGAATCCCTGAAACACAGATCCCATTAATTTCCAGATAAGCGTTGTTACGAAGCCACCGATGAATGCAGATGAGAACCTGACCTTGGTATTGGGCAGGAAGCCATAGGCGAAGGCGAACGCCAGTGACATGAGCAGGATGGATGTCATAAACGCGGTTACGCTGACAATAACGCCACCATAGGTCAGCCCTTCCAGGAAGCGCTCGAAGAAATTGGTGTTGATGTAAGCGGTAATGCTGATCGACAGGAACAACAGCAGCGGACTGACAATTACTGCAAACAAATATTCACTGATGCGATTGGACCAGGAGCGACCGCGCTTGACGGCCCAGATGAAATTAAACGACGACTCGATCTTGCGCATCATGTCGATGACGATATATAGCAGCAGTCCGATACTGGTGATACCGATCACTTCCACTTGCAGATTATCAACGTACCCCAGCACCTGGGACGCCAATTCTTCGCGACGATCACCCAGTGGTTCCATCAGGGTAAGCAAGGTGGGTTCGAGTGAGTTATGTACGCCGAAGCTCTTCAGAACCGCAAACGACAGTGCGAGAAGAGGGAAAAACCCGATCACGGTGGTAAAGACGAGGCTCATGGCGCGCAGGGATAACTGGCCCTGGAACAGGTCACGAAATATGGCGAACACAATCTGGCAGGAGCGCACCAGGGCTCTTTCCCAAATTGGTAGTGAAGGCAAATCCTGCTGCCACAGAAAATGTGTCAGCCACGAACGGCCGCGTTTGTAATGCTCATGAATTTTGGTGTCCGCAAAGGCCATTGTCAGTGTCTACCTGGGTCAAGAGGGCAATAAGGTAACATGATGGGGTCAAATTAGTGGAATACAGGGTACAGGCTTCTTGGACTCAATTTGGCATAAACAAAATATTGCGGGCTAATTTATGAACCAGGATCGCAAAAATTCGATTACAGCTTACAGAGGACTGGTGCGCGGTATCGTGCAGGGCGTGTTCTTCCGTGCCGAGACACAGAAGCAGGCGCATCAATTGGGCATAAAGGGCTGGGTGCGCAATGTCCCGGACGGCAGCGTGGAATTTCTTATTTGCGGAGATGCGAATAACGTCGAGGCTATGTGTCGCTGGCTCAACCAGGGCCCGCCACGAGCGCGGGTCGATGCAGTGGACTTGCAGGCTGTCGAGATAGATACCATGCCAGCAGGATTCGAAATCACCCGCTAGAGCGGCTCGCCAGCGTTTAGTTCAGAAGGTAGCAGGGTCGACAGAAACCCGAGTGCCTTATCCTGATCCACCATTTGCTTGTCACCCGCACCACGGCGGGCATATTCCACCTTGCCGTCGGCCAGGGAGCGTGCCGAAACTACCAGGCGGTGAGGAATTCCCATCAGCTCGGAATCGGCAAACTTCACGCCCGGGCTGGTTTTCTTGTCACGATCATCCAGCAGCACTTCCAGCCCCAATCGCGCAGCTTCGTTATAAAGTGATTCGGAGAAATCGATAACCTGCCGGGATTTGTGTGCATCGATCTGCACAATCACCAGGTGAAAAGGGGCGATATTAAGCGGCCAGATGATGCCGTGATCGTCATGATTCTGTTCGATGCAAGCGGCAACGACACGAGTCACACCGATACCATAGCAGCCCATTGGCATGACTTTGGCTTTGCCTTGCTCGTCCAGCACGGTGGCGTTCAGCGCTTTACTGTATTTCTCGCCGAGCTGGAAGATGTGCCCGACTTCGACACCACGTTTGATCGAAAGTGTGCCTTCGCCATCCGGGCTGATGTCACCTTCTTGCACGCGGCGGATGTCGATGACCTCGGAATATTTAATTGTGTCATCCCAGTTGCAGTTAATCAGGTGTTGGCCTGTAACGTTGGCGCCACATATAAAGTCTGTTAAGGACACAACACTGGGATCGGCGATGACGCGCATATTCAATTTTACCGGACCGATACAACCGGGCGGGCAACCGATCGCCTTTTTAATCTGCTCATCGTCGGCAAACTGCAAGGGCGAGGCGATCCCATCAATCTTCTGCGCCTTGGTTTCATTCAGGTCCTGATCGCCGCGCAACAGCAATGCGACCAGCTCACCGTTGGCGGCGCCGTCAGAATCAGCAGCCTGCACTACCAGAGTCTTGACGATTGTCTCGGCCGCGCAATCCAGTAACTGCGCCACCTCTTCAATAGTCGTAGCGGTGCCAGTATCAACTGTGCTGCGCTGTTCGCCAGAAGGTTTCGTCTCAGGTGCCTGTGGCAGCGTACCTTCGGCCAGCTCGATATTGGCTGCATAGTCGCTGGCGCTGCTGAATACAATTTCATCTTCACCGGAATCAGCCAGTACATGAAACTCATGCGAAGCGCTGCCTCCGATGTTGCCTGTGTCGGCAATGACCGGGCGGTAATCGAGGCCCAGTCGATCGAATATATTGCAGTAGGTCTGGTGCATTAATTCATAGGAAGTCTGTAATGATTCCTGGTCAATATGAAATGAGTAGGCATCCTTCATGATGAACTCACGCGCACGCATTACGCCGAAGCGGGGGCGTCTTTCATCGCGGAATTTGGTCTGGATCTGGTAATAGATAACGGGAAGTTGTCGGTAGCTGCTGTACTCATTGCGCACCAGGTCGGTGATGACTTCTTCGTGGGTTGGGCCCAGGCAAAAATCCCGATCGTGGCGATCCTTAAAGCGCAGTAATTCCGGACCCATGGCGTCCCAGCGCCCCGATTCCTGCCATAATTCGGCGTGCTGTACCACGGGCATGGAGACTTCCAGTGCGCCGGAGGCGTCCATTTCCTCCCTGATAATCTGGCTGACTTTATGGAGGACGCGCAGCCCCAGTGGCAGCCAGGTATACAGTCCACTGGCAAGCTTGCGAATCAGGCCTGCACGCAGCATTAGCTGATGGCTGATAACCTCAGCATCGGCTGGTGTTTCTTTCTGTGTGGCGATGAGATATCGACTGGCTCGCATGGTTTCTTCGCTGCTTTAGACTGATTTTGGTGCTGGAGCGCTGCTCATAATTGTGCCCGGGCTTAAACAAGAAAGGCAGCCCTCTCAGGCTGCCTTAATGATAAAAAATACTCCATTAGGCCAGGCCTATGGACAAGTTTAACCGCTTAGAGGGCAAACTCCTTTAATTTTTTCAATGGCAGTACTTTTACACGCGTGGTTGCCGGTTTGCGTGGAATGTCCATTAGTTCACCCGGTCTGAATGGATTCGGCACATTCTTGCGAGCTGGTCGCGCCGGGCGCACCACTGATTTTATTTTCAGCAGCCCGGGTAATGTAAATTCTCCGACAGCACGTTTTTTGATGTGGCGTTCGATAAGGACTCCCAGTTCATCCAATACCGCAGCAACATCTTTTTTGCTGAGTTCGGTATTGTTCGCAATCTCATTAAGAATTTGCGTCTTGGTATATTTTTTTTGAATTGCTGGAGTCTTTTTTGATGTGCTTGCTGCCTTGCGTGTTGTTGCAGCTTTCTTGCTAGTTTTCTTAACAGCCATACCCGCTCTCTGAATAAATCTTACTGGTTCTTCTTGGAAAATTTCTGTTCTTGTCTGGCGTATTGTTGACAAACTTTTGTCCTTGCCTGAACTCACTCAACCTGAAATAAATCGAATAAACATTTTCAGGGGGGTGTATTTATAAAGCATTCACTTGGGGCTCGCAAGCTTTAAAAACAGTATTGGGAAGATTGTTTGCCAATGTTGATCCAAAATGGTGAGCACAGCTTTTTTGGTGATTTTTTTTGCGACGAATGTGTGCACTGCACTCAAAATGTATTGTTAACCACTTGACAATTTTGAACCCGGGCGAACTCAATTTTTTTACTCACCAGTGAGAAGCGTGAGCGACAATTCCAGCCTGACTATTTTCACTTCTGCCAATAATCCGAGTTGCGTGCCAAATCGGCGTGTGGCATTCAGAATTACCAGATCGGTGTTGACTCGTTTTAGTCTGGAATCAGGGGTGCGGGAAATTTTCCAGTTAAGGTATAATCGCCGGCCTTCATAAAACGGGGTTTGCTCAGCCCGCCTGAAAGCCCGTCAAAGAAGGGCTTTTTTCGGGGTTTTTGATTTTGGATATCAGGTTAAGTCACAGGGTTTAGACATGCCGATTTATGAGTATGAATGCATTGAGTGCGGTCAGCACCATGAGGCGCTGCAGAAGATGAGCGATGCGCCGTTGACCCAGTGTCCGGCTTGCGGCCAGGAAAAGCTTAAAAAGCTTGTCTCGGCGGCCAGCTTTCGCCTCAAGGGCGGCGGCTGGTATGAGACAGACTTCAAGACTGGCAACAAGAGGCAGATAGCTGACTCTGGCGGCGACGCCAAATCAAAAGGCTCTGACAAGGGTGACAGCGGCAAGAGCGAGAGTGGCAAGAGCGAGAGTGGCAAAAGTGAGAGCGGCAAGAGTGATGCCGGGAAAACTGCAGCAGCCAAGCCTGCCAAGACCGCATCAACCTCGAGCAAATCAGCCGAATAGACCATGGCAGTTCTGGCTGCTGGGGAATTAACAGGAATTACAGGATTAGTGTATGCGTAGCCATTATTGTGGTGAATTAAATGAAGCTCATGTGGACCAGGAGGTCACACTGTGTGGCTGGGTTCATCGTCGCCGCGACCATGGTGGGGTTATTTTTCTCGACTTGCGAGATCGTGATGGCATCTCCCAGGTGGTTTTTGACCCGGATACCGTTGAGAGCTTTGCCATCGCTGAAGGCGTGCGCAATGAATTTGTCGTAAAGGTAGTTGGCCGCGTCAGATTGCGTCCGGAAGGCACCATGAATGCGGATATGCCTACGGGCAAAATCGAGGTGCTGGGCAAGCAACTGGAAATTCTCAACGAAGCCAGGACGCCTGCTTTCCAGCTTGATGAGCATGCCGAAGTCGGCGAAGACGTGCGCTTGCGGTTTCGCTATATCGACCTGCGTCGTCCTGAAATGGCCGAGCGCTTGCGATTTCGCTCCAAGGTAACCAATACCGTACGTAATTTCCTCGATGACAACGGGTTTCTCGATATCGAAACGCCGCTGTTGACCAAGGCCACTCCAGAGGGCGCTCGCGACTATCTGGTACCGAGCCGAACTCACCAGGGCAAGTTCTTTGCATTGCCGCAATCACCCCAGTTATTCAAGCAGATTCTCATGGCATCTGGCATGGATCGCTATTATCAGATTGCCAAGTGCTTCCGCGATGAAGACTTGCGCGCTGATCGCCAGCCGGAATTTACCCAGATCGATGTCGAGACTTCATTCATGGATGAAGAGGGCATCATGTCCATAATGGAAAAGCTCATCAGCCAGGTATTCAAGACGCACCTGGATGTAGACCTGGGTGAATTCCCTCGCCTGAGCTATGCCGAGGCCATGCGGCGCTATGGATCCGACAAGCCGGACCTGCGCGTGAATCTGGAGTTGATCGACATTGCCGACCTGATGAAGGATGTGGACTTCAAGGTATTCAGTGGCCCGGCTAATGATGCGGGCAGTCGCGTTGTTGTGTTGCGCGTACCGGGTGGGGCGGAACTGAGCCGTAAAGTGATAGACGATTACACGAAGTTTGTCGGGATTTACGGAGCCAAAGGCCTGGCCTGGGTCAAAATCAATGATCTGGCTGCCGGCATGGAAGGCTTGCAATCACCGATTTTGAAATTCATGCCGGAAGAAAAAGTGCAGGAGCTGTTGAAGCGCATTAACGCAGAAAACGGCGATATCCTGTTTTTTGGCGCAGACAAAACACGCGTCGTTAACGAAGCCATGGGCGCTCTGCGTCTCAGGGTGGCGCAGGACACCAATCAGGTGGGATCCGGATGGGCACCTTTATGGGTTGTGGATTTTCCCATGTTCGAAAAGGAGTCCGATGGCAGCCTTAACTCGCTGCACCATCCATTTACGTCTCCTTCTTGCGATGCGGACAGCCTCGCAGCAGATCCCGAGAATGCGTTGTCGCGAGCCTATGACATGGTTCTCAATGGCACCGAGCTAGGTGGCGGCTCGATCCGTATCAACAAGCCCGCAATGCAGCAGGCGGTTTTCAAAGTGTTGGGCATAGGTGACGAAGAAGCGCAGGAGAAGTTTGGCTTTCTGCTGGACGCACTAAGCTATGGTTGCCCGCCCCATGGCGGTATTGCCTTCGGCCTCGATCGTTTGATCATGCTGATGACAGGAGCCACCTCCATCCGGGACGTCATAGCGTTTCCGAAGACCCAGTCAGCAGCCTGTCCGCTTACAGATGCGCCAGGTAATGTATCCGCGCAACAATTGCGTGAATTGAATATCAAGCTGCGGGAACAACCCAAGGCTGAAACAGACGAATCAAAATAAGTCACAGGAACAAGTAACAGGAAGGTAACGAGGTAGGCTATGGCAGGTCACAGTAAATGGGCCAACATCAAGCACCGGAAGGCCGGGCAGGATGCCAAGCGCGGCAAGATATTCACCAAGATAATTCGTGAGATTACTGTTGCTGCCCGCTTGGGTGGCGAAACCATCGCCGATAATCCCCGTTTACGAGCGGTAGTCGACAAGGCGCTGGCCGCCAATATGACTCGCGATACTATCGATCGCGCGATCGCCCGGGGTGCAGGAACAGGCGAGAGCGACAATGTCGAAGAGTTGGTTTATGAAGGTTATGGCCCCGGCGGAGTCGCAATATTGCTGGAGACCATGACTGACAACAAGAATCGCACCGTCGCCGAAGTGCGCCATGGTTTTAGCAAATTTGGTGGCAATCTGGGCACGGATGGCTCGGTGGCGTACCTGTTCGAAAAGACTGGCATCATTCATTTCGCCCCTGGCGCGAATGAAGAAGCCATTATGGAAGCGGCGCTGGAGGCCGGCGCTCACGACCAGGTGACCAATAGTGATGGCAGCATCGATGTCATGACTTCGCTGGAAACTTTCGGACCTGTGCAGGACGCACTGAAAAATGCCAGCCTTGAATGGGAAAGTGCCGAAATGACCATGCTGGCCTCTACCGAAGTTGAACTGGATCACGATGGTGCCGAAACACTACTTAAGCTGGTAGAACATCTGGAAGATCTGGATGACGTACAGAATGTCTACTCCAACGCCCATATCTCTGACGAGGTGGCGGCTCAACTCTAAGCACTGGCGCTCATTGCCGGGCAGGTTCGGTAGTCATGGCCCTTATACTGGGCATTGATCCTGGTTCACGTGTGACCGGTTTTGGTCTGATCAACGCCACCGGCAATAAACTCGAATATGTCCACTGCGGTTGCATCCGCACTGAAATCGAGTCATTGCCTGAACGCCTTAAAATCATCTTCGCCGAACTGTGTGACGTCATCGAGCGTTATGCGCCGCAACAGGCAGCCATAGAAGAAGTGTTCATGGGCAGAAATGCCGGCGCTGCCCTGAAGCTGGGCCAGGCGCGCGGCGCAGCCATGGTTGCCTGTTTGCATCATGAACTACCGGTCGATGAGTATTCTGCGCGCAAGGTGAAACAGGCCGTGGTAGGTGCGGGCGCGGCTGAAAAAGGCCAGGTGCAGCACATGGTCAAAGCCCTGCTCAAGATAAGTGATAACATAGCTGAAGACGCGGCAGATGCGCTGGCAGTTGCCATTTGCCATGCCAATACCCAGGCAAGTCTCATTCGGATGTCAGGGGCCCGCTCATTCAGCAGGAAGAGATTTAAGCAGTGATCGGACAAATACGCGGAGTGCTGATTGAAAAAAATCCACCGGAGATAATGGTGGACGTGCAAGGCGTGTGCTATGAGGTGCACGTGCCAATGAGCACGCTGTTTCAACTGCCTGAGCTGGGCAAGAATGTGTTGCTGCATACCCATTTCGTCGTACGCGAAGACGCCCAGCAGCTCTTTGGATTTATCAACACCAAAGACAAGTCGATGTTTCGTGCGTTGATCAAGGTTAACGGTGTCGGACCGAAGATGGCGCTGACGATTCTTTCGGGTATGGAAACCGATGATTTTGTGCGAACGATTCGCAATAATGACGTCAATGCCATGGTCAGTATGCCGGGCATCGGGAAGAAAACTGCCGAACGCCTGATAATTGAAATGCGCGACAGACTCGATGAGTGGTCATCAGCATCTGCCGACGTGGCGGTCGCTGCTGGCGATGGCAAACCGAATGTAAACACATTTTCGCGCGATGCCGAGACTGCATTAATTGGATTGGGTTATAAGCCCCAGCAGGCAGCCCGGGCCATCGCCGGCGTATTGAAAGACAATGAGGACATTGCCGACAGCGAAGTGCTGATTCGTCTGGCGCTCAAGAGCATGGCCTAGCCCTGCAGGATTGAATGAATGAATGAAGAACGACTGATATCTGCAGTAGGAGACCTGGAGGAGGACCGGCAGGATCGTGCTATCCGACCGATACACCTCAAGGACTACGTGGGTCAGTCAGAAGTTAAAGAGCAGATGGATATATTTATCAGTGCTGCTCGTAATCGCAAGGAACCCCTTGACCACACTCTGGTATTTGGTCCTCCGGGGTTGGGCAAGACCACATTGGCCAATATTATCGCCAATGAGATGCAGGTCTCTATCAAAACCACTTCCGGGCCGGTGCTGGAAAAAGCCGGTGACCTTGCTGCCATGTTGACCAATCTCGATGAAGGGGATGTGCTGTTTATCGATGAGATACATCGTCTGAGTCCAGCCATCGAGGAAATCCTTTATCCGGCCATGGAGGATTACCAGCTGGATATTATGATAGGTGAGGGACCGGCGGCCCGATCTATCAAGTTAGACCTGCCCCCTTTTACATTGGTTGGGGCTACCACGCGAGCAGGTCTGTTGACTTCACCGCTGCGCGATCGCTTCGGCATTATCCAGCGACTGGAATTTTATTCCATTGAAGAGTTAAGCAGTATCGTAATTCGTTCAGCCAGTATTCTGGGCACTACTATAGATAAGGAGGGTGCCGCTGAAATCGCCAAACGTTCGCGTGGCACTCCGCGCATCGCCAATCGATTATTGCGCCGGGTCAGAGACTATTCCGAGGTCAAGGGCGACGGCCAGGTCAATCTGGGCAGTGCAGAAAAAGCACTTGATATGCTCAGCATCGACAAGAATGGCTTCGATCATATGGACCGCCGCCTGTTGATGACCATGATTGAAAAATTCGATGGTGGTCCGGTAGGCATAGATAGCCTAGCGGCGGCGATCAGCGAAGAGCGGGATACTATTGAGGACATTCTAGAGCCATACCTGATTCAGCAGGGTTTTATGATGCGCACCCCTCGTGGCCGCGTGGTGACCCAATATGCCTACCGCCATTTCGGACTAAAGCCCTCGCAGGCACTGGATGACCTCTTTACTCAGGAAACCGACCCGGAATCCGCAGCGAAGACATAATTGAGCCATATTTCACCAGCATTCTGCCGGTATTGATCTTTGCGTAGTTAGTTTTGTCCCGTTAAATCGAAATTCCCGAAACTATTTCACCAATTGGCCGAATAAACCCAGTGAAATCACGGATTTCCTGACGATTTTTCCTGTCAAAGATATACTTTTGACTGCATTGCTTTTGAAGATTTGGAGACCATTACGTGGACCAGGGAATAAGTACACTGGAGCTGATATTAAACGCGAGCCTGCCGGTTCTGATCGTCATGCTGATCTTGCTGGGCCTGTCGGTGTTGTCCTGGGTGCTGATTATCCAGCGCTGGCTGGTGGTTTCGGCGGCCCAGAAGGGTGTGTTCAGCTTTGAAGACAGGTTCTGGTCCGGCATGGACCTGAGCCAGCTTTATAAGGAAGGCACCCAGATGCAGAAAGATGGCGACCAGCTCGTGGGTATGGAAAATATCTTTCGCGCCGGTTTCAAGGAATTCATGCGGCTGCGGCAACAGGGATCGGTGGACAAGGAAGCCATCATGGAAGGGACCCAGCGCGCCATGCGCGTGGCCTATTCACGGGAAGAGGGCAAGCTGGAAAAACACCTGCCTTACCTGGCAACAGTCGGCTCGGTTTCACCTTATATAGGTTTGTTCGGTACGGTCATCGGTATCATGAATGCCTTTATCGGACTGGCCAACCAGGCCCAGGCCACTTTGCAGGTAGTAGCGCCGAACATCGCTGAAGCCCTGTTTGCTACCGGACTGGGCTTGTTCGCGGCAATTCCGGCGGTCGTGGCCTATAACCGTTATTCATCCTCGGTTGAAAACATCACGAGTAGCTATATTACTTTCAGTGATGAGTTCTCCAGCATTCTTCACCGCCAGATTCACAGCAACTAACACAGCAGATTAGCGGAACCTCATCATGGAAATCATGGTTCGAAAAAAGCGCAAGCCGATGAGTGAAATCAATGTGGTGCCCTACATTGACGTCATGCTGGTTTTGCTGATCGTGTTCATGGTTACAGCGCCACTATTGAATCAGGGTATAGAGGTCGATCTGCCACAGGCTAATAATGAGCCGCTGGATATCGATGAAAACCTCGAGACGCTGGTCGTGTCGATTACCTCCGAGGGTGAATATTTTCTCAGTCTTGGCGCCACGGGTGATGAAAGAGAATCGCTGAGTCTGGAAGCTGTTGCCGATCGAGTCGGTCGTGTTCTGGGTGCCAATCCTGAAATTCAGGTCCTGATCGAGGGAGACACCAATGCCAATTGGGGCGCGATGATTACGCTTATAACCGCGTTGCAACAGGCAGGCATGGTGAGTCCGAGTTTCATTACACAGCCGCTGGATAGTATTTAAATCGTCATGAATTCACCCATGCAGCAACTGGTCATCTATAACGGCTACCCCTTGTCGGTAGTCGCTGCGGTCGGGCTGCACATTCTGTTGCTGGCGGCGGTGATCTATTGGCAATCCAGCAGTAACAGAACCGAGGCGCTGGAACTGGTGCAACCGACGGTGATCAAGGCGCTGTTTATTGATGAGAATCCACAGGTGATTAACCAGCAAAACCTGGAGCGTCAACGCATAGAACGCATCGAGCAGCAACGCCTGGAGCGGGAGCGTGAACAGCAGCGTCAGGCCGATGAGGCCGCACGACAGGCAGAGGCGGAACGCCAGCGCCAGCAGGAAGCGGCAGAGCGAGCGGCGTTGCTTGAACGACAAGAACTGGAACGCCTGCGGCAGGAGCAATTGCAAAGGGAGCGTGACCTGCAAGCACAAGCTGAAGCCGAGGCGGAGCGCCGCCGTCAGCAACAGGCTGAGGCCGAGGCACAACGAGAGCGAGAGGCAGAAGCACGCCGTCAGCGTGAAAACGCCGCCGCCCAGGAGGCCGCAGCACAGGCAGCGCGTACCGAATATGAACTGGTGCAAAGTGCGACAGCGATTATTCAGCGCTATGTACAGGAACAATGGTCACGTCCGCCCAGCGCACGCAATGGTATGCGTGCCGTGCTACGTATTCAGATGCTTCCGACCGGTGACGTGACTAACGTTACTATCGTGGAATCAAGCAACGACCCGGCTTTTGACAGATCCGCTGAAACCGCGGTTTTTCGAGCTGCACCATTTACAGAACTACAGAATTTACCGATTAATATTTTTAATCAGAATTTCCGTACACTGTCACTGATCTTCCAACCAGAGGACTTGTTAAATTGAAGTTACGAACAATCTTTTTCAGCCTGCTTTGTGGTTTCTCAACGGCCACGTATGCCGAGTTGAGTATTCAGATCACCCAGGGCATAGACAACCCGATTCCCATTGCCATCGTGCCATTCTCCATAGAGAGTGGTGGTGTGCTCAGTGAGGATGTTTCGCAGATCGTGATTAACGACCTGGAGCAAGTTGGTGAATTCCGCGCGCTCTCGCGAAATAATATGCTGAGCTTGCCGAGTGAAGCGGCGGAAGTGTTTTATCGAGACTGGCGCACACTGGCTCAGGACTACCTGTTGATTGGCAAGATCGATCGCGCACCGGGCAGTCAGCTGGTTTCAGTACAGTATGAATTATTCGATGTGAACCGGGAGTTGCGACTGGCTGGCGAAGTGCTGACCGGCAGTGTTACACAACTGCGCGATATCGGACATGCAATCAGTAATGTGGTCTTCGAAGAGGTTACCGGTATCCGTGGCGCCTTCAGTACGCAGATACTTTATGTGGTGGCCGATTACATCGGGCCAGACGATGCCATATTCCGCCTGGAAAAATCCGACTACGACGGAGCGCGCGCCCAGGTGTTGCTGGAGTCTCGCGAACCAATTATGTCACCCAGTTGGTCGCCTAACGGACGCGAAGTGGCTTATGTTTCCTTCGAAACCGACCTCCCGCGCATTTATATTCAGAATATCGCAACCGGGGAAAGGCGGCAGATTACCAATTACCCCAATATCAACTCCTCGCCAGTGTGGTCACCTGATGGCACCAAATTGGCGATGGTGCTCTCCAAAGACGGCAGCCCGGATATTTATGTGCAGGATCTGGTCACCAACGAATTGATGCGGATAACTGACCACCCCAACATCGATACTGAGCCGAGCTGGTCCAATGATGGGCGGTCAATCGTGTTCATGTCTGATCGCACCGGTCAGCCCCAGATTTATCAGATGGAAATCGGCGGTAGCGCCTTCGATGTGGAGCGTCTGACATATGACTGTTTTCAGTGCGCCAAGGCCAAATTTCTGCCCGATGGGGTGAATCTGGTGCATGTACGGCGTGAAACGCGCCAGAGTCCGCAATACCAGATTGCGATACTGAATATAGAGACTCTCAGGGTGATTACCCTGACTGATACTTCGCTGGATGAATCGCCCAGCGTGGCACCCAATGGCAGCATGATTATCTATGCCACCAAGTTCAATGGCAGGGGCGTGCTGGACGCCGTCTCCATTGACGGTCGGGTAAAGTTCCGTTTACCATCCTCGCAGGGTGACGTGCGGGAACCTAGCTGGTCTCCGTTTCTGAATTAGCAGCTAATACAAGCGGATAGCGGTGTGAACTGCGGCAGCAACTATTACTAAAATTCAGTGCAATTTTGCACAAATATCCGATAATGCGCGTACTGGCAGGATACTGATTGTGAGTAAGTGTGAGTTATCGCAGGAGTTCAGGCCGATTGGGCTGAAAAAAGTACCAAGATTCGCAGTTGCTGCCGATATAGAACGGCAGTAGCTCAATTTTATATAAAGTCTTTGGAGGACTTGAAGAGTGGCAATGCAAAGTAATAAATTTTTAAGAATTGGCATTATGGTTTTGGCGCTGTTCGCCTTCGCGGCATGCAGCTCAACCAGCGATACTGAGGGCATGGATTCATCCACTACCTCCAGCAGCGGATCAAATGCGACTTCATCAGGTACTTCTGGTAGCGGAAGCCTGTCACAGGAAGATATTCGTCGTCAGAATGCACTACGTGAAACAGTCTTCTACTTCGATTTTGATGTGGCGGAATTTCAGGCAGAAGATCGGGAAACCCTGACTTACCATGCGCGTGACCTGGCTGCTAACCCCAGCAAGCAAGTTCGTCTGGAAGGTCACGCTGATGAGCGTGGAACCCGTGAGTACAATCTGGCCCTGGGTGAACGCCGTGCTAACGGTATCCTCAACTACCTGATTGTTAATGGTGCTGCACGTTCACAAATCGAAGTCGTGAGTTATGGCGAAGAACGACCGGCTGCAAGTGGCCAGACTGAATCCGCCTACGCGCGTAATCGTCGAGTGGAAATTGTTGCCAGATAGGAACTATGAAGAACCCCCTTATTGTCGTAGCCAGACAAGTCGTAATATTAACCGCCGCAGTAGTAGTAAGCGTTAATGCTGCGGCTCAGGGGGTAGGTAGTATTGTCGAGTCCCAGGGGGTAACCCTGGGACAAGCAAACAATAGTTCCAGCACTCGCAGTGCTCCGCCAGTGAACAACGACGCCCTGTCGTTACTACTGGAGCAAAACCAGCAATTGCAGGCTGAAGTACAGGCCTTGCGCGGTCTGGTGGAACAGCAGGGGTTTGAAATCCGACGCCTGCAACGTGATTCCCTGAATCGATATACCAATCTTGATGAACGCTTGACTTCACTGGAGAGCAATCCATCCAGTGTTGCTGCCACGCCGCCTGTTACACCCACTCCATCGACCAGCAATTCCCCTGCCAACAATGCCACCAATGCTGCTGACCCGACACGTCGGCCGATTGTGGCGAACAGCTCTTCAACTACAACTAATACCACCGCATCGGGTAATTCAGGTCTGGCGCGTAATAGTTTGAATGATCCGGTGCCCGCGCGCACGAATAGCCGACCCACGCTTGAACCGGCCGTGTTAAGTGAGCAGCAGCTTTACCAGATGGCGTATGACTCGGTAATTAACAGTAACTTCGAGCGTTCTATCGCCGAATTCGACCAGTACCTCAGCATCTACCCCCAGGGGCGTTTTCTGACCAATGCCCATTACTGGAAAGGGCAGGCGTATCTGTATCTTGATCGCTTTGAAGAAGCGCGGCAGTCATACGAAATCATCATTGATGATTACCCTGATTCACCCAAGCTGCCTGATGCCATGTACGGACTCGGTCTCGCGTATGAGGGCATGGGTAACATCAGTCAGGCACGTCAGATCCTGAACAATATCAAACGTCGGTTCCCCAATACTGGCGTGGCCAATCTCGCCGACACTCGTTTGCTCTCACTAGACTAGACTCGCATGTATAATGCGGGCTATGAGCAACCAGCCCAGCCTTAGAATCACAGAAATCTTTCATTCGCTTCAGGGTGAAGCCCTTACGGTGGGTCTGCCCACTGTATTCGTGCGGCTGACTGGCTGTCCCTTGCGCTGCCAGTACTGCGATACCGCTTATGCCTTCGAAGGGGGTGAGCAAATCACGCTCGAGGCCATACTTGACCAGGTTGCAACATATGGTGCGCGTTATGTCACCGTGACCGGGGGCGAGCCGATGGCGCAGCCCAATGTGCTGCCACTCATGAAGGCCCTGTGTGACGCAGGCTATGAGGTGTCGATCGAGACCAGTGGTGCGATGCCAATCGATGCCATAGATGAAAGGGTGTCTATTGTGCTGGACCTGAAGACACCTGGTTCGAGGGAGGTCGCGCGGAATAATCTGGATAACCTGCGTCGCTTGCGCGCCCGCGACCAACTCAAGTTTGTAATCTGTGATCACGATGACTACGTTTGGTCCAAAGCCCAGATAGATCAGCATGATCTGGCGGGGCGGGTAGGTGCAATTTTGTTCTCGCCATCGCATGAAGAACTAAAGCCCAAACAACTGGCCGAGTGGATTCTCAAAGACAGTCTTCCGGTACGTATGCAGATGCAAATGCATAAATACATATGGGGAGACGAACCCGGGCATTAGGGTTTGGATTTAATGGATAGTGATGTGAAGAAAAAGGCAGTGGTTCTGGTATCAGGTGGATTGGATTCAAGCACCTGTCTGGCCATAGCGCTGGCACATGGCTTTGAATGTTATGCCATGAGTTTTGACTACGGCCAACGTTCCAGTTCCGAACTGGCGGCTGCGGGCAGGGTGGTGGCGGCCAATCAGGTACAGGATCACAAAATCATCAAACTGCATATGGGCGCAATTGGTGGTTCGGCACTGACCGATAAATCCATCGCAGTACCCGAGGCGGCAACTGAAGGGATTCCGACGACCTATGTACCTGCGCGCAATACCATGTTTCTGGCCTATGCACTCGGTTGGGCGGAAGTTTTGCAGGCTGATGCCATTTTTATTGGAGTCAACGCAGTCGACTATTCTGGGTATCCGGATTGTCGCCCGGAGTACATCAGCGCCTTTCAGCAGTTGATCAACCTGGCGACCAAAGTGGGTGTGGAGGGTGCTGTTATCACCCTGGAGACGCCACTGATTGATCTGAGCAAGGCAGAAATTATTCAAACAGGCGCGCGCCTCGGCGTCGATTATGGCCTGACAGTATCCTGTTACCAGGCAGATGAATCGGGGAGAGCATGTGGTCTCTGCGATAGCTGCAGATTACGGCGGCAAGGCTTCGCTGAAGCAGGTGTCGAAGATCCGACGCAGTACCAGCCAGGTGCCTGAAAACCTCAATTCAAGCTTGAGTTTTTCGATTTTGATAGTACTATACCGGCCTTTCGCGAGTCGTTCGCTCATTTGCTGCAGCGAAGGCAGAAAATCAGACTTTCGCGAGAAGTAAATTAATATTTGGGTCGTTAGCTCAGTCGGTAGAGCAGTTGGCTTTTAACCAATTGGTCGTAGGTTCGAATCCTACACGACCCACCAA
>Ga0181593_10000495_pt1 | contig 34382 bp, 39 predicted proteins | sample 071ome_19_FD_133756 | JGI IMG/M metagenome (GOLD analysis project Ga0181593, IMG submission 133756) | Coastal salt marsh microbial communities from the Groves Creek Marsh, Skidaway Island, Georgia - 071413AT metaG (megahit assembly) | ecosystem: Environmental > Aquatic > Marine > Intertidal...
CAAAGGGCGGTGCGGGCGGATTGCCGGCATCGACAATGATGACAGTCCGTTTTGCGGCCAGCCGCTGGTAACCGGTATGGGGGGCATTGCTGATAGCTTTGGTTTTGGTGCCGGATTGAAGAAATGTTTGATTAATCTCGTCGTTGGTTTCTGCCGTGCCGCCGTTGAACAATGCGAGGCCGCCGTCGCCATGGCGTAGACAGCGCAGGATGGGTCCCATGCGATCGATGGCTCTTTGTAACGATACCGGAACTTCTGTTTGACTGTTGATGAGGGCTGCACGGATATCGATAAAATGACGCAGCAATTGAAGCATCAGTGATGGATTTCGGCTGATGTGGCCACCGTCGGGCAAGATTTGTTTTTCAATGGCTTTTTCAAGCCGTGACAAGCCATCCTTCAACAGCGCGTCGAATCCCGAAAGACAAATACTGCCGTAAATCATACCTTTGAGTGGCAGAAACGAGCGTTCGTCTTGGGTGGATGTGCCGATAACTCTTTTTAAATGACGAAGCTGGCGCGCAATTGAATCGGAAAATTTTAAAATTTCTTCATCACTGAAATTTTGTGTCAAAAATGATTGATGTTGCAGCCAATGACTCAGGCGCTCACCGAGGATCTCGGGCTGCCACGATAACGGCTGCCATGATCCTTGATCGGCAATCCAGGATTTCAATAAGGCCTGTGCCTGTTTTCTTGCCGCTTCCGTGCCGACGGCTTGTAAATCCGTTAGCCAGGCAAATCGGTGATACATACGGGCTTTCGGGTCGGTATCAGCGAAACCGTGCCAGGGCACATCATCCAAATACTTCGTGATGCCCGGCAGTAATGAGGGCGAATCCAAAAATGGCTCGGCCGCGCTTGGATTGCCGGGCCAGGGGTGCGGCGGGATCGTTTGAATATGTTCCGGAATCCGGCCGGACAAAATCCAATGATAAAACCGTGAACCGAACACGCAGCGGTTAAATTTGGGCCAAGTTAAAACCATGGACAGGTTTATCTTCCAACGAAACCGTTTGAAAATTTAGTCGAGCTCAAACGCGTTTTTATAATCTAGTTTGAGCGCAGGGTCCTGATCTTCTTTCTTCAGCAGACAATTTCCGACAACCAGGACATCGATTTCGGATCCCATCAAGCAGCGAAACGCATCCTCCGGCGTGCAGGCAATCGGCTCGCCGCGAACGTTAAAGCTCGTGTTCACCAACACGGGGCAATCCGTTAGTTCTTTGAACCGAGAAATCAGGGCATGATAACGGGGATTGGTTTCCCGGTGTACGGTTTGCACGCGCGCCGAATAGTCGACATGCGTCACGGCGGGAATTTCCGAGCGTACGACGTTCAGTTGTTCAATACCGAAAAGCGATTTTTCCTGATCCGTCATGGCGCGGCGCCGGTTTTCGACGACATCGGCGACAATCAGCATATAGGGGCTGTCCGCATTCAACTCGAACCAATCGGCGGCGTCTTCGCTTAAAACGGACGGGGCGAAGGGCCGGAACGATTCCCGGTATTTTACTTTTAAATTTAATGTTTTTTGCATGCTCGCCGAACGTGGATCACCGAGAATCGACCGGCCGCCAAGCGCGCGCGGCCCAAATTCCATGCGGCCTTGGAACCAGCCGACCGCCTTTTCGTCTGCAAGCGCCTGCGCGGTTACTTCGATGACGTCTTGATCGCTGAGAACCGTGAATTTGCCGCCCGCCTCTTGTAGCCGTTGTTCGATGTCTTTTTGTGAAAACGCGGGACCGAGATAGCTGCCATGCATGGCATCGGCATTGCCGTTAAGCTTGCGTGGTTGTTTTTGATAGAGATGATAAGCACAGAGTGCGGCACCCAAGGCGCCGCCCGCATCGCCGGCGGCCGGTTGCACCCAAATATTTTCGAAAGCACCATCGCGCAGTACTTTGCCGTTGGCGACGCAATTGAGCGCGACACCGCCAGCCAGGCAAAGATTTTTTGAGCCCGTTTCTTTCGCCAAAGAACGGGTTAATTTCAGCACCACTTCTTCAACGGCTTTTTGTACCGATGCCGCTAAATCCATATGTTTCTGGGTCAGCAGCTCTTCCGGCGGACGAACCGGGCCGCCGAAAAGTTCGGCGAATTTGTCGTTGGTCATACGAAGTCCGGTGCAATAGTCGAAATAATCTTGATTAAGCCGGAACGATCCGTCGTCTTTTACGTCAATAAGATGGTCGAAAATGAGATCAACGTATTTCGGTTCGCCGTAAGGCGCTAGGCCCATCACTTTGTATTCACCGGAATTGACGCGAAAGCCGGTGTAATACGTGAACGCTGAATACAAAAGTCCAAGCGAATGCGGAAAGTGAATTTCCTTCGTCATTTGCAGATCGGCGCCGTTTCCTTGAGCGACAGACGTGGTCGCCCATTCACCGACACCATCCATGGTCAGGACGACGGCTTCTTCAAAAGGCGAAGGAAAAAATGCCGAAGCGGCGTGGCTTTGATGGTGCTCCGAAAACAAAAGCTTGTTTTGCCAATCGAAATCCGGGTCGTATGTCTTGAATTGTTTGCGCAGCAAGTCTTTTTGGAAAAGTTTTTCGCGCAGCCAAACCGGAATAGCCATGCGAAACGATTTGAAGCCGCGCGGCGCAAAGGCGACATAGGTTTCCAGCAGGCGTTCGAATTTTAAAAACGGCTTATCGTAAAAGGCAACAAAATCGATGTCTTTAAGCGTAACCCCGGCATGCTCTAGGCAATAGGCGATGGCGTTCTCCGGAAATCCTGCGTCATGTTTTTTGCGTGTAAACCGCTCTTCTTGAGCCGCCGCAGTAATAATCCCGTCTTCAATAAGTGTTGCGGCACTATCGTGATAAAATGCTGAAACGCCGAGAACGCGCAAAGCGGTGTCCTTTTAAAAGATCGTATAGATGAACGGCGCGACGGCTGATCCTTGGCTTAAAACAACGAGACCGCCGAAGATTACCATCATAATAATGATCGGTAATAACCAGAATTTTTTTCGCGTTCGTAAAAACAGCCATAATTCGGCTAAGAAAGACATTGTATTTCCTAAAATTGATTACGCATTGTTTTTGGGTCAGGACCCGGCGGTTGACGTTCGATCCAATAGCTTTTTACGGATGGGTCAAATTTACGATTAAGCGAATCTTTGCCGCATAGCTTCATGATGAGAGCAACCGGTGTCACGGTTGTAAAAAATATCAACGCCATGATAATTGGGTTAACGATATTATGCAGGAGCAGGCCAAAGCGGAACCATAACCAATTGAGCGGCTTTAAAAGTGCCGGTGCCAATAAGCTAAGGGCCAGGAAAATGCCGGCGACGATCATTGACCATAAGCGAACAGCACCATCGTTAATGAGCGGCCAGAGCCCGATGATAATGAAGACAACGGCAAATACGATTCCCAGCGCGCGCTCTGAACCGGCCTTAACCTCGTTCTCGCGCGTTAGGTCTTCATGAAATGACGGTTGCTGTGCCATTGGTTTATCCGTTTGCTATAGGGTGTTTACTACCCTATCGACCAAAACGTAAAGGTTTCCTTGCTTTATGAGGCCTGCTTTAGCCGGGCGGCGAAAAATCCATCCATGCCGCCGTGTTCATCTAAGTCGTGGGGCAGGGTGCGTAAGGCTCCTTCTTCTGTCAGCCAGTCATTGAATCCAAAGACTTCATCGCCGCGGATAGGGTCCCGGATCCAATTATCCTGATGGCTTAAAAATGCCGAAATCTGAGCGGGCCCCTCCTCGATTTGCAGGGAGCAAGTACAATAGACAATCGTGCCACCGGGCTTGATCATGGCGGCTGCCGCCTGCAATAGGGCTTGTTGTATAGTGGCGACGGCTGAAATATCGCCGGGTTGTTTTAACCAAGAGATGTCAGGATGGCGCCGGATGGTGCCGGTTGCCGTGCAGGGGGCATCGATCAGTACACCGTCGACCGGTTCGGCGGGTCGCCAGGTTCGGCTATCGGCCTTGATGATTTCTGCCTTCAAATCGAGGCGTTTTAAATTGTCCCGTAATGTTTTCAGCCGCCCTTCGGCGCGGTCAACGGCAATTACGCTGGCACCGGCCTGAATAAGCTGTGCCGTCTTTCCGCCGGGTGCGGCACAAAGATCAACGATGGTTTTGCCCTTTACATCGCCGAATAATGAAACCGGTAAGGCTGCTGCGACATCCTGCACCCACCAAGCGCCTTCTTTGTATCCAGGAAGTTCCGGAACCGAGCCGCCGCCGGTTCGCCGCACAGATCCGTTCGGCAAGACGGGGCCTTCGAGCGTTGCCGCCCAGGCATCGGGATCTTTTTTAACGGTCAGATCGAGCGGGGGTTCTTTTAAATGAGCTTCAGCGATCCGTCCGGCGGTTTCTTCTCCATAAGTATCGCACCAGGTTTGCCACAGCCAATCTGGCGTATTCAGCCGTCCGGCATGTTGTGCGGCCATCAGTGCTTCGCCTTCTTTTGCAATCCGGCGCAAAATAGCATTCACAAAACCTTTTTGCGGCTTAAAGCCATAAACATCGGCGAGATTAACGGCCGTATCGACAGCGGCATGGGGGGGCGTTTTCAAAAATAAAATTTGCGTAACACCGAGCCGTAAAATATAGCGAATGTCTTCTGCGCGTTTGGGCAATGGTTTATCAAGACAATGGTCGATGAGTGCATCGACTTGCCCAAGCCGCCGTAAGGTGGTTGCGCAAACCTGGCGGACAAACCCGCGATCACTGGCATCTAATTTTTTCATACCCTGGTGTTGCGCGAGGGCTTCGTCGAACGGTTTTTTGTGACCGAGTACGCTCAAAAGAAGCTCAAGAGCCGTTGCCCGCGCGGCCAGGCCGGGCGCGGTGAGCCGCTGCGCCTTGCCGGGCTTTAACCCCAAGGTCCCGTATTCGTTTTATCCGTCGATGACGGAATCATGGATGAACCGCTTGCTCTTGAAGGTGAACGTGAGGGCGATAATTTCGATTGCGCGGACATCTCACGCAGCTTTCGCACCCGGTTTTCCGTGTTCGGGTGGGTTGAGAATAAGTTGTCGATTGAATGGGAGTGAAGCGGATTGATGATAAACATATGCGCCGTCGCCGGATTTTCTTCGGCGGATTCGTTTTCGATATGTCGTGAGCCTTGTTCAAGCTTTTCCAGCGCCGATGCAAGCCACTGGGGTTGGCCGCAAATCTCGGCACCGATTCGATCGGCGTGATATTCACGGGTCCGCGAAATGGCCATTTGTACCAGCATCGCCGCCAACGGCGCCAAGATCATGAGCAACAATGCGCCGACCATGCCCATGGGGTTGTTGCGGCTGTGACCGCCAAAGAAAAACGCGAAATTTGCCAGCATACTGATGGCGCCGGCAATCGTTGCGGTAATGGTCATGATTAAAGTGTCGCGGTTTTTAACGTGCGCGAGTTCATGGGCCATAACCCCGGCAATTTCCTCGCGCGACAATATCTCGAGCAATCCGGTGGTGGCGGCGACGGCGGCATTATCAGGATTGCGCCCGGTTGCGAAGGCATTGGGTTGGGACTCCTCAATGATGTAGACCTTCGGCATCGGCAATTGTGCCTTCACCGCTAAATCTTCAACCAGTCCGTAAAATTCAGGCGCATTCGTGCGGTCCACCTGTTTGGCGCCATACATGGACAGGACCATTTTGTCCGAATTCCAATAGGCGAACATGTTCATGGCGATGGCAATCGCGAAGGCGATCATCATGCCTTGCTCGCCGCCGATCATGAAACCAACCCCGATAAACAGGGCAGTCATGCCGGCCAACAGGATAAAGGTACGAAGAGTACTCATGATGCGTTTTGGCTCATTTCCAGGTGCAAATGTCTTACTGATTGTGTAGTGTGCGCAAGGAAGCCCTTCAAGTCTTGAACCTGTGAATTTTTTGTCATGACCGAAAAATCAAAAGCACCGCTAGTCGTTCAGAAAACCGCCCAGACCGAATCAGCGGCGAAACAACCCGGTCCTGGTAAGGAAAAACCCAAGGAATCGGCCAAAGAAATCGGCGGTCCCAAGGTCGCTCGTGAAATTGGTGGGCCTAAAGGCCCTGAGCCGACCCGTTACGGGGATTGGGAGCGCAAGGGCCGCTGCATCGATTTTTAGGCGTTACCGGTTCATCCGGTTTTCGACCAGGCCGTCGACTACCGCCGGATCGGCCAGGGTCGAGGTGTCACCGAGATTCGAGGGATCGTTCTCGGCGATTTTCCGTAAAATCCGGCGCATAATTTTGCCCGAGCGCGTCTTCGGCAAACCGGGCGCCCATTGAAGGAGGTCCGGCGTCGCGATCGGACCGATTTCCTTGCGCACCCATTGCTTCAGCTCATCGTGCAACTCTTCCGAATCGTCAATGCCTTCCATCAAGGTGACATAGGCGTAAATACCCTGGCCTTTGACGTCGTGCGGATAGCCGACGACGGCGGCTTCGGCGACTTTCGGATGCGCCACCAGCGCGCTTTCCACTTCGGCGGTACCGAGACGGTGGCCGGATACGTTCAAGACGTCATCGACCCGGCCGGTAATCCAGTAATAACCGTCTTCGTCGCGCCGGCAGCCGTCACCGGCAAAATACTTGCCGGGGTAGGTCGAGAAATAGGTTTCGACGAACCGGTCGTGATCCTGGAACACGGTGCGCATTTGCCCGGGCCACGAATCGAGCATGACCAAGTTGCCGCTGTTTGCGCCTTCTAAGATTTTTCCCTCTTCATCGACGAGGCCGGGCTGGATACCGAAAAACGGCCGAGTCGCCGAGCCGGGCTTAAGGTCGGTCGCGCCCGGCAGCGGCGTGATCATGATGCCACCGGTTTCGGTTTGCCACCAGGTATCGACGATCGGGCAACGTCCGTCGCCGACGACGTTGTAGTACCACATCCAGGCTTCCGGATTGATCGGCTCGCCGACGGTTCCCAACAGCCGCAGTGATTTACGGCTGGTCTTTTTCACCGGGCCGTCGCCTTCGCGCATGATAGCGCGGATCGCCGTCGGGGCAGTGTAGAAAATGTTGACGTTGTGTTTGTCGCAGACATCCCAAAAGCGCGACGAGTCCGGATAATTCGGCACGCCCTCGAACATAAGCGTGATCGCTCCGTTCGCGAGCGGTCCGTAAATGATATAGCTGTGACCGGTGACCCAGCCGACATCGGCGGTGCACCAATACACATCGCCGTCGTGATAATCGAACACGTACTGATGGGTCATGGAGGCATACACCATGTAGCCGCCGGTGGTGTGCAGCACGCCCTTCGGCTTGCCCGTGGAGCCGGACGTATAAAGAATGAACAGCGGGTCTTCCGCGCTCATTTCTTCCGGCGGACAATCGGCGGAGGCGTTCGCAACGATGTCGTGATACCAAACATCACGGCCTTCGCTCCAATCGATGTCACCGCCGGTGCGCTTCACCACGATAACTTTTTTCACCGTCGGGCAATTTTCGAGCGCTTTGTCGGTATTTGCCTTTAAGGGGATCGGCCGGTTGCCGCGAATGCCTTCATCCGCGGTGATGACGCAATTGGATTCGCAATCGTGAATACGCCCGGCGAGCGAATCCGGTGAAAAGCCGCCGAACACGACGGAATGAATGGCACCGATACGCGCGCACGCCAACATGGCGACGGTGGCTTCGGGGATCATCGGCATATAAATCGTGACCCGGTCGCCTTTCTTGATGCCTTCGGCCTTCATGGCGTTGGAAAATTTGCAGACTTCTCCGTGAAGCTCCTTGTAGGTGATGTTCTTGCTGTTTTTGGGATCGTCGCCTTCCCATATGATGGCGGTCTGATCGCCGCGCTCGGCTAAATGGCGGTCCAGGCAATTGGCGGCGGCGTTCAGAGTGCCGTCGTAATACCACTTAATATGCACCGGCTTGTTGTAATCGACGTCTTTGATCTTCGTGTAGGGCTTGATCCAATCGATCCGCTTGCCGTGTTCGGCCCAGAACCCTTCCGGATCCTCGATCGAGCGCTGATACATTTCTTGATATTGATCGTTGTTGACCAGGGCGTTTTTGGCGACATCCGCGGGAACGGGAAAGACATTATCTTCGCTCATGGCGAAAGCTCCTCCACAAAGTATAAGCTGTTTTTGTTTCCCGGATTATCTCAGAATTTCAGGACGAAACAAGGGGCAGACCCGGAAACGGAACGCCTGCAGGCTCATGGTTCTCTATCGTTTTAAAGCGTCACGAAAATTTCACCATCTTGGACCTGGGCCGGGAACGTATTCAGGCCCGCCCCCTTGCAGGGCCCTTCGATGCAAACGCCGTCATGAATTTGAAACAGGGCGACGTGATTGGAGCAAAGAATATATTTTTGTTCGGCATCGAGAAATTGCCCCTCTTTGAAATCCAATGGCAGGCGGCGGTGAGGGCAGCTGTTTTCATAAACGTATACGGTATCTTTTTGGCGGATCGCCATGAGGCGTAACGTCTGGTTCTTGTAGGGTACTTCGAAGCCCGCCGAACCCGGGTCCGGGATATCGGCAAGCGCGCATAGTTTGTGATCATTCACGGTTTAATGCCGCCGAGCCCGCAAATAATTTTCCAGGATTTGGCGTCGATAGGCATGACGGAAAGTCGCGATTGGCGCACCAGGGCTAAATGTTCAAGGCGGGGGTCGTCTTTCACCTGCTGCAGCGTGACCGGTGTTTCAAGCGGTTTTAAGGCCTTGAACGACACCATGCCGAATTTGCCGGTCTTGTCGGTCGGGTCCGGGTGATATTCCTTCACCACTTCCAGCGTGCCGACGACCTGCTTTTCGTTGACCGAGTGGTAGAAAAAAGCCTTATCACCTTTCTTCATCTCTTTCATGTTGTTGCAGGCTTGATGGTTGCGCACACCATCCCAAGGCTCAATTCTTTTCTTCACGTGGTCCTCCCAGGACCAGGCGTTCGGTTCGGATTTAACCAGCCAATATTTCATTGCGTCTATCCTTCATTCATCAGTCATGTGGCACGACTTTACGAAACGGTTTGATCACCGTTGATTCAAATAATCCGGCTTTTTGGTATGGGTCATTGGCGCAAAAGTCATCGGCGCCGGCCCGGTCTGGAAAGTCGATCAGAAAAACGCTGCCGGTCATGCCTTCACCGTCTTCGGTGAGTGTCGGTCCGGCGGCGACAACTTGATTTTCAAATTGTTTCATATAGTCGAGATGGCGCGGGCGGTTGGCCATTCGGACTTCTTTGCTGTCGGGCTTATCGATGCAGTAAATAAAGTAAAGCATGAATGATCCTATCGGGGTGTATGTCTATGTGTTGTTTTTTGCCAGAGGATCCTCTTCGCCGTAAGGCCGCGCAAGCAAGCCTTTGATGGTCGCGTCGATATCGGCAAAATGGTTCAGCACGTCATCGACGGCGAGGCAAATCGGCATATCAACGCCGAGACGTCCGGCAAGATTGGTAAGGCTTGAAGCGGTGTAAACGCCTTCGGTGACAGCTCGGCGTTCGGCTAAAATCTCATCCAAAGCTTTCCCTTGGCCGAGGGCGACACCGAGTGAAAAATTACGTGACTGCATGGCATTGCAGGTTAATGTGAGATCGCCAATGCCTGAGAGGCCCATCAATGATTCCGCGTGCGCGCCCATGGTGACACCCAATCGGGCGATTTCAGCCAACCCTCTTGTAATTAAAGCGGCTCGAGCGTTTTCGCCCAATCCTTTACCCTCGACGATGCCGCAAGCAATGGCCAGAACGTTTTTAACCGCCCCGCTGAGTTGAGCGCCGACGATGTCGGTTGAGCGGTATGTGCGAAATCGCTGCGTGCCTAAGGTATCGCACAGCATGGTTGCTACGGCTTCATCGGCACAAGCTAAAGTCACGGCCGTCGGTAATCCGTTGGCAACTTCAATGGCAAAAGTCGGCCCGGACAATACAGCCGGGGTTACGCCAGGCAGAGTGTCGGCCATTACTTCGCTCATCAATGCCGAGGTTTCTTGTTCCATGCCTTTGGCGCAAATGACGGCTGGTACGCCGGCTGGCCAAGTTTCTTTAAGCGAGCTCGTGACCGTGCGCAGATGCTGGGCGGGCATGACCAAAAGAACCGCATCGGCCTGGGCTGCTTCGGAAGCATCCGTGGTTGCGTGAATAGACGGGCCAAGTTTTACCCCTGGCAGGAAAACCGTATTTTCGTGTTGTGTATTAATGGCTTCGGCAACGTCTGGCTCATGCGCTTGTATCAGCACGTCACATCCCGCGCTGTGCGCAACAGAAGCGAGGGCTGTTCCCCAAGCACCGGCACCGATGATTCCAACTTTCGTCATATGATGATTTTACGCCTTAACGCCGGCGTATGCCACCGGCGGCGCATCCGGGTCTAACGGCCAACGGGGCCGCGGGGCAAAATCGAGTGCGTCCGTTAATCCTTCGTTGAGACGCTCGATACCCGCCCAGGCGATCATCGCTGCATTATCCGTACAGAGTTTTTGCGGCGGTGCGATAAAACGCATGCCTTCGGCTTTTGCTAATTCGGTGAGGCGTGTGCGGATATGGCTGTTGGCGGCGACACCCCCGGCGACAACGAGCGTATGCCCTGTGGGATTTTTCTCACGAAACAGTTGAATGGCGTTTGCCGTGCGATCGACCAGGACATCACCGGCCGCTTTTTGAAAGGACGCACTGACATCGGCAATATCCGTTTCACTGAGCGGTCCGTCCGGCAGTTTATCGATCGTTTGCCGTACCGCGGTTTTGAGGCCGGAAAACGAAAAATGACAACCCTCCCTGCCTTTCATGGGCCGGGGTAGATCAAACCGGTCGGCGTCGCCGGTTTTTGCAGCCTGTTCCAAAGCAGGGCCACCCGGATAAGGGAGCCCTAGCATCTTTGCCGTCTTGTCGAAGGCTTCGCCGAGGGCATCATCAATGGTTGTGCCGAGACGGCGGTAGCGATCGACGCCCTCGACGGTAAGCAGCTGACAGTGACCGCCGGAAACCAACAACAATAAATAAGGAAATTCGACGTCATCCACGAGCCGCGCACTTAAGGCGTGCCCCGCCAGATGATTGACGGCCAGAAACGGGACGCCAGCGACGCTGGCAATCGCTTTGGCGGTCATAACACCGACCAGAACACCGCCGATCAGGCCCGGTCCGCCGGTCGCCGCGACTCCCGCAAGGTCGCTATAGGCGATACCCGTTTGTTGCATAACCCGCTCAATTAAGGAATCGAGGTGATCGAGATGGGAACGGGCGGCCACTTCCGGCACAATTCCGCCAAAGGGGCGATGTTCTTCGAGTTGAGACAGCACTTCTTCGGCCAAGATGATCCGTTCGCCGCCGTCGAATTGGACCAAGGCTGCGGCCGTTTCATCGCAACTGGACTCGATTCCCAAAACAATCATCGAAAAACCCTTTAATGCTTGCTTCGTGGACTTTACTCTGAGCGCCGATATTCAGCCAACTTTCTCTCAATATTTTTTATGAACCAAACCTCACCATTTCGTATCGGTACCCGCGGCAGCCCCCTGGCCCTGGCCCAAGCCCGGCTTGTCCGGAACGGGCTTGAGGCCGTTCACGAGAATATTGTAATTGAAGAAGTGGTAATTAAAACAACTGGCGATAAAATTTTGGATAAACCGCTGGCCGATATTGGCGGTAAGGGATTATTCACCAAAGAAATCGATGCTGCCCTGTTAGATGGACGTATCGATTGCGCCGTGCATTCGGCTAAAGACGTGCCGACATGGCTGCCCGATGGTTTGATCATGCCGTGTTTTTTGCCGCGTGAAGATCCCCGTGATGTTTTAATAAGCGCGCAAGGTTCATCTTTGGATGATCTTCCGCCCGGCAGCGTTGTCGGTACGGCGTCGCTTCGCCGTCAGGCGCAAATTTTATTTCGGCGCAAAGACCTGAACGTCATACCGTTTCGCGGCAATGTCGGGACCCGATTGCAAAAATTATCGGATGGTCAAGCCGATGCGACATTGCTGGCCATCGCCGGATTGAAGCGGCTCGGAAAAACCGATATCAAATTTCACGTCATTGAACCGGAAAAAATTTTACCAGCCGCGGGTCAGGGTGCGGTTGGCCTGATGTGCCGTGCCGGTGATGACCGTACACAAGAATTATTAATGCCGATCAATGATGTGGACACATCGGTCTGTGTTTTGGCAGAGCGAGCCATGCTGGATATCCTGCAAGGGACATGTCATACGCCAATCGGCAGTCTTGCAATAATCAATGATGATAATATCTATATACGCGGCTGTATTGCGATGCCGGACGGCTTTGAACTGATTACTGCTGAACACACCGGTCATGCTAAGAGCGCTGTTGAAACAGGTCGTGAAATCGGTCGAAATTTAATGAGCCAAGCCGGCGCCAATTTTATGGCGGCGATCCGCTAGGAAATATTATGTCTCGTAAGGTATTAATCACACGGCCCGTCGAGGATGCGTCCCCGTTAAAAGCGCGCCTTGCGGTGATGGGCCTTGAGACATTGGAAAACCCGATTTTAAACATCGTTTATAATGATGAGAAGTCGATCAGCCTTGATGGTGTTCAGGCAATACTATTTACGAGTGCAAACGGCGTGCGTTCCTTCACGCGCTGTGATGACAACCGTTCATTGCCCGTGTTAACGGTCGGCAATGCTTCGGCACGCGCCGCTGAGGAAGCGGGCTTTCAGCAAGTCGAAAGCGCCGACGGTAATGTCGACGCCTTAGCGGCTCTCATCAATAAACGCTTGGATCCGAAAAAAGGAACGCTCCTTCATGTTGCGGCTTCGCGGGTTGCCGGTGATCTCGCGGAATCATTGGAGAAAGGCGGTTTTGATGTCCGGCGGGAGGTTTTGTATTCAGCCCAAGTCGCGGAACAGTTAAACGATAAGACGCAACAGGCGTTGAAAGATGGCCAGCTCGATGCGGTGTTGTTGTATTCGCCTCGGACCGCCATCGCATTCGTCTCACTTATTCGGGCGGCCGGTCTGGAAGAATGTTGCCGTACCGTGACGGTGTTTTGCCTAAGTTCAGCTGTGGCCAACGCAATCAGCATGATTGCCTGGCGCAGCATCGAAGTCGCGGTAAAGCCAAATCAAGACGACCTTCTTGATATGGTGTCGGCATGGTCGCAAGCATGATGAGTCTTCATATCAAAGCGGTATCACGATACATTTTATTACGCCGTTTAGATGTCAATCCTGATAAACTGCCAACAAAATTAACGGCAACGTAATGGCGGCAATATGGCAATAACTCCGAATTCCGGCGGTGGCTCAGATGACTCTGGCAATGGCGATTCCCATAAAAAGGAAAAACAGGATAAACAGGAAAAATCGGTGGCGAAAAAAGCTGTAAAAAAGAAAACGTTGACCAAGAAATCAACGGCGGCAGATCAACAGGCTGAAGCATCAAAGCCAGCTATAGTCGCCGGTGCGCGTACGGGACTATTAGCATTTTTCTGCTCTATTCTCGGTCTTGCTGTCTTCGCCGGCGCGCTCTATGGCACGGCACCTTTTTGGTATGACCATTTGAAAACTTACCTGCCGGCGGCTTTGAAAGATCCGTTTGACGATCCCCGGATACAAGCCGTCGCAAAAAAAGCCGGGGCCGTTGATGATCTCAAGCAGGCGCAGGCAAGCGATACAGTTGCCTTGAAAAAACTTGACGAAGAACGCACAAAAATTTCCGAACAACTAAATGTTTTGATGAAACGTTTGGATGCACAAGACCAATCGCTGAAATCGATGCGAAAAATGATTGAGGCAACCTCGCCTCCCTCTGATGCGGTTGATGCCGAAAGTTCTTTATCACGACTTTCGGCAAAACTGTCGCAGCTGGATACTAATAAAGGCGCGCTTGAAAAAATGCTTCAGCGCATTGCAAAGCTTGAACAAGATGAAAAAGAAATTGTTCGCATTACGAAAAGATTAAAAACGCTAGAAAAATCAGGCCCAAAAACGATGGACGCGGTAACCGGTGCTTCGGCGACGGTTCTGGCCGTTAATCAACTGCGTGATGCCATTCGCCAGGCCACACCGTTTAAAAAAGAACTTGGTTTGGTAAAGCGGTTATCAATCGGTAATGCGGATATGATGAAAGCGATTGCGATTCTCGAGCCAATATCGTCAGAAGGTTTGCCGACGGTTACCGTTTTAAAATATCAATTTACCAAAACGGCCCAAGATATCATCAAGGCCGCTCATCAAACCGCTGAGCAGTCATGGGTGGACCGTGTTATGAATCGGCTCAAAGGGCTTATCACCATTCGTAAAATTAAAAACGATGGTGATGTCACGCCGGGCGCATTGGTGTCGCGTGCCGAAGATGCTCTGGATAGCGGTCGTCTCGATGAGGCGTTGACGATATTAAGCAAGCTGACCGGAAATGCAGGGCAAGCCGCAGCTGCATGGATAAAAGCAGCCCGCTCACGGGTTGATGCTGAACGGGCGCTGGCTTCACTCCACGTTCAGGCCGTTGCTTTATTAGCGCCACAGCAAAACCAAACATCGGAAACCACCAAGTAATCGTATCAGGAGCCGTTATGTGGCGAGTGTTTTGGATTTTGGTATTTTTAGCATTAATTGCCGCTGCCGCCGGCTGGCTGGCGGATCATCCGGGCACATTGCGTCTCGAATGGTTAGGGTACCGAATCAATACATCTGTTGCAGTGCTGGTATTTATGGTTGCCGTGATTGCTATCTTAACGGCTGCTGTATACCGCCTTTGGATCGAACTGCGCCGGACCCCAAGACGCATTCTTAATCTCATGAAAGAACGCCGCCGGCAGCGGGGATATCATGCCTTATCGCAAGGGTTGGTTGCCGTCGCCTCCGGCGATATAGCGGACGCTAAACGTCAAGCCAAGCGGGCCGAATCCTTGCTGGCCGAACCGGCCATGACGCAACTGTTATCGGCCCAGGCCGCACAACTGTCCGGCGATCATCAGGCGGCGACTCGATTTTTCACAGATATGTTGGAGCAGCGTGAAACCTCGTTTCTCGGCCTTCGCGGCCTTCTGATGCAGGCGATCAAGCGTGGCGATCAGGCCGAAGCATTACACTATGCCGAGCGGGCGTTTGAACTTCAGCCAAAAAGCGATTGGGTCGCAAAAACGTTAATGAAGCTGCAGGTGCGATCGCAGCTTTGGCGTGACGCGGAACAAACGATTAAGGCGGCTTTAAAACACAAAGCCTTGTCGGCGGCTGATTCGCGTCAAGATCGCGTAATCATTCAATATCAACTCAGTCTTCTCAGCATTAAAAACCATGATGATGAGTCCGCACGAAAACATGCCGTTGAAGCCCATAAACTCATGCCGGGATTTATTCCGGCCGCTTTGCATTTAGCCGGCCTTTATATACGTGCCGGTAATCCGCGTAAGGCGGTGCCGGTTATCGAGGCTGTGTGGTCGGTTAATCCGCATGAAGCGTTGTTGGAATCCTATTGGGCCGCCACGGAATCGGGTGATGCCATGGCCCGGGTCAGAACGGCGCAGTTTTTAGCAAGCCTTAATCCGGATCACCGCGAAAGCAAGCTTGCTGTCGCGCGCGCGGCCTTGGAAGCGAAGCTATGGGGCGTGTCGCGTTCAAACCTTGAAACGGCTCTGCATGACAACGCCACGAGTCGGGCGTACCGCATGCTGGCCGACTTGGAAGAGGCTGAACATGGCGATAAAGACCGCGCCCGTGAGTGGCTGATGCGCGCGGCACAAGCGGACCCGGACCCGGCTTGGGTTTGCGATGATTGTGGCAACGCCATCGCCGAATGGCAGGCGTTTTGCGGAAAATGTGACGGTTTTAACGCGTTTGTTTGGCGCACGCCGCCCCGGATTGTGGCGCTGCCGGCCGGCGGTGATGGCTTGAAATTGCTGAATCAAGATACCCTTGGCGTGCCCTTGGTTGACGCTCAGGGAACACCACAGTAAGTATGGGCCTGACATACATAAGAGCCTTGATGTGCCGCCTTAGCTCAGTTGGTAGAGCATCGCATTCGTAATGCGGGGGTCGCGTGTTCGAGTCACGCAGGCGGCACCATTATTCAAAATTCATCTATCCTATTCGTTGTGGCGGGTTTAATCTCGGAATCCTTTTTTATATAAGGATTCTGTTATGCCGCTTTACGAAAATGGTCCTGTCCGTATTTGTTATGAAGAATTCGGTTCCGGCTTTCCGTTGTTGTTAATTTCCGGCGGGGGATTAGACGGCTGTATTAAAAAGCTGACGAACGATATGCCGTTTAATCCGGTTGAAGAATTCAAAAACGATTACCGGTGCATCGCCTTCGATCAACGCCACGCCAATGATGGTCAATCGTTTGGACCACTTGAAATTGACCGGCCATGGGAAGCCCATATAGATGATTGCTTAGGGCTGATGGATCATCTCGGTATCGACCGGTTCATGACCTTGAGTTTTTGTTTCGGCGGTCCTGTCACTTGGAATCTGCTGCGCCGCGCACCGGATCGTGTTGTTGCTTCGGTGATTGCGCAGCCAAGTGGATTTCGCCCGGAAGCTCCTGATTTTTTTTATGACGGTAACATGCAAAACTGGGGGCCGAGATTATGTGAACGCCGTCCCGATGTAACCATGGAGATGATCGATGCGTTCCTCACAACCATGTACCGTAAGAATGCGGATTTTGTCTTTTCCGTCACCCGCGACGATGTGCGGAACTGTCAAGCGCCGGTGCTTATTTTACCGGATGATATTACGGCGCATCCCTATGACGTCGCGATGGAAACGGCGATGCTCGCACCAAATGCGCAAGTCAGCCTGTATCCCTGGAAAGATATTCCGGAACGCATTCCACTTGCGTTGCGCCACATTCGGATGTTTTTAAACACACATCGGCCAGAATAGGGAACCATGTCGCAAGCGTCACAACAGCATTCGACCGATACGGCATCACTGCATCTTGCCGATCACGGCTGGTTTTATGTCGGCGGCAACTACACGGGTTTGGATGATGCGGGCCCCATGGCCGGACAAATGTATGTGGAGTATTTCATTCCCGAAAATCAAACGCACCCCTACCCAGTGGTTATGTTTCACGGCGGCAGCCAAACCGGGACGAACTACACAGGGACGCCTGACGGCCGGCGCGGTTGGGCGCACGACTTTCTGCTCGCGGGTTATGCGGTCTATGTCATCGATCAGGCGGGGCGGGGCCGTTCAAATTATGCCGAATCGCTGTATGGCGATTACACCGGCGTCAAAGGTCCGGCGGCGGATTGCGAAATACGCTTTACGGCACCGGAAACCATCGGCAATTGGCCGAATGCGGCATTGCATACGCAATGGCCCGGTACCGGCGTGCATGGCGATGATGTTTTCGACAATTTTTTCGCTTCACAAGTTAACCAAATTGCAAACCGTTCGGTCGTTGAGGCCCTGAACCGCGATTCTGGTATTGCGTTGCTGGATCGCATCGGCCCGGCTCTTTTGTTGAACCATTCCCAATCGGGGCCGTTCGGTTGGCTGATTGCCGATCAACGTCCCGCTCTTGTTAAGGGGATTTTGGCCATTGAGCCGAACGGGCCGCCGTTTTTTGAGGTCACACTCACCGGTGGCGAGGATTGGTATCATTTCGCCGAGCAACGTAACCGTATCTACGGTATTGCTCATCAGCCCCTGACATTCGATCCCCCCGTAGCGGATCCTGCGGAACTCGACGTCATGCCGGACCCGAAACCGGCAGGCGAAGGTCGCGTTCAAGGGTTTATCCAAGGCGAGCCTGCGCGGTCCTTGCCGAACCTGCAGGGCATACCGATTATGATACTGGTCGGCGAAGCGTCCTATCACGCGACATACGATCACCTGACCAGCCGTTTTCTAACGCAAGCCGGCGTCGACCATGATTTCATCCGTCTCACGGACCATGGGATTATGGGCAACGGTCATATGATGATGTGCGAAATGAACAATCATGTGATAGCCGATTTTTTATTGGCCTGGCTCGACGCGAACGGCCCGGCGGGCTAGTTTGGCCGGGTTCATCAAACTGGGAGAAGGCAATGGCGGTTACATTCGAAAAGGGCGGGCTTACCAGTATTGCTGATGGGGTGCATGTGTTTGTCGGGCCCAAGGGGGATTCCAATAACGGTATTATCCTGACGGACGAAGGGCCCATCACCATCGATAGCCATGTAAAGAATTACGATACGTATATGGGTGCGCTTCGATCCTTGTCCGACAAGCCCGTTAATATCGCCATCAATACCCATGACGATGGTGATCATTTCTCCTTAAACCATGTTTTTCGCCGCGACGGGGCGACGATCATCGCTTCTGAAATTTGCCGATCGCGTATCGAAACGAAAATGGCGGACGAGCACTGGATTAACGATATCCGCGAACGGAACCCGGCAATGGCGGATGAAGTGAAAGACCCGGCGGAATTCATCCCCCATATCGGTTTGAAAGATCAGGCCAGCCTGAAAATAGGCGGCGAACGAGTTGAATTATTGTACATGGGGCACGGCCATTGCCCGGGCGACATGGTGGTTCACTTTCCCGAACGTGGCGTTCTATTTACCGGCGATTTGGTTTTTGCCGGTGTACATGGCCGCATGAAAACGACGGATGTCGAATCGATGATTGGTATTCTGGACCAGTTGCTGACAATTGATTGCGAAACCGTCGTTCCCGGCCATGGTGAGCCGCTCACGGGCGTTAATAAAGAAGCGATTGAAACGTACAAGCATTACACGATTTCAATGCGTGACCGTATCGCCGAGCTAATTGGCAATGGTGTATCGCCAGACCAACTCGCAAATGAATTTAAAGATTGGGAATACAAAGATTGGGGCCGACCACATCTTTTGCCGGTGTGTATCCAACATGTTTACAAGGATTATATTTGGCGGACCCGGTTCGATATATCCATTTACCGGCCGCTTGAGGCGGAAAAATAACGACGGCGAAAATTTTGATTGATGATGCAAACGACGGCACCGGTAGAAATCCGACTTCAAGGAATCAGCAAGGCTTTTAACGGCAATCGCGTTCTTGAGGGCATCGATCTAGAGATTTACCGCGGTGATATCGTTGCCATTGTCGGCGGCTCCGGCTGCGGCAAAACGGTTTTGCTGAATCATGTCCTTGGCCAACTCAAACCTGATTCCGGTCAAATTTTTGTCGCCGATCATGCCATAGCGGATGCGCCGTTGGTTGAGTTGACCGCGCTCGAGCCGGGTGAGATCGACCAACTTCATACCCATTGGGGCGTCGTTTTCCAGCGCAATGCACTGTTTTCGGGGACTGTTCTCGACAATTTCGCGCTGTGGCTTCAGGAAATTAAAAATCTTGAAGAACATGCCATCGTTTCGATCGCACAATCGTCCTTGGATGCGGTCGATTTGCCGAATGACCGGGACTTCCTCGATACCGCGGTTGAGAGTTTATCCGGCGGCATGGCAAAGCGGCTTGCCGTGGCGCGGGCATTATCGATGAATCCCATCGTTGTTTATTACGACGAGCCGACAACCGGTCTCGATCCGACCAGCGCCTCGCAGGTCCAAGATTTAATTTTAGCGACTCATGAGAAGCCCGGGCCCGACGAAACCATCCGAACCAGCATCATCATTACCCACGACAAGGATTTATTGAACCGGCTTCAACCGCGCACGGTCATGCTGCACGAAGGTAAAATATTCTTCGATGGGCCGTTTGAGGAATTTAAGGCGTCGGCATCGGATATTATCCGGCCGTATTTCGACCTCATGCCGGTTTTGCATAACCGGCCGGCTGTCTCGTGTTAAGCTTGTGCGCGTAACGCTTCTGCCTTCGCGACGAACGGCAGCAGTATATTGGCAATAAACACGGACGCGGCCAGGAAGAAAAAGGTGGATGTCAGACCGTAAAGGTCGGCAATCACACCGCCAATAATCGGCGCAAAGGTTCCCAACGCTGTTTCGGCTAAAAACATCATGCTGGTGACCGAGCCGTGCATTTTGACCGCCGATAGGTCCATCACCCAGCTTTGGATCACCGGTCGGGCGGCATAAATAAAGAACCCGAGGAATGCGACCCCGACGATAAATACCGTGGCATTACCGATAAATGGTAAGATGAGGAGGGTGATGTTCATGCCCCACATGCCGAAGTAGGCAATTTGCTTACGTCCGATTTTATCGGAAAGGATGCCCGCAATCGGTCCCATCACGGCGCCGGCCAGCATGATGATGCTGACCCCGGATCCGACAGCCAAGCCGTCGAATTTTAAGATATCGAGAAAATATAGCGGCAGAAAAATCAGGACTCCGTTTTGGGCAACTTTGCGAAAACCCGATACCGCAAACAAGGTGAGAACAGCTTTGTTGGTCAGCAATTCTTTGATGCCGTCCCAGTAGTCTTTCATTTTCGCCGATGAATCTTGTCCCTCGACGCGTTTGCCCGTTCGTCGAATACCGAGCATGATTAAGACGGCAATGATCGGCGGCAGGGCGCCGTTGATGATGGCGACGTCCCGCCAATTCATGGCCAAGGCCAGGGCCGGGATGGCGGCCGTCTTGTTCAGCATGATGCCGGCGGCGAACGGCCCGATGGCTTGCATCACGCTGGAGCCGAATCCATGCATGGCGACGGCGAATCCGCGCCGCTCGGGATAACGGATCGAAAGATACGACATGGCCGGCGGATGCCAGGACATGCTGGTCGCACCGATCACGCCCATCATCACCGCAATCATGAGATAGCTGTCGGTCAATCCCAAGGCCATCATGCCGCCGCCGCACAGCGCCAGGGAGACCGCCATCAAGAGAACGCGGCGGCCGAAGATATCGGCGGCGGCGCCACTTGGAATATTGGCAATAGCGGAGCTTGCATTAAAAATTGCCCAGAGGACCGTGACTTCGGTGTAGCTCCAGTCGAACTCTTTTTTCATGAACGGCACCATGACGAAGAGGATGGCCGTCACCCAATGCAGGCTGCCGTGGCCGACCGATATGGCAATGATCGGTGTTCTCGATTGTTTGAGTTCGCCGCTGGGTGTGGAGATCGTAGACATGATTTCTGGTGTAGCCCCTTTTCCTTAATCGTGCGATAAAAAAGGCGTCCGGCGATCCGATGGAATTGAAATAACCATTGCAAACGGCGTATGAACGCGCATGTATAGGCAAGAATCAAAGGGCCGAAAACATAGGATCGGACATGAGCGACGAAATTGTGGATGAAGGCGATGACGTCTTTCAGGTCATCACGGCCAATCGGCTGAGCGATGGGCACGTGGTTTATTTAACCCAATTAGACGGCGAATCGGGCTGGACGACCCGCGCGCAAAGCGCGACCGTTTTTGCCGCCGGTGAGGTCGAAAAAGCTTTAGAGGCTGCTGAAAAGGACGTCACCGCCAACGTCATCGTCAATCCTTATGCCACCGAAATCACCGGTAAGAACGAACCCTTGGGTGCCAAGGAAACACTCCGTTCCGCCGGCGGGCCCAGCGTTCGTTTCGGCGAGACCCGCGTTGTGCCGAAGGACCCGGATTACACGATTTAAGCCGCCGAAAGTCCCTGTTGCGCTTAAACGGATTTAAGTTCTTAACTATTTGAATTCATTATAATTTACTAGGCCCCTGCGACCGGGGGATTAGCGCCGGCGGTGGAATTATCACTGTTTCTTGCCTGTAAAACTTCATATGTAGTAGCATCCTTGATTGACGGCAGAATTGAGCCAAAAGATTGAGTTTTTTGAGCTGGGATTGGTCCTTCAGTGATGAGTCACCCACAACCGCAGTTGAATGAAAATTTATGACGAGGCTCTCTTGGGCTAACCCGTTTTGATCGGTGCCTAGTATTTTATTAATCATTTCGGATTACTTATGAAGAGCCTTCGCAAGGCACGGAACCGCTTAATGGGAAATAGAAGAAAAGGCAAAAGCACCGTGGGCAGCGTAACAAAAAAGCATTCATATACAATAACTTGCTCTAGTTCATTTCGAGACCGAATCGAGAAGCTGGCGGCCCGCCGGCAGGTCAATGTGGGCGACCTTGCCCGCTCGGTCCTGTTGATGGTCCCCTACGAAACGATCGTGAAATATCCCGACCCGGGCGAACCCCATAGCGAGGACCGTGAGACGGTCATCCTGAAATCTGGTTCGTCGAAAGGACGCATTTGGCGGCGCAAACCACGTTTGCAGGTGCGCATGAGCCCTGGTGTTGATTCGAATCCCATCCGCCGCGCGTTGGCCATGGCGCTTGCGATGGAACAAGGCGAGTTGGATATTTATTTGGAACAGGTCAAACCGGGTAAGGCACCGGCGCCGGAAGTCGCCAAGCAGGCGGAAGCGGAAGTCGAGCGGTTGCGCACGATCGTGTCGGCTTTGTGTTTTGATCCTTTGCCAAACGGTATCCAAACCCGGGAAGAGGCACTGCATGTTCTCGGATTTGCGCCCGGGCGCAAACCGGACAACCGGAGCGTAAAAGCCCGCTTTCGTATGTTGGCGGCGATTCACCACCCGGATAGTCCTTACGGCAGTCATCAGCGGATGAGCCAACTGAACGCCGCCATGGATCACCTGCGCCAATCTCTTTATTAAGCCATACGGTTGAGAACATAAAAAAAACCGCCCGGTTTGAGCCGGGCGGTTTGATATTGGATCAGCTGGTCCGTTAGCGGCGGTCGCCGAGCAGATGGAGCAGCATGATGAAGAGGTTGATGAAGTCGAGATAAAGGTTGGTTGCACCAATAATCGCCTTTTTGGTGTAGGTCTCGCTATCATCGGATTCAAGATACATGGCTTTGATCCGTTGTGTGTCGTAAGCCGTTAAACCGACAAAAACGATCACGCCGATGACCGAAATCACAAAGGCCATGGCCGAACTCTTCAAGAAGATATTGACGATCATGGCGATGATAATGCCGATTAGGCCCATGAACAAAAATGACCCCCAGCCGGACAGGTCTTTCTTCGTGGTATAGCCGTAAAGGCTCATCGCGGCAAAGGTGCCGGCGGTAATGAAGAATACCCGGGCGATCGAGACGCCGGTATATTGCAGGAAAATCGATGCCATGGAGAGGCCCATGAGCACGGAAAAAACCCAAAACACAATTTGAGCCGTGGAGGCTTTCATATGCTCAAGACGCGCACTCAGAAAGAAAACCAATCCGATAGGTGCGAGGGCAACGACCCAAAAGAGTGGCGTGCCGAATATGGCCTGGGTCATCGCTTGGGATGAAGCCGTTAAGTAGGCAACGATACCGGTGAGGGCGAGGCCAGAGGCCATATAGTTGTAGACCTGCAGCATATACTCGCGGAGGCCGGCGTCGATTCCGGCGGCGTGCGCCTCGGCCGGACTCATGGAGTCGGTGCGTGAGCCATAACGTTGATTCGGTTCCAAGGACATATCTAACCTCTTGTAAACGATGAAAAAACCTTCGCCGCTAATATGGCATGGTTCCAGTTGAAATCAATAAGCGATCACGTTTCAATTCCCGAATCGGTGGCGGTCATATTCTGTAACACATTGATTCTACATTATAAAATTAAAGTATCTCAATTGTGACGAAAATTTAATGTTGCGCGGGCGGTCATTTCATTACGAAGCACCAAATAATGTGTGTTAGGAAGATTCTGACGATTCTTCAAAGCGTTGCCGGCCTTGGTGCGACATGACTGAAATTCGAGTTGCTCACGCAGCACATGACGATTGGAGCCTGGCCGCGCAAGCATGTACGGATCTACTTGCGGAAACGAACATTACGTCCTCGTCGCTGGGTTTTGTGTATGCAACGGATTATCTCGCCGACGACTTAAAAAATATTCTCTCTCATTTATCGGAACAAACGGGCATCGATCATTGGATCGGCACCGTCGGTATGGGGGTTTGCGCCGGCGGACAGGAGTACTTTGACCGGCCCGGCTTGGCTGTGATGACGCTCCCGGTGAATGAAGATGATTTTCACATTGTTCAAACGATCAATGATGATGAACAGGGCCTGCCGGCGGATGTTGAGCAATGGATACAATCGACGCCGCCGTTGCTCGGAATCGTTCACGGCGACGGAAATAATCCGAAAATTCCCCAGATTATCAATATGCTTGCCAAATCGAGCGGTGGATTTCTTGTCGGCGGTCTGACGGCATCCCGGCGGACCGGTTATCAAATCGCCATGACGCCGAGTGACAATGGACTCACCGGTGGCGGTCTCTCCGGCGCCTTGTTTTCTCCGGCCGTCGAAGTCGCCACGGGTCTTTCGCAAGGGTGCAGTCCGATTGGTGACAGTCATATCGTTTCAGATTGTGTCGATAATGTCATCGTCGGGATCGACGGTGAAAATGCCCTCGAAGTTTTTAAAAAAGATATTGGGGATGTCTTGGCGCGCGATTTAAACCGCATCGCCGGTTATATTCATGCCGCTTTTCCCATCGAAGGTTCCGATACGGGAGATTATCTCGTGCGCAGCCTTGTTGGGATCGATCCGGCGCAAGGTTGGCTGGCCGTCGGTGGTGAAATTAATCCGGGTGACCGAATTATGTTTGTCCGCCGTGACCCGCAATCGGCGGAAGAAGATCTCACGCGCATGTTGGATAAACTTCGCGAACGGTTGCCGGGACCACCCAAAGGCGGGGTGTTTTATTCGTGCATTGCGCGCGGGCCTAACATGTTCGGCGCGGAAGGACGTGAGGTCGCTATGATTCACGATATTCTTGGGGATTTTCCCCTCGTCGGTTTTTATGCCAACGGTGAAATTTCGAATAACAGACTGTATGGCTATACGGGCGTGATCGCCCTCTTTATGTGAGTGAAATTTTAAGTCATGCGCTTATTTATTGGTTTAGCCTTGCCTGAAAACATTCGATCAACCTTATCGGCGGTTCAATCCGGCTTGCCCGGAGCGAAGTGGGTTAAGCCTGAGAACTTCCATATGACGTTGCGTTTTATAGGGGATACGGAACGGCGGGTAGCGGAGGATATTGATTCTTCATTAAGTGATATCCGTGTGCCGGCTTTCGATATGAAATTATCCGGCCTCGGCTGTTTCGAAACAAAAGGCCGGGTCCGGTCTTTGTGGGTTCAAGTGTTAAAATCCGAGCCCTTGAAGCGGCTTCACGAAAAGATCGAATCCGCCGTCGTGCGCACGGGTTTCGAGCCGGAACGCCGGAAGTTCAAACCGCATATCACGCTGGCACGGTTTAAAGGCGGTGCATCGTCGGACCGGATCGGCATGTTCATGGAAACCCATAACGGTATTCAAATCGAGTCGTTTACCGTCAATCAATTTACGCTGTTTCGCAGCCATCTTGGCGGTGAAGGGTCAGTTTACGAGCCTTTGGCCGAATACGAATTGTACGAAGAGATTATGATTGGGGCTTAAGACGGGATTGCGATTGAATGTGTTCAAGCAGCCCCTGAGATGCCTGTTCGATTAAATCGAGGACCAACTCGAAGCCTTGAGAGTCACTGGTATAAGGATCGGGAATATCCGTACGGTCCGCACCAGGCGCGTATTCGAGAAACAATCGAATGCGATTTTCAAAACCGGCCGGGCATTGACGTTTTAATTTTACCAGATTGTCGTTGTCCATCGCGATAATGTAGTCAAAACGTGCGAAATCATCTTCGCCTGTTTGCCGTGCGCGCAAATTTGTTAGGTCAATGCCGCGTGCCTTGGCGGCGGCTTGCGCGCGCTGATCTGGCGGTTCGCCTAAGTGATAAGCGGATGTGCCGGCGGAATCGATATAAATCTGTTCGCTTAAGTTATGTTGTCTGATGAGATTGCGAAAAACACCTTCCGCCGTGGGCGAACGGCAAATATTACCCAAACACACGAATAGAACGTTTACGGCGTGATCCTGCGGTATGGTGGTCATAACGGTGATTTAACTTGAACGATTGATGGGTTCTCGTTCTATCATAGACAGCAAACCGGAATAGAAAAGAGCGCCGAATGGCAAACATGAAATTATTCAAACTCAGCGCCTGCGGCACGGGCATTATGGCCGTCTGCTGTTTCACGCCGGTATTGGTCATTCTTTTTAGCGCGGTTGGTTTGTCGGCATGGCTCGGTTGGCTCGATTATGTGTTGCTGCCGGCGCTTGCTATTTTTTTCATACTGACTGTCATTTTCGGCGTGCGTGTTTACCGGGAAAAACGCCGGGCCGGGGAGTCGTCATGATTGCGTTGAACTCGGTGATTACATGCCCCAACTGCGGTCATCAGGAAACAGAAATCATGCCGGATGATGCCTGTCAGTATTTTTATGACTGTAAAAATTGCAGTAAAGTCCTTAAGCCCGAGCCTGGAGATTGATGTGTATTTTGTTCTTATGGCACCGTGCCGTGCCCACCCATTCAGGAATCAAACGCAGGTAAATGAGTAAAATTGAATCGAAAAATATCGTTATTTTGACCGGCGCCGGGATTTCGAAAGAATCCGGACTGAAAACCTTCCGCGATCCGGACGGCATTTGGGCGCAACACCGAATCGAAGACGTTGCGACGCCGGATGCCTTCAAGCGAAACCCGGAACAAGTGCAGGCGTTCTACAACATGCGCCGGGATAAGCTTTACACCGGTAATCTGGAGCCCAACGCCGCGCATTTGGCTCTCGCTAAGCTTGAGCAAGAGTGGCCGGGCGATGTGTTTTTGGTGACTCAAAACGTCGATAACCTGCATGACAAGGCGGGATCAAAAAATCTCCTGCATATGCACGGCGAGTTGTCCAAGGTGAAGTGCAACGCCTGCGGTCATACTGTGCCCTGGGAAGGCGATCTTTCGACCGAAGACGTGTGCGAAGCGTGTAATACGCCGGCACTGTTGCGTCCGGCGATTGTGTGGTTCGGCGAAATGCCTTTGGAGATGGACCGAATTATGGCCGCTTTAACGGATTGTGATTTGTTTATGTCGATCGGTACGTCGGGCAATGTTTACCCGGCGGCTGGATTTGTGCAGGAGGCCCGCATGAACGGCAAGGCACATACGGTGGAGTTGAATTTGGAACCATCGGAAGGTGCCTCGCTGTTTCACGATTCCCGTTACGGCCCGGCGACCGAAGTGGTGCCGCAATACGTCGACGAAATTTTGCGCGATGGCTGGGCTTAATTCACTTTTAAAGGACATCCGGGCCTGCCGGATTTGCGAGCAGCATTTGCCGCTGGGTCCCAACCCGGTGATCCGTGCTTCGAAAAGCGCAAAGATTCTTATCATCGGCCAAGCGCCGGGGACGAAGGTTCATAATACGGGGCTTTCCTGGAACGATGCATCGGGAGACCGCTTGCGTGATTGGATGCAGGTCGATCGGGAGACGTTTTACGATGAAAGCCGCGTCGCCGTGATGCCGATGGGATTGTGTTATCCAGGGCGGCAATCGAAGGGCGGCGACAAACCGCCGCGCCCCGAATGCGCGCCGCAGTGGCACGATCCGGTACGCAAACAATTATCCAACGTTGAGCTGATTTTCCTCGTCGGCAGTTACGCGCAAAAATATTATCTCGGCAAACACCGCAAAAAAACTATGACTGAAACGATCAAGGACTGGCGGGATTATTTACCGGAATACATCCTGACCCCGCATCCGAGCTGGCGAACCACGTTTTGGCTCAAGGAAAATCCCTGGTTTGAGAAAGACGTCTTGCCGGAATTGCGTAAGCGGGTGAAGAAGCTACTGAAAACTTGAATAACTTACTTTTTGCCGAGCCGAAGCCGAAGGGCATTGAGTTTGATAAAGCCTTCGGCATCCCGTTGATCGTACACTTGATCGGCTTCGAAGGTGGCGATGTCTTCGTCGTACAAGCTGTTCGGTGATTTCCGTCCGGTGACGATGACATTGCCTTTAAAGAGTTTCAGGCGGACCGTGCCGGTTACGTTCTTTTGCGACTCATCAATGGCGGCCTGCAACATTTCGCGTTCCGGTGCGAACCAGAAACCGTTGTAAACGAGTTCCGCATAGCGCGGCATCAACTCGTCTTTGAGATGTTGTGCCGCTTTATCGATGGTGAGTGATTCGATGGCCCGATGTGCATGCAAAAGGACCGTGCCGCCGGGGGTTTCATAAACACCGCGGGATTTCATGCCGACAAACCGGTTTTCAACGATATCGGCCCGGCCGATACCATGCTGCCCGGCGATCTCGTTGAGCTTCGTCAGCAAGGCTGCCGGTGTCAGTTTTTTACCATCGATGGCTACCGCATCGCCTTTTGTGAATTCGATTTCGATTTCGACAGACTGATCGGGCGCGGCCTCGGGTGCGACGGAACGCCGAAACATGGATTCATCGGGCGCGGTCCAGGGGTCCTCGAGCGCCTTGCCTTCATATGAGATGTGCAACAAGTTCGCGTCCATCGAATAGGGCGCTTCGCCGTGTTTATCCTTCGGCACGGAAATCTGATGGGATTGCGCGTATTCAATAAGCTTCGTGCGCGAATTGAGATCCCATTCCCGCCATGGTGCGATGACCTTGATGCCAGGTTCAAGCGCGTAATAGCCGAGCTCGAAGCGGACTTGGTCATTGCCTTTGCCAGTGGCGCCATGGGATACCGCGTCCGAGCCGGTTTCGCGCGCAATTTCGATTTGTCGCTTGGCAATCAACGGCCGTGCGATCGATGTACCAAGCAAATACGTTCCTTCATATAAAGCGTTGGCCCGAAACATCGGGAATACGTAATCGCGGACAAACTCTTCGCGCAGGTCTTCGATATAAATTTCTTTCACGCCGTGTTGTTCGGCCTTGGCCCGGGCTTCCTCGACCTCTTCACCTTGGCCGATATCGGCGGTAAATGTGACCACGTCGCAGGCGTAGGTATCCTGCAGCCATTTTAAGATGACCGACGTATCCAGCCCGCCTGAATAGGCGAGGACGACTTTTTTAACCGATGTGCTCATAACGTGATGCGTTTCATTGTATCCGGAAAACAATTTCGCCGGGAAAAAGAGCGCCCCCTATAGGGGATTTAGCGTTAAAGGGCAACTCTAGCTACCGAGTTTAGCGCCCTTATCAATACTGAATTCATTGGCCGCGATTTTACCTTCGCCTTCGGGCCGTACGCGTTTAACCAGGATTTGCCCGCCGTCGGCGGCGACTAGGAAGCCTTCATCGGTGGTGTCCGTAACCGTTCCCGGTTTTCCAGCGTCCCCGCCGACTTTTGCCGAATCGAAAATATCGATTTTTTTGCCGCCGAGCGTTGTCCAGGCGCCGGGTGCGGGATTGGTTCCGCGAATGAGGTTGTAAACCTCATCGACCGGTTTCGACCAATCGATTTCGGCGAGGTCTTTTTTAAACCAGCTTTCGTAGGTCGATTTCGAATGATCCTGTTCGATGCGCGGCGCCTTGCCCTCCTTGACCAGATCTATGGATTCGATCATGGCATCGACCCCCATGGGAAACAGTTTATCAAAATAAACCGTACCTAAGGTGTCGTCGGGTGTGATCTCGCATTCCTTTTGCATCAGGATCGGTCCTTCATCGAGGCCGTTATCTGGCCAGAAGATTGACAGACCGGTTTTCGTCGAGCCTTGAACGATGGGCCAATTGATGGAACTCGGCCCGCGGTGCAGCGGCAGCAGCGAAGGGTGATATTGAATCGTATCGTGTTTCGGCAGATATAGAATTTCTTCCGGCACGAACAGTGTCACAAACGCCATCACGCCAAGGTCCGGTTCGTAAGATGCGACCAATTCGCGGGCTTCTTCAGTTTTATAAGAGGCTGGCTGGTGTACCGGCAGACCTTTTTCAAGGGCGAATTCTTTTAAGGGGTCAGCCCGGCTGCCTTTATCGGGAGCGCAAAAAACGGCCACGACATCGTCGCCACGTTCGAGCATTTTTTCCAATACCGATTTCCCGAAGGCTTGTTGTCCATTGATGATGTAGCGCATGGCACTCCCCATTTGGTTTTCATTCGCGTTGATCGCATCCAGCACCGTGATACAGGAAAACGGTAGCCGAAAAAACCCGCCCCGTGCCGGGGGGGCACGCGGGGCGGGTTATGTGCCCCGAAGAGAAACCGGTTCTGGACGGCAGGGTGTCCGCACCGAAAGGGGCAATTCGTCATGCTGTTTTAGGACCACATGGTCCATTTATAAATCTACTGGTCTGGGACTGCTAAGTCCAGATAGAAAGTTTCTGAAAATCAGAAACATATCAATGTATTAGGGAAATCCCTTAAAACTTTACCGTAAGCCTAGGGGAAACCCTAGGTTTGTGGCTGCGGCGCCAGCGCCGAAGGGGTGGGGCGGCGCGATTTGATGCTTTCGGTGCGAAGTTGTCCACAGGCCGCCAAAATATCGCGTCCGCGCGGCATGCGGATCGGAGCGGAATATCCGGCCTTATTTAGGATTTCTGAAAACCGCCTCATGGCATTGTTGCTTGAACATTCGTAAATGGAGCCGGGCCAAGGGTTGAAGGGTATCAAATTAAATTTGGCCGGGATTCCCGCAACCAATTGCGCGAGCTTACGGGCATCGTCCTCGGAGTCGTTGATGCCTTTCAGCATGACGTATTCAAACGTAATCCGCCGAGCGTTGCTAGCACCCGGATAATCACGACAAGCCTGCATCAATTCGGCGATCGGGTATTTTTTATTGATCGGGACTAGGACGTCTCTCAATTCATCCGTCACCGCATGCAGACTAATCGCCAACTTGACGCCGAGTTCATGGCCAACCTTTTCGATCATTGGCACGACCCCCGATGTTGATAGGGTGATCCGCCGTTTGGACAGAGCAATACCTTCTTGGTCCATGATGATCGTCAGCGCCTTGGCGACGTTGTCATAATTGAACAGCGGTTCACCCATGCCCATCATGACGATATTCGTCAGCAGACGGTCATCGCGGTCACTTGGCCATTCGCCGATGGCATCGCGGGCGACCATGAACTGGCCGACGATTTCAGGTGTACTGAGATTGCGTACCAGCCGTTGTGTGCCGGTATGACAAAAGGTGCAGGTGAGGGTGCAGCCCACTTGAGAAGAGACACAAAGGGCACCACGGTCGTCTTCGGGTATAAAGACGGTTTCGGCTTCGTGGCCATCTTCGAATTTCAAGAGCCATTTGCGCGATCCGTCTTCGGATTTTAAATCGGATGAGGGTTTTGGGCGTTCGACAGTAAAATTTTCAGTAAGTTTTCGCCGCAAGTCCTTTGCCAACGTCGTCATGTTGGCAAAATCGGTTTCCCCTTGATGATAGATCCAATGCCAAAGCTGCTTGGTACGAAACGGTTTTTCACCGAGCTCTGTCATCACGCCGGCAAGTTCCTCGCGTGTTAAGCCAATCAGATTCGCACGTTCAAAAGTCATAAAGTTTTGCCTGTTCGCTGTGATTTATATCATCACACAACGCATCGTAATGTGCCTGAACGTTTTATTTGCTTGGGCAAGCTTTGTTAATGGCATTCAGCGCGGCGGTAAATCCTGACAGGGAATAGGTGTCCGTTGTTTTCGTTCCGCGGCCGGATATCCCGGTAATGATCATCAGCGAGCCTGCTCGCATGGCTGCAACCAATTTATTATCACCGGCTTTATCCCGGGCCCAAGCAAAGTCTTTGTCTGTAAATAACGAAAATCGTTGCGAGCCGATGTTCACGGTAACGTCGCTGCCGTTTTTATATACATAACCAGCTTTTATGCTGACAACATTGCGGGTTTTTTCCGCTGGACGATGGGTTACGAGGACATAAGTCTCGCCGCGTTTTTTATATTTTCCGCGTTGTTTATTTGGTGTGCTGCCGATGTAGCATACCTTATTGCTGCCTTCGGATTTGACGAAGGCGCTCCAGGCGCCGAAGTTGTTGATTAGCTGAGCCTCGAGAGGCTGCATCATCATCACGAGCAAAAACACCGCTGCAATGCCACCTTGAAAAATGCCGACAATCGGTGATTTTTGAAAAATATTTTTCATCTTTATTACATAACGCCGGTTTTACGTCTTGCCAAGTGTGCCCGGTTCCTCGGCATCGTTTCTGGAATCGATATTCGGCGGTTGGGCCCGAAAAGGTTCCATTGCCGCGCGATTTTTTGGCTCACCGAATACCGGTTCGGGCAACTCTTCAACCGGCGCGCCCGTCGCCACAGGCCGTGGCGCGAACCGCCCGAGACTGATCATGCGGTCGTACATCACAAGTGCACCGGCTAAAGCTAAATTAATACTGAATTTTGTCGGAATTTTGACGATGTAATCGCACCGCTCCGTCAACACCGGGCTGATGGCGCCGCGCTCGGGACCAAGAATGTAAGCGGCGTTTTTAGGGTGATGAAAACTCGGGAGCTCGATAGCCGTATCGGTGATTTCGATACCTACCATGGAACACCCCTGGGGCAGGACCATGCTCTCGGTATCGGGAAAGGCATAAAACGGCAGATGAGACGTGGTGTCGGAGGTGTCGGCCTTGGTGCCTTCGGCACGGGCGTAATATGCGGCAACCGTAAATACGAAGCTCGCGCCAAAGGCGTGCGCAGTGCGAAATAGGCTTCCGACGTTCATAGCCTTGCTGACGCCTTCGATACCGATGCCAAAATAACCGCGCATGATCCGGCCTATGATTTGTTGTCAATCAGTGAGTTGATGAATTCAGCAAGCCGAATATCCCGCTCGCTGACACCGTCCGCATCGTGGGTGCTGAGTGTGATGTCGACTCGGTTATAAACATTAAACCATTCAGGGTGATGGTCCATTTTCTCCGCCATGAGCGCAATGCGCTGCATAAAACCGAACGCTTCATTGAAATCTTTGAATTTGAAACTTTTTTCAATGGCATCCCTGCCGTTTCTATCCGTCCAGCCGGATAATCGCTGAAGCGCTTTGCTTCGGTCTTCCATTGATAGTTTTTCGACCATCGCCGCCCCCGATCGGTTGCTTTATTAAGTTCAATACCATGGCGCCGCTTGGCCGAACGGTCAAGGCGCGTTAAAGTTTGCGGATGAGCGTTGAAATATCAAGCCGCGCCACGTCCGGTGGGTTGGAAAGAATCGCCCAAGCGGCCATTGAAAGCATACCTGATGAACTGCGCCAGCACATCCGCGACGTCGTGATTCGTATCGATGATTTTCCGGGAGATGCCGTGATGGCGGAAATGAATCTATCGAGCCCCTACGATTTACTGGGCCTGTATCAGGGCATTTCATTAGACCGCAAAAGCGTTTCCGATCCGATGCCGGACGTCGATATGATTTTTCTCTATCGTGAGCCCATCATGGTTTATGCTGAACAAACAGGAGAAGCCTTGGAGCGGGTTGTCCGTCATGTGTTGATTCATGAAATCGGACATCACTTCGGGTTATCTGACGACGATATGCGCCGGATCGAAAAGCAAGATTAATTCGACAAAGGAGGTATCCGTTCATGGATGCCAACGCACCGGGACAAGACATCTTTGTCACCAGCGATAAACGGAGAATCAATCTAAGCGCCGATTGGTTTAATGCGAAAGCCTGGCCCATGAATATCGGATCCTACCAGGAATTCGTATTGCGCGTCATCGTACCGCAAGTCAGTGATAAGTCTGCTCATCAAAAAGAAGTTTATCCGAAAGGGTTTGGCTGGTTTCTAAAAAAACTTGTCACGCCGGAAGTAATTTATCACATGTTGCGTGAATGCGGTGCCGATCTTGGCGGTGTGAAACGAATGCTTGATATTGGCACCGGTCCGGCCATCATTCCTCGGGCGTTTAAATTGTTAGGCGTTTGTGACGAGGCCTATGGCGTCGATATCCAGGACCGTAGCGGCGATTTGCCGGATCCGCAATTCATGCAGCTGCTGAATTTCATGCAAAATAATCTACTGGAAGACAGTCATGGTTCGTTAACTACGGAGCTTTTGAAACGGGGCGATTCGCTGACGGCGTGGACGACGCCGTATGGTCTCTTGATCAACGCAGACTTATCGAAAAATTTTTCTTTAGATGATTACCGCACGTGTCATTTTCTTGATTACGAGTTAACCGGCGAACCGTTTGATCTCATCGTGACGTATACTGGTATGTGTTATTTCGATATGGACGATTATTTTGAAAAAATCGTCAACATGCTTTCGCCGGGCGGTATCCATTATGTGATGGATACGAATTACTATCATGTATACGGTGAATCTTTAGAGTTGCCGATGGATGCTCCCTGGCTTCATGCGCGCGTCACGAAAGAGGATCTGTTCCGGTATTATCAGGAAAAACGGCCGAAGCTGTTTCCTTATATCGAGCAGGGATTTTTTACTAAAAACACCCATTACACGGTGCGCGATGTGATCCATTGCGCCCGGCAACATGGGCTTAAGTTGCTAGGGTATCGTCGAAGCTACCGTGAATCGGAGTTGGAAACGTTTCAATATTCTTCCGGCGATAATTTGAAATTCGCCGCGAAAACAGTCCTCGAGGATTGCCGGGTTCTGAATCCTCAAGTGGAATTGGTGGATTTTCTCACGCAAAACTGGACGGCCGTTTTTCAAAAAGACGGCGCCTAAAGCCACTTATTAATATTAAGGAAATGGTGGAGCCGAGGGGAATCGAACCCCTGACCTCAGCGTTGCGAACGCTGCGCTCTCCCAACTGA
>Ga0181593_10000498_pt1 | contig 34292 bp, 32 predicted proteins | sample 071ome_19_FD_133756 | JGI IMG/M metagenome (GOLD analysis project Ga0181593, IMG submission 133756) | Coastal salt marsh microbial communities from the Groves Creek Marsh, Skidaway Island, Georgia - 071413AT metaG (megahit assembly) | ecosystem: Environmental > Aquatic > Marine > Intertidal...
AAGGTCGAATGTAGTGGTATCCTGGACAAAATCTTCTTGACGGCCACCAAGAGTGAATCGGAACCGGTCATCGAAATTGAACTCAACTTCTCCGTAAATGGCATCGAGTTCATTGTCAGCCTTATAAAAATCGGTTTCCCGAGTTATTTCCTGAAGCCTGACGGCTTCAGGATTGATGTTCTCACGAAAAAGTATGTCCTCAAGTGGCAACGTTAGCAGTGGGCGCATTGATCTGTTGCCAACATCAAAGGCATAACGACGTATTTCCGAATCCCTGGTTTTCTCATTATGAACATATCCCGCTCGGGTAGTGATCATAGAGCTTAAAGGTCCATAAAACACCATCGAGACATCCAGGCCTAAATCTTCGACCTTGTCCTCCAGAGCACTAAATCTTCTGACGTTACCATTTGGACGAGTAGACAATTCTCCAGCGTCGTAACGGTAGTCACGATTATCCGGCGCGTCCCTTTCAGCAGTGATGTTGCTGTAGCGCCACGCAATGGCCAATTCGTTTTGGTCGGGGAAGAAATGATCACCCTGCAGTTGATTAGATATCATTTCCCGTTCAATCCATTCATTTTCGGTAATCAGCAACTCAGAAGCGGCTTCGGTAAACCCGGTGGAAACAGCAGTGCGATCATCGGTCTTGCGCAATACAACGGAAGTGAAACGAATATTCTGTGTTGGCGTAATATCTATTCCCGCTGTGGCGATAGCGCTGACGTCAATACTGTGTTCAGTACCGTTGTAGTCGATCCCTTCCTGCTGGAATAAACCCTGCTCAGTATTGGGAACCCAGGTATTTTGCTCTATATTGAGATTATTCCAGCTGTTGGAGTAGTCGATAGCAGCGAGATAATTCAATTGCATACCACTATCACCCAGCTCGTGGAAATTACCGAGCGAGGTTGTAAAATCAAAGTTGGCAGGCGTCTCGCCCACATCCGGGCTGTATTCATTCCGAAACGCCTGACCAAAAGTCTGTATTTCTTCTTCAGTGAATCCCACTCCCGTGAAACGGCTGTAAGGAACTATCTTGTTGCCACCTGCAGTTGCCTGCTTGATAACATCTGGAAGATCACGATGGCCGTCATCGATACCCAGCCAGTCAGTACCCCCACCCGGCATGGTGTAGCCGTCCTTGAACGTGGTGTTCTGCAACATGCCCAGTGATCCGGTTACATTCCAGAAAAACTCGTCAGTGGATTTTTTGGTGCGCATCTGCAATATGCCGCCGCCGAACTCGCTGGGGTATTGCGCTGAGTATGTTTTCTGAACCAACACACTATCTAGTATGGCGGTCGGAAAAAGATCCATGGGAACTACGCGATTTATAGGCTCAGGGCTGGGGAGCAATGCCCCGTTAAGTAAAGTGGTCGAATATCGCTCGCCCAATCCACGAACATAAACAAATTTGCCTCCCACCGTGCTAAGACCTGAAATTCGCTTGAGACCCTCGGCGATGTTAGCGTCGCCCGCCCGCGTAAATTGCTCCGCACCAATTACGTTTGAGACCTGGTCAGTAGACCGTTTTTCGTCCGGCACGAATTGTCCGATGATTGATATTTCTTGAATTTCCGGAGTTTGTTGAGCGTTAGCGAGAGAACTTATGGTGGACGCAATACACAGGGCCAGTAGCTTTTCGCGAGGCATAATGGACTCCAGACAATGGTCAATTTGCGCATATGCTAGACGGTATATGTGACAGAAATATGTCATTTGTTTGAATGCAGAATTCGACTCCAAATCCTGCAGCCAATTTCTGCGTTCGGTCAGTGAAAAGAATTTCCTCGAAACAAATAAAAAGGGTGCCATAGCACCCTTTTTAAGCACGTGACACAGCGACTTCTATTCCTCAAATCCGTCGAAGGTCCACCCTTTCGTCCAGTCCGAGCTGTCGTCCTTGATGGCACCAATATGGTCAGTGCTGTCAAACCATGACGCACCCGGATCAGCTGGCGCCACCGAGTTAATGCTCCAACCATTCGCCCAACCACGAGACCCACCCAGATCGACTTCTCCCGCATCGCTGTTCAATTGAGCGTTGTACCAGTTGGTCGCCGTAAAGTCGGATCCCGCAGCAGAACTGGCGCCCTGCAGGTCATTGGCACAGTCGGCAGAAATGAGACTATTTTCCATGGTCAGGGTCCCGTTCAGGCCAGAGATATTGCCATCGTCGGTAGACTGGTCGAATGTTTCCTGGCCCGCAATTCGGATACATCCTTCGTTCACTGGAGGAAAAGTACCGCCGATTACCGAATTGAACATGTTCATTCCGGTGCCGGCCTTCAGTTCCCACGCATGACCGTTGCCTTTCTGCTCCGGGCTACCTATACAGGTAAAGTTGGCGACTGTAGGAATAGCGCGAGGACTGGCAGTGGGATTACTACCGAGGTTGTCTGCTTCAATGCAGTTATCACCACTAGTGGTCTGTTTGACAACTACGTGCTGCAGATAACCACTCCATCCCAGAGTCCAGTCTACGGCATCGTCATCATTCCCTGTTAATACCAGATGCCTGGCATTCACCGCACCACCATAAAATTCGACTCCGTCATCTGCGCCGTTATGGATGTTAACAAAATCAATGTTAGTTCCCGAACCAACTCCCTGCAGTGCCAGACTATTCAATTCATCTTCTTCTGTGATGATATCGCCGGCATAGCGTATTTGTACGTAAGTCATGGATCCGCTGTCATCGTCGTTAACTGGATTGTTACCTCCACCAAATTCACCAGTGCCGCCTTCGCCCTGGTCCGTTCCACTTTGCGAATTGAGTTGTGCGCGTCCATTGATAATCACACCACCCCATTTACCGCGATCGTTTATGGGATCAACGGAATCAGAATCGACCTCGTCCTCATCGTAAGTCATGATTATCGGATTTTCTGGCGTTCCGTTTGCGTATATCTTCGCGCCTCGATCTATTAATAAAAACGACTGGGTTGCACTGTTGGCGAACAACGTGGTGCCCGCATCAATGGTCAGCGAAACCTTATCGTCATTGGTTCCAGTAAAAGCATTTTCACCTACACGCACTGTACCATCCACAAAGTAAGAATTATTGGCGGTCAAGTGCGTGTCCGTTGTGATAGCGTCTCCACCGCTCAGTACGCACACAGGCTTGTCGTTAAACGTACCGACACCTGGCGTGGTATTCTCAGGACAACCGGCTGACGGCGTATCAGAAATAGTAAACTGTGCGGGCGAACTGGAATATCGAAGAGTCTGCAGGTCACCATCGGTAAAGTAGGCAACATAAGCAGAAAACGTCAGGCCAGTCAGGTTGGTATCTTCCCCGACCAATCCCTCAAGAATGGAAACTCTTTCCTCCGCTTCAAGGGTTTTTATACTGTAAACACCAAGAGTAGATGGATCTGAAGCGTCTACAGGCAACCAGATTCCACCGGAGAGGCGGCTGAATAGGCCAATGCCGGGAACGTCCAGGACCACAACCAGACTGCCTTCCTTACCGATATCGGCGAAGTCGGGCTTAATGGTAGCAACCACGTCTATAGCATCCGCAGCTGGAAACACGTCCAGATAGCTCGCGCCTCCATTGTTCGTCGCACCTGCAGTAAAAATAGCACCTGCTTGCGGCGGAAATGTAGGCAGCGTCGGTTGTTCTTCGGCCTGAGTGGCCATCGCCGAAACGCCCATTGCAACGCCCAAGGCAATCGCATTCATCTTGTGTGGTTGGAATTTCATTATCACTCCTTAATTGTGAGAATTGGGATCGAACTCAAACCGGAGCGAATATTAAGAAGTTCATATTTCAATTAGGGGACATTTTTTTGACAGTTTTTTGACAGAAGCATGCAGACATTCGCCCAAGTCGGAAGGTTTGATCAGAATCGCAAAGTCAATGGTAATTCGGTGTCCGAATGCACCAGATTCAATATTGCAGTGACAAAGGCTGAACTGTCATAATTTTGTCATTGTGATCCGGGTACACTCTGACGATGTCCCGATCGACATCTCCCATCGAGTTTCGAATCAAAGCGCAATCTATTGGTTTTTTTGAAACGCCCGTGGCAATCTGCCAGCTTAGCGAGGCCGAAAGCTTACTTGATGATATTGAGAGAAAAGTTCGCGAGCGAAGGAACAATGATCCAGGTGTCACAAGATCCAATGTAGGCAGCTGGCATTCCGATACCAACATGCTGGAATGGGGAGGAGAATCGGCCAAGGCTCTTGGCGAAAAGGTCGTAAGCATTGCCAGACGCATGAGTTATTTTAAAGGAACCTCGCCAGATGCTTTTAACTGGCTCTTGCAGATGTGGGCTAACATCACTCCCCCGGGCGGTATGAACGACTTACATGCGCATCCTGGGAATCTCTGGGCCGCTGTGCTTTATTTGGACATGGGCCGCTCTGAAAGGGATGAACCAGCAGCGATTGAGGATGCTGGAGGAAATTTCTTCATCGAAGACCCGCGCTTCCCGCTGAACGTTATGCACAACACTGGCTTTCGAATTATGGGAGCGGAAGGGAAACCACAAGAAATTCAGCAGGAATTGAGATTGAACCGAGGGGATGTCATTATTTTCCCTGCATGGCTGAGACACGGGGTTCGACCGTATACGGGCGACCGGGAGAGAATCTCCGTTGCCATTAATATTGACGCAGTGCCGATGCCCCGGTAATCCGTGAGTGACAAATTTCGCACGCTAGCTCTACAAGTGCAATCCCATCAAACAGCCCGCGGTCGAGAGCCAAATTCTCCCTCAGTTATTTGCTCTCTCCAGAGCAGCGTTCAGCTGTTCCATATAGGAGTTGAGATCGAAATAGTCCCGCCACTCCTTGATTTTGCCGTCCGCCATAATAAACACTCCAACTACCGGCAGAACAACCAGCTGATCGGAAACCTTGGTTCTATCCGCCCTTTCAGCAATTACGGTATTGCCTGCAGCGACCAAACTAATGATATCCCAATCGGTTTCCTGCCAGGGTCGAATAAAGCCGGCAATAAAGGCTTGAATATTAGCCCTGCCCCTAATCGGATTTGAGGGCATGTTGTGATACACGCCGTCCTCTGTGAAATAAGAAGCAAGTTGGACGGGATCGAGATTTGCCCATGCAGCGATAAACTCCCTCACAATTACCTCATTTTCAGTCATGTTTGAGGTTCCAGATTGCGCCTGAACAGCAATTGTAAATGCGATCGAATAAATAAAAAGTGCTGACTGTAGGATTTTTATCATTCGGACCAGGTTTGCCTGAGAGAGTTTAGGATTTATTGGTGCCCCGGGCAGGATTCGAACCTGCGACCTGCCCCTTAGGAGGGGGCCGCGCTATCCAGCTGTGCCACCGGGGCCGCGCGCCGCACAGTATAGCACGCCGAGGTGCTTTTATAAGAAAGACAGTTATCGCTAGTCCCGGTCAGGCACAAAAACGAGTACTGCACCGTTGTTCGAATATCGTTTTCCCGTAGGCTCAGGACCATCGTTATTTACATGTCCATGGTGGCCGCCGCAGCGTGCACAGCGATACTCTGCAGGACCAATTGCGCTCAGTCCAATACGAATCTCTTCCACATGCGCGGGTATCACGTCGCGAAAACTGAGCCAGCCACTATTATCGTTGTATTTCCATTCCGAGCGAAAAAGATCCAGATTACATCCCACGCACTGATAAATGCCCGATCGATTTTCGTTGATAAGATCACTGGAACCGGGTTCTTCTGTTTCGCCCAATACCAATATTGAATATTGCAGATAGGTAAGGCGATCGTACCACTCTTCATCACTAATACTGATTCTCTTCGCATCGGCTTCATGGGCCTGCGATCGAGACCAAATCAGCGGCATAGCCATCGATGTCAGAACTTCCAGCGCAGCCCGCCTCTTCATCATTCACTCCTTACATGCCTGGAAAGACAAAATAGTAGCACGTTGAGATTCAGTTACATGGTATCTTTAGCCCTATTGATCTGCGACTGTGACTCGAGCTTTTTATGGTTAAATTGAAGTGGCAATGTCTGACTTTCCATAGCCTGACTTCATCACAACTTTACAAAATCTTGCAACTTCGGTCAGCGGTATTCGTAGTTGAACAGGCATGCATTTACCAGGATCTGGATGATGTGGATCAGGACGCGATGCATCTATGCGGTTCGCTTGATAATCAATTACTATGTTACGCGAGACTTGTGCCCCCGGGCATAAAGTATGAAGAACCTTCCATCGGGCGCATTATCAGCGATCTCTCAGTTAGACGCAGCGGATACGGCCGCGCTGTGGTTGCCCGCGCAATTGAAATCTGCGAGGACATATGGCCTGCACAGGGCATTAGAATTTCTGCACAACAACGTCTGGAAAATTTATACCAGGAATTTGGCTTCAATACCGTTTCAGAGCCCTACCTTGAAGACGGTCTACCTCATATAGAAATGCTCCGCCCTGCATAGTCTCGGGTAGCCCGAGCAGCCATAAGGGAAGCGAACAGGCTCAAGCGTGAACGTCTTTACCCAGAATTTCATCGAACGCTGTTATAACTTGTTGGTCATGTTGTGGCGCGCATCGAGTTACGAGTGCTATTGCCAGAGAAGAGATTAGAAATCCTGGTAGCAGTTCGTAAAGGTCAAAAAAACCACCCTGCAGATTTGCCCAAAGTACAACGGTCAATGCACCCGATATCATTCCCGCGAAAGCCGCGATCGCCGTCATTTGTTTCCAATAGAGAGAAAACAAAATGACCGGCCCAAATGAGGCACCAAACCCTGCCCAGGCATAGCTCACCAGATCGAGTACTCTACTTCCCCTGTCGCCTGCTATAAAGACCGCAACGAGCGCGATTACAATTACCGCCACTCTGCTCACAATCAGCAGCTCTTTTTTGCCCGCTTCGGGTCTCACGAAAACGCGATAGAAATCCTCGCTGATTACGCTCGACGACACCAGCAGCTGAGAGTCAATAGTCGACATGATCGCAGATAGAATAGCCGCCGATATGATACCGGCAATCCAGGGATTAAAGAGAGCATGACTCAGAGCAATGAACACGGTTTCCGGATTGTTAAGTTGTTGCTGTGAGAAATACACCATCCCGGCAAGACCCGTCATTACAGAGCCGGTCAGAACGAGCACCATCCAGCTCATTGCAACCCGTCTGGCGACGATCAGTTTTCCAGCACTTTCGATCGCCATGAATCGCGCCAATATATGAGGTTGACCAAAATATCCAAGCCCCCAGGCCAATAGGGAAACTATGCCTGTCAGCGTTACACCAGAAAACAAGCTTGTGCTGAACTGGTCCAAACTATTAGCTTGCTCCAGCATTGTGCTGACCCCTCCCACCTCACGAACCACCAACACCGGCGTGACTATCAAAGCAATCAACATCAGCGTTGCCTGCAGGGCGTCGGTCCAGCTAACTGCGAGAAATCCCCCGATAAAGGTGTAAGAAACAATCACAAAAGCGCCCACTGCCAGTGCCGTCCCGTAATCCAGCCCGAAGCTGCTCTCAAATAGGATCGCGCCGCCCACCAATCCGGCAGCGGTGTAGAAAATAAAAAAAAGTAGAATCACCACGGCGGCTAGCACTCGAAGTAGCCGTGTAGGATCAGCAAACCGGTTCTCCAGATAATCTGGCAAGGTTAATGAGTTATTGGCGTGTTGGCTGTAAAGGCGCAGACGCCTGCTCGCCATTCTCCAGCTGGCATAGGCGCCACAAACCAGACCTATACCAATCCATATCTCGCTGACTCCGGCCAGGTAAACTGCTCCGGGCAACCCAAGGAGCAACCAGCCGGACATATCAGATGCACCAACGCTGAGCGCGGTAACTATTGATCCGAGTTTACGACCGCCAAGAATGTAGTCTTCAATATCATGAGTCCGAGCATATGCACTGGCTCCTATCACTGCGATCAGGAGCAGGTAGGCGAAGAAACTGGCATACAGCGGAAATTCCATAAACTCTCTCCAATCTGACGGGAGCAAACCTTCCGCATGCTAACAAAAAATTGCATACCTGGGCGATGCATAGTCAGCGGTTCACCAGTCGTATACCCAGATTAAGAGGCGGATTCCAGCCATTTTCGGCAATCTGAGACGATATTGGAAATATAGTAAATATTTTACTTTACTATTGTCATATGCAGTTTAATATATATGACTGTCAAATAAGCGGCACTTCAATTTCATAAGCAGGCAAACATGATAAATCTTGCAGAAAGCCAGAAAAACATCCTCGACCAGCTCAAGCGCTACGGACCCCAGTCTGTGAAGGTACTGGCTAAACGTATCGGAATGACCACCATGGGCATCCGACAACATTTGCAGGAACTGGAAAAAGTCGACCTGGTAACAACCACCACCGAAGCTCGTCAGACTCGGGGTAGACCTCTACATATGTGGCGCCTCACTGCCAATGGTCACGACTACTTTCCGGCGCGGTATCAGGAATTATCCAATGAGCTCATTCAAGTTATACGTGATGAACTGGGAGAGCCCGTACTTGGAAAACTTATTGACAGTCAAGCAGGCTTGGCGATGCAAAGATATAAGGCGCTGCTCGAGTCCGTCAGTGCCCTTGACGAAAAACTGGCAGCACTGGCAGAGGCGCGCACAAGAGACGGTTTCATGGCGGAGGTGCGTCTATTACCCGACCAAAGCTGGCTGCTTATAGAAAACCATTGCCCCATTTGTAGTGCAGCAAAAAGCTGCCCGCGCTATTGTGAAGCTGAGCTGCAGCTTTTCAAGCAACTGCTAGGCAATAATGTTGAAATCTCACGTTCCGAGTATCTTTTAGATGGAAATCGTCGCTGCGCTTACAAGATCAGCAAAGTTTCGGAGAACGACGGACTCTAGCGCGCAACCAGTCGCCTCAAAAAACCGACCTTGGTGATATAATAATCACACTAATCGTCTCTCCAGATGCAGCTGTCGGAAAGCCAAATGAAAAAACGCTCTGTCGTAGTTATAGTCCTTATTCTTTTGTTACCTCTGGTCGCTCCAGCTTTCATAGGAGGCGGGGTCGAATCATTGACCTTGCAGACCGTCAAGACATTGATCTCAGACGATTATGAGCGAGTTTTTCAGGTCCACCAATCAACGTTTGAGAGAGGTTGGTTTAATAGTCGCAGTCGGATTGAATTAACCATCGATGGCCTGGAAGAAGTGGCTGGCACTCCGATTGCTGTAATCCTGGAAATGGATATCAGCCATGGTCCGTTTCTTCCCACTTCAGACGGATTGAAGCTTGGACTGGCATACGCAGTGATAGAACCCACGTTTGAGGGCACAGGAGCAGAAGGCCTGACCACATTCAGTAACCTTCAATCCAACAACGCGCTCATCAGCCTCCTCGCCACTATCGATGGTGAGGTTGAAATCAATGTCGAGGCTGAAAAAATGCAGACAGATAGTAATCTGGGGCAACTCACTATCGAGGGTCTCCGCGGTAGCAGCCGAATCGTTGAAGGTGAATCTGCAGAGGCTGCTTTCGCATTGGATTATCTGGCCATTGCGACCACCAACGGATCTATCGATATCATGGTGCAAGACTTGGAATTTAGCGGATCCGAGTTCGAAATGAGCCAGGCCATCTCAACTGGTGAGAGTCATTTTAGTATCGCCAGCCTGGTCAGCAGCGCCCCGCTCCCGATGACAATCAACTCAATAGTCGCCTCTCACAGCCTGGCGAATGCCCGCAACGCGCAAGACGCCCTGGAATTGAGTCAGGTTTTCAGCATTGAAGACTTGGATTGGGATTTGCCGGTTAAGTCTCTTCAATGGCGTTTTCAATTCGGCAATCTCAGCCGCGAATTGGTAGCCAACTACATGCAGCTAATACAGAATTCGCAACAGTCGGGGATCCAGCTAGCAGCGGCAGGTCAGTCGCTGCTAATTGAGCTGTTAGGCGAAAATCTGGTTTTTGACAATAGCCTTGACATGCAAGCATTTGGCGGCGATCACAGCTTGCAAGTTAACCTCTCCTGGCCGGGAGTGACTGGAGTGAATACATTGAATACCCTGGAGCCTCAGCTGGCGCTGCAGACGATTCAGGTCCAGCTGACGCTTGATGCGAATTACTCGGCTCTGATGAGTAGCCCTTTCGCGCAGACGGTAATCGACTATGAGCGACCTGGCTTTCTGTTAATCGACAACGGTAGGGTCAAATCGAATATTCGATTGACTGACGGTGTACTGGATATAAACGGACAATTAACGCCATTGGAACAGTTTGTTAATCTCTGATGAAGATGCCGCAATCCAAACCTGTGCCGATCTTCGGCTATCCCAAATACTGGGCAGAATGTTTCGGAACCGCAGACTATTTGCCCATGTCCCGAAAAGAGATGGACGATCTCGGCTGGGACAGTTGCGACATAATACTGGTCACCGCTGACGCGTATGTTGATCATCCCAGCTTTGGGATGGCAGTGATCGGGCGGTTCCTCGAGGCGCAGGGATTCAGGGTAGGTATCATTTCCCAGCCTCAATGGGACAATGTAGAGCCTTTCAAACAGCTGGGGCAGCCCAACCTGTTTTTCGGTGTTACCGGCGGCAATATGGACTCGCTTATAAATCGCTACACCGCCGATCTTCGAATTCGTAGCGAGGATGCCTATACACCAGACGGCCTACCTGGCAAGCGTCCAGACCGTTCTGTTATCGTTTATAGTCAGCGTTGTCGCGAGGCCTATTACGATGCCCCGATCGTCGTCGGCGGCATTGAGGCGAGTCTGCGTCGCATCGCCCAGTACGATTACTGGAGCGATGCTGTCCGACGTTCAATCCTCCTGGATTCCAATGCTGACCTTCTGGTTTACGGTAATGGTGAGCGTGCCATAGCTGAGATCGCACACCGCCTGGCTCGCGGTGAGACGCCAGCCGAGATTACCGATGTTAGAGGCACTGCGTTTGTTCGCGATGAGGTGCCCACCGGCTGGACCGAGATTGATTCCACACGCATAGACTGGCCCTCGAAAATAGATGCAATCCCTAACCCCTATGACTTTGATCATTCAGGGAAGAATACCAGTCAACCCCAATCTGATCAGAGCGCAATTAAAATTATACCCATGCCGCTGCAACGGCAGCATGAATTCGATTCGCGCTCCAGTTACATCAGACTACCCTCCTACAATAAGGTAAAAAACGACCCGGCGCTTTACGCTCATGCGTCCCGGGTATTGCATCAGGAGTCAAATCCCTACAATGCAAAACCTCTTGTTCAAAAACATCAGACACTGGATGTCTGGGTAAATCCGCCGCCTATTCCCCTGGAGACCGAAGAGCTTGACGGCGTATTCGATCTACCCTATCAACGCCGGCCGCACCCGGCATACGGCAATGCACGCATTCCAGCGTATGAAATGATCAAGACCTCAGTCAACATCATGCGCGGATGCTTTGGTGGTTGTACCTTTTGCTCCATTACCGAACATGAAGGCCGCATCATTCAGTCCCGCTCGGAACATTCAGTCCTGAAGGAAATCGAAAAGATAAGAGATCAGGTGCCGGGTTTTACTGGAACTATCTCTGACCTGGGCGGGCCGACTGCCAACATGTACCAGCTTAATTGTAAGTCGCCGGAAATCCAGAAGGACTGCCGCAGGCTATCCTGCGTCTATCCAACAATATGCAAACATTTGAATACCGATCACAGCCAAACAACCCAACTCTATCGCAAGGCACGGAGAATTCCTGGCGTCAAAACCGTTGCCGTTGCTTCGGGCTTGCGCTATGACCTGGCATTACGGGATCCGGAATACATTGAAGAACTGGTCACTCACCACGTGGGTGGATACCTGAAAATTGCCCCGGAGCATAGTGAGGAAAACACCCTTGGCAAAATGATGAAACCGTCTATCAGCGCCTACGATGAATTCAAGGCCCTGTTTGACAAGTATTCGCGCAAGGCCGGAAAAAAACAGTATCTGATACCTTATTTCATCGCTGCCCATCCCGGCTGTAGCGATGAAGACATGCTGAATCTGAGTCTTTGGCTTAAGAAGCATGACTTCAAACCGGATCAGGTTCAGACGTTTTACCCATCACCCATGGCGCTGGCAACCGCTATGTACTACTCTGGAAAAAATCCGTTACACAAAGTTCGCTATAAGAGCCCGGTCATGTCCGTGTGCAAAGAAATCCAGCAACGCCGACTACAAAAAGCTTTTTTGCGCTATCACGATGAAAAAAACTGGCCACTCTTACGAAAGGCTTTGCGGGACATGGGGCGACAAGACTTGATCGGAAACAATCCTCAGTGCCTGGTGCCAGCGGAGAAGCCGGGACACAAATCCAGTCGACCGCATAAGCGAAACAAGCGTGGTCGCAGTTAAGCTGACTTCACCCCAACATAATCGCCGGTCTCTTAAAGTGCTAATTCAGTATCGCATAATCGCTGCGGGCTTATTTATCCTTGCGATTTCGCGCCTGCTCGAGAATCTCTGTCATGGTGTCAAGACTTCGCTTGCTCAGAGCAGCCTCAGAAAAATCTTTCCGCTTGCGCTTCTTATCCTGCTTGTCGCGTATCGCCCTGTCATTGGAGTCTAATGCCTTACGAGCCGATTTTCCGTAAGCGGGCTCTGGATTGTCGAGATGAAACTCGATGTGCGTGAGAACTCCACGTAAGATATTGATTTCCATGCTGTCTAAATGTATCCGACTGAACATTCTCCGCATGCGCTGCATTAATTGCCTTGGGTTATCGGGGTCGTGAAAATCCAGTCTTACCAGCACCCCTTCAAGGTGCCGGTAGAACTGTTCTACCTGCTCCCCCGTTGCCCTTTCTATATCCCAATATTCTTGATCAGTAGCGGGTGTTTCACCAACCATTCGCATGGCGTAGCGGCGCAATTCATAGCAAATAACCAGAACAGCAGCTGCTAAATTGAGGGAACTGTACTGTTCTGCCGCGGGGATCTGGACATGATAATGACAAAGCTGCAGCTCTTCATTGGTTAGGCCGCTGTCTTCGCGTCCAAATACAAGTGCGACCCGGTTACTAGCGCAAGTTTGCACTACTTTTTCCGCGCACTGTTCCGGCAGCAATACCGGCCAGGGAATCTTTCTTGATCTGGCGCTGGCACCGATAACGAGACCACAATCAGCAATGGCCTCCTCAAGACTGTCATGTACCAATGTCGTTTCCAGTATATCCAGTGCCGAAGCGGCTCGACCAACCGCTATCCCGCTTGGGAATTCCAGCGGCTGGACCAGCGCCAGCCTGGACAGACCCATGTTTTTCATTGCCCTGGCACTGGCACCAATATTACCCGGGTGGGAAGTATTGACTAGTACTACTCGCACGTTGTCTGCGTTGAACTTTTCTAAAGCCACGACAATCCTTATTGACCTATTGAAGCCCGTTAGAGCTGTTGTAATTTAGCGTACTTTCCTCATAGCGCCTCATGACGCCTCATGGAGTATAACAGTTTGCGATCCATCCAAACTTTACAAGTAGCTCCAGACACGTAACTGCCTCTCCACAACTTCATCGATGCTATTATTCTCCAGCAACTGAATCTGTTACCATTGCGCGGTTTCCTGATCCGCGCTGACAACCGGATTTGTTCAAAATCTAACATTCATCACCTGATCATCATGCAAGCTCAACTCAATATCGGATTGCGCGCTGCGCGCGAGGGCGCTATCGCCCTGGTGAGAAGTTTCGACCGCCTGGACAGAGTCAAAGCGAATTCTGATTCGATTCAACAGCAGTTGTCGTCTACCCGACAGGATATCGAGACAGTCATGCTGGATGTCCTGACCAAGGCATACCCCAAACATGGCTACCTCTCTGCCACTACGGATCTCACTAAAAACGGTAGTGCCGAAACAGTTTGGCTGTTAAGCCCCCTGATCGGAGTGGAGAATTTCCTGCGAGGTTCTCCGGGAATCTTACTCGGCCTATCCTGCAGGGTTCGCGGGCAGATGGTTCTGGCTGTATTCATAGACCCGCTACTTAACGAGGAGTTCACAGCTTCCCGGGGGAATGGAGCCAGTCTTAATGGGCGCAGGATTCGCGTCAGCAATCGATCCGAACTTGAAGATGGCTTAATCGGAGTGGCCTATAATGGCACCCGCAATCAAGCCGGGGGTACATTGGACCTTCATAGCCGACTGCTCGAAGGTTGCACCGACCTGCGCAGCAGTGGAAACGAGATACTCGACATTCTCTACGTCGCCGCGGCGCGTCTAGACGGCGGCTTCGTCGGAAAACCTGAGCCTTGTAGTCTGAACGGCGCCGGATTGATTTTGCAGGAGGCCGGCGGACTGCTTAGCGACGCGAATGGCGATCCAACTCTGAAGGGAAACACCTTGGTGTTTGGCAATCCGAAATGCTTCAAGCAATTGCTCAGACTTCTCGGCTGACCTGAAAGCAAGTCTTAGCTTCAAGAACTGTCACCAATCGGTATCGCCAGGCGATTTCTTGAACGGTAAAAATTTAACAAGATAAGCTGAGAAGAACCGGCTGAGAAGGTAGATGCGGGAACAGACTAAAAGGCACAGCCTCAGCCTGCTGGAATCTCCCATTCCTGAAGCGCTGCGGCGCATGACCGCGCCGATGATCATCGGCATGGCCATGCTGTTCACTTTCAGCCTGGTAGACACTCTATTCATCAGTTTTCTCGGCACGGAACAACTCACCGCTATCAGTTTCACTTTCCCTGTAACTTTCATGATCATGAGTCTGGCGATCGGACTGGGGATCGGCACTTCGGCTGTTGTCGCAAAATACATGGGCAGGTCGGATTTCGAAAAGGCCAGGGAAGCGTCAACGGTCACCAATTATCTGGCCATAGCCTGCGCAACGGGGACGGTATTCCTTTGCTGGCTGTTTCTCGACGTCATCTTCAGGGCCATAGGCGCGAGCGAATCAATCCTGCAACTAATCAGACAATATATGCTCATCTGGCTGCCGGGAAGCATACTCCTGGTTGCCATAATGAACAGCAACAGCATCCTGCGAGCCTGCGGCGATACCAAAACTCCAAGTATGCTGATGGCAGCGAGCGGACTTATCAATGCCATTATGGATCCAATTTTGATATTTGGACTGGGCCCGTTTCCCGCACTGGGCATTGCCGGGGCAGCGCTGGCCACCCTGATCTCCTGGGTAATTGGATTTTGCTATCTGACCCACCTGTTAATTGTGCGACTGGAGCTAATCAGTCGTGTCATGCCGTCAAGATCAGCGCTGCTTTCTTCGGGCCGTGAAATGCTGCGAATCGGCCTTCCGGCAGCTGGCGCCAACATGATGACACCTCTGGCCGCTGGAGTAATGACGGCCATAGTTGCAGGTTTTGGTGAATCAGCGGTAGCCGCTTTCGGTGTGGGGTCACGACTGGAACCACTCGTCACCCTGCTAATACTTGCCATGTCGTCAACCCTTCCGCCGCTGATCAGTCAAAATTTCGGTGCCGGGTATATGGATCGGGTTGCCGAGGCCTACAGACTGGCAACGCGTTTCATTGTTGGATGGCAATTGGCGGTATATATCGTGCTGAGTCTGTCCGCCGGACTGGTCGCTCGGGTTTTCTCCAGCGACCCCACGGTCGCTTCGGTTATCCAGCTGTACATCTGGATTCTGCCCCTCGGCTATGGCGCCCAGGGCATTATTATTCTTACCAATTCGGCTCTCAATGCCCTGCACCGACCATTCGAAGCGCTCTATCTGTCCTTTGCGCGATTCTTTGTATTCTATGTTCCTTTTGCCTGGATTGGCTCCCGAGCATTCGGCGTTACAGGCTTTTTCCTCGGCGCTCTGGCTGGAAACCTGGTTATGGCATTTCTTTCACTGCGGGCATTCAATCGTGCGCTCACGGCAGAATCAATGCGGGGAGAAACGGCTAAATCCCCCTGAACAGTTCCGGCAATCAGTCTGATACCGGGATACCTCCTGAGGGTAGTTACGAGGCGTCAGGGACTGCGGAACGGACCAAGAATACGCGAGACCAATGAATTACCATGCTGCGTGGTGAGAGATGGTTTGATATTCTTCATACCCTCTTCAAGAGCAGCATCAACCCGCATCGGAGGCTCGAGCGATTCTGTCAAGGTCAGGCTCTTATCGGCCACGTCGATGGGGATCCTTTCGTCATTTTCATCAACGTACTCGAGACGATTGTTGGCTTCCTGGAAGGCCAGCATTTCCGCGCAGATATCACTGTATTCCTCGGCAGTGAGAAGCTCTGGTCTTTCCTTCATGTTCATCGTGAATTTTCTGTCGTTTACGGCTGACAGGTAATGCAGGTTTTTCTTGTTTTCTTTGAGTAAGCCTTCTTTTTCTGCGACTTCATAGAGTGGCGTTCCCCGTAATGGTATGTAGGGAAAGAAGAAGAAAAATTCCGGAGCAATCCGCTGGTTCAAGCGCAAGGTTTCACGCATATTATCCGCAGTCTCCAGCGGCATTCCGACGATATTGAAGGTCAATCGATTGATGCCCGCTTTTTTGCAATTTTCTGCAGCATCTATAATCTGTTGATTCTTCATTTTGCGCCCCAGCATCTCGGCGCGATATTTTTCATCGCCACTTTCAATTCCGAACCAGATGGTATGACAACCTGCCGCCGCTGCCGTTTGACAGAATTCCTCGCTCATCACCTCAACCCGAGAGTTGATAGCAAATGGCAAACCTATTTTCTCTTTATAAATTTCAAAAAAAGCTCGGACAAACTTGAGATTTGACAGGAACAATTCATCCCAAAATTCGAAGTACTCAACCTTATATTTATCGCGCAATCGAATCAATTCGGAGACCATTTCCTCGGGGTCGTACTTGCGCAAAAACGTCTTCTTATTGCGCCAGCCCTCGAGCACTGGCGTATTGCAGCAATAGGTACAACGATACGGACAGCCACGCCCGGTCATTACCGGGAGTACCAATTTACCCTTCGGGCCGAAGATTGACGAATTTACGTCATCAAAGCCCCCGTCTTTTTGAAATACGTCGTAGTCAGGAAATGGCAGTGCGGCAAGATCGCCAATCTGATGCGGCTCGCTCTCGTAAATCGAAGCGTCATCCAGTTTTTCCCACATGCCGTCAACCGGTCCGTCTTTACTACCACGCAAAAACTGGACCAGGTTGCCCATTGCATACTCACCGTCACCAACACAGATAAAATCAATATTTGGATTTGAAATAGTCTGCTCCTGGCTGAGCATTGCCTGATAACCGCCAACCACAACGGGCACACTGGGCATGAGATTTTTCAGTTCGGCAAAATAAGGTTCCAATGGGAACCAATGCGGGCTCATCACAGAAAAGGCGATGAGATCAGGCCTCAACTCCCGTACCGCTTGGGCATATTGCGCCGGCGAATACTTTTCCCTGTCTCTGAGGATCAGAACTGGATAAACCTCAACGTCTACCCACGGGAAGTCCCTTTTCAGATACGCCGACATACTGGCAACCGGCATGGAAATTTCATTACCATCCGGTGAGTAAAAGCTGAATAAAACCCTGAGTTTCTGAGCCGAAAATTTGCCGAACCAGCGAGATTTTTCCTGCGGATAGACTGGACGCTGCGTGCTTACGGCGATTACATCCGCTTTCGAATTCATGCCAATTCCCGACCGTAAAGAAAGATTGATTACTTTGTAGCGCTTACAGCAACGCCCTCAAGGCAAAATGATAAGACTGATTGGTTCCACCATATCTCTATCGACTTGCCCGGCTGAAAGTATACCATTATTACTGCCCTGAAATATGACAATTCAGATGGTCACGTTTTTCAAACTGCAGAATTAAGGTCCGGGCAAGCTCCTCACGCGGTTCATTTCTGGATACCGATGCTTTATGCTCTTGACCCGAAAGACTTTTCACTTGGATTACTTAGAGCTCTGTCTTTAAACGCGTAAACTTCGTATTTGGATCAAAACCCATGAATGCCCTTGACGCGCTCCACAATAGAACCTCCGTACCAAAGCTTACCGACCCGGCCCCCAGCGAGGAATGCCTGCAAAACATCTGCAAAGCAGCGCTACGTGCTGCCGATCACGGAGTATTGCGGCCGTGGCGCTTTCTGTTAATTACGGGTGATTCGAGACTCAGACTGGGAAATCTGTTCGTCGAGGCGACGTTAGCTACTGACCCAAGTACGGACCAGGTTGTCCTGGATAGACTCCGACAGAAACCACTTCGTGCACCACTGGTCATAGTCTCCATCTCGACCCATCGAAATAATCCAAAAGTACCGGAGTTCGAACAGGATCTTTCCGCCGCGGCCGCTACTCAGAACATGTTGATTGCCGCCTACGCTCAGGGCATTGGGGCTTTCTGGCGAACTGGTCCGATGGCCTATGATCCAACAGTAAAAAACGGGCTTGGTCTTGCGTACAATGAAAAGATCATCGGCTTCCTCTATCTGGGACAGCAGGATTGCGCAACACGCCGTCTTGCTGATCCGGACGTGTCTGAATATTTTCAGTGCTGGTAGATCAAAATCGTGAAACTGCAATGCTGGAAATGCGGAATCGTCATAAAGGAGATGCGGTCACCATACTCTAGGTACGAAGAATGCAGCGCCTGCAAGGCCGACCTGCATGTCTGCCTGATGTGCCGAGAGTATGATCCGTCCGTATCGGATGGCTGTAGGGAAGATCGGGCCGACTACGTCCTGGAGAAAGAGAAGGCTAATTTCTGCGACTATTTCAAACCGCGTTCAGAGGCTTATCTAAAAAGAGATGAGTCCCAGGTGAAGGAAGCTCGAGCCAAACTGGCAGATCTGTTCGGCGAAAAACTGGAAGACCTCAACCCCGAGGGAGAAAAGCTGGCCGAATCCGAAGCGGATCGCGCCCTACAAGAATTAAGGCGACTGTTCAGCGATGATTGAAGTACCATAATTAACGCTTCGCTTACGGAAACTCGATGCGTACCACCATCTTCTCCACCCCATTTCTCACTTCATTGCTCAGGATGCTGGCCATCCTGATCCTTAAAATTATGGGGTGGACTGCAGTTGGAAAAGAAATATCTGATCCCAAACTGGTATTAATTGGCGCACCTCACACCAGCAACTGGGACTTTCCTCTCATGCTCATGGTTGTTCTGAAGCTGCGGCTGAAAGTTTTCTGGATGGGTAAAAAGGAACTGTTTCGCTTTCCATTTGGCTGGCTTATGCGTTGGCTAGGAGGCATACCTATAGATCGGAGTAAATCCAATAATGTAGTCGATCAAATTACTCGGGAATATGCGGAGCAGCGCGAACTGGTGGTTCTGGTTCCCCCGGAAGGCACCCGTAGCAAGGTGGACCGCTGGAAGACCGGTTTCTACCATATTGCAAAAAACGCAAATGTGCCTATTCTGATGGGTTACGTCGACGCGCCCAAAAAAGAGGCAGGTCTGGCAGATTTCTTCACGCCCACCGGCAACCTGGAACAGGACATGCAAGAAATCAGGAAATTTTATGCCTCCAAGGGCGGATTAAAACCCGAAAACGCCGACAGTTCGATCTAATCAGTTTCTCTCACCGAGGACACAAGCGGCATCAAGTAGGGACTAAACTGCACGCTCCAGCTTGTGTCTGTCAGCACAGGAGCTATCGATATTCGATTCACAATTGAGAGCCTTTAATACGAAGGCCAGAACAGAGCCAGCGAAAAAATCGGCATCCACCTTCATGCGCTTGAATTTCCATCGCTTCAAATACCATTCCTGTTGCATCGCCACCGCATGGACGGCAAGCATTTCAGGATCATCGCAACGAAAAACACCCTGCTCTATTCCTTTCTTGAAATTGTGCACCAGTATTGATTGCGCCTGCAGCTCAAGGTCCATGGCTTTTTCCTGCTGTTCCCGCGGCAAGCCCTTTAACTCCATGTAACAGAAATTGAACCAGGGGTTCATGATTTCGTTAAGATAAATTTCACCATAGATAATGGCTTTCAAATGACTGACCGGATCGAGCTCATGTTCAGCAAGACTGCCAAAAACCATCAGTATGTAGTGGCTAAGCACTGCTTCTATCACTGAGGCCAGGTCGTTCTTGCTGCCGATATAGGCATAGAGTCCACCCATACTGATGCCGGTCTCCCGACTCAAATCGCGAAGACTCATCGCCTGGAATCCTTTTTGGTCCGTCAGCCGGAAAGTGGTATTAAAGATGTTTTCCAGATTAGAAACAGCAACGTTGATATTCTTGATCTGCATATTGCCTTTATGCATTTCAAAAACAGTTTCCCAAACAGGCGCACCTTCCAGCTTCCATGCCTGCCGGAAAGCACTGAGACTGATCTCGTTGGGCCATGAGTTTTGATCAGGATTTATGTTTTCTGTATTCACACTATGAATTACTTACTTATGCCAGTGCTCGGGCGCGCCAAGTGGCCTCTTTAGCAGGCGTTGCTGCGCGGATGGGGCTCGCGATAAGCTTCCAATACTTCGCGTCTCAGCGCCCGAGTTTAGCGCAAAGTCTGTCCCGGCAACAGACTCGCGATATTGCCCACCCAAGAGCATCGGATATTAGAGTAATCCGCGTAATATCCCCAGGAGTCGCCCTAGATCCAGTACGATATGACGGCCAACATACCGGCAATCGAGCAAAGTGTCAGCGATGCAAGCCGCAATAGTCGCGGAGAGATTAGGTGCCAGGTATGCCTCGCAAGCCAGAATCCCAAAAAAGTACCCGGCAACAACGGCAATGCCAGCGATACTTCTCGAATCCCAAAATATCCCACCGGGGCCAACATGATCAGAGTCATTATGCAGCTCACAACGAAGAAAGCCGACAGATTTGCCCGCACATAAGCTGCTTTCTGATGTTGCATTAGTAGTGCCATGGGGGGACCTCCTATCGAGGAACTGGTGCCCATAAATCCCGACATGAAGCCAGCCACTAACAGGCGACCTCTGGTTGGGGTAAGAGCCACCGACTTGAGACTTATGACCACCGCCATCAATACCGTTACACCCAACCATAACCCAAGCGCTTCCTGTTCAATCCAGACAATCAGGATTGCCCCGGCAATAGAACCCGGTATTCTGCCTATCACGGCATATTTCAGTCCTTGAAGTGAAACCGACTCTCGATGACTCCAGACATTAAGCAGGGAAAGCGTCAACGCACTGACGGTAATCGGAGCCGGAACATAGGCCGGATCAAGAAAATACAGGACCGGTGCAGCGATGATAGCAAGGCCGAATCCAATCGAGCTCTGGATGAAAGAACCCAGAGTGATTATTAAAATAGCCAGCAAAATTTCCATTTTATTTCTGGCGTTCTCCGCTGATTGACATTCAGAGTTTTGTTGGCGATTCGCACATGGCGTATTACTTGAGGAAGCGGAGTACTCGGAATTTGCCCCGCCCGGGTCCGCAAGCTGCCCCCAGCACCGGCGAAAGCGGCGCAGTTTATCATTGTCCCCGGGGCAGGAGTAAAGGCTAACTTTCCAAGTTGCCTGCGGCAATCTCGGTCTTTACAATCGGCGGCATAAGTGGGCAACGAAAAACAAGTCATTCTCCATGAAATCACGTGCAGCTGTAGCATTCGAAGCTGGTAAACCTCTGGAAATCGTAGAAGTAGACGTCGATGGTCCCAGAACCGGCGAGGTCTTGGTTGAAATCAAGGCCACTGGCGTCTGCCACACCGACGCTTTTACGCTGTCTGGTGATGACCCCGAGGGGGCATTTCCAGCGATTCTCGGACATGAGGGTGCCGGTGTGGTGGTGGAAGTCGGTCCCGGAGTAACTTCCGTCAGCGTTGGCGATACGGTGATCCCACTTTATACCCCGGAATGCCGCCAGTGCGATTTCTGCCTCAATCCCAAAACCAACCTCTGCCAATCTATCAGAACAACCCAGGGACAGGGTTTAATGCCCGACGGTACCAGCCGCTTCTCACTGGACGGGAAACCTATTCTGCATTACATGGGCTGTTCAACTTTTTCCAATTACACCGTATTACCTGAAATCGCGGTGGCAAAAATCCGTAATGACATACCCTACGACAAAGTCTGCTATATCGGCTGCGGGGTCACGACCGGCGTCGGCGCGGTAGCGTTCGACGCCAGGGTTGAGCCGGGCAGCACGGTTGCAGTGTTCGGACTTGGCGGCATCGGACTCAATGTGGTTCAGGGTGCTCGCCTGGTCGGAGCGGATCGAATCATAGGCATAGACACCAACCCGGCGAAAGCTGAACTGGGAAAGCAATTTGGCATGACCGATTTCCTGAATCCGTCCGATATTGACGATGTGACTGCTGCAATCATAGATATGACCGATGGTGGAGTCGACTACAGTTTTGAGTGTATCGGCAATGTAAACACCATGCGTCAAGCTCTCGAGTGTTGTCATAAAGGCTGGGGTGAATCCATAATCATCGGCGTTGCCGGCGCCGGCCAGGAGATTTCCACTCGCCCGTTTCAGCTGGTTACCGGCAGGGTTTGGCGAGGCACCGCCTTCGGCGGCGCGAGGGGTCGAACAGACGTACCAAAGATCGTTGACTGGTATATGCAAGGTAAAATTCAAATAGATCCCCTGATCACGCATACCATGCCCCTTGCGGAAATCAACACAGCTTTCGACTTGATGCATGAAGGGTCGAGTATTCGCTCCGTCATACTGTTTTAACTAGTGCCACTGCGTACCGAGGACCATAATGAAATATCTGCACACCATGGTGAGAGTGACTGATCTGAAGGATTCACTGGATTTCTACTGCAACGCACTGGGGCTGAAGGAGCTACGCCGTTACGACCATGAGGCGGGGCGCTTCACCCTCGTATTTCTCGCTGCAGAGGGCGACGACCAGGCACAAGTGGAGCTGACCTACAACTGGGATCCGGAAGAGTATGGGGAAGGACGCAATTTCGGTCATCTTGCCTATCAGGTTAACGATATATACGCCACCTGCGAAAAATTGCAGGCCAGCGGCGTGGTCATAAACCGTCCCCCCAGAGACGGTCGCATGGCCTTCGTCCGCTCGCCGGACAATATATCCATTGAGCTTCTGCAGGCAGGTGAGCCACTGGAACCCAGGGAGCCCTGGGCCAGCATGGAAAATACAGGCAATTGGTAGTTGTTAGTTTCTTGAGCCGCTTCTGCGGCTCTATTATCATAGCCGCCCTAAAACTACCCACACAAAAATATCGGACCGCAGCAGAGGCAGCTATTCAACATGCAATTACTCGATGGAAACCAGACTTCAAGTCAAATACGCAAGGAAATTGCCAAACAAGTAGCCCAAATCAAGTCCGACGGCGGCAAGACTCCGCATTTGGCTGCCGTGCTGGTGGGCAATGACGGAGCCAGCGAAACCTACGTAGCCAACAAGGTCAAGGACTGCGAAGAAGTCGGATTTCAATCCACTGTAATCAGCCTGCCCGACACAGTAAGTGAAGCTGAATTGCTAGCCAGGATCGATGAGCTAAATAAGAATGAAAACGTCGATGGTTTTATCGTTCAGCTTCCGGTACCCAAACATATTGACGAGCACAAAGTCACGCTGGCGATCGACCCGAAAAAAGACGTGGATGGCTTTTGCCCTGCCAATGTAGGAAACATGTGCCTTGGGTTGCCCACATTCGTATCAGCCACTCCTAATGGCATCATGGAACTGCTTGCGCGCTACAACATCGAAACGGCAGGCAAACACTGTGTCGTGCTCGGGCGCAGTAATATCGTTGGCACGCCAATGTCTATTCTACTGTCTCGCAATTCCAGTCCCGGCAATTGTACCGTGACCCTGCTCCATAGCCGCAGTCAGAACATCGTCGACCATTGCCGAAGTGCAGATATTCTTGTCGCCGCTATCGGCAAACCCAACTATGTCACCGCAGAAATGGTGAAAGACGGCGCCGTGGTAATTGACGTCGGAATTACCAGAGTCCCGGACCAGAGTCGCAAAAGCGGGTTTCGTCTAGTTGGCGATGTGGATTTTGAAGCTGTCAAAGATCGCTGCAGCTTCATAACACCAGTGCCCGGCGGCGTCGGCCCAATGACCCGGGCATCGCTCCTGCAGAACACACTCGAGGCCAGACTCCGAAAAGCCTGAGCACGGATACGCAATGTTTGAGTCGCTGACAAGTCTAAATGCTGATCCTATTCTAGGGTTGATGGCAGCTTATCGTGCCGACACCAACCCGGAGAAGATAGACCTCGGCGTCGGTGTTTACATGGACTCACGCGGCCGGACTCCGGTAATGGCAGCCGTCAAAGAGGCGGAGACCCGCATTCTGGCCACCCAGGACACCAAGTCCTATGTAGGACCCGCTGGTGATGCCGTATTCGATGAACTGATGGCCCACCTGTTATTGGGTGAGTCCCTTTCCGGAAAACTGCATAGTCGACGCTACACAATACAGGTACCGGGGGGTTGCGGAGGCCTGCGATTGGCGGCGGAATTCATTGCCAAAGCCAATTCCGATGCGCGGATCTGGGTGAGCAATCCGACCTGGCCTAACCATATTCCACTGCTCGGTGCGGCCAATCTAAAAATCGAAACCTACCCCTATTATGATTACGAAAATCATGTCATTCGTTTCGATGAGATGATCTCGACACTAAAGAACGCCAATTCCAGTGACCTGCTCTTGTTACATGGCTGCTGCCACAATCCCTGTGGAGCGGATCTTTCTCGTGACCAGTGGCACGCAGTCAAGGACCTTGCTCTGGAAAAAGGAATTACGGTTTTCATTGATATGGCCTATCAGGGTCTTGGTGACGGTCTCGATGACGATGCGTTCGGAGTGAGACTGTTGGCAGAAAGCCTTCCGGAATTGATTGTAGTCAGTTCTTGCTCCAAGAACTTCGGCCTCTACCGCGAACGCGTAGGGGCACTTACCGTAATTTGTCAGTCTCCTTCGCACGTACCCGCAGTGTCCAGTCAGCTGGCAGCAATAGCACGTGGCATCTATTCCATGCCACCAGATCATGGTGCCTCTATAGTAAGAGTGATTCTCCAGGATCCAAGTCTTCGCAGTAACTGGGAACTGGAGTTGACCGAGATGCGTGATCGCATTAACAGCTTGCGCGCCTCTCTGGTGCAAAGACTACGAGACGCTCGAGTCAAAACCGATTTCGGTTTTATCACACAGGAAAAGGGTATGTTTTCTTTCCTGGGCATCGACGTGAATCAGGTCCGCCAGTTAACCGAGAACTACAGCGTATATCTGGTCGATTCCAGCAGGATAAATCTCGCAGGGATAAATGACGGCAATATAGACTACCTGGTGGCAAGTCTGACGAAGGTCTTAGCGGAAAATCAATAACACTCGCCATCCTAAGTCCGCCACTCTGCACGACAACCGCCATCGATTCCTGGGTTCTCACAGAATCTCGTCCTTGGAGCTTTATTTGCCAGACCGGGGTTTTATTCTGCCTGTTTAATCGGAGTAGTTGTATGGCGTAGCTGAAGCCCGGTAGAAACGGAGGCAGCGAACTTTCGCAGTATTGCCTCGGTGACTTCCCATCCAATGCAGGCGTCTGTTACAGAGACTCCGTACTTTATTTCTTCGAGGTCGTCAGGTATCGGCTGATTTCCCTCTAGAAGATTACTCTCAAGCATTACACCAATGATGGAGCGATTGCCTGCTCGAATCTGCTGTGCTACATCGTCGAGCACATCCACCTGCCGGTTAAAATCCTTCTGCGAGTTTCCGTGACTGCAATCGATCATGATGTTGTTGACGATTCCTGCCTTCTGCAATTCAGACTCGCATTGCCTGACACTTTCACTATTGTAGTTAGGAGTTCTACCCCCTCTTAATATTACGTGGCAATGCGGATTTCCGGCAGTTCGGAATACCGCCACTTTGCCCTCTTCTGTAACACTGATAAAACTGTGGGCAGCCGAAGCAGACCGGATTGCATTCACCGCCACGGTGAGATTGCCATCGACACTGTTCTTAAACCCGACAGCGGAAGAAATGCCGCTTGCCAACTTTCGATGCGTCGGAGATTCCGTGGTGCGTGCGCCAATCGCGGTCCAGGTCACCAGATCCTGCAGATACTGCGGTGTGATCAAATCCAGCGCCTCAATGGCGATTGGCAATCCTAGTTGCGCAATTTTCAGCATTAGTTCGCGACCTATGCGCAATCCATGGTCAATACGATGTGAACCATCAAGGTGCGGGTCATAGATCAACCCCTCCCAGCCAACTGAAGTGCGTGGTTTTTCGAAATAAACTCGCATCAGAATAAGAAGCGAATCAGATAATTCTCTGGCGAGCGGCTCCAATCGCTGTGCGTATTCAATCGCCTCGTCGATTTTGTGAATAGAACAAGGTCCAACCACCACGATCATCCTTGGATCTTTACGGTCCAAAATGCGTTTGACTGCCCGATGGCCTTCAAGCACCGTCTCAAGAGCCTGACCTTCCAGCGGCAGTTCATCCTTTAACAATCCTGGAGGAGGAAGTTCTTCCTGATCGATGATATGAAGATTATCAATTTCCCTAACTCGTTTACTCATTCGTTATGCCTTCTTTATCTTTTGTGGACCGACAAAAGTCCGCCTTATTTACTCTGTCCCTTCGATCAAGTAAATTGTCGCCCCTTACAGAGTACGGGGTCGACCATGTTAAAGGCAAGCGAACTGAAACGAGGAATGGTAGTAGACATCGAAGGTGTCCCGCACATCGTAAAACAGCTGGAGAGCAAAAGCCCTTCCTCTCGCGGCGCATCGACCCTCTACAAAGTTCGATTTAATAACCTGAGGACGCACCAGAAGCTTGATCAGTCATTCAAAGGGGACGATTTGCTGAAAGAAGCGGACTGTCAGCGGACAAAAGTTCAATACTCTTATCAGGACGGTGACGTCTATTACTTCATGAACAGTGAGGACTTTTCCCAGTACTCGCTGAATGCCGACGACCTCGACGAACAACTTGAGTACCTTGCCGAGCAGCAGGAAGACATCATCGCCCTGATTATGGATGGAAACCTGCTAGGAATCGAATTACCACAGTCAGTTACCCTGAAAATTATCGAGACTCCACCAGCCGTAACCGGATCGTCAGCCACCAATCGCAACAAAACCGCTGTCCTGTCGACCGGTCTAGAGGTCCAGGTTCCAGAATACCTGTCAATAGGCGACCTCGTCAGGGTTAACACGCTGACCGGCAAGTTCATCTCGCGTGCCAGTCAAGGCTGAATTCAAGATTTTTGGGCGAATATTCTGCCTCTGAATCAACTGCTGCTCAGGGTACTTCCGCCTGGGGTTGAATAAAGTGCCCTAGCTGCAGAAAATTAATGACCTGATCAATCACTTCGTTATTGAACATCATCCAGGTGTGGGTTACCGGCATCACCAGGTGGTCCTTCATGCCCTCCAATCGGGTGCTTTCAACCGAAACCTTGCCATCATCAGGTCCGGGAATAAGGGCAGCGAAGAAAGGATTTATCGACCGATCTCCGGCAATAACTCCAAGCTCAAAGGGTGCCGCACCCAGAGAGTTGGTAAAGCTGTTACTCCCGGTGCCGAGTTGCTCGACAGAGGGGCCATTCAATAAACTGAATCCGGGAAATTCTGCCAGCGCATCGACCAGTTCGGCACCCTGGTTTGGCGGCCCAAGCATCACAACACGACCAAGCCGCGAATCGACACGCTCTTTAAAATAGTAACGCACCAGAATACTTCCCAGTGAGTGAGTCACGAAATGTACTCTCTCTGCCGCGTGCTCGCTGCAGGTCCGCAATCCTCCCTCGACCGCATGCTGGGCCAGCATTTCCACCGGAGACTCTCGCGAGGGGTAGCCGATATTGATGACCACGAAGCCTGCCGTCTGCAGTTTTCTCTCCATTTCGCTCATCGAACCGGAGGATCTGGATAGACCATGCAGCAATACCACACAGTCCTGCGGCTGCGCCCAGGACATAACGGGCTGGTAAAGGAGCAGCAGCAACAGCCAGTAAAATCTTAGTGTTCGCATAACCAATTCTCGCAGGCTGCTAGCGATGTAAATCGATCAAGCGCAATCCCGACAGGTAGAGACTGGCCGCATACACCAGGAAACCGCCGACACACAGCAAGGCCAGTCTGACAAGTCTGGCGAATAGTTCCCAGTCAAGCCAGTCAACCCAGTTACCGGCAAACCAGGTTAGAAACAGGACCATAGCAGCGTTGGCCACCACCAGACGAATCGCGAAAATACGCCAACCGGTCTCTCTTCGTATCAATCTGTTGCGCCACAAGCCCGCAAACAATAGACCGGCATTGATAAAAGCCGCCAGACTCGTTGCCAAAGCCAGACCGACGTGACCGAGGCCCAACCCAAAGACCAGCAGGATATTTAGCAACATGTTCGCCGTCATAGCAACGATACCGATTTTTACCGGCGTCCGGGTATCCTGGCGGGCGAAATAACCCGGCGCGAAGATTTTTACTCCCATGTATGCAATGAGACCTAACGAATAGGCCTGCAGGCTCACTGTCACCCGCTCCACATCCGTGACATCGAACCGCTGGTTTTGAAACAGGGTGACCAGAATTGGTTCAGCAATCACGATGAGCGCTAGCGTGGCAGGAACAGCGATCAAGCATATCAACCGCATTGCCCAGTCCAAAGTGCTGGAAAACTCAGCAAGCGATTCCTCGGCATGCTTGCGGGACAGACTTGGCAATACCACCGTAGCAATCGCTATACCGAATACACCAAGAGGCAATTCAACCAGGCGATCCGAGTAATAGAGCCAGGTGACCGCATTGGACATCAGCAATGATGCAATAAACGCATCTAACAGGAGATTTATCTGACTCACTGACACACTGAAAAGCGCAGGAATCATCAGGTCTTTAATTTTCCTTACTCCCGGATGCCCGCGCGTGATCACGGGCACGGGAAACAAGTTTATGCGCGCAAGAAATGGTAACTGAAACAACAACTGCACCACGCCTGCGACCAGCACCCCCCACGCCAGAGCGAGTTCCGGTCGACTCATGTAAGGTGCGAGCAGGATCGAACAGGCGATCAGGGAAATATTTAACAGTGCCGGGGTAAGGGCAGGAACTGCAAACCGATCGTAGCTGTTGAGGATGGAACCACTGAACGCTGTTAGTGATATCAGTAGCAGGTACGGAAACGTCAATCGCAACATTTCAACGAATAGCTGAAACTTTTCCGGCTCGTCCATGAAACCATAGGCGATTGGAACCGATATGTAAGGTGCTGCTATGACGACTGCTGCTGTAACAAGCAGAAGAATCAGACCAAGGTATCCAGCGACGCTGTTAACCAGATTTTTAACTTCTTGGTGACTGCACTGACTACGGTATTCTGACAAAACAGGGACAAAAGCCTGGTTGAATGCACCCTCTGCAAATAATCGACGCAGAAAGTTGGGAATTCGATTGGCCAAAAAAAATGCATCGGTGCCGTCTCCTACACCAAAAACCCTGGCAATGACCACGTCTCGCGCCAGCCCAAGAACGCGGGACAGCATTGTCATGCTTCCTGTTATCCCACTGGCCTTGAGCAGACGGCCGTGGCCGGCAGCGGACTGAAGACGGCCTGGGTTTGTTCTCTGATTGTCACTCATTATTTGTCAGACACGAAAACATAAGTTAAAGCTGATTCCATGAGACGCGAGTCTCAACACATGACATCCCCATATTCGTTATGGATACAGACGACCGGTATTGACAAGATCTATCGAAAACGGCATAGTGTCGCGCTCTAAATTTGGACCCAAATTCATCGATTGTTGATACCGGGTTCAGGGCCCACAGTAAAGCTACAGTTTCGCTTTTTATATAGAGGATTAACCCTTGGCTAACTCTCCGCAGGCACGAAAACGTGCTCGTCAATCAGAAGTGAGGCGTCGTCATAACGCCAGCTTCCGGTCCATGGTTCGAACTACCGTCAAGAAGGTAATTGCAGCCATTGAAACCGGAGACTACGACAATGCCACCAGCGCATACAATAACGCGGTCCCGGTAATTGACCGTATGGCAGACAAGGGTATCATCAAGAAAAATAAGGCGGCACGCCATAAAAGCAGACTCAACACCAAGATAAAAGAACTAAAATCGTGAACGAAACAAAAAAATCGGCACTAGCCGATTTTTTTTTGCGCTCGGAAACTAGCCAGTCAGAACCATGTTATCGCGATGAATAATGGCCGACTCGCCGGCATAGCCCAGCAAGTCCTCTATTCTATTGCTAGCCAATCCCTTGATTTTGTCGATCTCCACACTGCTATAATTAACCAGTCCCCTTGCTACTTCAGTGCCCCCCTGATCTACACAGACCACCACATCACCCCTCTCAAACCTGCCCTGACAAGACCTGATACCTACCGCTAGCAGGCTGCGCCCGGAGTTTCTCAAGACCTCGACCGCGCCAGCGTCCAGCTCCAAATGACCTTCAACCCTCAGCTGTCCTGCCAGCCATTGCTTGCGTGCTGCCACCCTTTCTCGATCGGGTGTTAGCAAGGTGCCGAGAGCCTCACCTTCCAATATTCTGCCCAGCACATTGTCCTCACGACCGCTAGCGATCAATGTGCTGGTCCCTGACCTTGCAGCCAGACGGGCGGCAGATAGCTTGGTAAGCATTCCTCCGCGACCAAGACTGCTGCTGGCGCCTGCCATGGCCTGCAAACTCTGATCATCAGCCGACGCCTGGGGGATCAGGGTCGCCTCGCTGTTCGTTCGCGGATCAGCGCTATAAAGTCCGTGCTGATCTGTCAGTATAATCATCAAATCGGCGTTAACCAGATTGGCAACTAACGCAGCCAGCGTATCATTATCACCGAAACACAACTCCGCAGTCGCCACGGTATCGTTCTCATTGACCACTGGTACAACTGACATCTCGAGCAGTGTCGTGAGTGTGCTGCGGGCATTCAGGTAGCGTTTTCTATTGGAAAGGTCTTCGTGGCTCAGAAGAATTTGCGCTGTATGTACGCCGTGTCTGGCGAAACAACTTTCGTATGCCTGAATCAGGCCCATTTGCCCTACCGCAGCTGCAGCCTGCTGCATGTGCACAGCTCGCGGGCGAGCCTTCAGATCGAGCCGGGCAACACCCTCAGCAACGGCACCGGACGAAACCAGCACCAGCTTTCGACCCTGACGCTGCAATGTAACCAGTTGATCCGCCCAGCTCTCAATAGCTGGCCGATCCAGCCCAAGACCGTTGTTAGTAATCAATGAGCTGCCAATTTTTACCACCAGCCAGTGGGCATGTTTCAGACTCTCGCGATTCATGACGGCCTAGTCATCCTCGTCAAGAAAATCATCAAATTCATCGTTTGCCGCGCGCACCGGGCGGCTTCTTCGGATCGATTCTCTGACTTCAAGTTCCATCTCTTGCTCAAGTGCAGCCTGGGAAGCTGCATAATCCTTATCCTCCAAGATGCGATGTCTATGCTCTTCTATCGCCTTCATCAACGCCTCACAGAGTTTGTTCAACCCCTGCCCGTTTACTGCCGATATGGAAAATATCGGCCGGTCTCGATCTAATTGCGCACAAGCTCTGTTATGCAGTTCATGTACCTGTTCATCGGTTAAAAGGTCTACTTTATTAAGTACCAACCAGCACTCTTTACTCGCCAGACTGGGGCTAAACTTTTGTAGTTCGGTCATTATTTTGTCGACATTTTCAAGCGGATCGCTTCCATCAATCGGTAACACATCGACCAGATGCAGTAACAACCTCGTGCGCGACAGATGTTTCAGGAATCGGAATCCAAGCCCCGCGCCTTCGGCTGCACCCTCAATCAGACCGGGAATGTCCGCCACCACAAAACTGCGATCCATCCCAAGACTTACCACGCCCAGATTTGGGACAAGTGTGGTAAACGGATAATCGGCAACCTTGGGCCGGGCAGCTGTGACTTCCCTGATCAAGGTAGACTTCCCGGCGTTGGGCAGACCAAGCAGGCCGACGTCTGCGACGACCTTTAACTGCAACTGCAGACGGCGCATTTCACCCGGAGTTCCTTTGGTGGTCTTTCGCGGTGCGCGGTTGGTGCTGGATTTGAACCGGGTATTTCCCAAGCCATGACGCCCCCCCCGGGCGACCATAACCTGTTGTTCTGCTCGCGCAAGATCACCAATCAATTCGTCAGTGTCAACATCGACGATGCTCGTTCCTACTGGAACCTTAACCACCAGGTCTTCGCCGCCCGCACCAGTGCAGTTGCGGCCCTGACCAGGGCTCCCGGACTTTGCGCGGTAGCGCGGATTGAACCGAAAATCTACCAGGGTATTCAGGTTCTCGTCTGCGCGTAAAAAGACACTACCACCATCACCGCCGTCACCACCATCAGGTCCACCTTTCTCGATAAACTTTTCTCGACGAAAGCTAAGGCAGCCATTGCCCCCCTTTCCCGCCTCGACTGTTATTTCCACTTCATCGACGAATTTCACAGTGATTCTCTTCGATTATTACGGCTTTGCTCAGGTTATCGGCACCCCAGAAACGAAAAAGCCCCGTCGGTAGACGAGGCTTTAACTGGGTCGGTATGATCTTGCTAAGCCGTCTCGACACGCACGAATTTGCGGTTTTTTGGACCCTTGACTTCGAATCTGACCACTCCATCCGCTTTCGCGAAGAGGGTGTGATCACGTCCACAGCCTACATTTTCCCCCGGGTGAAACCGGGTGCCACGCTGACGAATGATTATGTTGCCTGCACTAACCTGCTGCCCGCCAAATAGCTTTACGCCGAGCCGTTTGGAAATCGAGTCCCGACCGTTATTAGTGCTACCGCCTGCTTTCTTGTGAGCCATCTCTTACTCCTGCACTTTCCCTAGGCCTTGATACCGGTAATCTTTACTTCCGTAAACCATTGCCTGTGACCCTGCTGCTTCCGGTAATGCTTGCGGCGGGTAAATTTGATGATCTTGATCTTGTCACCGCGTCCATGATTGAGCACTTCAGCGGTAACTTTACTGCCCTTTACGTAAGGGGTGCCAATCTTTGCCGACTCGCCCTCACCTACCATGAGGACCTTGTCAAAATCGACCTTGTCACCCGTGGCAACCTCGAGCTTTTCCAGCTTGAGGACCTCGCCTTCCTCAACCCGATGCTGCTTGCCACCACTTTCAATAACTGCGTACATAATTCAGGCTCCGCTTAATCCTTCGGAACGGGATACTCGCGTGACCATTCCTTTAGGGGCGGGCATTTTACGGGAACATCGACCCTCTGGCAAGCCCACAGGGAACCACTTCGAGCCACCTTTGTCGCAGCCTCTCACTCCATTTAAGTCCCCCGTAGTGATCCTTGACAGGGGTTCATCTGCTCCATACGATGGCGATCCGGAATATATCAGCAACCGAAACCATGTACGATTCTATCCGCGCCCCCGTCGAAGAAGACTTCGAAGCGGTCAATCAATTTGTCATTGACCAGTTGTACTCCAACGTTTCTCTGGTTGAGAGTATCGGCCACTATATCGTCGCAGCGGGTGGCAAGCGGATGCGACCGGTGCTGGTACTGCTGAGTGCCAGAGCATGCGGAATAGAAAACGATGCACACCTGCGTATGGCTGGCGTCATAGAGTTTATTCATACAGCGACCCTGCTACACGACGATGTTGTAGATATGTCCACCCTGCGCCGCGGACGACCGACTGCCAACAGCGAGTGGAATAATCCTTCCAGCGTCCTGGTCGGCGACTTCATATATTCACGCGCGTTCCAGATACTGGTTTCGTTACAAAACATGCGAATAATGCAAATCATGGCCGACACAACCAACCGAATCGCAGAAGGTGAAGTGCTTCAGTTACTCAACAAGCACAATGCTGACGCTACGGAAGTCGATTACCTGCGCGTAATTCACAATAAAACCGCGATTCTCTTTGAAGCCGCAGCCCAATGCGGAGCAATACTTGCGGGGGCCGGAGAGCGTATGGAGGAAGCGCTGCGCATGTTCGGACTACATATCGGCACGGCGTTTCAGCTTATTGACGATGTACTTGATTACGAAGGGGAAAGCGACGCACTGGGAAAAAATGTGGGTGACGACCTGGCCGAAGGGAAACCAACTCTGCCGCTTATCTATGCCATGCAGAATGGTGATGACGAGGATGCGAACCTTATTGCAGCCAGCCTCAAAACCGGCGGTCTCGATTCGCTGGAAGAAATCCTGCAAATCGTGCGGAGTTCTGGCGGGCTGGACTACACACGTGGGATGGCAAAAGAACAGGTGGCGAAGGCAATCGCCTGCCTGGACACCCTGCCGGAGTCCAGCTACCGCGACGCGCTGGACTCCATGGCCAGATTTTCCCTTGAGCGAGTCAGCTGAGCGACATCACTCTGATTATCGTCGCAAATGTCTAATTTCCGACTACTGTAACGGTCACCACCTCGGAAACCACAGCCGGACTGTGGGGAAGATGCAGATGATCAGCAAATATCAGCTGCAATGTATGCTGACCGGGTGCCAA
>Ga0181593_10000499_pt1 | contig 34277 bp, 31 predicted proteins | sample 071ome_19_FD_133756 | JGI IMG/M metagenome (GOLD analysis project Ga0181593, IMG submission 133756) | Coastal salt marsh microbial communities from the Groves Creek Marsh, Skidaway Island, Georgia - 071413AT metaG (megahit assembly) | ecosystem: Environmental > Aquatic > Marine > Intertidal...
AACAGTTAGTGGTGAAACTGTATATAGATGAGTGGACACCGACGGCGGATGCAACCGAGCCGGATCAATGAAGGCCTGGCTGGCACCCGCCAAGCTGAATCTGTTCCTGCATGTCGTGGGTCAACGGACAGATGGCCTGCACGAGTTGCAGACGCTGTTCCAATTGCTCGATTTTGGCGATCTGCTTTCGTTTGAGATAACAGAAAACGGCAGCATCTCTCGCGCTGGCGGCTCGGCATTGCCGGCGGAGGATCTGTGTGTTCGTGCCGCGCGCGCCCTGCAGCAGGCAGGCAACACCGGCCTCGGTGCCAGGATACGGCTGACCAAGCGTATTCCTGTGGGCGCCGGGCTGGGTGGCGGCAGTTCTGATGCGGCCTCCGTTCTCGTCGCGCTGAACCAGCTCTGGAGCACCGGTTTAAAAGAGGATGATCTTGCCGATATCGGGCAGTCCCTCGGTGCGGATGTGCCGCTCTTTGTGCGGGGTTCCTCCGCCTGGGGTGAGGGAATCGGCGAGCAATTGACCCCGACAGACCTTCCCTTAAGGCAGTTTTGCGTGGTTTGGCCGGATGTTCAGGTGTCCACAAAGACCATATTTTCCGACCCAGAATTGACACGAAACACCCCGCGAATCAGAATACCGGGCCCGTTTGAGGGTGATCGGCGAAATGATCTGGAGCCGGTGGCGAGAAGGCGGTTTCCCGAGGTGGGAGAGTGCCTGGATTGGTTGGGACAGTTCGGGGCGGCGCGGATGACGGGAAGTGGCAGCGCAGCCTTTTTGGCCGTAGCCAGTATCAGGGCCGGAGAAGAGCTGCTTGAGCAGTTGCCGTCCGGGTTGAGAGGCTTTGTGGCCAACGGAATCAACCGGAATCCCGTGTTTGTCGATGAGCCTGATGGGGTGTAGCCAAGTGGTAAGGCACCGGATTTTGATTCCGGCATTCCCAGGTTCGAATCCTGGCACCCCAGCCATTTTTGAAATGCCCTGCCGAAATTCAATTCAGCGAGAGACCTGATGGCGATAGATGACCTGGCGCTGTTTACTGGCAATGCCAACCCGGAGTTGGCCGGCGAAGTCTCGGCCAAATTGGGTGTGGGTATGGGTCGAGCACTTGTCAGCACGTTCAGTGACGGTGAGGTCAACGTCGAGATCATGGAGAACGTGCGGGGCGCAGACGTCTATGTCCTGCAGCCCACTTGCGCACCGGCCAGCAAGCATCTCATGGAGTTGCTGGTCATGATTGATGCCTTGCGGCGTTCTTCCGCGGAGCGGATCACCGCAGTGATGCCGTACTTTGGCTATGCCCGGCAGGATCGTCGGCCCCGAACTGCCCGAGTGGCCATCACAGCCAAGCTCGTCGCAGACATGATCGGCATCGCGGGAGCCGACCGGGTCGTTACGATGGATCTGCACGCTGATCAGATTCAGGGATTCTTTGACATTCCGCTCGACAATATTTATGCGGCCCCCGTACTCAATGGAGAGTTGTGGCGGCACGAGCCCGATAATCTCATGGTGGTATCGCCGGATGTCGGCGGTGTGGTCAGGGCCCGGGCCATGGCCAAGCAGTTGGGAGTCGAACTTGCGATCATCGACAAGCGTCGGCCCCGGGCCAACGAAGCGAAGGTGATGCACATCATCGGATCGGTTGATCAGCGAAGCTGCGTATTGATGGATGACATGGTGGATACGGCCAATACCCTCTGTCAGGCAGCATCCGCTCTTAAGGACGCTGGCGCGGTTCAGGTCAAGGCCTGCTGTACCCATCCGGTGCTCTCGGGCCAGGCGATTGAACGGATCGAGGCCTCGGAACTCGACGAGGTCGTTGTAACCAACTCGATTCCCCTCAGCGATGAGGCGCGCAAGCACAGCACCAAGATCCGGCAAATCAGTGTCGCCAGCCTTTTGGCCGAATCAATCCGACGCATCGCTACAGGCGATTCGGTCAGTTCACTATTTATGGAATAAGCGGCGTCAAGGGTCGCACGGTTAAGGAGAATCGGTAATGAGCAGCAACTATGTACTCAACGCCCAGTCGCGCGATGTTTTCGGCACGGGTGCAAGCAGACGACAACGTCGTGACAGCCATATCCCTGCGGTCGTCTATGGCGCAGGCAAGGATAATGAGACTGTCACTTTGGATCACGATCAGGTGATGCATAGCCTTGAAAAAGAGGCGTTCCACTCTGCGATTATTGATCTCCAGACCGACGCGGGATCCCAGCAGGTGATTCTCCGTGAGGTGCAGATGCACCCGCACCGGCCTCTGGTGCTGCACATGGATTTTCAGCGCATCAAGGCAACGGAAAAACTGCATATGAAGATTCCGCTGCACTTCGATGGCGCGGATGTGGCGCCAGGCGTCAAGGTGGACGGCGGTATTCTTGCTCACGCTATTACAGAACTCGATATCACCTGTTTGCCGAAGGACCTGCCCGAGTACATCGCCGTGGATGTGTCGGAACTGGGCATGAACGAATCCATCCATCTTTCAGACATCACACTGCCTGAAGGGGTCGAGCTCACCGTAACTGCCTATCACGAGGGAGAAGACCCAGCCGTCGCGACCATTGCCGCCCCGAAAGTGGCTGAGGAAGAGCCGGCCTCCGAAGAGGGTGAGGGGGGTGAGTCGGCGGAAGGCGCCGAGCAAGCGCCTGCCGCTGACGCCGAAGCGGATAAGAGCGAGTAGCGCAGGCTTATTTTTCTGGACCGACTGCGGCGTCGCTTGACGAGGCGGCATCGTCTCCGGTGCGCTGATCGACATACGATGGCGGCAATCTCTCTTGTCTGTGGCCTGGGTAATCCGGGCGCGCAATATGAGGCGACGCGCCATAACGCCGGATTCTGGTTTCTGGATGCTCTGCAGCGTGTTGTTTCTCTACCTTGGCGCCCCGAGACGCGGTTTTTTGGTGACCTGGCCGATACCCGCGTGGGTCAACAAAGAGTAAGGTTCTTAAGGCCCGCCAGTTTCATGAATGAATGCGGCGGAGCGGTCGCATCTGTCTGTGGCTATTTTGATATCCCTGCCGAAGCCCTGCTGGTTGTGCACGATGACCTTGATTTGCCTCCCGGCACCGTCAGGGTCAAACAGGGCGGAGGACATGGAGGGCATAATGGCCTTCGAGACATCTTTTCGAAGCTGGGTTCACGCGAATTCATACGCTTGCGAATCGGAATCGGTCATCCGGGTAACAGCGACGACGTGAGCGACTGGGTGTTAAGAAAGCCGACGTCGGAGGACAAGACGGCCATCCTTGATGCGATTGATCGTGCGTTGGACCAGATTGATCCGATGATGGGTGGAAATCTCGAGCCGGTAATGAAGGCGTTGCACACCCAGCATAAAGGACACTCCTGAGTGGGCTTCCGATGCGGCATTGTCGGACTGCCCAATGTGGGGAAGTCAACGCTCTTTAATGCGCTGACCCATGCGGGGGCGCAGGCCGAGAATTATCCGTTTTGCACTATCGATCCCAACGTGGGTATCGTGGAGGTGCCTGATCCCCGTCTCGAGACCATTGCCGGACTGGTCAATCCGGCAAAGGTCATTCCCACAGCCATCGAGTTTGTGGATATCGCCGGCCTGGTGGCGGGTGCCTCAAAAGGTGAGGGGCTTGGCAACCGGTTTCTTGCTCATATCCGTGAGGTCGATGCGATCATCCACGTGGTCCGGGCATTTAGTGACGATGATATTACCCATGTATCCGGCAAGGTCGATCCCCTTGCCGATGTGGCGACTATCGAGACCGAACTTGCTCTGGCAGATCTTGAAACCACGGAGCGCGCGGTTGACCGGACCGCCAAAGCTGCCAAGACGGGCGACAAGAAAATCCTGCGGGAGTTGGATTATCTGAAACAGGCGTATGAAGCGCTTTCTGAGGATCAGGGATTGCAGGCGCTGCTTCAGGATCCGGAAGCCTCTGCTGCGCTTAAGCCGCTATGCCTCTTGTCGGCCAAGCCTATGCTCTACGTCGCCAATGTCTCAGAAGAGGATCTCAATGGCAATGATCAGGTAAGCCAACTGACGGGCCACGCGCAAACCCGCCAGGCACAAGTCGTGGTGGTGAGTGCCGCGATTGAACAGGAGATCTCGGAAATTGATGCGCAAGAGCGCGCCGGTTTTCTAGAGGATCTGGGCCTTGAGAGCTCTGGGCTTGATCGTGTCATTCGTGCCGGCTACGCCCTTTTAGGTTTACAGACATTTTTTACTGCCGGACCCAAGGAGGTGCGTGCTTGGACCGTGGCCTGTGGCGCGACTGCGCCTCAGGCGGCAGGCGAGATTCATACGGATTTCGAACGGGGTTTTATCCGGGCTGAGACGATTGCCTATGATGATTTCGTTCAGTATCAGGGAGAGCAGGGTGCCCGTGAGGCTGGGCGGTTGCGTCTTGAAGGCAAGGAGTACGTTCTGAGTGACGGCGACATTATGCATTTCAGGTTCAACGTTTGAGCACAACGCTGGCGGCAGATAAACCAGTCTGATGTAGGAATCGCCCGCTCTCGTCTCGCCGGATGCGGGGTTCCAGATAAGTCCTATTCAGATTCTTTCAGCAGGGGGATGTTATGCAGTGCGGATTCATTGGCCTTGGCATGCTGGGCGCGAGAATGGCCCGGCAAGTTCTGGAGGCCGGCCATGATCTCAAAGTTTTCGATCTTGATCCCGCGGCAGTAGAGAAGCTTGTCGCAAAGGGGGCGACGGGTGCAGCTTCTGCGATGGAGGCCGCCAATCAGGTCGATGTCCTGATTACCTGCCTACCCTCGCCCGACGCCTCTTTGAAAGTCATGACGGGAACCGACGGTGTATTCGATGCCATGCGTGAGGGCAGTTGCTGGATCGAGATGAGCACGACGGACGCCAATGAAATGATCCGCTTGGCAGGATTGGCGGCCGAGCGCGGTATCGAGGTGTTGGAGTGTCCCGCGACCGGCGGTGTCCACCGAGCAGCACGCGGTGAGATGACACTACTGGTCGGCGGAGATGAGTCTTTATTCAGGCGCCATGCGGATTTGTTGGAGACCCTGAGCGGACAGGTCGTCTATATGGGCAAAGTCGGCAACGCCTCCCTGATTAAGGTCATCACGAATCTTCTATGCCTGGTTGATCTTGTTGCAATGGGTGAGGCACTGATGCTGGCCAAACGCGGTGGTCTGGATCTCGCCAAATGTTATGAAGCCATTACTGCGAGCTCCGGCAGCAGTCGTGAGTTTGAGGACTGGGCCCCCGTCATTCTGAACGGCAGCCTGAACACGGGATTCACGACTGACCTTGGGCTTAAGGATCTTGGCTTCGTGACCGACATGGGCCGTCGCCTCGATGTGCCGCTGCAACTGACCACGGTGGCACAGAAGATGCTTCAGGCATCACGTGAGCGATATGGCGGAGAGGCGTGGACGGCACACGTCGTCAAGATGATGGAAGAGGCAACTGGTGAAACCCTGCGCGCGCCGGGTTTTGATGAAGTTATTCCAAACGAATAACCGCTGCGCTGAAGGATCAGTGGTCTTCTCGTAGACCGCTTGCTTTTTGAACCGCTGAATCGACAATCAGGTTGATGCCGATGGTCAGCAGCGCGATACAGGTGGCCGGCACCAACGGGTGCATAAAGCCCCAGGCAATTCCGCCGCCGTTATCCCGCACCATTGCACCCCAGTCAGCAAGCGGCGGCTGTAGGCCAAGACCGAGAAAGCTCAGGCCGCTGATCAGGAGAAACACGAAGCAGAAACGCAGCCCGAATTCCGCGGCCAGCGGCGTCAGTGCGTTCGGCAGAATTTCTCTACGCATAATCCACCACAACCCCTCTCCGCGAAGCCGCGCTGCCTCGACATAGTCCATCACCTCAATATCCATGGCCACGGCACGAGCGATACGGTAGACCGGCATGGCGTAAATGATGGCAATGACCGTGACCAGGGCCAATATTGAGGTGCCCGTGGAAGACAGCACAATCAACGCAAAGATCAAAGTGGGAATGGATATGACCACATCGACAAAGCGGCTCAGTACCTGATCGACCCAGCCTCCCACGGTGGCGGCGAGAAAGCCCATCAGCGACCCCAACCCGAACGCACAGGCAGTCGTCAGCAGCGCGAGTGCGATCATATTGCGGGCGCCATAGATCAGCATCGACAGCATATCCCGGCCAATCTGGTCTGTGCCGAAGAAAAATTCCCCAAACAGCGGCTCCCAGACATCACCCACGATCTCACTCTGGCCATAGGGCGCCAGCCACGGCGCAAAGATGGCGCAGAAGCCGAATCCGCTGACTACCAGCAGACCTAATCGGCTGGCCCAGTTCATCTCCCTGATCACTATCCAGATATTCATGATCGCCTACTTGGGATGCATCAGTCGCGGGTTGGACATCAGCGACAGGATGTCTGCCAACAAATTGAGGATGACATATACCAAGGCGAAGATCATCGCGGTGGCGCGCACGGTGGGCAGATCCCGCAGAAATACGGCGTCGATCATGAGGGCGCCCAGTCCCGGATAGACAAACACCACTTCGACAATCACAACCCCCACCACCAGCCACGCCAGATTGAGCATGATTACCTGAATGATTGGAGACCAGGCGTTAGGCAATGCGTGGAAAACAATGATTCGCCCGGGCCGGATGCCCTTGAGCTTGGCCATCTCGATGTAGGGACTTGCCATCAGGCTGACAATGGATGCCCGCGTCATGCGCATCATGTGGGCGCTGACGGCGAGGGTCAGGGTCAGCACCGGCAGTGCAGACGCATTGATCCGCTGGGCAAGCGTCATGGTTTCGTCAATGTTTGAGATCGCTGGGAAGAAGCCGTAGGAAACAGCGAAAATCGCCATCAGGATGTAGGCGATGAAAAAGTCCGGTACCGATACCCCGCTCAGCGTAATCATCGAGATCGAGCGGTCAAAAAACGAGTTACGGTACAGCGCAGCGAGTACACCGAGAATCAATGAAACGGGGACGGCGATCAGTGCGGCCGATGCCGCAAGAAAGAAGGTGTTGCCAATGCGGTTGCCGATAAGATCAGCCACGTCACGATGGTTGGTTAACGCCTGTCCCATATCGCCCTTGGCAAAGTTCAGCAGCCATTCGAGATAGCGCACGTGCACCGGCCGGTCGAGATTTAGCGCCCGATGACAAGCGGCTACTTTATCCTCGGAGGCCATTTGACCCATCATGGCTGTACAGACATCTCCCGACAGCGCCTCGACACCGATCGTGATCAGCAAAGAAATCGCGACTAGCGTTAGGATGCCAAGCGCCAACCGTCTCACGACCAGGCGCAGCAACGGGTTCTTCATGGGATCAGATCATCTACTTAAGTGAGAAAAGGCCCGGAACGGGTCCGGGCCTTTTCCGTCGGTTGCAGCCATAAGTGCGTGCCGCGCGCCTATGGCTTAACTTGACTTACTTGAACCACCAGCGCTCGATGCTGCGTGAACCATCCAGCTCCCAGTTACCGGCGAGTTTGTCTGGTCTGCCCAGCGCATCGGACGCTGCGTCGACATTGTTGGCAAAGCAGGGTACGACCACGCCGCCTTCGTCGCGGACGATGGTTTGCATTTCGACATAGATGTCGTTGCGTTTGGCTTCATCCAGCTCAGCACGCCCCGCCACCAGCAGCTTTTCGAACTGAGGATTGTTCCAGAAACTGTCAGTCCAGTTGCCGCCGGCCTTGTAGCCGATGGTGAACATCCAGTCTGCGGTAGGACGGCCGGACCAGTAGCAGGCGCTCCACGGGACTTTCATCCAGACGTTGTTCCAGTAGCCGTCAGGCGAAACCCGGTTGACCTTGATGTTGATGCCTGCAACTTTAGCGGCTTCAGAGTAAAGCTGGGTTGCGTCTACAGCACCGTTAAAAGCGGCATCAGCGGCAGCGATCTCGACGTCGATGCTGTCGTGTCCCGCCTGTTTGAGGTACCACTTGGCTTTGTCCGGATCGTATTGACGTTGCGGAAGGTCACCGGCGTGGTAGTTCTGGTTAGAGCTGATCGGGTGATCATTGCCAAGAGAGCCATAGCCGCGCAGCACGGTGTTGACGAAGGCCTCGCGGTCAATCGCGTGCTTGAGCGCCATTCGTACGTTGTTGTCACTGAACGGCGCCTGGCGGACATCCATCGGATAGGTGAAGTGCTTGGTTCCGGAGACCTGCAACACACTGACACCAGGCTTTTTCTCGAGCATCGGCGCGGTCTTGAGGTCGCAGCGGACGATCGCATCTACCTGGCCTGTCGCCATGGCATTCATTCTTGCGGCTGGATCATTGATCGCGGTGAGCTTGACCTCGTCAAAGTTGGCGCAGCCGGGTTTGTAGTAGTTGTCGTTGCGGACCATGTGCGCCCGAACCCCAGGCTCGAAATTTTTCACAATAAAGGCGCCTGTACCGTCACCCGAAGCCCAGTCCACTTTACCGGAACTGTCTGCCGAACCCATGAGCAGGTGATAGTCGCTCAGCAGATAGGGGAAGTCAGCGTTACCGCTTTCGAGTTCAAAGATGAGGGTGTTCGGACCGTCTTTGCGAATGTTGCCCAGTGAGTTGGCCACACTCTTGGCGTCAGAGGTTGAATCCTCTCCGCGATGGTGCTCAAGAGACGCGATCGCATCATCGGCATCAAAGGTTTTGCCGCTGTGGAATTCGATACCCTTGCGCAGTTTCACCACCCAGGTCTTGGCGTCGGCTGACGGCTCAAGACTCTCGGCAAGGTCTGGCACAGCCTGCCCATCCGCGTTGACCTCAACCAGGGCGTTTCGGCATCCACCCATGTTCATATTGATCATGAAGGTATCGCCGTTATCCGCTGGGTCCAGCATATCGCCGGTGTTGGCGCCGCCAAAGCCCACGCGGTAGACGCCGCCTTTTTTCGGCGTAGCATAGGCCGCGTGGCTGTAAAGCGCCGGTGCTGTGGCGGCAAAGCCCATGGCCGTAGCCGCCTTTATGAATTCACGACGGTTGATACCGCCGTTGGTCACCCGCTTTTGCAGTTTGCGGATTTCGTGATCGATTTTGCTCATCTTCCCGATTCCTCCTTTGTTAATGGATCAGCTTAGAAGCGTCGTTTGGATACTCCGCCGCATCAGGAGAATCTTACAATAAACACTCAAGGATAGAGGGCAGGTCCCGAAAAACCGGGAAGAAAGGGTAATCTTCTTGAAAACTGGGGATATTCGCGTTAGATTCGCGCCCCCCGTGGCTATGTAGCTCAGCTGGTTAGAGCACGGCACTCATAATGCCGGGGTCGGTGGTTCAAGTCCACCCATAGCCACCACTTTTTTTCTTTCCTCTCATTTGGCTCTGCGTGCAAACAGCGCGCTTCGGTTGCCCCAGATCTGCAGTGGATCGGCCGGGGTGATGTCCTCAGGTGGAAAGCAGCACGCATGATCGAAATCCAGCAGCAGGGGGATGCGATTATCATACCCTGATGCAAACACGATCCTTAATGCCAAACTTCGGCCGGGAAGTGCTGGGTGTCGATCTTTCCGCTCCCATTGACGATGACAGCTTTGCCGAGATTCTGGATCTGTATTTCTCGCACTCGGCTCTGCTGTTTCGGGATCAGGATCTTTCCCCACAGAGCCAAGCCCGTCTTGCGCACCGGTTTGGGCGTCCAAAGATTGAGACGCGCAAACAATTCAACCTGAAGGATTATCCTGAAGTTTCCACTATCGGTAACGTCAAGCATCCTGATGGGCAAGACGCCGCCTTTTTTGTTCGGGGGGGATTTGGCTGGCATACCGATGGCACTTCGGCCTGTCATGTGGATGCGGCAACCTTTCTCTATGCGGTTGAGGTGCCTAAAGTTGGGGGGGATACCCTGCTATGTAGCACCGCCACCGCGTATGAGAATATTTCCGAGACCCTGAAGGATCAGCTAAGTGATCTAGAGATGCTGTGCAGTTTTCACGCGCATAATGATCTTCTGCTGGAGGCGGATCCCGACTCACACATTCCGTTGACGAAAGAGGAGCGACGAGCGCTGCCGCCTGTGTGGCACAAAATTGTGCAGGTGCACCCCGTCACCGGCCGCACAGTGCTTTACATGAATTTCAATCCCATTGAGTTCAACTCGGTGAGCCTGTCGGTAGGAGAGCAGTGGCTTCAGGAGGCGTTGGCCGTTGCAACCCAGGAGCAATATGTTTATCGGCATGAATGGACGCCGGGCGATCTTTTGATCTGGGATAACCATGCGGTCTTGCACAGCGGTACGCCGACCGCCTGCTATGAGTTAGACAGGAGACTGATGCACCGCTCTTTTGTTTACACTCAGCCGACGGAAAGAACTCTTGAAAACCTGGACGAGGTCAACGCAATCTTTCTAAAAGCCTGAAAAGAAGCGTTGATCGTTAGTCAAAGCCGGAGCCGCGTTGGCCATGAAAATCACACAGATTGATGTCTTTGCCAAAAATCTGCCGATGGTGTCAGGCTACAACATGTCGAGTTCGACTGTCGGTGATCCGGACACGACAGTCGTGGCTCTGCGCACAGATACAAAATTGACTGGCTGGGGAGAGATATGTCCAACCGGTCCTTTGCCGCAGGTGGAACATGCAGGAAGTATCCGGGCTGATCTTGACCTGCTTGGCCCGGCGTTGATTGGCGCTGATCCGTTGCGGATCGGTCTGATACATGACGTCATGGCTGCCACCATGGACGGCGGACAGGGGGCCCGGTCAGCAGTTGATATCGCGTGTTGGGATCTGCTTGGCAAGGTTCATAACGAACGGGTCTGTGACCTGCTAGGCGGGGCACGTATGGATCCGGTATCAACCTATCACGTTGTCCCCATTGGCACCCCTGACGGATCGGCCCAGCTGGCGGAGCAGCTTCAGGAAGAAGGCCATACCAAACTGCAGTTGAAGTCGGGCGGGCGCCATATTGATGAAGATATCGACGCAGTTCATGCGGTTGCGAAAGTGATCCGCCCGGGAGTTGATCTTTTTGTGGATTGCAATCGGGGTTGGACGGTCGGTGAAGCGATTCAGGTCTCGCGCGCCTGTCGCGACCTTAAATTTGACATGGAGCAGCCCTGTGCGACCTATGCCGAATGCGCCACTGCGCGGACGCACTTACATCACCCGCTGGTCCTGGATGAGTCCGCGACTGATTTGGCTACCATTGCCCGCGCTATCTCGACCGGCGTTGCTGATGGATTTGGAATGAAGCTGACCCGGATTGGCGGCATTAGCGGAATGCGTGCGGTCCGCGATCTGTGTGAGGCCTCGAACACACCGACCAGTTGTGACGACTCCTGGGGGGGAGACATTATTGCGGCAGCCTGTGTCCACGTTGGGGCCACTTTGACCCCGCGCCTTAGTCGCGGCGCGTGGATCTCAGCGCCTTATCAGGCGGGGCACTATGACGAGGAGCATGGACCAAGAATTGTCAGCGGTATGATCGCAGTGCCTCCGGGGCCTGGTCTGGGAATTAATATCCCCGAAGGACTTTTCGGGCCACCGATCGCGAGTTTTTCCTGAACTCAGACTATCGGGCGGGGCAGTAGGCCTGCGCGTTCGACAATCGGCCGGATGGCGGCTTCCCATTCAATCGCCATGATATGTACACCCGAGACGCCTTCCATTTGCCGTAGTTCTTCTATCTGCTCGATACAGATATCCTGACCTTCAGCCCGCCAGGCATCACGGCGCGCCTCCTTGTCGTCTTCGCTGATGCCCTGAACCGCACTATCCATGCGTTTGAGCAAATCTTCAGGGATGACGATACCGGGGATGTTCTCGTTGAGAAAGCGCGCCATGGGGCTGCTTTTCAAGGGGCCGATACCTGCCAGAATGTGAACTTTCTCCGTCACCCCAAGATCCACCAGACGACGCATGAACTGGCGGAAGATGTCCATATCGAAAATCATCTGGGTCTGGATGAAGTCGACCCCGGCTGCCATCTTCTTGGCGATTCGGAGCGGCCGAAACGAGATGGGTTCCGAGAATGGGCTGCCTGCGCCGCCGATAAAGAGTTTGGGACCGCCGCCCTTGATCTCGTCACCGCACTGGAACTGGTTCTTGTCTCGCATCTCCTGGAGCATGCGGATCAGCTGCATTGAGTCGATGTCCTGCACGTTCTTGGCTCCGGGATGGTTGCCAAAAGACTGGTGGTCACCAGACAGGCACAGGACGTTACGGATGCCGTGGATATAGGCGCCCATCAAATCGCTCTGCATGGCCAACCGGTTGCGGTCCCGACAGGTCATCTGGATCACCGGTTCAAGCCCATGTTGGGCCATATAAATGCCGGTCGCGATGCTGCTGAGACGCACAATACCGGTCTGATTGTCGGTCACATTGGCGGCATCAACCACGCCCTTTAAAAGATCGATCTTGCGGTCGACGACGCTGGTATCCATGTGTTTGGGTGGACCCAGTTCGCCGGTGACGGCAAAGTGTCCTGCGGCCAGGACTTTTTCAAGATTGCTCCCGGACTTGAAATCGGGCAGGGTGTCAGCAGCAGTGTTAGTAGCCATCATCAGTGAATCCGTTTCAGTCTGCACCGAAGAAGTCGTCTTCGTCGAAGTCGTCCTCTTCGTCATAATCGTAGGTGAGTTCCTGCTCGACTTTGACCATTACGTCGTCTCCATTCACCATCGCTTCGTACAGGGCAACGGGTCGCTCGGCAGCACCCTTCATCTCGCCGCTTCTTAGATCCCATTGCCACAGATGCTTGGTGCAGGTCAGCAGGCCGTCTTTCAGTAGACCGGAATCGACCAAGGGTTCTGCAAGGTGGGGGCAGGTCGGAGGAAATGCGCGGATACAGTCGCCCAGATTGGTAACGATGACATCGATACCCGCCACACTGACCCGGTTCAGCTTGCCTTCAGGCAAGTCAGCGAGGCTGCAGGCCCGGTGCCAGGTGTCGTCGAGTTCGACGGCTTCAGAGGGCGCCTGCGATGTGACGGCCGTTTTCATGGGCGACTGCGGCGGCGCCACCTTAACGGTCGTCGCGCGCTCTCCCGCCTCGCGGGCGGCTTGCTGGCGAAGATCATCTCCCACCACGACGCGGCGCATGCTGCCCCCTCGACTGGTTGACCAGTCCTTGGGAGGTTGGATATCCATCAGCGAGTCAGCAATTCCCTGACGGTCGAGAATCGTCCAGATCTTGGACCAGATACAGGGGATGCTGGGATCGACTTCGCACATGCCCCCCTCGGAGCCGCCGCAGGGACCGTTCTGCAGTTGCTTCGGGCATCGGGTAATGGGGCACAAACCGCCCGTGTATTCCAGAACACAGTTACCGCAGCCCACGCAACGCTCTTCCCAGATGCCCGGCTCTGTCGGCTGACCCATAAAGTTGGTATCAAGACCCGGCAGGATCGGCGTGTCCATGTACTTTTCCGCCAGTGTCTGTACACCCACACCGCATGCCATCGACAGGACCGCATCATATTCTTCAATATTTTCTTCAAGCGGCGCCACAAACTCCTGGACACATTGCCGCTGCACCGTGACTTCTTCCACTTCAAGCTCTTGGCCTTCAGCGGCAGCCGCGGTTCGCAAAGTCGCTGCCATGGCGCTGGACTCTTTCTTGCCTCCGGCAAAACAGACAGACACGCAGGTACCACATCCCACGGTGAGCACTTTCTTTTTGCCCTTGAGCATTCGCTGGATATCTTTCAGCGGTTTTTGTTCTGCAACGATCATGCTGAGCCTCTCGCGATTTGGCAGTGGTGGGATTGGGTTCTCATCAGAATTCTCTCTTTTTTGTGTTAACCGGATGTTGACGCTAGGGTCGCTGAGGAGGCGGCGCGCCGTAGAGGGCTAGGGCCGCAAATCCCGGTTTTTTTGGTCAGATCGTTAAGCGCCTCGGTGAGGCTGTCATGGTCGCCAGGCGTGAGGTGCATCATATGGACTCGGTCGCGCTCCAGACCGCAGCCGTCGAGCCAATCGGCAATTCGCTTCACCCGTTGGGTCACGTGCAGGTTGCCGGTATTGAAAAAGCACTCGCCCGGCTGACAGCCTGCCACCATGACGGCGTCTGCTCCGCTTTCAAATGCGTGCATCAACTGAAGCGTATCAACACGACCTGAGCAGGGGACGTCGACCACCCGGGTTTGGACGTTCGCTGAGACCTGCCCGCTCTTGGCGTCGCAAACTTCATGCGTGGTGTCCCGACACTGGGGACAGGCAAATATCATGACCGACAGGGGCGCTTCTGCCGGACCGTCTTCGGCGACTTCTGTGTTGAGTTCAGAAACAGATTCCGTATTCAAGGAATTAATCGTGCCAATCACGGAGTCGTGAGTACTGATATTCATTTCAATAGCGCCTGTTGGGCACGCTGCTGCGCAGAGTCCACAGCCGGTACACGTATCCGGATCAATTACCGCAGCACCTTGAATCCCGCCAACGCCGGTCAGTTCGTTATCAATTCGGGCGGCGCCGAAGGTGCAAAACCGGACACAGTTAAGGCAGGCGACACAGACCGGTGCCTCGACGACAGCGACAGGTCTTTCGACAGGTTGTGTGGATTGTGGGGGCGGCAGATCAAGAACGACTTCTCCTGCGTGAGCGCGAGAGACACAGACGGTGAGAAATTCTGATCGCTCGCTTTCGCTAAGCGCAGTATCCCGATGGTCGACCTCACCGGAGAGGTAGCGTGTACGGCAGGTACCGCAGCGGCCATTGGAGCAGTCAAGAGGTACTTCGTAGCCATTTTCATAAAGCACATGCAAAATGGTCCGGTTCGCCGGTACCTCGAAGATGTCTCCGGTGGAAGACACCCGGATGCTGAAAGTTGTGTTCTCGGAGGTGCTCATCAATACTTGCTCGGGGCAGGGCGCTATTGTGAACGATACGGTCCCTTCGGTAGAAGACCCAGTGTCGTTTTTTCGCAGGTTGGCGCAACAGTCAGAATACACCAGAGCATCAGGGTGACTGTGGGACAAGGCCCAAGTAAGGCGTTCTCGTTATCACTCAACGGTGCTTTGCTGGATAGGTTAATGCGACTCTGGGGAGATGACTCCGATGCATAAAGTAATGACTCACGACTGGTACGAAACCAAGAAGGTGTCGAATGACTTATATCTTATCCGCGAGAAGTATGTAGCCAAATGGCTGCGCTGCAACGTCTGGCTCATCAAAGGCCGCGACCGGAATCTCGTTATCGATTCTGGAATGGGACTGTCGCCTCTAAAGCCGCACTTGCTGGCGCTCGGGGGATCGCCCCTGACCGCAGTGATGACACATTGCCACTTCGATCACATTGGCGGCCTGTGTGAATTTGATGACCGCTTGGGTCATCGAGCCTGCAGCGACAATTATCTTGATCCGATGACCTGCTTCAAGAAGACCGGCGGTGAAGCGTTTGTGCGCGCTGAAACGTTCAGTGTGCTCCCTTTCGAAGGCTTTTCGTTCGAGTCCTATGAAGTGCGTCCGGCGCCGCTCACGGGATATCTTGATGAGGGCGATGTATTGGATCTGGGGGACCGTTCTTTCCAGGTCTTCTCCCTGCCTGGGCACTCACCTGATTCGATCGCACTGTGGGAAGAGGGCACGGGTACGCTTTTTAGCGGAGATACCCTCTATGATGGTGATCTTTACGACACGCTGTATCACTCTGATCCCGACGCGTACCGCGAGAGCCTGGAAAGATTGCGGGAGTTACCGATCGAGACGGTGCACGGTGGGCACTTCGGGTCTTTCGGGAAAGACCGGATGAATGAGTTGATTGACGGTTACCTCAAAGGAGAGGGCAGGCTGGTGGATCCTGAGGACTGGGTCAGTCAGCAACTCCCATAACTGCCCAAATCAGCGGTTGGCTTTCAACGCGTACCAGACACCTGCGAGGATGATCCCAGAGGCGGTGATAAAAATCGCCCCAAACTCTTCCCCTAGCAATATGGCGGCGAGGATCACGCCAGATACCGGTTGCAGGAACTGCAACAGCGCAATGCGCGCAATGCCGCCTTGTCCCAGCGCCCAGTACCAGAGCACATAACCGACAATCGTCGCACCGACAGCGAGATAAGCAATCGAAAGCCAGATGCCTGTGGGAACAGCCAGGGGCGCGGTTCCGGGCTCAACGATAAACAGCAAAGGCCACAACACCAGCGCGTAAAGACCCACACCGTAAAATGTGGTGCCCATTGCCGAATAGCCTTCGCGTTCGAGGCGGCCGCCCGCGACGTAGCCTAAAGAGGCAAACACATTGGAGGCAAGCACCAGCAGGTCTCCGCCAATGCTCGCCCCGGTTGCCCTATCGAGACCATGACCGAAAATCAGCAGCGCCTCGCCCGCCATCGCGATGGTGCAGCCGATCCACCACGCAACCGCGGGACGTTTTCGGTCCCAGGTCATGGCGATAAGTCCCGTGAAGACGGGGAGTCCCGCCAGAATCATCGATGCGTGATTGGCCGAAGTGTGCAGGATGCCGAGCGTGAAAATCACAGGAAAGGCCACGAAGCCGCAGAATCCGGATAAAGCGAGAAGACGCCGCTGCGCCCTGTTGGCGGGCAGCGGAATCCGGAGAAGCATTGCCAGCGGCAGTGCGACCAGTCCGCCGATGACGGTTCGCAGGATAGCAACCATCATGGGCGAGAGACTGGATACCGCGATCTTGGCGGCAACCGGTGAGGCCCCCCATAGCACCACGGCAATGAGGGCTGCCGCGAGAATCCTCATCGAAGACTAGTCAGTGTTTGCGCCAGCGAATCTTGTCCTGCCGCTCACGTTGAGTTTTACCCGCCCGGAAACGCCCGAAGAACAAAAAGGCGCCCAGACCGATCACCATCAGGCCGCCGAAGAATAATTCGTTCCAGCCCATCAGTTGCGGCTGCGCAGTTTTGCCAGCAGGCGCAGGATTTCAAGATAGAGCCAGATCAGCGTCACCATCAGACTGAACGCGCCGTACCACTCCAGATATTTCGGTGCACCCTGTTCGGCGGCTTCCTCAATGAAGTCAAAGTCAAGCACCAGGTTGAGAGCGGCAATGGCGACAACAAAAAGACTGAAACCGATACCAAACAATCCGTTACTGTGAATAAAGCCGATACTTGAACCAAAGAAACCCATTACAAAACTGACGAGATATAACAGCGCGATGCCCCCCGTGGCCGCCACGATCATCAGTCGAAAATTTTCAGTCGGTTTGATTAGCCCGCTCTTGTAGGCGAGCAGCAGTACACCAAGCGTGCCGAAAGTGAGGCCCATCGCTTGTATCACGATGCCCGGATACTGCGCTTCGAACATGGCAGAGATGCCGCCGAGTGCAAGACCCTGCGCCAGTGCATAAAGAGGTGCGGTCACGCCTGCCCACTGTCGCTTGAAGATCGTGATGAACGCGAGGATCAGACCCCCGATGAGTCCGATCCAGAGAAATCCGCTGACGGCAGCGGGATCCCCTGTGCCGAAAAAGATGTTCCAGGTAAAAGACGCCGTGACCAGGCACAGAACAAGCAGGATACCGGTTTTGTTGACGGTGCCTGCAAGTGTCATGCGGCCAGATGCTTCCGTTTCGGCAAACGTGGCATCAGGCTTGAACACTTCTCCCCGGAACATGGGATTTCCTGAGCGGCCAAAGGTAGTCAGGGCGTTGTGTTTGGACATGGAAGACTCCTTGATTGAGTTAGTGATATTGTAGTCGCGAAGGCATGTTCCGAGGTGATGCCGCCCGGCAACTAAATTACTGTGTTGCGTTCACTGACGTATGGAGAGCCCCTTTTGCAAGAAGTCCTGAGAACACCCGAAGAGCGCTTTGAGGCGGGCCGCGCCGCGTTGGCGCACTGGACGTAACCCAATACAGGAGTCCCAGCCTTCAGTGTCTGATTCAAGAAGAATTTTCCAGGTTTATGCCGGCAGCACGGAGCTCTCGCCGTTTCATAAGTGCTATGCCAACAGCGCAATAGTGCTGCGCTCCGCCGCAGGCCGGCTGTTCGTACACGACAACGGCGAGGATCCGAGTAAAGCGTACTGGGCTCTTCGTCGTGAAGCTGCGCTCTTCGACGTGCCCGAACGGCCGATTGAGATCAATGGCCCTGACGCGGTGCTGTTTCTGGAGTTAATCTTTGCCCGCCCCCTGAAGGATCTCAAGATTGGCCGCGCGCGCTATGTGGTTGCGTGCACACATGATGGCGGATTGTTTGCTGATGGGATCCTGCTGCGGCTTGGGGCGACACGTTTTTGGTTTGTTCATCCGGATGGCGAACTGGATACCTGGTTTCTGGCGCATCGTTTTGGGTTTGATGTGACACTCACCGACCCGCAGTCGCGTGTCCTGCAACTGCAGGGCCCGCACTCGTTTGAGGTGATGCGCTCGGTCTCGTCGGGAGCAATCACTGCCGACTTTGGCTACTTTCACTGCGGTGTTTTCGATCTTGATGGGCAGAAGTTGTTGATTTCTCGAACTGGCTGGACGGGTGAACTGGGCTATGAGATCTATACGCAGGGTGACGATACTGACTGTCCGCGCCTATGGAACGCCCTGATGGAAGCGGGCGCGCCCAGCAGAATGATCTTTGGGAGTATGCAATCGATGAACATCCGCAGGATCGAGGCAGGTATCTTGGACAGCGGCAGCGATTTTGATTCTTCGATGACGCCATCTGAGGTGGGGTTGGACAAATTCGTGGACTTGACCAATGACGGGTTCATCGGCCGCGAGGCGTTGTTGGCCCCGCCGCGCGGTAGGCGACTTTTCGGGCTGCTCTGTCGGGATCTGATACCGAGCGGGGGGTGTGAGTTATTTGATGGCGATGAGCCGGTTGGCGTTGTGACGACAGGCGCCTATTCCCCTTACCTCAAAATGGCGGTGGGCTACGTCAGATTTGCAGCGGCCGGAGATTGGCCGACAAGAACGCTTTCGCTGCATTGCGCCGACAAGGGTGAAGCGCAGTGCGAGATTGTGAACCCACCCTTCTATGATCGGGAAAAGAAGATACCGCGCACCATCGTATCGTCGTGATGATCAGATCTTGCAGCGTCAGGCATCAACCGGTCGACACCAGAACAGGAGCGGTGAGATCCGAAAGAGATACCTTCTGCTTGTCGGATGCATCGAAGTTCGCGGGATCAAGCCATGTCTCAAAAGCCGTTTGCAACTTTGGCCATTCAGAATCGATTGCCGCATACCAGGCGGTATCCCGGTTCCGTCCTTTGGCAACCGTGGCCTGTCGGAATATCCCCTCATAGGATAGACCCAGTCTTAAGGCGGCGCGGCGCGAGCGTTGATTGAGCGCGTTGCACTTCCACTCGTAGCGTCGGTAGCCCAGTGCAAACGCCTGTTTCATCATGAGGTACATGGATTCCGTGGCTGCGGGTGTTCGCTGCAGTTGCGGCGAAAAATGGATGTGCCCAACCTCAATAGAGCCATTAGCCGGTGAAATACGAAGATAACTCGCTACCCCCACGGGACCTGCCTGGCGATCCATGACGGTAAAGAACAACGGATCGCTCTGGTTTGCGACTTCTTCCAGCCAGGTCGTCAGAACTGGCAGCGAATCAAAAGGTCCGTATGGCAGGTAGGCCCAGTCGACATTCTCAGTATCCTCTGCAAAGGCGGTGAATAGCGCTTCTGCATGAGCCTTGGGGTCAAGGGGTGTCAGCGCACAATATCGGCCTTGCATGGATGCCCTTTCGGGAAAGGGAGGAGGGCTCCATCCGTCAACGGTAAAGCCAAGGTCAAGATCAGAAACAGTCATCAGATTAAATCAGGCATCGGATTAAAGTGAATGGTGAACAGGACGGTTCGGTCAGTGAGACACAGAAGAGCCTTCTCGTGCCTTTATAGCATGCTGCGTACTTAGTTCCACACCTGCTCGGCCGGACCCAGCAGTCTTCGCACCTCAGCGGCGTCAAAGCCGTAAGGATGAGACGGTGAGATCCGGTTTTCTGCGGCGTGGAACAGCCCATCAAGATCAGGATCGCGGCTTAACGGCTCTCGCAGATCACAGCCGGCGATGAGAAGATCAGGCGGGGCGCCCAGCGCCAGATTGACGATGGCCGCGCTAGCGATGTCGCCACACCAGGGGCCATCAATCCGCATCTTGATCCCTGCCTCCGTGCAAAGATCGCGAATCTGCCGGGCAATGCCCAGCCCACCGACCAAAGCGGGCTTGATGCACATCCCATAAGCCGTACCGTCATGAATCGCACGTTTTGCGGCTTCAGCATCCCTGCTGGTCTCGCCATCCAGCAGTATTTGCGCATCGAGAGACCGACACAGATCCCGATTTTCTTCATAAAACGCGCAGGGCTCTTCCCAAATGAGGCGGGTATCCTGAATCGCGTTAATGGCCTCCTCCGCTTGTTCAGGCGACCAGCCTCCGTTGGCATCAACCAACAGGATCTGGGATTCGGTCATGAGGTCAAGCGCGGTTCGGATGAGCCCCAATTCATGTGCAAGGCTATAGACGCCCACCTTAATCTGAATGACTTTCCGTTGTGATCCGGCCATTGCCATTCTGGCGCGAACCCGCGCCGGATCTTCTTCAGAGATGGAGAAATAGTCCTCTATGCTGGTATCCCGTGCGCCTCCCAGTACATCAGCAAACGTCGCTTCACTTTTGCGTGCCAGAAGATCGTAATAGGCGGTCTCCATTCCGAAGGTAATGCCATTCCAGGAAGCATCTCTTTCCTGAAGAGCGTTGATTAGTTCCTTAATAGAAGTATGCGGCTCTCCAATGAGATCGGATAACAAGGGAAGGGTTTCTGAATAGCGCGCCAGGCGCTCTTGGGGCTCCAGCGGCGGGGCGGGCACGATCTCACCAAGACCGCAGAGACCGTCATCGGTATGCAGGCACAGGACCTTACCGAAAGTGGTTTCCTGAACCACATGCGACATTCTGTAAGGGCCGTCCCGAAAGGGAATCTTGAGATCCCAAAGTTCGATCTTGTTAAGGCGCACAGATCTGATACGTGGAGTACTTAAGCAGTCCGCCCCGGTGAACAAAGCAGACAGGTCATTGGCTGGTCGAGGTCATGGCTTTATAGATCAGACGGGCGAAGTGCTGTTGCACCGGATCCCAGTAGGGAGAGAGCACTCCTCCATTGAAGCCATCAGAGAGGCGGCCGCGCTGCATGCGCTCGAGAATGCCGATGTCTTCAAGATTAAGGTCATGCCAATTCTTGATGACGGTATCCCGAGCCGCCCGGAACTGCTCACCATCAGCTCCTTCACCCACAAAGTAGAGACTGATCGTTTCTCTGCTGGACTGGGCACTGATGGGTGTGGTGACCAGCGTTGCCAGTTGGTCGGGAAAGATCTCGAACGCGAAATTCGGAAACAGCACAAACCAGTCACCGCGGTTTTTCTTGTGTTCCGGCAGGTTCGGGAAGTAGGGGAGGCCCTCTCCGCGGGCGGGATCGGTTCGTTGGAAGGTATAGCCGCACAGCAGAATGTGATCTTCAAAGGTGGGTGGATCCCGTTCCGCCATAGTGACAAAAGAGTGCAGCCAGGGATGACAGGAGAAAACATGATAGGGCTCAATGAAGTTCTCTACCGCAAGTTTCCAGTTGGCTTCGATATCAAAACTCAAAGTGCCGCCCAGACCAAGTGAATCAAGGTCGTAATCAGCAATCTTTTCAATTATCGGGGCGATGTATGACGAAAACGGACCCGCGTCTCCCGAAATGTTGACGAATACCCAGTCGTGCCAGGTGTGGCAGGCGATCTCGACAAGGTTATTGCTCGCGCACTCCGCGGGTTTCGTGTCGTGCTGAGCCCCACCGAAAAAATGAGGTCGGGCGAGGAGCTTGCCCTTTAGGCTATAGCTCCAGGAGTGATTCGGACACACGATGTTGCGGCACTCGGATCTCGGTTCTTCAATCAGGACCGCACCGCGGTGGATACAGACGTTGTGGAAGGCGCGGATGACGCCGTCGGTGTCTTTGGTCAGCAGCAGCGACTGGCCGGCAACTTCGACCGGACGAACAGATCCCGGCTCGGCCAAAAGATGCGCAAACTCAGCGAAGACCCAGTGGCGCTTAAAGACACAATCTCTTTCTGTTGCAAAAAAGTCGGGATCCACATAAGCGACATTAGGAAGGGCGGATCCTTCTGCGGTGGGCGCGCTGAGGCGTTGCCATAGTTCTTGATCAAACCATTGGTTGCCACTCATCGCCTTATCCTCCTTCAAATTGACCGTCTAATTTACCGATGGTCCGGGCTGCCTTAAAGCCCTCCAGGACGGCCTCTTCCACCGTTCTCGGCGCCAGTGCATCGCCAATGGTTTTGATCACAAACGGCGAATCCCTGCCGTTTGAAAGGTCTGCCAGCCAGGCGGCGTCATCATTGGCTCGTGGGGGATAACAGCTGACGATCGTGTCGACGCCCTCAAAGACAATAGCGTCACCGGTGATCGTGTGCTGGAAAAATGCGGTGTTGTCCTGTGCGCCAAAGAAGCGGGCGTAACAGATGGTATCGACATTCAGGCGATAAAGTTCCCCCATCCATTGATCGCGAACGAGCGGCGGGATGGCTTCTGCGCAGGAACTGGTTCCCGAAAAAAGGTGTACCTGATGTCCTGCAAGTGCCAGCATGTGGGCGACGCCAAGACCCGTCCAGTCTGAGCTCCAATCCGCAATAGCCACATGCTGGCCGACTTGTGCCTCACCTGAAATCACGGCCCAAGCTGTTAAGACATCTGTTCCATCGACCTCGGCTTCTGGCAAGCGGGCAACTGCGCCGGTGCTGATGATGATGGCGTCAGGGTCAAGTTTTTCCAGTACGCGCTTATCCACCGTAGACGACAAGCACACCTCGACAGCAGTTTTTTCAAGTTCTGTCGAAAGATTGGTGATGACGCCACCGAACTCTGATCTTCCCGGCAAGGCTTCAGCAAGACGGACCTGCCCGCCGAGCCTCGCCTCTTTTTCATAAAGCGTCACGTCATGGCCTTGTGCGGCTGCTGTCGCTGCCGCTTTCATTCCCCCTGGGCCACCACCGATGACGAGCACCCGCTGTTTTGTTACATCGGTGTGCGGCCGAAATTCCAGTTCGCGGCCGGTAATGGGGTTCTGGATGCACGAGATCGGATGATGTGAGAGTCGGTGACCCACACAGGCCTGATTGCAGCCGATGCAGGCGCGAATTTCGTCAACCCGGTTCTGTGCCACCTTATTGGGGAACTCCGGATCCGCAATCAGGGCCCGAACAAGACCGACCATGTCTGCCTGGCCCTGGTTCAGGATCTCAGCAGCGCTCTGGGCCTGATTGATCCGTCCGGCGACCAGTACGGGTTTGGTGACCTTGGCTTTTAGCGTTGCCGCATCGTCAGCGACATAAGCGGGCGGGATAGCCATCGGTGGGAAGACATGGATCCATCCGTTGTGAGATGCGGATGAGCCAGAGATAACACTGAAATAGTCCAGGTGGCCATCTTGTTCCAACACCTGACAGATCTTCACCGTCTCTTCTTTGGCCACGCCGGCCCCGGTCTGCTCATCAAGGGTGATACGCACACCCAACGTTTTTTCAGAACCGATCGCGCGTCGGGTGTGGGCGAGGGTTTCCACAAGAAAACGCATGCGATTTTCAAGACTGCCGCCGAACTCATCATCGCGGCGGTTGACCACCGGATTCAGAAACTGACCCATCAGGTATCCCTGGCTGGCGAGAATCTCCACGCCATCGAGTCCGGCCTCGACGAGCCGCCTGCCCGCTGACGCGTAGCTCTCAATGATTTCAAAGATCACTTCAATCGGCATGGCGACCGGTACGATGCGGTAGCGATCGTCCGGCGTGTCAGAGGCGGAATACACCTGCGGCCGTGATCCGTCATGGCTGGATCGTACGGAACGCCCGGCATGAAACAACTGGCCAAAAACTGCCGTATCGTATGCAGCACACGCAGCTTTGAGTTTCGTGAGCCCCGGAATGATGTCGTCATGTCCGGCATTCAGATAAGCCGATGGAAAACAGAAGCTCGGGTGGAAAGCCATACCCTCTAGAATGATCAGCCCCGCCCCGCCTTTGGCCCGGGCTTCGTGATAGGCGATCAGTTCATCAGAGACGAGACCCCTCGATCCGAGGGTGGTGCCGTGCGGGGGATTGAAGATCCGGTTGCGGATTTCCGTGGGCCCGAGATGTATCGGCTCAAATAGCTTTTCATACATAACGGTTAGCCCGATCTCAAATTATTCGAGGTGGATGGGGCCTGGGTCTGAAACTTTGGCAGTGAGTCGGGGATGGATCAGGCAGGGGCGGTACGGCACGGGCCTTTCTGTGCAAGGCCTGACGGCTCGTTCTCCTGTTTTACCCATCGTGAAGATCCTCGGCCGCGGTGTTGAATGCCCGGGCAGTGAGTTCGAGATCTTCTTCAGTCAGCGCCAGCGATACGTATGTCTTGCCGGCCCCTTTAAAGATCCCATTCTCACGCAGCAGTTCGTTGAACCGTGCGGCCTTGGCCCTGTCGGCTGTCAGTACATCGCGGTAATCCGAGATCGGTTTGTCGGTAAAGACGGCTTCAAACAGGGTGGGGTGACCCACCACCTGGTGTGCATGTCCGTTCGCCTCGAGGCACCGGCTAAGTGCGTCCATCAGATATTGCCCGTTGGCACGGAGTTTGTCGTATTGGCCAGGCCGTCTCAGGATCTCCATGGTCTTGAGGCCTGCTACGGCTGCCACGGGATTACCGCTCAGGGTGCCCAACTGCATCAGGAAACCCTCGCTACCGACCTGGGCTTTGTCAAAGTGGGCCATGAGTTCGGCCCGTCCGGCGACCGCAGCCGAGGGAAAGCCACCCCCGGTCACTTTGCCCAGGGTGCATAGATCGGGTACCACGCCATAGGTCTCTTGGGCGCCGCCATAATCGAAACGAAAGCCTGTAACGACTTCATCGAAAATCAGTGGTATGTCGTGCTGCGTACAAAGGCTGCGCAGCGTTTCGAGGAATCCAGGCGCGGGTGGAATGATGCGCTGCAGAGGTTCGACGATGACCGCGGCAATCTCAGCGGCATGCTGGGTAATCAGCGACTCGACAAAGTGGCTGTCGTTATATGGAGCGATCAGCATGCTGTCCCGAACGCTGCTGGGAATACCGGCTGAATCTGGTACGGCCGCAGGGAAATTGATGAGCTTTTCCGGCGCAAGACTCATCTGCGCTTCCGCGGACATGCCGTGGTAGCCGCCCTCGAATTTCACGATCTTGTCCCGGCCCGTGTAGGCGCGGGCGAGGCGCATGGCATACATATCTGCTTCACCGCCGGAAGACACATAGCGGACCTGTTCAGCGCAGGCGACGGCCCGACAGATTTCCTCCGCCAGCTCGATGCCACGCTCGTTGTTGGCAAAGAAAGTCATCCCCTTGGCCAACTGCTCGGTCACCGCCTCAATCACTTCGGGATCACCATGGCCCAGGATCATGGGCCCTGAGCCGATGAGATAGTCGATGAACTCGTTGCCGTCCTCATCCCAGACCCGTGATCCTTGCCCTTCACGGATAATGACGCCGGCTTCGAAGTTGCCAAAGCTTCCCGCCGGCAGGACTTTTTTGGCACGCTCGATAATGCTTTGCTGTTTCATGAGTCTTTTATTCGGTTCTTATTCGGCTCTCGGCAACAGGTTAAGGGGGTCGTAAGCAGCTTCGCCGAGGACGCACGCCTGGCGTGTTGATCCTGCAATGATCACCTCTAACGCGGTGCCGGGTTTCGCTGCGTGTGGCTTCAGGTAAGCAAAGGCAAGAATACAGCCCACGGTATGTCCGTAGGCAACCGATGCCGTCGAGCCAACGACCCGGCCTTCTTGCAAAACGGCCTCTCCGCCGTGTCCATCGACCACGCCGTCAGCCTCAATACGAAGATAGGTGCAGATCCAGGGAAGGGTCGAGGCAGCGCTTTCTTCGGTCTGGGATTTACCAAGAAAATCACCCTTGTCCAGCCGGACGAAGCGCATCACATCGGCTTCCGGCAGCGTAACCTCGTTGGTCAGCTCACCCGCCCCTTTGAACATTTTTTCCATGCGCATGACGTTCATCGCGAAAGAACCGTAGTCGGTAATGCCGTGAGGCTCACCCGCGCGCCATAATGCGTCATAGACCGAGAGCATCTGCTCAGCACGTCCATGCAGTTCCCAGCCGAGTTCCCCTGCGTAGGATATGCGCAGCGCCCAAACGGGTACGCCGGCGATATCAATGGACTGCGCGCTGAGCCATCGGAAAGCGCTGTTATCAAGGGCTGCATCAGTGGTTGCGCCGAGCACTTGGCGTGATTTTGGGCCCTGCAATGCCAGCGCGGCCCAGCTTTCAGAAAGGACGTTGACCGTCACATCCTCTGACACGATGTGATGATTCAGGTGGTCAACCAGGCGCTGCTCAAAGAATACAGCACACACAATATAGAAGCGGTTGTCATCAAGACGAACGACAGTCGCTTCAATCTCAATACGCCCGCGCCGGTTCAGGAAATGCGTGAGCGCGATGCCGCCAACACGCTGCGGCAGACGATTGGCGACCAGTCGATCAAGCAAAGCCTCCGCATCCGGTCCAATGACCTCGACTTTGGTAAAAGCCGAGATGTCCATGAGGCCAACGCCTTCGCGAACGGTTTTTACTTCATGACCGACGACGTCATGCACTACGTTACGCGTAAAACTGTAGTGATCCCGCTGTTCGATGCCGTCCCGGGCAAACCAGCGCGGCCGTTCGTGACCAAAGACTTCTTCGTAAACGGCGCCTTTTGCCTTGAGTCGTTCATATAGCGGCCCAGGCTTGACGGGTCGTCCGTCGAGTCGGTTGAAGTGGGGAAAGGGGATCTCGTGGCGCAGGCAATAGTCTTCTTTTGCTTTAACGACTTGCCAGGGCTTGTCCGCATACGGGCCAAAACGCCTTGGGTCGAAATCACGCATATTGATATCTGCCGAGCCGTGCACCATCCAGCGGGCCAGTTCGCGGGTTAGTCCCGGTCCCCAGCCAATCCCGATTTGGGTACCGCAGCAACACCAGTAGTTGGCAGGCCCCGCTGCCGGGCCAACCAGCGGGTTGCCGTCTGGCGGATGACTGATGGCGCCGTGAACTTCACGACTGATACCAAGTTCGGCAAGAACCGGCATCCGCTCCAGGGCGTTCTGCAGCCAGGGCATGATTCGGTCGTAGTCGGGTGCAAAAAGTTCGTTTTCGGCCTCCCACGGGCAGTGATCTTCCCAGACCGTGTTCGGATTGGCTTTTTCGTAAATGCCGATAAGCCCCTTTTTTTGCTCCATCCGGATATAGCCGGAGACCTGCTGGTCATCCCGGACCACGGGCAGTTCACTTTCAAGATTCTGAAACTCGGGGACAGGCTCTGTCACCAGGTAATGGTGGGTCATCGACGTCATCGGCAGGATGTGATTCGTCCACTCTCCGATCTGGCGTGCGTAGGTGCCCGCGGCGTTGACGACGTGTTCGCAGCGAATATCACCTTGTTCGGTATTCACGATCCACTCGCCGCCCGGTGTTTGTGAGACGCCGGTTGCACGGTTGCGCCTTGAGATGGTTACGCCAAGCTGGCGGGCCCCGGCGGCCAGGCCCATGGCAATATTGGATGGGTCAACATGACCATCATCAGGCGTATGCAGTGCGCCCAACACACCCTCCAGCTGATAGAAGGGGTGCAACTGGGCAATCCGCTCGGGACTGATTAATTCGATGTTGAATTGCAGCGCCCGACCTACGGAAAGAGTCTGGCGCAGCCAGTCCATTTCGTCCTCGCTGTAGGCGAGCCGTAGCGAGCCACATCCGTGCCAGGAGATTGCCTGACCGGTTTCTTCCTCCAGCCGGTGCGAGTACAGGCCGATGTTGTAGTCCACCATTTTTCCGAGGGAAAAGGACGAAGTGGACTGGGTGATCTGCCCCGCCGCATGCCAGGTGGAGCCCGACGTCAGTTCCGCCTTTTCCAGCAGCACCACGTCAGTCCAGCCTTCATGAGCCAGGTGATAGGCCAGGCCGCAGCCCATGATGCCGCCGCCGATAATGACGACCCGGGTCTGGTTGGGGAGCATAAGAAGGTGTCTTTAATTCGGTTTATTTGCGTTGACGGGATGATAGTACAAATGTACATTTATCTTCAATGAAAAGTACAAATGTACCAATGCCTCAAGCAGAGACTGAAACCGTTCTTGGCGCTCTGGCCATGTCTCTCGACAGCTTCACTCCTGAGGTTCACAAGGCAGCAACCTATGTGCTTGAGAACCCCGCTGATATTGGGGTGAGTTCGATTCGGGAAATTGCCCTAAAGGCGCAGGTCAAACCGAATACGGTGATGCGATTGGCCCGGTCGGTCGGCTTTGCCGGTTTTGAAGATTTCCGCAGGCCATTTCGCGAGCAGATTCGCGAGGGCCGCGAGAATTTTCAGGACAAGGCAAGATGGCTCCAATCCTTAGCGTCGGGAGGCAAGCTCGATGGCTTGTATCGGGACATGGCGGGGGCATCCATGGATAACCTATCCGGGCTCTATTCGGGGAGCGATGCCGATAAATTGCGCCTCGCTGCAGATGAGATCGTGGGTGCGCGAACCACCTTCGTTCTGGGGGTAGGTTTGATAAATGCCGTGGCCCGCAATTTTGCTTACCTCGCCAACATGGCAGTTGATAATGTTGAGGCAATTCCACGGGAAGGGTCGTTGCCGGCAGATGGCTTGGCTCGTGCAGGCGAGCAGGACGTTCTGTTGGCAATGACGTTAAAACCTTACCGTCGAGAAGTGGTCGAAGCGGTGGAGATGGCAGTCGAGCAGGGGGTTCGGGTGATCAGCGTTTCTGACAGCCCGGCTTCACCTATCTTTGCAGAGGCAACGCATCGATTTGTGGTGCCGACACAGACGCCCCAGTTTTTTATCTCTACGGTAGCGTTGACTGCTTTTCTCGAAACATTGATGGCTTTTGTGATCGCGGATGCGGATGATTCGGTTATCGCCAGTATTGAGCGTTTTCACCAGCGACGCCATGAGATGGGCATCTACTGCAGTGAGAGGTAGTCTGATATGAGCCGAGAACAGGTCCCAGCCGACTCCAGCGAAGTCACGTGCTCCCTGGATGCCGCCTATTACACCAGCGAGGCCATTTACCAGAAGGAGTGTAGTGACCTCTTTGCCCGTACCTGGCAGTACGCCGGCCACGTTTCCCAGGTTGCCAAGCCCGGGGACTACTTCAGTTTTGATATTGCGGGTCAGAGCCTATTTTGTATCCGCGACAGCAATAACCTGCTCCATACCTTTTATAACGTTTGCCAGCACCGCGCGCATCAGCTGGTCTCGGGACAGGGTGAGGGCAAGAAAACGCTGGTCTGCCCTTACCATGCCTGGACCTATCGTCTTGACGGCCATCTTTTGCGCGGACCCAATACCGAGGTCGTACCGGAAAGTGTGCGAGAGAGTATCTGCTTGACGCCTGTCCGCACGCAGGAATTCTGCGGCTTCATTTTTGTCAATCTTGATGACAATGCGGATCCGATGGAGGACTGGTTTCCTGATGTTGAGGCAGAACTGCGGGAGTTTGTTCCGCGGATTGATGATCTGACGCCGCTTGAGACCATCCAGGCTCAGGAGCGGTGTAACTGGAAAGTGTCAGTCGAGAACTATTCGGAGTGTTATCACTGCCGAATCAATCATCGCACCTTCTCGACCGGGGTAGTCAAGCCGGACACCTATGACATTCAGCCGCAGGGATATTGTCTTCGCCACACCACCGAGTGCCAGAATCTCGAGAAGATGACCTACCCAATTGATCTGGGCGCCAATGAGCATGCCGGGGACTACTCATCCTGGTATCTGTGGCCCACATTTTCCTTTCAGGTGTATCCGGGAAATGTACTGAATACCTATCATTGGCAACCGACCGCGGTCGATGCCGTGACCATTGCGCGAGGGTGGTTTACCGCCGAGGGTATCAGTTCTGAGGTTATCCATGATCTCGCTATCCAGGATCGGGAAACCACCGTTGAAGAGGATATCCATCTTGTGGAATCCCAGCAGCGCGGATTCAATAATCGTGGTTATCGGCCGGGACCCCTGGTGGTCGATCCCAACGGGGGCGTTAATTCAGAACATTCGATCAAAGCGTTGCAGCAATGGATGCGCGAGGCAGTGACATCGCCCTAAGGAGTTGAACATGAGTAGTTACACCAAACCCGCTCATTGGGCAGAGCCCAAAAACAAACTATTTCCCTATCAGGTGGGATTCACCTGTCCGCCGTATGACTGGTGCGCGGGGCCGACGGATTTTCAGAACATGGCGCCCGATTCGGTCGGGGTGCATGGCCGGATGTTGCATGTTCCCGACTATACCCACCGACTGGATCAACGCAGGCAGAACTTTAATCTTTTGGAGGAGTTCGTCGAGTGCATGGCCAACAATGGTGCGGATGTGTGCGGCCAGGTGGGATCCAACTGGGTGCACGCCAGTGGCCTGGGCGTAGAAGGGGTCCGTGAACATTGTGAAATGCTGAGTGAGAAATACGATACCCCGTTTCACATGGCAGGCTATGCGATGGTGGAGGCTCTGCGCGACCAGAACATCGAGAAGGTTGCCCTGAATGCAGCCTACCATCATCGCGATTGGTGGCAGGGAACGGTTTCATTCCTGAAGGAAGCAGGTTTCGATGTTATCTGGGCCGGCAACTTTCACGACCAGGGCTGGTTCGAAACGCAGGAAGAGGTCAATCAATGCATTTGGTGTTTTGATGGCGATCTCGCTGAGAAGAGTTTTCAGTACGTGGCCGAGCAGGCCCCACACGCAGAGGCATATCTGATTAACGGTATGTGCAATTTCCGATCTGGACCCGATGGCCAGGCCCAACGGCCGGTCCACCACGAGGTCGCTATCGAAGCCATGCTGGGCAAGCCGATGATCAGCCATGACAACGCGCTTTACTGGAGAATCTTCAAGACCCTGGGCCTTGCTCCGGTGACCTCCCAGGGTCGGTTGCTGTCCTCGTTAAGTGCGTAATAGGACGGCCTGGAAAGTGCACAAGATTCTCGTGTTGTGGGCAACGCCCCGGTCGACGTCAACCGCTTTTGAGTGGATGATGCGCCAGCGCGGTGATATGCAGTGCTTTCACGAGCCCTTCGGGGAATGGTGGTACGAAGGGGACGGCGCCCTGTGGCCGCGCCTCACCCCCGACAGCCCAAGAAAGCCGGGACTCACCTTTGAGACGGTCTGGGCGAGACTGAAATCCGCTGCAGCGAAGGGGCCGGTTTTTTCCAAGGATTTTCCGCATTACATCGAGAATTACTGGACGGACGAGTTTCTCCAGCATTTCAACCATTCTTTTCTGATACGCGACCCTGCCAAAGTCGTGACCAGCGTACAAAAGCGTTGGCCCGATGTTCATTTCAAGGAGCTGGCTTTTCTGGAGCAGCGCCAGCTCTTTGACCGTCTTTGTGATCGCGACGGAAAGGCGCCGCCCGTGCTGGATAGTGATGACCTGCTGCGGGACCCACAAACGATGGTCGCAAGCTATTGCCAAGCTGTCGGTATCGACTTTGTGCCTGAAGCCCTCACCTGGGAGGCCGGATCCGCGACCGAAGACTATAGTTGGTTCGACGGGGGCTCCTGGCACGAGAAACTCAAGGGCTCCACCGGGCTTGCGCCTCAGGAGCCCGGGTTTACCGACATCAACACGGCCCCTGATTACGCGAAAGAGTTATATGAAGAGGTGCTGCCGCATTACGAGCATCTTTATGCGTATCGACTGTCGCCCGAAGAAGGGCTGTTTCACTTCTAACCTGGTGTGCGAATGAAGATCACCTCCATCAGGGCCTATCAAGTAGATCTGCCTTATGTCGGCGGAACTTATTTTTGGGGAAAGGGAAATGCGATTCGGGTTGCGCCGACGACAGTGATTGTTGTGGAGACAGATGCCGGAATCACTGGCTGTGGCGAAAGTTGCCCGATCGGCGGCAACTATCTTGCTGCCTATCCCGAAGGAGTAGTTCCCGCCTTGGCGCAACTCGCTCCCGCAGTGATGGGCCAGGATCCTCGGCATATTCATCGAATCGAGCGACTCATGGATAACGCTTTGATGGGGCATCCCTACGCCAAGACGGCCATTGATGCGGCCTGTTGGGACATTCTCGGCCAGGAGTGCGGACTGCCGGTCAGTGTGCTGCTGGGCGGTGTTTTGACCGACGGCGGGGCTATGTATCGCGTGGTGCCTCAGAAATCTCCGGAGGAGGTCAATCGGGAAATGGCAGAGCACCGGGCGGCGGGTTATCGGCAGTTTCAGATCAAGGTAGGAAACGACTGGAAAGGGGATATCGACCGGATTCATGCCGCTGCCGCGATTCTTGAGCCTGGAGAAAGCGCTTTTGCTGACGCCAATCGCGGGTGGACAGTCCGTGAAGCGGTACAGGTGGTCCGGGAGGTTCGCGATACCGGAGTGATGATTGAACAGCCTTGCCCGAGTTACGAGGAATGCCTTCACGTGCGGTCTCGATGCGACCTCCCCATGAAACTGGATGAATGCATCACGGATCTCAAGATGGCCAGGCGGCTGGTAGCCGATCAGGCGGCCGAGGTGGTATGTCTCAAGATCTCAAATCTGGGCGGCCTCACCAAGGCGCGCCGAGTTAGAGACTTTCTGGTTGAGCATGGTCTTTCGGTAGTTTGCGAAGACACCTGGGGCGGGGAAATCACCACGGCTGCCGTGTCACATTTTGCTGCCTCCTGCCCGGAGTCATATCTTTACAACACCACCGACCTGCACAACTACAACACAGCCTCGACGGGAGGGCCGCCGCCCGAAGTTCGTGACGGGAAACTGTTTGCCAGCACCCAGCCGGGTCTGGGGGTCACTCCACTGGCAAGTGCGCTGGGAGAGCCGCTTGCCGAGTACCGGGCTTCATGACATGAAAATCAAAAGGATATCGGTTTATCACAAGGACCTGCCGCTCTCGGAGCCCTATTGGCTGTCAGGCGGTCGACTCAAATTCGAAGTGCTCGATGCCACGTTCGTTAGGATCGATACCGATAATGACATCACAGGATGGGGTGAAGGCACGCCCTGGGGACACACCTACGTGCCGGCGCATGGCCCCGGCATACGAGCCGGCATCGAAACCCTCTCTGAAGTTTTGATCGGTGCTGATCCGAGACAGGCGGGCCGTATCGAATACCTGATGGACAAGACCCTGCCTGGCCACCCGTACGTCAAATCACCAATTGATATGGCCTGTCTTGATATCGCCGGCCAGGCGACCGGGCAGTCCTTGCCGGATCTTCTTGGCGGATGCTTTGGAACTCCCACTCGCGTGATGTCTTCGATTTCGAGCGGTGCACCGGAATACATGGTGGGTTTGATAAAGAAATACCGTGAGCGGGGTTATCGAGGACACTCGGTTAAGGTGGGCGGCAGCAACACGGATCTTGATATCCAGCGTATCCGCCATATAGAAGAGTATCGTCTCGAAGACGAACGGATCCTGTATGACGTTAACCGGTCGTGGACCCGCCGGGAGGCCGCGATGGTAATGAACGCCACGGCCGATCTTGGCGTTACGTTTGAACAGCCCTGCGAAACGACTGACGATATCAAGGCGCTGCGCCGTATCACGAGCGCACCGATTTCGGTTGATGAGACCCTGGTCAGCGTTAACGACATGGCGGCCATTGCCCATGAGGGTTTGGCGGAAGTCGCCAATATCAAGATCAACCGGGTGGGGGGATTGACCAAGGCGAGACGCATCCGTGATCTGGCCATCGCCCACGGCATTCAGATTTTTGTCATGGCCACCGGGGGGTCTGCCCTGGCAGACGCCGAGGCCGCGGCGTTGGCGCAGAGCACGCCAGAAGAGTTTCGCCTCGGCTGCTGGGCCTGTCAGGATATGCTGACCGTGGACGTAGCACCGGGAAGGGGTCCACGCAGTGAAAATGGAGAGCTTTTTGTGCCGAACGAACCGGGGCTGGGATTCGCGCCGGATGAAGCACTGTTGGGAGACCCGGTTGCAGTGTACGGCGGGCAATAAGATGGATGGCTGGACTCAGCGATAAACCGATTTACCGATTAAGGCTTGGAGGAGCGCGTACCATGACAGAAAACATTCCGCAAACGATGCACGCCGTGGTTCTGACGGGTCATGGCGGGCTGGACAAACTGGAATTTCACCGCGACTGGCCGGTTCCTGTGCCGGAGTCAGACGAAGTGTTGATCCGGGTTGCGGCATGCGGCCTCAATAACACCGACGTCAATACGCGCAGTGCCTGGTATTCCAAGGGCAATAGTGACGCCACCACCGGGGATGCACTCGCCGGCGCTGAGGGAGAAGATGGAACCTGGGGCGGCGCTGCCATTTCGTTTCCACGCATTCAGGGAGCCGATGCCGTGGGGACGGTCGTCCGTGTCGGCGAGGCGGTCGAGCAATCGCTGCTCGGCAAACGGGTGATGATCGAC
>Ga0181593_10000504_pt1 | contig 34100 bp, 35 predicted proteins | sample 071ome_19_FD_133756 | JGI IMG/M metagenome (GOLD analysis project Ga0181593, IMG submission 133756) | Coastal salt marsh microbial communities from the Groves Creek Marsh, Skidaway Island, Georgia - 071413AT metaG (megahit assembly) | ecosystem: Environmental > Aquatic > Marine > Intertidal...
ACGACATAAAGGAATATTTCGATACGGCACGGACCCGCATCTATAACCTCAACATGTATCCGACGGCGGGGCACCGGCTGTTCAGCAAGCAGAACAACCCGATGATGCGCCTTCTCGCCGACGAGTTGGCCGGTTCCGGGCTGCACGATCTGCAATCCGGTCATGGCTGCGCCGACGCGATGCTGGAGGTGCTCGCGCCGCTGAACATGACGTTCGAGGACCTGCCCGACCCGATGGGGCTGTTCCGCAATCTCGACATTGCGCAGGACGGGCGCATCCGCCCCCGCCCGAAGGGGTCGCCCGAGCCTGTGGCGATCGACCTCGAGGCCGAGATTGACCTGGTCTGCGCGCTCGTGAACTGTCCGGCTGCCGAGACGTCCGCCGCTGGCGCGCCCTGCACCGTTACGATCCTGAACCCCTGAAAGACGGGAGCAAAAACATGAAAATCATCAGCGACGAATTCGTCCCCGCCAACAGCGGCTGGGGCCGCCCGATGGAGAAGGGGCAGATCCTTCGGCTGACCGCCAAAACCATTATCGATTTCGCCTGCGTGAACCTGCACAACGTCAACGAACGGTTCGACCAGGCGCGAACCAAGGTCTACAACATGAAGCTCTGGATCACGACCGGCGACGTGCTCTACAGCAAGCTCAACAACCCGATGATGACCATCATCGAGGACCAGTTCGCCGGGATGGGCTATCACGACCTGCAGTACGGCACCTGTTCCGGCCCGCGCTACGCCCGCGCGAAGGAGGAAGGGCGTCTGAACCAGTATCACCACGGCGACGACATCCCGATCCCGGATCACGGCTGCTGGGAAAACCTGATCGACGGATTCAGCGAATGGAACATCCCGCCGGAGCTGATTCCGTCGCCGCTCAACGTATTCCAGCATGTCGATATCGACACGAAATCCGGCGAGATCAAACACACACCGAACCGGCCGAAAGACCCGATCTATGTCGATTTCCGCGCCGAGATGGACCTCGCCGTAGCCGCCAGTGCCTGCCCCGATTTGGCCGCACCGGAATTCGGCCAGCCGATCCAGGCGATGATTTACGAGGCTTAGAGTCTTGTTGCGGCGGGGTTAACCCCCACCCCCGCCCTCGCCCAGAATTGGGGGAGGGAGTCTCATCCCTTGCCGCTGCTCTGAGGAAGTCTCCTCCCCCGCTCGCGGGGGAGGGATAGGGAGGGGGCCTTTCAGCGTCAGGAGGCGATACGCCGCGCAAACGCCTCGAAATCCGTCGGTTCTCGTCCCAGAATCCAGCCCAGGATTTTCGGGTTCCCGACCAGCCCGTGCGCGTCGTAATAGGGGAACATCTTCGCCATCACGTCGATCGTGAAATCGCTGAGCCCGATCGCGCGCGCGTGATCGAGGAACGCGTCCAGCGGTTCCTTCTCCGCCCGCACCGGCTTTCCAAGAACCCGGGACAGGATTTCCGCCTTTCCGCGCAAGGTAATCGCCGGGCCGCACAGCTCGAAGATGCCGTTTTCATACCCGTCCTCGGTCAGGATTTTCGTCGCCGCAGCGGCGATGTCATCGAGATCGACCAGGCTCATCGGCGCATCGATGTCGTAGGCCATCGCATGCACGCCGGTCTCCGTCATCTTCTTCCAGCCGGGCAGCATGTTCTGCATGTAGGAGCCGCATTGCAGGATGGTGAAATCGAGCCCCGACTCGATCAGCGCCTGCTCCACGAAATGACGCGCCCAGTGATGCGGCAGCGCCTCAAGCTGGGTATGGAGCGTGGAATGAAACACGAACCGTTTTACGCCAGCGGCCTCCGCCGCCGCGATCACGATGTCGCCGATAGCGCGCTCGTAGGGCGTCATGTTGGGCGCGATATAGTAAACGGCGTCCACGCCCGCCATCGCAGCGGCAACGGCATCCGGATCGTTCAGTTGGCCGGAATCGGTTTCCGCCGCACCGAGACCTTTTATGGCGGCTTCGGATTCGGGCCGGCTGACCATAGCGCGGACGCGAAGCCCGGCTTCGGCAAAGGCGGGGATGACAGCCCGGCCGGTCTTGCCGCCGGCGCAGGTGACGAGGATCATCGGGTCAGGCCCCTTCCCCTTCGCCGTCGGCAGCTTCCTGGAAATCGAGCGAGACCGAGTTCATGCAGAAGCGCTGGCCCGTCGGCTGCGGTCCGTCGGGGAAGACGTGACCGAGATGCGCGTCGCATTTCGCGCATTTGACCTCGGTACGGCGCATGAACATCGACCAGTCGTCATGCAGATCGACCGCGTCCTTCGATACCGGCGCGAAAAAGCTCGGCCAGCCGGTGCCCGAGTTGAACTTGGTGTTCGAATCGAACAGCGGATTGCCGCAGCACGAACAGACGAACAGGCCTGCTCCCTTGAATTCGTTGTACTTGCCGGTGAAAGGCCGCTCGGTGCCGCCCTGCCGACAGACATGGAACTGCTCCGGCGACAGCTCTTTCTGCCATTCCTCTTCTGATTTTTCGATCTTGTCGGTCATGTCTCACCCTGAAATATGGTTTCGCGCATGCTGCCGTACTGGCTGGGGCGCTGTCGAGTCCCGTCTCAGAGATCCCCGCCGCCGACCGGCCTGCGGTTCTTCTTGATATCGGCCCTTCCACGCTTGGATTTAAGCCGCCGTTCCTTCGCTCCTTTCGACGGCTTGGTCGGGCGGCGATAGCGTGGCGGCTCCGCAGCCTCCACAAGCATTGCGGTGAGACGCGCGATGGCGTCGGCCTGGTTGAGTTCCTGGCGGCGATGACGCCGCGCGGTAATCACGATAACGCCGACCGCCGTCATGCGCCGCCCGGCGATATTGCGCAGCCGGTTCATCATCGCCGGTCCGATATCGGCGCAGGCGGCGGCGTCGAAACGCAGCTGCACCGCCGTCGCCAGCTTGTTGACGTTCTGCCCGCCGGGGCCGGAACTCCTGATATAGCTGAACTCCAGCGCGGACAGCGGCACGGAGCCGTTGCGGAATTCTATGTCGTCTGCCTTTCCCATGGGGGCAATATGGGCGCACAATAGGCGCAGGAAAACCCGCCCTTGCCGTACCAGACACAGACATGATCCCGACGCAGTCGATCGCCGACCGCTTCAACGCCCTGCCGGGACCGGTGCGCGCGGGGTTCTGGATATCGCTGACGGGCGCGACCTTCACCGGCATGATGTCAGTGGCGCGGCATCTGTCGCCCGAGCTGACCGTTTTCGTGATCGTGTTCTTCCGGGCGCTGTTCGGCGTGATGTTCCTGACGCCCATCGTGGCGAAGCGCGGCATTTCCATCCTGCGAACCTCCAAGACCCGGATCTTCGCGATCCGCAGCGTGTCAGCCTATCTGAGCCTGATATTTTACTTTCTCGCCGCATCGCATATTCCGCTGGCCGATATCGCTGCGATCGGCTTCACCCGGCCCGCCTTCGCCTGTATCGCCGCGATCCTGTTTCTCGGCGAGCTGGCGCGCGGACGCAGATGGCTGGCGATGGCAATCGGGTTCGCGGGTGCGATGATCATCGTCCGGCCCGGCTTCGCCGAGGTCAACGAAGGCGTGTTCTACGCCTTCGCCGCCGTGTCCTTCACCGTCTGCAACACGATCTTCATCAAGTACCTGTCCTACACCGAGCACCCCGACACGATCGCGCTATATCAGGGGCTGTTCGTGATGCCGCTGGCGCTGATCGGCGCGATTATCTTCTGGAAGACGCCGTCGCTCGAACAGATTGCCTGGCTCGCCCTGCTCGGCTTTCTCGGCGCGATGACGCAAAGGACGCTGGCGCGGTCCTTCGCCGCAGCGGATGCTACCGTGGTGACGGTGCTCGATTTCCTGCGCCTGCCCATCGCCGCGCTGATGGGGCTGGTCCTGTTCAACGAATGGCCGGTCATCTGGGTGTGGGTCGGCGGCGCGGTGATCGTGTGTTCGTCGATCCTGCTGACGCGAAAAGAGTCAGACGACAAGACGGTGAACCTGAAGGAACGCCGAAAAACCGATTAAGCGTCCCCCGCTTCCTTCTTCGCGTAATGCGTCTCGACGTAATCGTCGACGATCCTGTGGAATTCCTCGGCGATGCCCGGGCCGCGCAGCGTCATTTCCTTTTTGCCGTCGATGAAGACGGGCGCCGCCGGTTCCTCGCCGGTGCCGGGCAGCGAGATGCCGATATTGGCGTGCTTGCTTTCGCCCGGCCCGTTGACGATGCAGCCCATCACCGCGACGTTCATCTCCTCGACCCCGTCATAGCGTTCGCGCCATTCCGGCATCTTGGTGCGGATATGGGTCTGGATCTTGTCGGCAAGTTCCTGAAACACCGTGCTGGTGGTGCGCCCGCAGCCGGGGCAGGACGTCACCAGAGGCACGAAGGAGCGCAGCCCCATGGTCTGCAGCATTTCCTGCGCGACGATGACCTCGCGCGTGCGATCGCCGCCAGGTTCGGGCGTGAGCGAGACACGGATCGTGTCGCCGATCCCCTGCTGCAGCAGCACCGCCATCCCCGCGGTGGACGCGACAATGCCCTTCGAGCCCATGCCGGCCTCGGTCAGGCCGAGATGCAGCGCGTAGTCGCAGCGCACTGCCAGGTCGCTATAAACCGCGATCAAATCCTGCACCTCGGAGACCTTGCAGGAGATCACGATCTTATCCGGCCCCATGCCGATCTCATGGGCGCGCTCGCAGGACAGCAGGGCCGACTGGATCATGGATTCGCGCGTTATCTCGAACGCCTCGCGCGGCTTTTCGGCCGTTGCATTCTCGTCCATCAGATGGGTCAGCAGCTCCTGGTCGAGACTGCCCCAGTTGACGCCGATGCGGACGGGCCGGTCATATTTCAGCGCGACCTCGATCATGGTCGAGAACTGGAGGTCGCGCTTCTCGCGGAACCCGACATTGCCGGGATTGATGCGGTATTTCGCCAGCGCCTCAGCGCAGTCCGGATACTTGGTCAGAAGCTGGTGGCCGATATAGTGAAAATCGCCGACCAGCGGCACCTCGACGCCCTGCTTCGCGAGCTTGTCCCGTATAGGCGCGACCGCCTTCGCGGAATCCTCGCGATCGACCGTGATGCGCACCAGTTCGGAACCGGCCCGCGCCAGATCCGCGACCTGCGCAACTGTGGAGTCCACATCCGCCGTATCGGTGTTGGTCATCGACTGGACCACGATAGGCGCGTCGCCGCCGACCGTGACCGAGCCGATTTTCACCGGCACGCTGCGGCGTCTTCTGATGAATGTCGCTGTGTCCTGCATAGCGAATTACATAGGCGAATTCCGGCGTCGGTTACAGGAGAAAAGTTCTGCTCCGAACGCGAAAATTCCGCCTATCGCCCGGCTGTGAAGAGTACGAAGACGAAGGCGAGCCCGATCGACAGCACAACGATCAGAATCGGCAGAAGAACAACCATCAGGCCGACGCGCAGCGTCTTCTTCGCGATATCGCGCTTCTGCTCTCTGGTGAGGTTCCTGAAAATCGTCTCACCCCTCCTAAATCGCGGCCGCGGGGCACGCCTTCGACGCGTCGCGAACCGATCATCCCCGCAACCTTTCTAACGAAAAATTGCGAATCTTTTCAATACTCATGCGGAAGCAAAAAACAGGGGACGGGAGCCTGAGCCCCCGCCCCGATTTCAAAACCGGTTTGCAGCCGGATCTATTCGGCTGCAGCGTGCCCGCCGACCTGGACGTCCACGTTGACCAGATCCATGTGATCGTCGGTCTCCGTCAGCATGTCCCAGGTCTTGAGCCAGTCGGCGGTCGCCTTGAGCTCATGATCGGGAATCGGCGCCGGATCGACGACGACGATGCGGCTCGGCGTCATGTCGGCGACGGTGAGCCCGGCTATTTCCGGATCCTCGTCCTTGTGACAGTCGATGAAATACTGGAGGTACTTGGTCTTGTCGGCATTGATCCGCTTGACCGCTTCGCGAACCGCCCGGTTGAACTTGGCGTAGGTGTCGGCATCGACCTTGTCGGAAGCGACCTCGGTGCCGTGATAGAAAGCGCTGCAGATCACCCGGCAGCCGTTCTTCTCGGCCAGCGACAGATACGGTTCGGTCAGGGTGGTCGCCTCGACCTCGCCCGACATCATCGACTGATAGCGTTCCTTCGAGCCGTTCCCCGCCTTGCACAGCCTGATCTGGTCGCGCGGCATGAAGCCTTCGAGCAGGTGCAGGGTCAGATAGTGCGTGCCGAAGTAGAACGGCACGCCGATCAGCTTTCCGGCGAGCTGCTGCGTGGTATAGACCTCCGATTCCGGACGCACGACGATACCGGCATAGGTGACGATCGCACGGCGGCCCACCTGGCGGCCGGACGAGACCTTGGTGTCCTGCACGCGGCAGTAATTGCCCCATTCGCAGGCGTTGTACATGTCCGCCTTGCCTTCCTCGAACAGCTTGCCGTGGCTGACATGCGGATCTAGTCCCTTGGGATCGGTGATATCGGTCTGCGTGGACTTGTCGACGCCGGCATGGCGATCGGCCCATTCGACGATCAGGCCTTCCTTCTCGAACAGACCTTCCCTGTCCGCGACAAGTTCCGCCAGCCCCTGAAAGGGCGATGTATTTTCGAGAACGAGTTTTTTCATTTCCATGGCCATGATCCTTCCTGTTGCACCGTCAATGCTCCCGACCGCGAAGCGACCGGAAACACTTTACAGACGATAATGCGACAAATTCTCTTCAAAGAAAAACGGAATCGCCCCAGTTTCGATAGGTAAATCGCGAAACCGCCCGACATTCAAATCCCGATCTGCGCCAGCACCGCCTTGGTGCAGGGCTCATCGGGATACATCAGGTCAGGCATCGAGGCGAAATGATGCTTGCCGGGGAACTCCATCGTCTGGCACGGCCAGCCGCGCGACTGCCAGGCGACCCGGTACAGGTCCGACTGCCGCTTGAACTCGCCGGTTTCGTTCTCGCCCCAGCCAAGAATAAGCGGAAATCCGACCCTGGGCATGTGATGAACCGGGCTGTTGCGCCAGGCCGCCTCCTTGTCGAGCTTCGCCCAGTCGTTGACGCTCGACAGACGCACCGGCTCCAGATCGAACAGGCCGCTCAACGCCGTCGCGCCCTTTATCAGGTTATCGGGCAGGTTGAAATCTTTCCGCCACCCATCCGCCAGCATCATTCCGGTCAGATGCCCGCCCGCAGACCGGCCAATAACATGCACGCGATCGGGGTCGCCGTTGAAGCTCTCGGCGTTGTTATAGGTCCAGGCAAGCGCGCTGCGGCATTGCCGAACGATCTCGTCGATCGAAACGCCAGGCGCCAGCGCATAATTGACGGTCACATAGGCACAGCCAGCGGGAACGAAGACATCCGCGTAAAGGTCCACGTCGTTCTGGCTGGACGACCGCCAGTAGCCGCCGTGAATGAAATAGACGACAGGCGAGCCGGGTCTGTCAGCGGGGAAGATATTTACCACTTCCGCTTCGCTCGGTCCGTACCGAACATTCTGCCGACAGTCGCGTTCCGCCCTGACTCGCGCACTGTTTTCGGAAATGAAATCGCGATATTTCTGCCCGTCGGGCGCTGTGGCGCGCGCGTCGTACTGAACGTCGAGTTCCGCCTGGGAAAATTCGCGATAAACACGTTTTCCCCTGATCCGCCATGGTGTCGCCGATTCCACTTTCTGCCTCATCTCTCCGTCAACGATGGGCAATAGTAGCGCGCCGGCCGGAGTAGCGCGACTGCCAGCGGGAGAATACCGGTCGGCTGGTTTTACCGGCTGGGTTTACCGGCTGGATTTAACAGGCAGCGAAACGGATTTACCGGAGATTATGTTCGACGAAGCCCGTCAGGATTCGCCGTGCCATTGCGCTGCCATGGACCTTGTCGTCAATTCCGGCCAGACCCGAAGCAAGATTCAGGACCTCTTCGAAATCCTCGGACGACTCGCAGTGGGAAAACGCCATCGACCAGTCCGCGGTCCAGCGCCCGGGAAGGTCGGCCGACAGAATACGGCTGATATCGTCATGCCGCGTGTCGTGCGCGATCCGGTCGAAGGTGGTCCGGACAGACTGCTCTTCTCCTTCCAGAACCTGAAGGAAATTTCCGTCGCAGTAGAGCAGCATGCCCGTAACGCCCGATGCCCGATTGTTGGCGCGCGCCACCTCCAGGATATCGTGGAGTTCGTCGGCGGACATGAGTTTTCGGGCGTTGCTGACATAGATAAGCTTGTACATCAGGTCCTCCAGTCGGCGATTGCGCCAGCATGGGACCGGAAATTCGTTAAGAATCAATTTTTGGAGGCGGGAGACATCGGCATGCTCACCGAGGACGTGCCTTCAGATGTTCTTGACGCTCCCTGTATAGGGCCTGCAATTTCATGCGCCCCATCCGCACCCGGCCGGCCTGCGTTTCGTATCGCTGTTTCAGGAAATCGTATCCGGCCCGGCATTCGCCGACGGGCGCGCTGCCGCACCGCCGCTGCTGCAAATCGAGACGGGCGCGCGTCCGCCGAAGCGTATCGAGTTCACCCTGCAGTTTTTCGATCTGTTTGCGGAGTTCGGTATCGATGTCGCCCGCCGGGAACGCCTTCATCTGCCGGTGCATGCCGTCCGCGTCGGTCATCCCGGGGGACTCAAACAGCGGTTCCGCATTAGCCGGCGGGAGATCGTCGGCATACACGGTGGAAACGCCGACCGCTCCGATTGCCGCCGCCGAAACGGCAGTTGCTGCAAACCGGAAAAGGCTGTTCAAAGCTCCATCCACATTCGCAGCAGGTTGGTGCGCGTCTTCACCAGTCGCTGGATTGTTTCGGCGTCGGGGGCCTGTGCTGCGCTCAACGCATCAATGGCTGTCTTCAGATCCTGCAAAAGCTCACGCCGGTCGCCGCGCCGCACCGCGCTTTGCACCCATGACACGACCGCCAGCCTTTCCCCACGCGTCACCGGGGTAACCCAGTGAAAGGCGCTCGTCGGGTAAACCACCGCCTGGCCGGGCTCCAGCTTGAAGGTGTTGACGCCGGCCCCATGATCGACCGTGAGTTCGCCGCCGTCATAGGTCCCGGGATCGTTGAGAAACAGGGTAAACGAAACATCGGCGCGAATACCGTACATGGTCGACGCATCTACGTGGCTACCGTAGGTCATCCCGTCGCGGTAACGGCTGAGCGTCGGCGGAACGATCCTGACGGGCATGGCTACACTCTGGAACGCCTGGTTCCTGTTCAGCGCTTCGAGAACGATCTGGCGAACTTCCTCCTGCCCTGGGGATTCGTTCGACATCTGGAGGATCTGTTTGATGTCATGAATGCGCTTTCCAGCGGATCGGGTGCCGTCTTCATACTCTACATGTCGCGACAAGGCGCGCAGCCTGGCGACTTCTTCCTTCGTCAGGACATCTGGAATGCAGCTAAACATCGAAACGGACCGTTCTGTTTTCCTGTAGCGAGTGTAGCCCTAACGGGCACGCGGGCGAAAGCGGGACTGGCCCCGACCACCGCCGCCGTTTTGTGTTTTTCCCAATCCTGAAAGGGTTATATACTCTCCCGCCTGTCAGGCGGCGCGTGGCACACAAGAAGCCAGCGTTCAGAAAATTCAGGAGGACTTCATGAAGAAACTGTTGGGAATTACCGGCATGTGCGCGCTCATCGCGGCCGGAACGTCGGCGATGCTGTCCCAGAAAGCGACCGCAAAGGAAATGTTCGAGGGCGAAACCATTCGCGTCCTGATCGGCTATGGCGCCGGCGGCGGCTATGACCGATATGGACGTCAGCTCGCCCGTCATATCGGCAAGTATCTGCCGGGCAAGCCCAACGTCGTGGCGGTCAACCAGCCCGGCGCCGGCGGGCTCAAAGTCGTCAATACCCTGTACAATGTCTCGCCCAAGACCGGCATCGAGTTCGGCACCTTTGCGCGCAGCGCAGCACTCTATGCTTTTTCGAGCGATCACAAGGCGATCCGCTACGATCCGCTGAAACTTGGCTGGCTCGGAACGTCGTCGAGCTACAAGGGCGAAGCCTACTTGCTGGCGATCCGCAAGGATGCGGGCGCAAAAACCTTCTCCGACCTGCAGAAAACCGGCAAGCTGCTCAACTTCGCGGCGACAGGTCCGGGCTCGGACGGGCATGACGTACCGGTCGTCCTACGTGCGGTTTACAATATAAACGCTCAGGTGGTGCGGGGCTATCCCGGTGGCAACACGCTTTATCTTGCCGTCGAACGCGGCGAAATGGATGCCCGCATGGTCGGCTATTCGTCGATCAAGACCTCGAACCCGGCCTGGCTCAGACCGGATTCACCGGTCAGCATCCTTATGCAGTTCGCTACGGTCAAGCGGCTGCCGGATTTTCCGGATGTGCCGACAGCGCGCGAACTGGTCAAGAACGACGAGGATCTCGCGCTGATCAAGATGATGGAGGCTCCCTTCTTCATGGCGCGTCCGTTCGCCGCTCCGCCGGGACTGCCGAAGGAACGGCTCCAGGCGCTCCGCGCGGCCTTCATGGCGACGCATAATGACGAAAGATACCTGGCGGAAGCGAAGAAACTGAAGCTTCTGATCAGTGCTGCCAGCGGCGAGGAAGTGGAGCAACTCGTCAAGGATCTCGCGAAGACGCCGAAACATCTGTTCAAACGCTACGCCGATATCCTCAAGAACCCGAAATCGAAGCTGCGCGAGGTTAACTGGATCAAGATATCGGGCGTTGTGACAAAGACCGGAAAGCGCGGTCGTTTCTCTTTCAAATCCGGCGACAAGGAGCACAAGGCCCGCATGCGGGGCAGCTACACCAAGGTCAAGGTGGACGGACAGAAAGCCAAGTCGAAGGACGTCAAGGTCGGCATGAACTGCATTATCTGGTGGGAGGGTCCGAAGACCACGCCCGGCCGGGTAGAGTGCGGAAAATAGCCGCTGTTCCGAATATAAGAACGCAAGGGCGGCGCGGCCTGCGCCGCCCTTTTTTTGCCTTCGGTGCCGAAGGCCCTTGCCCGAACGGGCACTTTGGTTAGGTTTTAGGCCGGTCAAGGGGGGTGTTGCCGATTTTCAAACAATACGGTGACAGGGCCGAACACCGCTTTCGCATTTAACAGCCGAACACCGCTTTCGCATTTAACAATCGAATCCAACAAATCAGAGAGTACCATGAAGACACTCAAACGACTGATGGCGGTCTCGCTGGCCGCGGTCCTTGCGGCCGCATGCGCCGACACGAGCCTCGTATCCCAGATGAAGGTCAACGGCGGCGCGTTCGAGACCGGCCTGCGCGACGGTTACGTCAAACTCGCCGACGAAGAATACGACCAGATCGACTGGAACTCGGGCGACGATTATGTCGAACGCGCCAAGGCCGCCGCCATGGGGAAACCGACCGCGCCGGTAGAGACATGGAATCACAAGCTGGTTGAGCCGCATAAGGGGCAACTCGTCAAGGCTCGCGCCGACCTCGTCGCCGCCCTGAAGGCGAGCGCGACGAAGAAAGCGCCGGCGGACGCCGCCAAGGCACAGGTCATGTTCGACTGCTGGGTCGAACAGGCGGAAGAGAACATTCAGCCGCCGGATATCGCTGCCTGCCGCAAGGGCTTCGAGGATGCGATGAAGAAGGTCAACGCGGCTATGGGCGCAAAGAAGCCCGCCAAGAAAAAAGCCGCACGCAAGCCCCAGACCTTCAAGTACGTCGTCTATTTCGACTTCAACAGTTCGAAACTGAACAAGGCCGGCAAGGCGGCAGTGGACTTCATGAACAGCGAAATCAAGAAGGGCGCGAAGGTTTCGATCGAGTCCTTTACCGACCGCGCTGGTTCTGTCGAGTACAACTACATCCTCGCGACCAAGCGGGCCAAGACCGTCTCTGCGGCGATCGACGCCAGCAAGGTCGAGGGAGATATCGGTGTGATCGTCTCGGGCGAGGAACGCCCGGCGGTCGCCACGAAGGACGGCGCCAAACAGGCGCTCAACCGTCGGGTCGAGGTTTCCGTTACCCAGTAACGGTTTCCCGACCGGAAACGGAAAAGGCGGCTCCTGCCCGGGAGCCGCCGTTTTTAATTCAGCCGGAAGCGCGCGATGGCGTCTTCGTCAACCTCTGCACCCAGACCGGGGCCGTCCGGAACCGCGAACATCCCGTCTTGCGGGACCGCCCAGGAGCCCATCGGGCTTTCGGCCAGATCGGCATAGTAATACTCGCAGATCGTATCCTGCTTCATCGCCGCTGCGATATGCAGCGTCGCGATCAGGCCGGGCCCATAGACCGGAGAATGCGGCGTGAACGAAACGCCCGCCGCCTCCGCGACATCGACCGCCTTCATCATTTCGCAGATGCCGCCGAACTTGGAAACATCGGGCTGAATGAAATCGACCGCATCGGCGTCGATCATGCAGCCGAATTCCTGAACCGTGCCGAGATTCTCGCCCGCCGCGACCGGGACGCCGGTCTCCGCCCGGACCCGCGCCATGGTTCTGAAATCGTCGGTCGGGTAGACCGGTTCCTCCAGCCATTTGAGGCCGAACGGCGCCAGCGCCCGCGCCATCGGCATGACCTCGTCCGGCAGCCAGGCGCAGTTGGTGTCCAGCATCAGCTCGATATCGCCTCCGACCGCTTCGCGCGCCAGCTTCACCGACTCGACCGTCAGCTCATTGCGCTCATGCAGCTTGATTTCACGATAGCCGCGCTCCACGGCCGACCGGCATAGCGTCACAACATGTTCCGGCGCGCCGGTGCGGATCAGGCTCGCATAGGCCGGCAGCGTCCTGCGCGAACCGTCGCCGCCGAGCAGGCGCCATATCGGCTTTCCTTCCGCCTTGCCCCTGATGTCCCACAGCGCGATATCGAGCCCGGACAGCGCGTGCCGGATCGGCCCCTTGCCCGATGTCCCCTGCGTCCGCCGGAACAGGTTCGTCATGGTCGCATCGATATCGCCTGCATCCATGCCTGTCGCCAGCGGCTTCACCACCAGCTCGCACGCTGCCTGCATGATCGGATATGAGCCGAAAGCGAACACTTCGCCCCAGCCGGTGATACCGGCATCGGTTTCGACCTTCAGATAAACCGCATCCATCAGCTCCCGCACGTTGCCGTCGCCGGACGGCGTTCGCGGGGCATCATGGGTATAGGGAATGCCGATGGTGACGGGCTCGATGGAGATGATTTTCATGGGGGTACCTGTCCGGTAAGAGCGGATAGGACGAAATTGTGCGCCAATGAAAAGACCCGGTAAATCCTCGATCTACCGGGTCAGATAATTGGTAGCGGAGGAGGGACTCGAACCCCCGACACGCGGATTATGATTCCGCTGCTCTAACCAGCTGAGCTACTCCGCCGCATTGAAATTGCGCGAGCGAGCCGTATAGGACCTGCAAGGGCCCGAAGTCAAGCGTTACGCGGCCTTTTCGCCCGATTTTCCAACTGCATTCCGGCGTGCGATCCAGCCGCCGCCAAGGACCCGCTCCCCATCGTACATCACGCAGGCCTGTCCCGGTGCGACTCCGTGTTCTGGGGCGGCCAGCGTCACCGTTGCGCCGCCTTCCTCGTCCAGCGTCATCGTGGCGGCGACCGGCGGGCGCATGGAACGCACCTTGACCTCGCAGTCGAACGGCGTTTCCGGCGCGAGCGCGGGCCCAAGCCAGTTGACGTCGGAGACGGCGATCGTCGCGGTCGCCAGCGCGTCGCGCGGGCCGACGACAATGCGGCGCGCATCGGGCTCGATCCGCACCACGTAGAGCGGATCCATCGACTGTTCGATTCCGAGGCCGCGGCGCTGACCGACGGTAAAATCGATCACGCCGTCATGCGCGCCGATAACCGTGCCCGACAGGTCGACGATATCGCCTGGCTCCGCCGCGTCGGGACGGATCTTCCGCACCACGTCGGCGTAGCGCCCGCCGGGTACGAAGCAGATATCCTGGCTGTCCGGCTTGGCGGCGACGGGAAGGTCATAGCGCGCGGCGAGCTCCCTTGTGTCGTCCTTGGTCAAGCCACCGAGCGGGAAGCGCAGAAAATCGAGCTGTTCGCGCGTCGTGGCGAACAGGAAATAGCTCTGGTCCTTCGTGTCATCCGCGGCGCGGTGCAGTTCCGGCCCGTCCGGCCCCGCGATACGGCGGATATAATGGCCGGTCGCCAGCGCCTCCGCACCGAGATCCCTGGCGGCGTCCAGCAGGTCCCGAAACTTGACCGTCTGGTTGCACAGCACACAGGGTACCGGCGTTTCGCCCCGTACATAGGAATCGGCAAACCGGTCGATCACGTCCTGCCGGAACCGGCTTTCGTAATTGAGCACGTAATGCGGAATGCCGATCTGCTGCGCCACACGACCGGCGTCGGCGATGTCCTGCCCGGCGCAGCAGGCGCCCTTGCGCTCTACCGCGGCGCCGTGATCGTAAAGCTGCAGCGTGACGCCGACGACGTCATAACCCTGCTCCGCCAATAGCGCGGCAGTGACCGACGAATCGACGCCGCCCGACATCGCCACCACGACCCGCGCATGCTTGTCCGGCAGATCTACATCTTGGCGTACGACAGAATGTTCCGGAATGTCCGACATGGCGCGGACTATAGGCCGAACGGCTGCAAATCTGTAGGAGTTTGCAGCGGAAGCCGAAAAAATCACCCCGACAGGCGCGAACGTCATAAACGAAAGAAAATTACAATTTTTTTTTTAATTTTTACTTGTCGTTACATTTTAGACCATATATTTATTCCATTAACAACAGAGCGGGCGGCCGCTCCGGGACGAATATCGAGACCAAGGAAAGTGACATGACGAACACCCACACCGACGCGACCCGAATTCTGGCGACGCTGGACAGGTACCAAGGGCTCTCCGCCCACGAAATCGGTCGCAAGATCGGCGAAGCGCCGGAGATCATTGCCAACCACCTCAACGCGCTCACGGGTCTCGGTCTGGTTGTCGCTCAGTCGCACTGGAACGGGTCACCCGAGCCGGCTTATACGATCACCGAACACGGCATGACCTTCGCCTGAGCTGCCTCAGGCGCACGACCGGCGGCGCTGGAGACAGATGCCGCCGGGAAGAGTACCTTCCCTTCTCAATGCCGTCCGGAAGCACGGTCCTAGGAAGGGGTTTCTCCCAATGAACATGCAGATTCGCCCGTCACCCGCTGAGCTCGCAGCATTGCCTGCGCCGGTTCAGGCCTATATTTTCACGCTTGAACACCAGCTGGTCGAGCTCGAGGGCGCGCTGGGCGAAAGCCAGGCCGCGCTCAAGCGTATCCAGGAGACCGCAGCTAAAATACTTGGACCGACGCCGCCGTCCGAGCTCCTGCCGGAGGGCGAACCGCCGGAAGACCCGCCCAAGTTATACGAACTCTGAACCTCAAAAGCCTGCTAGCGAACGTCTTTTCCGCCGTTTTCGGCGCGAAACCGTTCGATCTCGTTGCGGTGCGCCAGGTATTCGGGCCGCTGCAACGCCATTTCGGACGAAAAAGCCGCGTTGAAGCGCTCGACCAGGGCTTCTTGCGCAGCGCCGTCGCCTCCTTTCCTGGCGATGGCGTGTTCGAGAACGATCGCCAGCAAATGGTCGGGCGCACCGTTCTTCAGAGCCGCGATATGCCGTTCGCCGGCCTCCCTGTCTCCGGCTATGCCGTGAATAAGGCCAAGATGGTAATGCGCATCCCGGTCCAGACTTTGCAGATTGCCGTAGGCCTGCACCGCCATGGGTACAAAGCCCCTTGCCTGCTCCAGCCGTCCCTGCTCGCTGTTCCGCATGATCCGGTTGAACAGCCGGTCGGCGGCCTCCCGCGGCGTCATCGTCGAGAGATCCGGGGGCGTACCGGTTGCACCGGTTGCAACTCCGCCAGGCGTCGGCGCGACCTGCGGCAGCGCCGGGGTCATCGGGCCCGGTCCGGGAATCAGGACCTGCTTCTGGGGGGTACTGGTCGAAAGAAAAAACACCCCGCCGGCGACGACAAGCGCAATCACCGCCAGCCCGATCAGCGCCCGTTGCGACAGACCTCCTCTCGCCGCACCGCCTGTCAGGGAGGCGCCGCAGGCATGGCAGTAGGCTGCCCCTGCGACGGTCTCCGCACCGCAGGACGGACAGGCCAGTCCTGACCGGTCCGGTTTCGACTTCTGGGCGGAACGCCGGGAGCGTTTTGCATTCATTATCAGTCCGTCTCTGTTCAAATGGATGAATCGGTGCAGGATAATAGTCGAAAAGCGAACCGGACTGACAACGCTGGATGTCACATTTGAGCGAAATCGGACGCTCCGGAAGCAGGTTTCTTCTTTTCCTGCTGTTCGCCGGCGCCCTATCCCTTCCACCCCACACAGCGGAGGCGCAGGGGCGTGGCCGCATGAAACCGCTGGACGTACCCTTCGCGACGACTCCGCCGGCAGCGGTTAACGCCATGCTGAAACTGGCCGGCACAGGCCCCGACGATGTCGTGATGGACCCCGGCGCCGGCGATGGGCGGATCGTGATCGCAGCGGTCCTGAATTTCGGCGCGCGAATGGGCATCGGTATCGATCTGGATTCCCGACGCGTCAGGGAAGCGACGGACGCCGCCCGCAGGGCTGGCGTGCAGGACCGAACGAATTTCTCCCAGGGCGACGCGTTCAAGACCGATTTCGGCACCGCATCGGTGCTGGCGCTCTTCATGTCGCCGCGCATCAATCGGGAACTGGAACCGCGCATCCGGGCGCAGATGCGGCCGGGGTCGCGCGTGGTGTCCTACCGGTTTCCTGTCGGCGACTGGCAACCTGCGAAAACCGTGTTTGTCGGCGGTCAGCCCATATATCTGTGGATCGTACCGCCGCCGAGATCGCCCTGATCAGACATCCAGCATGTTGCGGGTCTCATCCGGCAACGAAACCACCAGCCCGTCGAGCGCCTCGGTCAGCGTTATCTGACAGCCGAGCCGCGAGGTCGGCGTCAGCCCCCAGGCAAGATCAAGCATCTGGTCCTCTTCCTCATCCGGCGGATCGAGCCTGTCGGCCCAGTCAGGGTCGACGATTACATGGCAGGTCGAACAGGCCATGACGCCGCCGCAGGCGCCTTCGATGTCGACCCGGTTTTCCAGGGCGATATCGAGCAGCGACTGGCCCGCCTCCGCATCGATTTCCTGCCGCGCGCCATCGGGCAGCACGAATGTGACACGCGGCATTACTGCGCAGCCTTTATGCCGGTTCTGGCCCGGTGACGGTCCCGCAATGCGGACCAGCCTTCGATGAATGCGTCGATATCGTCCGACGTAGTCGTCCAGCCAAGGCTGACCCGCACGGCACATAGTGCGATCTCTTCCGGAACCCCCATGGCGTCCAGGACGTAAGGCATCTCGACGCGGCCCGCCGAACAGGCTGAACCGGCGCTGATCGCAGCGCCCGCAAGATCGAGACCCATGACCTGTATCTCGCTGGAGAGGCCCGGCGTCGAAAACTTGCTCGTATTGGGCAGCCTCGGCAAATCCGCGCCGAACACGGTTACGCCAGGTTCAACCTGCCGGACCCGGACTTCGAGACCGTCGCGCAGTTCGGCCAATGCCGCAAAATCGGAAAGCCCTGCGCGCGCGCATTCCGCAGCGACCCCGAATCCGACGATTCCGGGCACGTTTTCGGTCCCCGCCCGAAGACCGCTTTCCTGACCGCCGCCATGGACGAATCTTTCGATCGTATCGCGATTCCGGCAGATGAGCGCTCCAACACCCTGTGGCCCACCGATCTTGTGAGCGGACAGAGCCAGAAAATCTGCGCCGAGGCTCTCCAAGTTCACCGAGACCTTACCGGCGGCCTGAACGGCGTCGCAATGCAGCAGCGCGCCGTGTCGCGCAGCGATCCGTGCAACCTCACCAACGGGCTGGAGAATGCCGGTCTCGTTGTTCGCCGCCATGACAGCGACAAGGGAAGGCTCCCCCGCTTCGGAAAGCAGCCGGTCGAGCGCATCCAGATCGATGGTTCCGTTGGGCAGAACCGCACAGACAACGGCATCCGACCGCGCCTGAAGAACGGATTCGTGCTCAATCGCGGTTACGATTATCGAACGGCGTCCACTGGCGCGGAGCGCCTGGTTATTGGCTTCGGTGCCGCTGCCGGTGAAAATAATGCGTGAGGGATCAGCCCCGACAAGAGCAGCGACCCTCCGGCGCGCCTCCTCCACCGCGCCACGCGCCTGCCTTCCAGTCGCGTGCACCGAAGAGGCGTTGCCACCGGCGCGCATCGCATCCGCGACCGCGTCTATGACTTCAGGGCGCGTCGGGGCGGTCGCATTGAAATCGAGATAGCGCTGTCCGCTCACCGCCCGCCCGTATAGTAAGTTTGCCGTTAGCTGGCGACCGCTCTGTCGCTTTGCGGAACAGGGTCGTCGGTCATCGCGGACCGGACGCGCCGGTCGCGAACCTCGGCGATGCTGATCGAGTTCAGAAACCCGTACATCTGGTCGGCCAGCGCCGCCCAGAGATCGTGCGTACCGCAGGTTTCCGCCAGGTTGCAGCACCCCTTCGGATCCGCAGGATTGCACGCCGTATTACGAGGCGGCGGATCGACCGCCAGCATGACGTCGGACACCTGAATCTGGTCGGCGGAACGCGCCAGCATGTAGCCGCCCCCCGGGCCGCGGACGCTTCGCACCAGCCCGCCACGCCGCAACTTCGCGAAAATCTGCTCGAGGTAGGACAGGGAAATATCCTGACGTTTGGCGATTTCAGCCAACGGGACGGGAGCCGGACCGGTTTCGCGTGACAAATCAACGATCGCCATGACTGCGTAGCGACCCTTGGTGCTCAACTTCATACTGGGAACCTTCCTGATCTAATTAGTCAATTCGGGGGGAGGGACTGTGGAATCGGGCGGCTTCAATCGAATTTTACAGAACGCCGATACGAAAACGTCCTGAAATCCTTGAATTTTACCAATCCACCTCTCTATAGTTGCGCGCCGGAATTTATGTATCCGCGGGGTTCGCGTCAATACGCCGTTTTTACGGAATGCACGGCAAGGTATAGACGGCCCTAACAAATATCAGTCAGGAGAAGCGATCGGTTATGCCCGAGGTCATTTTCAATGGACCCGACGGCCGGCTCGAAGGCCGGTATCACCATTCGCGGCGCGAAAACGCGCCCATCGCCCTTATACTTCACCCTCACCCGCAACAGGGCGGCACGATGAACAACCGCGTCGTCTTTGAGGTTTACCAGACGTTTGCGCGACGCGGGTTTTCCACTCTTCGGTTTAATTTCCGGGGTGTCGGACGGTCCCAGGGGGATTACGACGAAGGCCTCGGGGAACTGAGCGACGCCGCTGCGGCGCTCGACTGGCTGCAGGCGGCCAATCCCGACGCCGAGCAATGCTGGGTGAGCGGGTTTTCGTTCGGCGCCTGGATCTGCATGCAGCTTCTGATGCGCCGGCCCGAGATCAACAGCTTCATTTCGCTGGCCCCGCCCGCGAACAAGTACGATTTCACCTTTCTGGCGCCGTGCCCGTCATCCGGACTGCTGATTCATGGCTCGGAGGACAACATCGTTCCCGAAGACTCCGTTTCGACGCTGGCGAAGAAACTGAGCGCCCAGAAGCGGATCACCATCGACTATCAGGTCATTGATGGCGCCAATCATTTCTTCCACGACCGCGTCGACGAATTGACCACGCTGGTTGACGTCTATCTCGAAAGAGAGGTCGCGGCGCTTGCCGCTGCTGCAGCGGAGATATCCGAGTAGACCGCTTCCAGGAACAGTCAGGCGGCGGGATAGAACCGACCGCCAGTGAGCGGTTCGCGAACACCTGTCGTCTCAGGTAGGGTCAGCGGCAGTCCGCGCCGGCTTCGTACGGCGAGATAGGCGAACGCCTGCGCTTCCAGCATGTCGCCGTCCCATCCGACGGCTTCGACCGGCTCGACAGGAACTCCGACCCTTTCACTCAGCCCCGCCATGATTTCCGGGTTCCTCCGTCCCCCACCGGTAACGAGCCATCGGCAGACGGGCGCAGGAAAATGACGCGCCGACGCTGCGACGGCTTCGCAGGTAAAGGCTACCAGTGTCGCTGCGCCGTCCTCGGGCGAAAGCAAGGCGGCCGGCGCCCCGTCGAAGTCGAGCCGATCCAGGGATTTTGGAGGGGACAGGGCAAAATAGGGATCGTCGAGCAGCTTCGATAGCGCGACAATATCGACACTCCCCGCCTTTGCGAGTCGGCCGTCTTCGTCGAACGGTTTCCCTGCCATCCTCATGGCCCATTCGTCCAGCAGGGCGCCGCCCGGTCCGGTGTCAAACGCCAGAACGGAATTCCCGCCCTCTCCGAGCCAGGTCACGTTCGCGACACCGCCGATATTGAGAACCGCCAGCGGCTTTTCGAGAGTCGCCGCCAGCGCGGCATGATAGAGCGGTACGAGCGGGGCACCCTGTCCTCCGGCTTCAACATCGGCGAGACGCATATCGCCTACGACATCGATTCCTGTCATCGCCGCCAGCAGAGCGCATTCGCCGATCTGCCAGGTCCTGCGCTCTTCGGGCCGATGCAGGATGGTATGGCCGTGAAAACCGATAACAGCGATGTCGGACGCCTCGGCACCCGCCTTTGCAAGCAGCGTACGGACAGTTTCCGCATGACATTCGGTCAAGGCGCGCTCGACGGATGCGACCGGGCCGTTCCCGCCAAGGACGGAGCGGAGTCCGTTGCGCATGGAGCTGTCGTAGGGGACCGAGAGGCTTGCGACCGGTTCCACGGTGTCGAGGCCATCGCTCCGAACCAGCGCCGCGTCGATACCGTCCATCGACGTTCCGCTCATCATCCCGATCGTCAGCACCGGATCGTTCATGCCTTCCACCCCGACTGCACCCACGCGCCCCGTTCATTACTGAGGGCTCGCCATGCCGAAAGCCACTATGCTAAACAGCGTCGGCACCAACGAACCGTAGACCTATCATGACCCGTTTCAAGTCGGAATTTCTGTCCAGTATCGCCGAGCGCGGTTTCATCCATCAGTGCACCGACGACGGCGCGCTCGACACGCTTCTGGCCGGCCCAGCTCCTCAATGCGCCTATATCGGCTTCGACTGCACCGCTGACAGCCTGCATGTCGGCTCTCTGGTGCCGATCCTGCTGCTTCGCTGGTTGCAGAAAACGGGACACAAGCCGATCGTCCTGATGGGCGGCGGCACGACAAAAGTCGGCGACCCGTCCGGGAAGGATGAAAGCCGGAAAATCCTCACCGAAGACGACATCGCGCGCAACATGGCGGGTATCAGGGGGGTCTTCGAAAAGTTTCTGACCTTCGGCGACGGACCGACCGACGCCGTCATGGTCGACAACGCCGCCTGGCTGGACGAGCTGGAATACATCCCGTTCCTGCGCGAGTACGGCCGGCATTTTTCGGTCAACCGGATGCTCTCATTCGAATCGGTGAAACTGCGGCTCGAACGCGAGCAGCCGCTCAGCTTCCTCGAATTCAACTACATGATCCTGCAGGCATACGATTTCCTTGAACTGTCGCGCCGCAGTAACTGCGTGTTGCAGATGGGCGGCTCCGACCAGTGGGGGAATATCGTCAACGGTGTCGAACTGACGCGCCGTGTCGACGGCGACACCGTGTTCGGCCTGACGTCGCCACTGATCACGACCGCCTCAGGCGAAAAGATGGGCAAGACGGCAGCGGGTGCGGTCTGGTTAAACAAAGAACGCCTCTCGCCCTACGAATATTTCCAGTTCTGGCGCAACACCGCCGATCCTGATGTCGGACGATTCCTGCGCCTCTTTACGGAACTGCCGCTCGACGAGATCGCGCGTCTGGAAACGCTTAAGGACGCCGATATCAACGAAGCGAAAAAAATTCTCGCAATCGAAGCGACAGCCATGTGTCATGGCCGCGCTGAAGCGGAAGCAGCGGCGGAAACCGCCCGGGCAACGTTCGAGGACGGGGCGCAGGGTTCGGCCTTGCCGACAGTTGAAATTGCGCGCGGCGACCTTGAATCGGGCATCCCGGTATTTCAGCTGTTCGTTCAGGCCGGCCTGTCGAAGAGCAACGGCGAAGCACGGCGTCTGATTCGAGGCGGCGGCGGCCGCATCAATGACGCCGTGGTCGGCGACGAAACGCAGACCGTTACGGCAACCGACATCAACACCGAAGGCGTCATCAAGCTGTCCGCTGGCCGCAAGAACCATTCGCTGGTTCAGCCGGTCTGATCCATTGATTTACCCGGAGGATTTCCGTTCGGGGTCAAAATCGGTCGGACGCGTACGGCCGGACAGGGTTTCTCCCTAATCCTGGTCTGGAATCTTCGACGATTTCGATGGAACGATCTTGCCCCCCACCCCATCGAAAACGCTGAGAAAGTTACGCAAAAACCCCGGTGCCAGCGCGGCCAGCGCATTTACGCTTACATCCGGTTTCTCGAATTCGCCGGAAACCTTGTAGGTAGCGGCAAAAATCCCCCCCCCCTTCCCGCCCGAGAAAATTCTCCCGACGACAGGGATATTGCCGAGCGCCGAATTAAAGGTGTAGGCGGGAATGATCGTCCCGTTGAGGCCGAATTTCTTATTCCGGACGCTTATCGTGCCGTCGGAGGTAAGGCCCAGTTCGGACCCGACCGCGCGTGCCGTCGTGACCGTTATTACGCCGTCACGCCAGGTGAACGGTACATTCAGCGTGGCAAACTGGATCCCCTTGCCTGCGAGGGCGTTGGTAATTCCGGTTAGCGAAGCCAGCGTGAGAATGCGTGCCATGATTGGCGCCTTCACAAGCGAGAAATTGGAAATCGTCAGGGTACCATCCCAGGCAGCGTTTGAATCGGAAAGGGGTCGACCGGCTTCCAGCAGCAGTTCGCCGCCCTGCATGGTGTCGACAAAATCAAGCGCCCTCAGCGCTGCCCCGGCGTTATTCGAGGTGAGCCGCGCTTTGCGCCGATCCCCCTCTGTTTCCATCGAAATCGATAGCGACCTGTCCTTACCAAGAGTCCCGGTGACCGCCCCCCTACGCCAGCTCTTTCCGTCATACGACAAATCCGCCTTTAGCGTCTCGACTGGCGTATCGGGGTCGAACCAGACGCGGTCGAATTCCATGTTCAGACGAAGCGGCGGGAGTTCGGTGTCTTCGCCTTCCCCCGCGCGTTCGATGAATTTCGTCGCATCGAACACCGGCCCTTTGAGCGCAATATCGTAAAGACCGTTACGGTCGACCGCGATGGTGGCGACGGTTCGCGTCCTCCCGAGATCGAACTGGTCCAGCTTCAGCGTTTGCAAACTGCCTTTCGCTGAAAGCTTCGCATGGCCGCGAGCCCGAAGATCACGCGCCTGAACGTCGAATTTTCTGACTTCCGCAGCGCCATCCTCGGCAACCGATACGGCAAACCAGGCAACGCCTTTCTCGCCCGGTTGCTTGCGCCAGTCGAAACCTGGCACGAACAGGCTCGCCTCCCCGAGGTCCGCCTTGACGACAATATCCACGGGCCCCGCGGAGGTCTTCATATAGGCGATATCGGTCGCCAGCGTTCCATCGACGTAAGGAGAAAGGCCGGACACCCCGAACTTCTCCAGCTCGGCGACAGGAATTTTCCCCGATGCTTCGTAATGACGCGCCACTGGAGCATCGGACCGAAAGTTTTCCTGCCACCGAAGCCGCGTCGGAATGCCGGCCAGCTTCGCCGTTCCCTGCAGCGTCAGTCTTTCGGCACTGACATTCAGCTTGAAATCACCGCCCTCAATGGGCTGCCCAAAGGCAAAGGACGGCAGGCCGGCGTCTTTGATTTCGGCTGCAGCCGCTATGTCGATCTGATCCAGCCTGAGATCATTGATCATCGGCATTCTCAGTTTGAGCTGCGTCCTCGAGCGTCCTTCTACCTTCAGGGGGTCGATCCCGAAAGCCTTTGCGTACCCGAGAGGCTTGTTGTCGATCAACCCAAGGGCCGCTCCCAGAGACCCGGCGATCGACACATCGATATCGGCCATCCCCCTGTCGGAGTCGAGGCCCGTAAGCCTTACGGTTCCGCGGTCGAGGTCCAGCCCGCCCGCCGTGCCGGCCGTTACACTGGCGATATATCTGTCGTTCCTGAAAACAGCTGTCGCATCGACTTTTTCGAGCGGCGGCAGACCAGGCAGATAATCGATCGAAACGCCCTTCATGCGCATCCGTCCCGATATCGGGCCGAGCCGGAATTCCGGCTCACCGATCTTCGGTATGTCCACCACGAACTTGGCCGCGGCGTCCTGCACCTGGCCGTTCGACATATGGCCGAGTATCCAGGTTCGGGCGGACACCCCGGCATCAGCGGGCCAGTAACGTCTCAAATCGTTGAGCGCCAGCCTGTCGAGCGTTACCTCTCCATTGATCGAGCCCGTTTCGTCGAGCTTGAGCGCGGTGGCGGAAAGGGTCGCTGTCGTTTCGCCCAGCGACACGGCAAGCCGCTCGATTTCAACCAGCCCGGGATCGGTGTTGAACCGTCCTTTCATCGTCGCACCGGAAACCTGGACGGGTTTTCTCCAAAGTTCGCCGGCGACCAGCTGGCCGGCGCCCGCTTGAAGCGAGAAGCTGCCGTCATAGATTCTGCCATCGACACCGACGAGAAGGGATGCGTGGCCTTCGACAGGGAGCTGAATCCCGGAGAGGACCTCGAACCGGGGAGCAAGCAGGGCGAACCGGTCGAGCCTGACAGGATAGAGTCCGACTGACACGTCGATGGAGCTGTCTCCCGGCTTCCATGCCGCTTTGGCATCGAACCGTACAGGCGTGGATCCGACATCGACAGCGCCGAAGACCGTTCCCCTTATCTCGCCTTTCTCGCGCAAAAGAACCAGGTCGAGAGAAGGAGCAGTCCAGGAAATACCGCTAAAGCGATCCTCGACGCGGACACGCGCGTCCAGGATCGAGAATCGCGTCAGATAAGTTAACGGCTTTAGAGGGTCGTTGCGCCCGTCGAGGGATGCGACAATTCCGGCAAACAGGTCCGGATCTATCGAATCCTGCTCTTCCATCGCTATCGCAATGCGGCCGGATTCGTTTCGAACAAGACGGATCTTTGGACCAATGATGTCAAAACTGGTCGGCGCGACAACGCCGCGGATCAGCGCTCTCAGACTGAAGGTCACGGACATCTCCGGGATTCCGGCGACCAGCCTGTCGTCCTTGCCGACGGCACGGACGTCGTTCACCAGGATATCGAGCGTTCTTTCCCACCCGCCCCAGGCTAGGCGCGCACCGCCGATCTGGAATCTCAGGGCGCCGCCGGAGCTGTTGACAGCGTCCTCGATATGAGGTGCGAGAAAATCGAGCCGCACCGGTCCTTCGGATAACCGCCACGCTGTTATGCCGCCCAGCAGCAGGAGCCCAAGCATCGACATCCCGAAGATTTCGATCGCCGTGCGTGTTCGTCTGAGCCTCATGGCGTCATACTTTGTTCTGTCGGCAACGCTGCATTACCATCCGTCCAGCGTTCCGCAGTCTGCGGCAAACAAGCGCCGGATGGAACGCACCATTTTGAATCGCTGGGTAAGATATGTGGTTTGACGTCGAACAATTGCCAGATCCAGGCGACCCGAACGCTCTGGAAACGGGGTTCCAGCGCTGGATCGACGCCGCCGACCGTTCCGGGGATACGACAGTTGCTGCATTCGCCCGAGGAACGGCCGAGGACCGGGAATGGAAGGCGCTTCTCGGCTCGGTGTTCGGCCATAGTCCGTTTCTCACCCAATGCGCGGTCGTCGATCCGGTTCATACAGCAGCGCTCCTCGAGCAGGGGCCGGATCACGCTTTCGAGAACATTCTGGCAGAGGTCGAGAATCCCGCGCTGATCGCGGGCGGCGCGGCGAGTAGCGGACCGGCTCTCAGGCGGAGCCGCCGCCGCGCGGCTCTCACCACGGCTCTTGCGGATATCGCCGGGGTATGGACGGATGATTCAGTTACTGACGCGCTGAGTCGTTTCGCCTGCGCGGCGCTCGGCGCTGCGGTGGGTACTTTATTGCGCGAAGGGCATGACGGCGGCGATCTGAGCCTGCCTGAGCCGGAAGAGCCGCATAGGGACAGCGGGTTCATAGTCCTCGGCATGGGGAAACTCGGGGCCGGCGAGCTCAACTATTCGAGCGATGTCGACCTGATCCTGCTGTTCGACGGCGAGAAAACCCCGTACACGGGATCGAAGTCGCCTCAGGAGTATTTTACCCGGACCGCTCGACGCCTGTGCCGTCTGCTCGAGGAACGGACCGGCGACGGCTATGTCTTTCGCACTGATCTTCGTCTCAGGCCCGACCCTGGATCGACTCCGCCGGCCATCTCGGTTGTGGCGGCCGAAACCTATTATGAGAGCATCGGCCAGAACTGGGAACGCGCCGCCATGATCAAGGCGCTGCCGGTGGCGGGCGATATCGAAGCCGGTGAAGCGTTTCTGAACACGCTGACGCCTTTCGTCTGGCGTCGCAGCCTTGATTTCGCGGCGATCGAGGATATCCATTCGATCAAACGCCAGATAAACGCCCATCGGGGCAGCGATCGGATCGCCGTGCCGGGTCACAACGTCAAGCTGGGCCGCGGCGGCATACGGGAGATCGAGTTTTTCACCCAGACACAGCAGCTGATCTGGGGCGGTCGCGACCCGACGCTGCGCCAGCGCATGACCCGCGAAGCGCTCCGCTCACTGGTCGCGGCAGGCCATGTCGAGTCAGAAACCGCCGAATCGCTGATCGAGGATTACTGGTTCCTCCGCAAGACGGAGCACCGCCTGCAAATGATCGATGACCAGCAGACGCACGAGTTGCCGGATGACTCGGACAGGCTGAAAAAATTCGCGGCTTTCATGGGATTGCCTGCAGACGGCGACAACGGGTTTCCCGAACGGATCAGCGCCGTTCTGCACCGCGTCGAGGACCATTTCGGACGACTGTTCGGCGATTCTCCCAGCCTCGGCGGACCGGGAACCCTTGTCTTCACCGGCGGTGAGGATCACCCGGACACGCTCAGAACGCTTGAATCACTGGGTTTCAAGGATCCTTCCGCAACGTCCGGAACGATACAGAACTGGCATCGCGGTCGTTTCAACGCGACGCGCAGCAACCGGGCGCGTGAATTGCTGACGGAGCTGATGCCGGGATTGCTGGAAGCATTTTCAAAGACTCTCAATCCCGACAGAGCGCTACTGGGTTTCAACGATTTTCTCTCCGGACTGCCGGCCGGCGTACAGCTGTTTTCGCTTTTTCATTCAAACCCGGCCTACCTGGAACTGCTGGCGGAAATCATGGGGAGCGCGCCTCGTATCGCCGACACGCTGCGTCGTCACCCGATCCTGTTCGACGCGGTGCTGGAATCCGATTTCTTCGAGCCGGTCCCACCCGCCGAACAGCTGACAGCAGAGGTAAATCAGGCCATCGACTACAAGGCCCGGGATTTTCAGGACGTCCTCGACATCGTCAGACGTCAGACCAACGACCGGGTGTTCCAGGTTGGCGTTCACATCCTGCGCGGCCGTACAACGCCGGAAGAATCGGGGCGCGCGCTATCCGATATTGCCGATACCGCGCTGCGCACGATGTACCCGGCGGTCCTGCAGGAGTTCGCGGAATCGCACGGCCGTTTACCGGGGGGGCTCATGGCGGTCATCGCGCTCGGAAAGCTCGGCGGACGAGAGCTGACCGTGGGCTCCGACCTCGACCTCCTGTTTATTTATCGGGACGAAGGCGAACAGTCCGACGGTAAGCGGCCATTGATGCCCATCCCGTATTTTACGCGGCTCGGTCAACGGTATCTGAGCGCCCTGACAGCGCCGACTGCGGAGGGCATACTGTACGAGGTGGATATGCGTCTGCGCCCGTCCGGCAACGCCGGACCTCTCGCCTCTTCGTTCGAGGCCTTCGTAAAATATCACACCGAGTCCGCCTGGACGTGGGAGCATATGGCGCTGACGCGCGCCCGGATCGTATTCGCCGAAAAAGGTTTCGAGGACGAGCTGCAGCGCGCCATTCAGGATATCCTGACGGCGCGACGAGAACCGGATTCCCTGCTGCGCGATGTCGCCGATATGAGGGCCCGGATCGAGCGCGACAGGAAAACGGGCGGCGACTGGGACATCAAGAACCGGCGCGGCGGGCTGATCGATATTGAATTCTTTGCCCAGTATCTCCAGCTCCGACACGGCGCGGACGCCCCGGAAATCCTGTCATCCAATACAACGGATGCGCTGCGCCGGCTGAAAGCGGCCGGGTTTCTGGAAGACTTCGTCGCAGACACGCTGATCCAATCGATGCATCTGTGGCGCAACCTCCAGGGCGTATTGCGTCTTAGCGTAGGGGACGAATTCGACGAAGCGGGTGCCGGCGAGGATACGCGTGCGATGCTGGCGCGAGGCTGTGGCATGGAAAGTTTCGATGAGCTGAAACGGACGATCGCGGACAGAACGGCGGAATGTCATGAAATCTTCCGCCGTAACGTAGAGGGGCCTGCCGCCAAACTCGAACCGAGAGAGACATGACCGACCGTTGCGAACCGTTGAAGGAACGTGACAACATCGAGTCGTCTTCCAATGCTGAAACCAGTTCAGTTTCCGGAAAACATCAGTACGGATCAGGGAACCAGCCTATGTCCGCTGCACTGCCGGAGGCAAAAGCGAGTGCCGTTTTGTACCTGTCGGCCCCGCGTAACAGACGCGCCGTCGCGTGGTCTCCGGCGAACGCATCCCAAGGGGTGAAGATGGCGGTCGGCAATGAAGTCTGCCGGGGTGGTCATCAGCCGATCTGACTGGAAGGCCGAGATCTGACGTTCGACAACATGGAATGAATCTGAAACCCATCGATTGCCAAAGGAGTTAAGAATGGCGCTTACCGCAAAACAGGTCGAAGAACTGCACGCCAAGATGCTGCACAAGAGGCTTTACATCATATTTTCCGAACCGACCGAGAAAACCGGCGACCGGCGGAAAATTTTCCCCAAGCACATCGCCTACCAGCTTGAAATCGAAAAGAAGGGCATCCTGTTCGCGGCCGGACCTTTCGTTGACGCAAAGGGCAAGCCGCAGGGGCCGGGTATGATCGTGGTCCGTGCGAAAAGCATGGCCGAGGCCAAGCGCATCGCTGACGGCGACCCGTTTCACAAGCAGGGCTATCGTAAATACCGGATTCAGGCTTGGGACGTGAATGAGGGCGGCTTCAATCTGCACGTCAAGTTTTCCGACGGCAGTTTCACGCTCGACTGACCGGACCGCTTGTATTAGCCGCTCGCCGGCAGGCCCAGGGAGAGCCTGAGGGTAAACGCCAGCAGAAGGATGCCCGCCGCAGCGATCCCGCTGCCGGCGACGCAAATGACGATGCGCGCCCACTGGGGCCGGGCGCGCACGGCCAGTTCGCGCGGTAACAACGTCATCATTCCGATCCCGACAACATGTACAAGGCCTGTGGCAACCACGAAGCCGAGCTCATAAGCGAGCGGGTCAGTCGACGCGGATAGTTCTGTACTACCAGGGTGACCGCGGCGCCCAGCACGGCCACAGACCTCTCGATAACCGGTTCCGCCACGGGCAAGGGAAAACCCAGGATGCCAATTGCCACGACCAGAGGGAAGGCGACGGACAAGACCCAGACCGCGCGCGATCGTGCCGCTTCCAGCCGTGTGGGCGAAAGCAGGTTCAATCCGCAGGACACCGGCGAGAAACCATAAAAAAACAGCACTGAGTCATTCCATCGCTATCGGGTATCTCCCAAGAGCGTGTTGGCCAACGATGCCGTGACTATCGGTTCGATAGCCGAAGCCGTTCTCTGTTCCCTGGCGGGAGGGGCGCCGGTCGAAGAGTACGTTCATTTTCCAAGAATTACAGAATTCCGGGGCGACCGATCAATTTGCGGCACCAGCCCGGGCGTCCTGACTTTATCTCGGCATCGCTTTTGACGATACTCGGAGCGTATCCCATGGCTGAACGCGACTGAGGAGGTTCTCGAATATGCCGGACACTGGCGACAAGGCGCCCAATTTCTCAGCGCCCACAGATAACGGCGGCGAGTTGCAACTGTCGCAGCTGCGCGGCCGCAAGGTGATCCTGTATTTCTATCCCAAGGACTCGACGCCGGGCTGCACGACAGAGGCATGCGGGTTCCGCGACGCCCTCCCCGATTTCTCGAAGATCGACGCAGAGATCGTCGGGGTCTCGCGCGACAGCGTGAAGCGACACAACAACTTCAAGGCCAAGTACGATCTGCCGTTCGCACTGGTGTCGGACGAGGACGGCAATATCTGCGAAGCCTATGGTGTCTGGGTCGAAAAAATGAATTACGGCCGCAAATATATGGGGATAGAGCGCTCGACCTTCCTGATCGACGAGAAGGGAAAGATCGCACAGGTGTGGCGCAAGGTCCGCGTAAAGGGGCATGTCGACGCGGTGCTGGAAGCGGCGCAAGTACTCTGACGCACTCTCCCGAAACCGATCTTGCATCGGCGGCAAATGCAGTTCTGCACATCGCCGACCCCGCTCGAAAGGCCGCTTCCGCGCGCCTTACAGGCCGCGCGTGGCGCCAAGGCGAGATTCCGGATATTGGAACGGCAACCCCGCCGGATCGTCCCGCGCGACCGGCACTTCCGGAGCTCCGCCCGCCGCGCGACATGCCGAAGCGCGGGAAAGCCGGGAGCGACGCCGGACGCATCGCGCTGCTGCATGCGCTCGCCCATATCGAGCTGAACGCCATCGATCTGGCCTGCGACCTGATCGCGAGGTTCACGGACGACAACCCGCCGCGCGCATTCTTCGACGACTGGGTGACGGTCGCAGAAGAGGAAGCGCTTCATTTTTCGTTATTGTCCGACCGCCTCGAAAGTCTTGGCAGCTTTTATGGCGCACTGCCGGCGCATGACGGGCTTTGGGAAGCCGCGGAACAGACGCGGCACGATCTTCTGGCCCGCCTTGCTGTGGTTCCGCTAGTGCTCGAAGCGCGCGGACTCGACGTCACCCCGGCGATGACCGAAAATCTCAGATCCGCTGGCGATGAGGACAGCGCAACGATTCTCGCGCGCATTTACGAGGATGAGATCGGCCATGTCGCCGCCGGCGAGCGCTGGTTTCGCTGGCGTTGCGAACTGGACGGGCTAAACCCGGTTGAAACCTACCACCGGCTGGTGCGCGAACATTTCCGGGGACGGCTGAAAGCGCCTTTCAATCACGAAGCGAGAACGGCCGCGGGGTTCCATCCCGGTTACTACGAGCCGCTCAGCGACAGATGACTAAAATTATGGCACTTTAAGTGTCGCAGGGTCATCACTTTAATTCTTTCTCTGATTCGGATAAGATTCAGCCATGTCACGCCCGCTACGCCTCGAATTTCCCGGCGCCGTCTATTACGTCACGGCGCGCGGAAATGCGGGCCAGGCGCTGTTTACCGATCTGGAAGACGGCGCCCGGTTTCTCGACTTGCTCGGCCGGGAAATCGCCCAGCAACGCTGGCTGTGCCACGCCTTCTGCCTGCTGGAAGACCATTACCACCTCCTGATCGAAACGCCCGATCCGGGTCTTTCACGAGGGATGGCGCGGCTCAACATGACCTATTCGCAATGGTTCGGTCGACGCCACAAGAGGCGAGGCCACCTGTTCGAAGGCCGCTATCACACCAAAATCGTCGAAAAGGAAACATGGCTGCTGCCGCTTTGCCGCCATATCGTCCTCAATCCCGTCAGGGTCGAAGCGGTCATGCGCGCCGAACTCTGGCGCTGGTCGAGCTACCGTCCGCTGGCCGGCGGAGAGAACCCATGGGCCTGGCTGCATAAGGACTGGGTCCACGCGCAATTCGACGGTGACCCCGAGCAAGGCTGGAGCCGATATGTCGAACAGGGCCAGGACGCCCCTTCGCCCTGGCGCGACCTCCGAAGCGGCCATTATCTGGGAAACGACCCTTTCCTTGCGAAGCTCGCCGCGATGATCGGGGGAAAGTCGCTGGACCAGGTGCCATCCGCCGCCGCCGACCCGCTTCGTCCGACACAGGATCGGATTATCCGGGCGGTGGCCGACGCCTGCGCCTTACGGGTTTCCGACCTGTCGGACAGAAAAGCGCACCCTGATGCTTTCCGCGCCGCCGCTTATCTGCTGCGCCGCGCCGCCAATATTCCGCTCAGGGAGGTGGCCGCATTGGGAGATGTTTCGCAGGGACGGATTTCGCAAATCCAGAAGGAAATCGAAGATGCGGGCGGGCTGACCCGAGCGATCCCCTGGGCCGCATCGCTCGAGGAGACCTTCCTTAGACGTTGAGGCTTCAGGAGGCGACAGCCTTGCTGCCCCCCATGCAATCCGGCGAGTCGAGGACCGCGCCGCCGCGTTTCGTCCATTCTTCGGGCGTGTGCGCCTGGATCGACAGCGCGTGGACAGGACCGGCAAGCTCGTCGGCGAGGGTCGCGTTAACCGCCTGATGGCGCGCCACAAGCCGCTTGCCTTCGAAAGCATCGGAAATGACAACGACCTTGAAATGGGTTTCCGAGTTCGGCGGCACGCTATGCATGTGGCTTTCGTTCATGACCACCAGATGCGCCGGGGCGAAAACATTCCGCAGCTTGGTTTCTATCACCGATTGCACGATCATTTCGTTCCCTCCTGCTGATCTTCGAGCCCGCCGCCAGCCACGCGCTGCGCCAAAGACGCCGCCATGAACTGATCCAGATCGCCGTCGAGCACCGCCTGGGTGTTGCTGGTTTCCACCTCGGTCCGCAGATCCTTGACCATCTGATAGGGCTGCAAAACATAGGAGCGGATCTGGTGTCCCCAGCCGATTTCCGTCTTGGCCTCGAATTCAGCCTGCGCCGCTTCCTCGCGTTTCTGGAGTTCCAGCTCATAGAGGCGCGCCCGAAGCATATCGAACGCCGCAGCCCGGTTGCGGTGCTGCGACCGGTCGTTCTGGCACTGAACCACGATACCGGTGGGAAGATGGGTGATGCGGATCGCGCTATCGGTCTTGTTGACATGCTGTCCGCCGGCGCCGGATGCCCGATAGGTGTCGATACGCAGGTCCTTTTCCTCGTACTGCACGTCGATCGTGTCGTCGATCACCGGATAGATCCAGACGCTGGAGAAGCTGGTATGCCGACGCGCGGCTGAATCATAGGGAGAAATGCGCACCAGACGGTGAACGCCGCTCTCTGTCTTGAGCCAGCCATAGGCATTGAAGCCGATGATCTTGAGCGACGCCGATTTGAGCCCGGCCTCTTCACCCGGGCTTTCCTCCAGCCATTCTACCTTGTAGTCATGCGCTTCGGCCCAGCGGACATACATGCGCGACAGCATCTGCGCCCAGTCCTGCGACTCGGTGCCGCCGGCGCCAGCGTGGATTTCGATAAAACAGTCATTGCTGTCCGCCTCGCCCGACAGAAGCGATTCCAGCTCGCGTTTGGCCGCTTCCTGGCGAAGTGCGGCAAGCATCCCCTGCCCTTCGTCCTCGCTGTCCTGGTCCTCTTCCGCCTCTCCGAGCTCGATCAGCGTCACGGCGTCATCGAGCTCCTGCTCCATACGCCTGACGGACTCAATCGACTGGTCGAGATGGGTGCGCTCACGCATGATTTTCTGCGCGCGTTCCTGGTCGGACCAGAGATCGGGATTTTCGGATTCGGCGTTCAGTTCGTCCAGACGCCGGAGAGCGTTATCCCAGTCAAAGATGCCTCCTTAGCAGCGCGAGCGACTGCTGGATTTCATCGACCATGGCCTGGGCTTCGGCACGCATTGAACACACCTTCTGCAGTAACGAATTCGATAACCGCCAACAGCAGACGTTCGGCGGGAAACCGTTTCTAGTACAAACCCTTCACGCCGCCAAGCGATCCACCGATGGTCCGCACCGTTTCGCTGTCGGACGCTGCCGGCGGTTCGGTGCCCGGACGGAAGGCTTCCAGTATGACGCGGCGCTGGGTGGGCGCGGCGCGCCGGCCGGTGCGTGGATCGACCCGGATAAGCTGCACCCCCTCGGGAATTCGGAAAGGAACAGGAGGCTGGTCCTTGAGCGCCTCCGTCATGAAATCGCGGAAGATCGGAACCGCGACAGACGATCCGGTTTCGCCCTTGCCGAGCGGGCGCGGCTGGTCGAAGCCCGCAAACACGCCGACTGCAAGATCCGGCGAAAACCCGATAAACCACGCATCGACACTGTCGTTGGTGGTCCCGGTCTTTCCGGCCAGCGGCTTGCCCACGGCACGGATCCTCACACCGGTCCCGCGCTGAACGACGCCTTCCAGCATGGAAACAACCTGGTAGGCGCTGATCGGGTCCGCAACGACTTCACGGCTATCCGGAATTTCCGGCGGAGGCTGGCCGTGCCATTCGGTTTC